>Ga0209542_10009271_pt1 | contig 18107 bp, 18 predicted proteins | sample RifCSPhighO2_01_FD_184028 | JGI IMG/M metagenome (GOLD analysis project Ga0209542, IMG submission 184028) | Soil microbial communities from Rifle, Colorado - Rifle CSP2_plank highO2_0.1 (SPAdes) (version 2) | ecosystem: Environmental > Terrestrial > Deep subsurface > Rock core/Sediment ...
AGGCAAAGGCTGGTGCTTTTGCACAGCGGCCCCGGCTTTACGCCGGGGCCGCTGTATAATGTTGAGAACTATGGGCAGAAATTATCTATCGTTCATCGGGTGGGGAATCGTGATATACGCGATCATGTTCCTCATCTGGTCGGGCTTCGTCACCTACGGATTCGTGCAGGGGTTGGCACCGCGGATCTTCGGTCTCCTTGTGCTCATCGTGACGGCGCTCATCGCAGGCAATTCGCTGCGTTTCAATTCGTGGCGCGACATTCTCCCATATTCACTTACCTGGGGCATTATCGTGGCACTTCTCGACGGCCTCTTAGGCGTGCCGCTTTCGGGCTGGCAGCTCTATGCCAATTGGAACGTGTGGTTCGGATACGCGCTGGTCGTGCTCGTGCCTCTGTTCGCGCCGTTCGTCCGTTTTGAAAGACTCTCGAATACCATTCCGGGGATGTAGCGTGTTTGTATGAACCTTCCTTCATCTTCATACGCGGTAGGAGGCAGCCGCGACGACCTTGCGCTCCACGCGCATCGGTTCCTCCTCCGAAGCGGTCTCGCCATTGCCAATGTCTTTGCATGGGTGCTGCTCTTTCACTTCTTCGCTACCGTCTCGGGCTCGGTCCCGCGCGCCCTTCTCGGCACCGTACTCATGTATGCACTTTCGCAGGGCATCACTATCGTCCTTACGCCCGTATCAGCCGCGCACCTAGGGCGCGGTTCACGCCAGTCGCTCATATGGGGAATTGTTCTTGCAGCGAGCGCATTCGTCTTCCTCGGTGCTACCTTCGCCGGCTATTTCAGCAATTCGCCCGCGTTTTGGGGAGTCGTCGCGTTTGCCGTTCTCCTCGGTGCATACCGCGCTCTCTACTGGGTGCCCTACCAGCTCCACCTTGCCAACACGGGAGCGAGCGCGCTGCCCAAGCGGGTCTTCTACGAGATAGTTATCGCATTCATGCCGCTTTTTGCAGGCGCCACGCTCGCGACCGTCGCGGGCGCTCCTGTCCGTCTTCTCTTCGGTGCCGCGGGCCTTATCGGGCTCTCCATCATTCCGGCTCTCATGCTGGAGGACAGCCCCGAGCGCTTCTCCTGGCGCTATACGTACGTATTCAAACAACTGTTCCGGCCCAAACATCGCACCATCGTCCTCACGGCACTCCTCGACGGCATACAGGGCGCGTCCCTCTTCCTCCTGTGGCCGCTCGCCGTCTTCCTCATCATCGGGTGGTCCTACTCGACGCTTGGCATCGTCTTCAGCGCTACGCTCCTGGCAATACTTGCGCTTCGCGGCGTCTACAACACTCTCGTGCACCGCTTCGGGCTTGAGGATTCGACCGTCGTACACACCGTCTTTGCCGTATCCGGCTGGGTCGCACGGCTTGCCGCGGGCACTCCGGTCGGCGTCGTCATTGCCGACTCGTACTCGTATACGACCAGCCCTTTGCGGGGAACGAGTAGCGACCCGTTCGTTTTCGAGCAGGCAACCGACCGGGGGTCCTTCGTCGACGAGTACACCGCGCTCAAAGAGATAGCCCTCGCCTTCGGCCGCATCCTGCTATGCGTTTTGGTCGGTGCGCTGCTCTACATCGCTCCGGTCGAGGTCGCCTTCGGCGCGGGTCTTATCCTAGCCGCGCTTGCCGCAGGTGTTTCAGTTCTTCTCGCACGCCGACCGACATCCGCTTCTTTTTAAGTTTTCAACGGACGTTACTCTTTTTGTTTGAAACTCGTAGGGTTGAAGTCGGGAGGCGTAATCCTTCTCTCGTCGAGAGCATATCCGGGTCCGACAAACTTCAATGCCTCTTTCAGTTCAGGATTACTCTCTGCCATTTGCTCGACAGCTTTCCTGATTTCGCCCGCAAGAAATTCTGTGCCGGGATGCGGATCTTCCAGGCCTTGTTCAGCTTTTGAGAATCTTCCCCACACTATCACTTCCGGACGCGAGCGTGGCGCTCCGTCTTTTGCTTTTGCACGTTCAATTATTTCAGCAGCAACGGCTTCCGCCTCACTTTTGATAAATGTACGTTCGCTATCATCTTCCACCTGGAATTTTTCTAAACCTCCTGCCATGACTATTGGAAAAGGGAAGCGATTACCGCCTTCACATCATTCCCGTCAGCCCGGCCGGCGAATTCTTTCATCACTGCGCCGGTGAGCTTGCCGATGCCCGAGGCGTCAGCGACGCCAAGCGCTTCTTTCTTTGCACGTGCTACCTTCTCTATCTCCTCGCGGCTGGCGGATTGCGGCAAATATTCTTCAATTATTTTTAGCTCGTTCGACTCCTTCTCGGCGAGCTCCGCCCGGCCGCCTTTGGCGAATTGCTCGGACGCATCTTTGCGTTGCTTCGCGAGCCGCTTCAAGACGACGACCGCATCGGTGTCGGCGATTTCCTCGGTCGGCTTCTTACCCTTGGCGACGAGTTCGTTGGTAAATGCGGCGAGCGCCCCGCGGAGCGTATCAACGCGCAGGGAATCGCGCGCCTTCATGGCGGCAGTCATGTCGGTGCGGATTTTCTGGCTAAGCATAAAGTAGAGTATAACACCTCGTGATACAATGGCGCGATGGAATGGCTCATAATCGTGCTTCTTGTCGCGATTTTGGGTCTTCTCGCATACCTTTTGTGGGTTCGCAGGACGCCGGAGGATACGCAGAGCATGTTGCTCCTCCAGAATCAGTTGCAGGAGCTTTCGCGTTCGCTCGAAGGAAAGCTCGGAGAAGGAACGAGCAGAATGTTCGAGAATATGCGTGCGCAATTCGGCGAGAGCCAGAAGCTCGCAACAGATATCCGTGACCTTGTGGCCAAACAGCTCACGGAGGTGCGCATCGAGCAGACCAAGACCAATGAATCGACCACACGCTTTATGACCATTGCAGAGCAGCTCGCGAATCTTGAAAAAGTTTTGAAGCACCAGAAGCAGCGGGGAAATCTCGGCGAGGCTTCGCTCGAGTTGATTCTCTCCAACATCCTCCCGCCCGGCTCGTACAAAATGCAATATGAATTTCCCGGCGGCGAGACGGTGGATGCGGTCGTCGTGACCAAAGAGGGTGTGATACCGATAGACGCGAAGTTCTCGCTCGACAATTATCAGCGGCTCGTGAATGCGATAGACGACGCGCAGCGCGCCGAGCTCGAAAAGCAATTCAAGAACGACCTCAAGATGCGCATCGACGAGACCTCGAAGTATGTGCGGCCGAAGGATGGCACGCTACCCTTTGCCTTCATGTACATTCCGGCCGAGGCAATCTACTACGACCTGCTCATCAACGAAGTCGGCTCGGTCAAGGTCAACACGCGCAATCTCATCGACTACGCCTACAACGAGAAGAAGGTCATCATCGTTTCTCCAACGACCTTTGCCGCCTACCTGCAGTCTGTGCTCTACGGATTTAAGGCCTTTAAGATAGAAGAAACCGCCAAGGACATTGCAAAAAATGTCGAGGCACTCGGCCGCCACCTCAATGCCTACCAGGACTACTACAAAAAGCTCGGCAATGCGCTCTCGACGACCGTGAATCACTTCAACACCGGCTCAAAGGAGCTAGGAAAGATAGACAAGGACGTACTTCGCATCACCGGCACGTCCGCGGACCTCGAATCTCCGCTTTTGGAGCGGCCAACTCTTGCAGTCGACGATTAAGCAGGGTATAGTGCCGGTTCAATGGCCAAGATAGCTATCATCGAAACGGGCGGAAAGCAGTACGTTGTCACGCAGGACAGCGTTTTGGATATTGAGAAACTCACAGGCACGACCGGCGCGGGCGCCAAAATCACCTTCGACAAAGTCCTTCTTACCGACGACGGCAAGGAGACCAAGGTAGGTGCGCCGTACATTTCGGGCGCAAAGGTCTCGGCGGAGCTCGTCGAGGAAGGCCGCAATGCGACGGTGACCGTCATCAAGTACCGACCCAAGAGCCGCTACTTCAAGAAGCGCGGCCATCGCCAACCGTACGCAAAAGTCCGCATCACGGCACTGCCATAAAAATCCCGCCGGAAGGCGGGATTTTAGCGCCTGCTTTCGAGAGCGCTCTTGATAGTTTCGGGGTCGGCATATTCAAGCTCGCTGCCGGTCGAGAGTCCACGACCGAGCGCGGTAACAATTATGGATGTCGGACTTCCATAATTTTTGATAGTGGCGATGAGTTCTTCGCGGATGCGGACAGTTGTGGCGTCGCCTTCGGGGTTGGCGGGGAAGGCGAGGATGATTTCTTTGAGCCCCGCCTTTACGCGATTCGGAACGGAAGCGAGCAGCTGTTTGATACGAAGTCCGCTGGGCTTTTCCGACGCGAGCGAGATGGTGCCGCCCAAGACGAAATAGCGGCCGCGATAGGTGCCGCTCTTTTCGAGTGCGGCGAGGTCGGCGTCGGAGGCGACGACGGCAAGGGATCCTGTGTCCCGTTGCGGATTGGAACAGATGCCGCAGATTTTTTTGTCACCAGCATGAAAACGCATACATTCCGGGCATTGATGCACTGAATCGCCGAGGCGCTCGACCGCATCCGCAAGCTCGCGACGTACCGTCGATGAAGAGCGCAGGAGGAATTGCACGAAGCGTTGCGCCTGCCGCGGGCCGATGCCGGGGAAGCGCTCGAACATGTCGCCCAGCCGGTCGATAGGATCCATTGAACGTCAGTATATCGTATTTGGTATCTTGTATCTCGTATACAAAATACTACATACGAAATACCAGATACTAATTTTCAAAAGGGGGCGATATCATTTTCAACTTCAGCTTCGGGAGTAAAACTTCCAAAATCACTCTTATCAATAGAACGGAAGGTCGTTTTCTCCTCATCGAAGCGTAATTCTATCTTACCCACGGGCCCGTTGCGGTGTTTTTCGATAAGAATCTCGGCGATGCCGGGGCGGTCGGAATTGTCGCTCATCTTATCTTCGCGGTGGATGAACATCACGACGTCGGCGTCCTGTTCGATGGAGCCCGAATCGCGGAGGTCGGAGAGGCGCGGACGGCCGCGGCGCTGCTCGACCGCCCTAGAGAGTTGGGAAAGTGCAAGCACAGGAACTTCCAACTCTCGGGCCATCGCTTTGAGCGAGCGGGAAATTTCCGTCACCTGCTGCACCATGTTGTCGCTGCCGCGCGCGTAGGTCGGCGTGATGAGCTGGAGGTAGTCGACGATGATGAGCCCCAAATCCTTTTCCATTTTGAGGCGCCGGGCGACCGAGCGCATCGCCAAGACCGTGGTCGACGCTTTGTCGTCGATAAATATCGGGGCTTCCGAGAGCGCGCTCATGCCTTCCTGCAACCGTGCGAATTCTTCCTCGCCTTTTATCTTGCCCGTGCGCAGGCGCCACGAATTGACCCCTGCTTGCGCGGCGAGCATGCGGTCGACCAGCTGCTGCGAGCTCATTTCGAGCGAGAAGATGCCGACCGCTGTGCCGTGCTTGGTCGCCGTCTGGCGGGCGATGTCGAGCGCGAGCGCGGTCTTCCCCATCGAGGGGCGCGCGGCGAGAATGACGAGGTCCGACTTCTGAAGACCTGCAAGTAGATTGTCGAGTTGCGGGAATCCGGTGGGCACGCCGCGGATATCGCCGGTGTGTTTCTGCAAATGTTCAAGGCGCTCCCACGCTTCGGTGAGCTCTTCCTTGATGGCGCTGAAGGAGCGGAGCATCGGCGCCTGGGTGACGGAGAAAACCGCCGATTGCGCCTCGTCGAGGACGACCTCGATGTCGCGGTCTTCCTGAAATCCGAGTTCGCCTATCTTCGCCGCCGCATCGATGAGGCTGCGCAAGACGAATTTCGTCTGAACGAGCTGCGCATAGTGTCGCGCGCTCCCGGGCGACGCCGCCGCGCCCGCAAGCTCCGAGAGGAAGCTCGCACCCCCGACCTCCGAGAGCAGTTTGCGCTCCTTGAGTTTGCTCGATACCGTCACGACATCGATGGGCTCGCCTTTGGTGTGAAGCCCGAGCATGGCGTCGAAGACGGTGCGGTGTTTTGCGGAATAGAAAGAGTCGACGCCGACGAGGTCGGCGACCTCATACATGGCATTTTGATTGAGCATCAGGGCGCCCAGGAGAGCGCGCTCCATTTCGATGTCTTGCGGAGGTACACGCGGAGCTTTTTCGGCCATGCTGGCATGGTAGCACAAGAGGTCGCCTTCGCTCTTCATGCCTCGATGCACCGAGGTGTGGTTTTCGTGGGGAAAAGCCCGTCGGGTTTGACAGCAGCGCCCTCACTTGATATAACGCAGAACATAGTATATAGTAGGAGTCAATCGCCCCAATAACCATGCTTTCATTTTCACCAAAAACAGTCACCAAAGACCTGCTCGCAGGGCTTCCGGAGCGTTCCCGCAAGGTCCTCACCGACCGATTCGGCCTCTCACAGAAGGGGGAGAGCCGGACGCTTGATGCCATCGGGCAGGAGTACGGCATCACGCGCGAGCGCATCCGTCAGATAGAGAATCACAGCCTCGCCACCGTGCGGGATTCCGAAAGCTACGCCGCCCAGCTGGCGGCATTGGAAGACCTCAAACGGGTCATTCAGGCTTTGGGCGGTGTCGTCTCGGAAGAGACCATTCTCGTCGAAGTCCCCAAGAGCGAGGCGGAGCGCAATCATGTCGTCTTCCTGCTCACCGTCGGCCATCATTTCACCGACCGCCGCGAGGACGCGAATTTCAAGACGCGCTGGCACGTCGACGAGACACTTGCGGAGGCGGTCGAGCGGGCGCTCGCGCACCTCTATGAGAGCATCGAAACGAATCGCCTCACGCCTGAAGAGGAATTCCTCCAGCTCTTCGCGAAGGCGCTGAAACAGGAGGGCGTCAAGAATCGTCCCAATGATGTTCTCTCGCGCTGGCTCCTCATCTCGAAGCGCATCGGCAAGAATCCGCTCGGCGAGTGGGGGAGGATGGAGTCGCCGCACGTGCGCATCAAGAACACGCGCGACTTCGCCTACCTCACGCTCAAGCGCCATGGCAGCCCGATGCACTTCATCGAGGTCGCCAAGGGCATCGAGAAACTCTTCGGCCGCGAAGCGCACCCGGCGACGACCCACAATGAGCTCATCAAGGACAGCCGCTTCGTGCTCGTGGGCCGCGGCCTCTACGCGCTTAAGGAATGGGGGTACGAGCCGGGCATCGTGCGCGACGTCATCGAAGGAATCCTCGCGCGCGAAGGCAAGCCCCTGACGCGCGATGAGATAATCGAACGCGTGAAGCGCGAACGCTACGTCAAAGATGCCACCATTGCGGTCAATCTGCAGAACAGCGCATTTACGCGCCTCCCCGACGGACGGTACACTCTTAGTAAGTAAAAAGTACAAGAGACAAAGTACTAAGCAAGGGGGTTATTAACGTTTATCCCTCGTTAGTACTTTTTTCTTAGTACTTTTGTCTTATTATTGGAAGATGGCGCATACCGTACCCGGCTTCGGCACTGATGACGACATCTCAACAGCTCCCATTCGGAGCGTCATGGAGGAGGTGCTCACGCTCGACCTGCAGAAATTCGTCGAGGGAACGGTCGGCAACTTGCTCGGCATATCCCGCGGGGTGCTTCTCATGATGGTATTCATAGGGCTATTGGGCGTCCTGTGGCAGGAAATCCCCAACCTTCCGCTCTTCGCGCTCGCATGGATCCTGGGGACGGCGCCGCTGTGGATACTGCCGGCGGCGATTGCGGGCGGGTGGAAGGCGTGGGTCTGGTACGTGCAGTCATACTTCATCGCGAGCAAGAAACCGGTTCTCCTCGAGGTCAAAGTCCCGCGAGAGCTCGTGAAATCGCCGCGCGCGATGGAAGCCGTCCTCTCGAATCTTTGGATAGACCAGGGCGAGACGACGTTCTTCCACCGCAAGTGGAAGGGCCAGGTGCGCCCCATCTTTTCGCTCGAAATAGCGTCCTTCGGCGGTTCCGTACATTTTTATATCTGGACCTGGGAATCGCACCTCAAGATACTCGAGGCCAGCGTCTACGCGCAGTATCCGGAAGTCGAGCTTGTGGAGGTCGAGGACTATGCGACGAAGTACGACTACGACCCGAAACTCACCGATGTGTATGCGCAGGATTATCGCCTCGAACCGCGCAACGACGCATACCCGATAAAAACGTACATCGAATTCGAGCTGGAGAAAGACCCGAAGGAAGAGTACAAGGTCGACCCGATGGCGGAAGTCGTCGAATTCATGGGCAACATCTGGCCCGACGAGCAGGTGTGGTTCCAGGTCGTCTTCACCGTCTGCAAAGACAAACGCCGCAAAAAAAGCGGCCGGTGGTTCGAAACGGAAGAACGCTATGTCGGTCTCTTGAACGATGAGGCGATCAAGATACGAAAAGATGCGGTGGGCAACGTGGACAAAGAAGAAGACCAGTGGAAGAGGTACATTCGTATCCAATTTTATCGCCAGACCGAGCAGATAAAGGCCATCGAGCGTAATCTGGGCAAGCACCCTTTCAACGTCGGCGTGCGCGGCGTCTACATCGCGGCTCCCAAACGTTTCAACGCGGCGCACCTCTTCGGCGTGAAGTGGATGATGCGCCCGTACGGCAATCCGCAATACTTGAACCAGCTGCGCCCGCGAAGGTGGCACACCCCGTTCGACTATCCGTGGCAAGACCTGTGGGACCTGCGATGGGACCTCCACTCGCGGCGGTTTTTCGATTGCTACCGGCGCCGCTCGCATTTTTATTCTCCGCACGTCCTTCCGTACAACATGATGTCTACGGAAGCCATCGCGACCCTGTGGCATCCGCCGTCGACTACCATCAAGACGCCGGGCATCGAACGCGTCCCCGCGAAGAAGGCCGAACCGCCGCCGAACCTGCCGATGTAATCTCACATGGAATCTTTTTTGCGATGGCTTGAGCGCGTCTTTGCGCGTGGGAACGAGATAGAGGGGACGCTTTCGGAACACTGGCGCAGGCACACCAACCGCCGCACCATTATCGTCGCGCTTCTCGCGGGCCTTTGTGCGGCCCTTTTGTACGTTTACTTTATACAGCCGCCCGACGATTTCCCGACCGGTACCTTGGTCTCGATACCGGAGGGAGCGACACTGGCGGAGACGTCGGCTTCTTTTGAAAGTCTCGATGTCGTGCGCTCCGGCCTTGCCCTTAAGGTATTGGTGACGCTCTCCGGCAATTCCCGCGACGTCCACGCCGGCGATTACCTCTTCAAGGAGCCCGCGAGCCTCTTCTCGGTCGCGCGTGCCATCGCCGTCGGCGCCTACGGGCTGGAGCCGGTGCGCGTACGTATTCCCGAAGGAGCGACGACAAAGCGGATGGCGACGATACTTTCGGCGGCGCACCTCCAGCGTTTTGACGCCGCGGACTTTCTCGCGAAGGCCCAGCCGCAGGAGGGGTACCTCTTTCCCGATACGTACTTCTTTCTCCCCAACACGACCGCGGCCACCGTCATCAAAGCGATGCGGCAGAATTTCGACGACCAGCTCGCGACGATAGCGCCGCAGCTCGCCAGCTCAACGCACTCGCTTTCTGATATCGTCATCATGGCGTCGATACTTGAGCGCGAGGCGTACAACACGACCGACCGGCGGATGATAGCGGGCGTGCTGTGGAACCGGCTTGGGAGGGGAATGCCACTGCAAGTCGACGTGACGTTCGCGTACACGCTGGGGAAGGGGACCTTCCAACTCACGAAGAAAGATCTGACGACCCCCTCGCCATACAACACGTACATCAACAAAGGTCTTCCGCCGACGCCCATCGGCTCGCCCTCGCTCGATTCGCTCCTGGCCGCGCTGACACCCATCAAGAATGACTACTTGTATTTCCTCGCCGATAAGCACGGCATAACCCACTACTGCAAAAATTACGCGTGCCAAGTGGCGAATAAAGCGAAGTATTTCTAAAGAAATGTTCTAAGCGCCCTAACGTTCTAGATGTTCTAAACGAGACGAGTTGACGATTTGAACGATTGCAACGACTATGACGGTTCATGCGTAAAGTATTCGTGGGTCTATCAGGTGGAGTAGATTCTGGAGTTTCCGCCGCGCTCTTGAAAGAGCGCGGGTTTGACGTGGTCGGTGCGTTCATCAAGATATGGCAGCCGGAGTTTATCGAGTGCACGTGGCGCGAGGACAGGCTCGATGCAATGCGGGTCGCGGCGGCGCTCGGCATACCATTTCGCGAGATAGACCTTTCGGAGGAATATAAAAAAGAAGTCGTCGACAGCATGGTCGCGGATTACAAGCGGGGGAGTACGCCGAATCCGGATGTTTTGTGCAACCGTTCCATAAAATTCGGACATTTCTTGCGATGGGCTTTGACAGAGGGGGCAGATTACATTGCAACAGGTCACTACGCCAATGTTCACTATGAACGACTTACGAAGTCGTTCATTCTCAGGCGCGGGAAAGACACCGCCAAAGACCAGTCGTATTTTCTCTACCGGCTCGGGCAAAAAGACCTTTCGCATACGCTTTTCCCCGTGGGCGAGCTCACCAAACCAGAAGTGCGCGCGCAGGCGCGCCGGTTCGGCCTGCCCGTGGCAGCTAAGCCCGACAGTCAGGGGCTTTGCTTCGTCGGCGACGTCTCGATGCGGGATTTTCTCGCGCGCTTCATCAAGGTCGAGGCGGGTGCGGTTGTCGATGCGCAGGGCAACGAGATAGGACGGCACGAGGGTGCCGCGCTGTACACGATAGGGCAGCGGCACGGTTTTACCGTGCACGACTCGTCGGCCGAACACGCGCCATACTTCGTCATTGAAGTCGACGTGTCCCGCAACCGTGTAAAGGTCTCGCACGAGCGCGCGAATGCTACGAGGAAAACGATACGCGTTGAAGACATGCACTGGATAGGCGGCATGCCCCGCCTGCCGTTTGCGGCAGAAGCCCAGGCGCGGTATCGCGAGACTCCGGTCAAGGTGAACGTGAGCGGAGAAGGGACGTCGGTCGTTGTGGATTTTTCCGAGCCGCACATCGCGGCTCGAGGACAATCCCTCGTTATCTACGATGGGGAGCGTTGTCTTGGCGGCGGTGCGATACAATAGAGGGCGTGCCACAGAATTTTTTCGTTACCAAAGCCGACGGGGAAGAGGAACCCTTCGATCCAGCGAAGCTCGAGCAATCGCTCGAACACGTTGGTGCCTCTTCGACCACGCGCGCCCGCATTGCCTCACGCGTCTTGCGCGAGCTCCGTCCGGGCATAACGACGGAAGAGATCTACCGACGCGCTTTCGACATGCTCCGGCTGGAGGAGCCGCACCCCATCGCCGCGCGCTACTCCATCAAGCGCGCGGTCTTCGCGCTCGGCCCTTCGGGATTTCCCTTCGAGCAGTTCCTCGCCGAAGTGTTGCGCGGACACGGATGGAAGGCACAGACAGGAATAGCGCTGACCGGGCGCTGCGCACCGCACGAGGTGGACGTCCTCGCGGAAAAGGACGGCAAGCGCATCGGCATCGAGGCCAAGTTCCACAACGAACCGGGCGGCAAGACCGACATCAAAGACGCGCTCTACGTGCATGCGCGCTATGAGGACTTGAAGCAGGCACCGGACCCTTCCTCGCGCGTCGACGAAGGTTGGCTCGTGACCAACACGCGCTTCACACGCAACGCCATCCGCTATGCGCAGTGCTCCAATCTCACGCTCCTCGGCTGGGATTATCCGCGCGAGCACAACCTCGTCCGCATGATTGAAGAGGTGAAGGTGCATCCGCTCACGTGTCTCACGACGCTCTCGGAAGGCGAGAAGCGCCGTCTGCTCGACCACAAGGTGGTTCTTTGCAAACACGTCTCCTCGCCGCACCTTCTGGAAGAATACGGAATCAAGCCTTCGCACATTCCACAGGTTTTGGAAGAAGCGCCATTTGTGCGGAGTATAAATATTAGTATTTTGTATATGGTATCTTGTATCTAGTATCTAATGCACACCATACCAAATACAAGATACTAAATACGATATACTGCTTCTTATGCGCACCGCCGCACAGTTCATCGACCCCAGCATCGTCGAATTCGGCAAGCTCCTCTTGGCGATGGTCTTGGGCGGTCTTATCGGGACAGAGCGCGCTGTCGTCGCCAAGCAGGCTGCCGGCACGCGTACCTTCGGACTCGTCGCTCTCGGCGCTTGTCTCTTCATCGTCATCGCGAATTATGTTGATGTCGCGTACATCGGAATCCTCAACTTTGATCCCCTGCGCGTCGCGGCAGCCATCATCATGGGCATCGGATTCCTGGCCGGAGGTCTCATCATCTTTCGCGGCGATGCCGTGCACGGCGCGACCACTGCCGCAGGCCTATGGATCGTGACGGGGCTCGGCATGGCGGTGGGATTTGGCATGTATGCGGTCGCAATATTCACAACACTCATCACGCTCATCATGTTTACCGGCATGTGGTATGTCGAGAACCGTTTCAAACACTGGTTCGTGGAAATTCAGAGCGATACGGAAAAAACATCGCCCTAACGCGGCATACGTCGGGTGGTATACTGCCCCGATGAGCGAGTACTATAAACCGGACAGAAAGCCCGATTGGAATTACGGCGGCAACAAATGGCGTCTCTCGAGGTCGAAGATAGGTCTCTTCTCGGAGTGCAAACGCTGCTTTTATATCGATAATAAACTCGGTACGGCGCGCCCGCCAGGCTTCCCCTTCAACCTCAACAGCGCGGTCGATGCGCTCCTCAAGAAGGAGTTCGACGTTCATCGGGCAGGGAAGAGTGCACATCCGCTGATGAAACAATACAAGCTTGATGTGGTTCCGTTCCAGCATCCGAAGATGGATATTTGGCGCGAGAACTTCAAGGGCATTGATTACCTGCATCCGGCGACCAGCTTTACCGTATCGGGCGCGATCGACGATGTCTGGGTGAACCCCGCCGGCGAACTCATCATCGTCGATTACAAGTCCACGAGTAAGGACGAAAAGATAGAGGTGCTCGATAAAGATTGGCACGACGGATACAAAAAACAAATGGAAGTGTACCAGTGGCTTTTTCGCCGCAACGGTTTCAAGGTTTCCGATACCGGATATTTCGTCTATGCCAACGCGAGCAAAGATAAAGAGGCCTTCGACGGCCGGTTGGAATTCGAGCTCACGCTCGTCCCGCACAGAGGCGATGATTCGTGGGTGGAGGGTGTTCTTCTTGCTATAAAAAAATGCCTGGACAACGACGCGTTGCCGGAAAACGATCCGGATTGCGATTACTGCAGGTATCGGGAAGCGGTCGGGAAGAAGATGATTGCGTTCGCAAAGAAAAAGCAATAACATCGGAGGTATGAAAACCTTTACGGACAAGGTCCGCGATATCGTGCGCAAAATTCCGAAGGGCAAGACGATGACCTACAAGGAAGTCGCGACCAGGGCGGGTAATCCGAAAGCCGCGCGCGGCGTGGGTGCCATTATGCGCTCCAACTACAATCGCGATATCCCGTGCCACCGCGTTGTCCGGAGTGATGGAACGCTCGGCAGCTACAACCGAGGCGGTGAACCTGCGAAGCGGGTGATGCTCCGGGCGGAGAAAGCCTTTTGGTGATATGCAGTTCCGAAAAATCCCTCATACCGATATAGAGGTTTCTGCCATCTGCCTCGGCTCCATGAACTGGGGGCAGCAGAATTCCGAGCAGCAAGGACATGAGCAGCTCGACTATGCGATGACGCAAGGTATCAATTTTATCGATACCGCAGAGATGTATCCCGTGCCGCCGACGCGTGAGAAGCAGGGGTTGACCGAGAGCTTCATCGGCAGCTGGCTCAAAAGGCGAGGCAAGCGCGACGACCTCATCATTGCGAGCAAGGTCACGGGGCCGAGCACCCTGGTGCGCACGCGCGACAGTGCCGCACGGCTCGACAGCGCGGGTATCCTCACGGCGATAGATGGTTCGCTCGAGCGGCTCGGCACCGATTACGTCGACCTCTACCAGGTGCACTGGCCGCAACGCAATACCAATTTTTTTGGCATTCGCGGTTTCGAAGGCCCTGTCGAGAAAGACGAGGTGTCCATCGAAGAAACGCTCGAAGCGCTCGCCGAGGTCGTCAAAGCAGGGAAGGCGCGCCACATCGGCGTCTCCAATGAGACCGCATGGGGAGTGGGCGAATACCTGCGGCTTTCGCGCGAGAAGAATCTTCCGCGCATCGTCACTATCCAAAATCAATACTCGCTCACCAACCGCACGTATGAAATCAGCCTCTCCGAGCTCACGCTGCGCGAAGGCGTCGGGCTTCTCGTGTATTCGCCGCTCTCGAAGGGCGTCTTGACCGGCAAGTACCTGGGCGGGGCGAGGCCCGCAGGCGCGCGCTTCACGCTATTTGGGCGCGACAGCGGCCGCTACAATCCGCGGCATGCGCAGGAGGCTATCCGCCGCTACGTCGAGCTTGCGAAGGCCAACGGCCTCGACCCTTCGCAGATGGCGCTGGCTTTCATCAACGACCGCCCGTTTGTCACCGCCAACATCATCGGCGCGACGAGCCTGGAGCAGCTCAAAGCCGACATCGCAAGCATTGATATCAAGCTCCCGCCGGAAGTGGTTGAGGGTATTGCAACGATTTATCGCGAAATTCCCGACCCGACCGCATAGTCATATGGACGAGCACGAGGTGGATGTAAAGATAGAAACTTCGTGGAAGGAGGCGCTCAAAGAAGAGTTCGGGCAGGACTATTTCAAGCAACTACGGGAATTTGTAAAAGGGGAGTACCAGCACGCCATCATCTACCCCGCGCCGAAGAATATTTTCCGCGCATTCGAGCTGTGCCCGTTCGACAAAGTCGAGGTAGTTATCCTTGGCCAAGACCCCTACCACGGTCCCAAACAGGCCAACGGCCTCTGCTTCGCCGTGAGTGAAGGCGTGCCGCTGCCGCCGTCGCTGCAAAATATCTTTAAAGAATTGACGACAGACATCGGGCCGGTGGTAAATAAAACAGGGGACTTGGAGCGCTGGGCCAAGCAAGGCGTGTTGCTCCTCAACGCGACGCTTACCGTAAGCGCACATAAAGCGGGCTCGCATCAAGGCAAAGGGTGGGAAGAATTCACCGACGCCGTCATCCGCAAGCTCTCCGAAGAGCGCGAGGCTCTCGTTTTCATCCTCTGGGGCAACTACGCCAAATCCAAAGGCGCGCACATCGATCGCACGAAGCACCTGGTCATCGAATCCGCCCACCCCTCACCCTTCTCCGCCGCGAACGGCTTCTTCGGTTCCAGACCCTTCAGCAAAACGAACGAGTACCTAGCGGCCCACCACAAAAAGCCTATCGATTGGTTGTAACCCCCCTATACACAGGGAGTCCTTGTGCGGGCAGTATCGGCGGTATCATTGAGAGGCAATCGGATTTATCAGCACTAAAACACGACTTATGGGTAATGAAGGCGGCGGCTACTCGTTGAATAAATTTAGGAAAGCGGAGGGGAAGTGGGAAGACCACTTAAAGCCCGACGAAAAGAGATTCTTGGAATCGTATAGAGGAGCGCGAGATTACATGAACCTTCAATCTGACGGCAGGGGTTTCGACATGTTTGCCTTACTAGATATCCTGAACATGCCGGCGAAGTTAGCTGCGGGTGTTGCGACTTCCGAAGGGCGAACAGGACTCTTGGGCAAGAAAAAGGCTGAAGCTCTGGAAACGAAATACAAAAAAATTGCTGCCAAAGACCAGCTGAATATGGCTTATGACGAAGCTAAGGAATTAGATAGAGAATATAACAGGCTTAGAGCTAATGTCGTGGAGGCAATAAAAAATTTCCAAGATTTCAATACGAAGCTCAACACCGCAAAGCGAATGCCGCGAGTCCCTGAGCGAGAGGAGGAATGAGCTCTGCATTGTGCAGGTCAGACCTGCACAAGAGGTTTTTATACGCGCAAAAGCGCTAGAAGTTGTTCCTTTTGCAAATGCGGGCCGATGATGGCAAGGTTTAATTTGTTCGATTGGAAGAGGTCTTGGGAGACACGCTCTATGTCAGCGGCACTCACTTTGTCGATGCCTTTGAAAAGCTCTTCAAGCGTGCGGACGCGGCCGAAGTTGATGAGCGAGGTGGCAGCGTTGACCGCGAGCGCATCACTCGTCTCGAGCGCGAGGGTCGAGGTGCCTTTCATATAGGCTTTCGTTTTCTCAAGCTCCGCGGCTGAAACTTTCTCCCGCTTTATTTTCTTGAACTCATTGAGGATAGTAGAAACGGTCTTTTCGAGCTTTGCGTGCTCGACGCCCGCCTGCACGACGAAGTAGCCCGTGTCGGGATACTTGTCGGCCCAGGCATGCACCGAGTAGGCAAGTCCGCGCTTCTCGCGCACTTCGAGGAAAAGACGGCTGCTCATGCCTCCGCCAAGAATGGTCGCGAGGACGCTGAGCGTAAACTCGTCTTTGTGGCCATACGGGTAGGCGGGGACACCGAGCATGAGCTGCGTCTGGTCGGTCTTCTTTTCTTTGATAGATACACGCGGTGCAGTTTGTTTCCCAATAAACGGTACGAACAGCGACCTATCTTGGGAGGTTAAACCTCCGAAGTTTTTCTTGATTTTGCCTAGCACTTTATCTTTCGAAAATGCGCCTGCGATGCAGACGACCGTGTTGGCCGGCGTGTAGTGCGTCTTGAGGTAGTGGGCAAAATCTTTGCGCTTGAAGGCGCGAATATTTTCTTTGGGCCCAAGAATAGTGCGGCCGAGCGGATGGGCTTCGCCGAAAATAAGTGCGTCGAAGACGTTGTCGACCGTGCGCATCGGCATGTCCTCGTACATGTCTATCTCCTGAATGATGGCACCGCGCTCTTTCGCGATCTCTTTGCCCGGCAGCGCGGAGTTGAGGAAAATGTCGCTGATGACATCGAGTGCCTGGTCGAGGTAGCGACTGCTGACCTTGGCGTAATACGCGGTGCGCTCTTTTGCGGTGAAGGCGTTGTAGACAGCGCCGACGCCGTCGAGCTCCTCGCTGATGGCACGTGCGCTCGGCCGTTTTTTCGTGCCCTTGAAGAACATGTGCTCAAGGAAATGTGCGAGCCCGTTCTCGCGTTCGGTCTCATAGCGCGAACCGGTGCCCGTCATCACGACGACGCTCGCGGTCTCCGTGCCCGGCTGGGGCGCCAGCACGATGCGCAGGCCGTTGGGAAGCGTGTGGATATCGTACTTCATCTTCGCGCAATAGTACTCTCTTGCCTGTGCGACGGCAACAATTGGCTATATAATCGTTCCAATGAACATCAACGAGATCCGCACGAAGTATCTCGAATTCTTCAGCGCACGCGCGCACATGCCCGTTCCCTCATCTTCGCTCGTGCCGGGCAACGATCCGACGACGCTTTTCACCGGAAGCGGCATGCAGCCCTTGATCCCGTATCTCCTGGGCAAAGACCATCCGCTCGGCAACCGCCTGGTCAACAGCCAGAAGTGTTTCCGCGCCGAAGACATCGAGGAAGTGGGCGACAATCGCCACACGACCTTTTTTGAAATGCTCGGCAACTGGTCGCTCGGTGATTATTTCAAGAAAGAACAGCTGCCGTGGTTCTTTCAATTTTTGACGGAAGAGGTCGGCATCGATGCGCGCAATCTATATGTGACGGCCTTCATCGGCGACGAGAGTCCGCCAGCTGGCGGAGGCATCCCGCGCGATACCGAATCCGCCGCGATATGGAAAGAACTGTTCGCCAAAAAAGGAATCGATGCGGAGGAAGTAGTCATAGGTTCAGAAGCCGACGGATATCGCTTGGGCATGCAGGGCGGACGGATTTTCTATTACGACGCCAAAAAGAATTGGTGGAGCCGCGCAGGGACGCCCGAAAACATGCCGGCGGGGGAACCGGGCGGGCCGGATTCGGAAGTGTTCTTCGATTTCGGCACTCCCCACGACCCGAAGTACGGCAAAGAATGCCACCCCAACTGCGATTGCGGCCGCTTTCTCGAGATAGGGAATTCGGTTTTCATGCAATACCTGAAGCAGCCCGATGGCTCCTTTGCGCGCCTGCCGAAGCAGAACGTTGACTTCGGCGGGGGATTGGAGCGCATCGCCGCAGCCGCAAGCGGCGAGCCGGACGTGTTCACCATCGACGCCTTCGCGGACATCATCGGACTTCTCATACATTTCTCCGGCAAGGAGTACAACGATAGCCGCTTCCGGCGCTCTTTCCGCATCGTCGCCGACCACATCCGCGCGGCGACGTTCATGCTCGGCGACGGCGTGCGGCCTTCCAATACCGAACGCGGCTACGTCCTCCGCCGCCTCC
>Ga0209542_10009273_pt1 | contig 18103 bp, 29 predicted proteins | sample RifCSPhighO2_01_FD_184028 | JGI IMG/M metagenome (GOLD analysis project Ga0209542, IMG submission 184028) | Soil microbial communities from Rifle, Colorado - Rifle CSP2_plank highO2_0.1 (SPAdes) (version 2) | ecosystem: Environmental > Terrestrial > Deep subsurface > Rock core/Sediment ...
CGCGGGGCGCGGCCGCTTCTTCCGTGTTGTAATAACATTCATGAAAACGGCCCTTTCGCCCTCGGAAAGGGCTTGGTAGAATGGTCAGCGATGTATTCCCACAGACGGCTCGCGGCATCGTTTGTCGCCCTGACCTCTCTTCTCTCTCCCGCAATAGCAACTGCGGCGCTTACCACCACAGCGACCAGTACCGAAGCGCTTGTGCGCGAGTATTTTTGGGATCTGCCGGTCATGGCAGCGATTGCCAAATGCGAGTCAGAATTTACGCAATACGGAGCAAGCGGTAATGTCCTTCAAGGCGGCTATAGGGGTCGGATGATGGGCGTCTACCAAATCGCGCCGCTCCATCTGCCGGATGCGCAGGCGCTCGGGCTCGACATCTCAACGCTTGAAGGCAACATGGCCTTTGCGCGACATCTCTACAATATGAGCGGCAGTCGACCGTGGGCGGCATCGCAGTGGTGCTGGCAAAAAATGCCGGAGACAACGGCTGTGGTGAGTCACGATACAAAAATCGCCATGATCCAAAAGCAAATTGATGCAATCAAAGAAATGCTTGCACGGCTGCAGTAACATTTAGAGATGGGCCAAAATAAAGTCAGCACGTTCCTCCGGCGGAAGCACGGGCACGTGCACAACAGGGAACGGCAGAGTCTCATAGACTTCGATAAGTAGTGCGTGAATGAGTTTTTGTGCCTCCATGTCCTCGGTGCGCGCATAGTCCGGCGCGAGCGGTAAAAGATCCAGTATAAAAATTTTCTTGTATGAGACGTTTTTCAACGCACCCACCATTTTCTCGTCCTGCTCAATGCCCAGGAAGCGATAATAGGCGAGCGCATCGGGGATCGCGCGATCGAGGAAGACCGTATCCTGTGGCAACAATTTCGCTTCCTCCGCGATCTGCATGTCCAGGACAGTGTGTTGAAACGCGATCTGATTCTCTCGTATTTCTTCAACCGTCTTTCCGCTCACACGCTCTGTATCTATCAGGTGCCGCGCGTGCTCGATCGTGGTTTTGTACCCACGCTCTTGAAGCAGGTTGACCAGCGTCGTTTTGCCAGAGCTCGGGCCTCCGGTTATTACGTACCAATTATTTTTCGCCATCCCAGAGACCGTAGCATCTTGCGCGCAGAGCGCAATCTACTACTTCCTCGAAATGTGCTGCCAGAGCCAAATCCCTACGAGAATCATGTCCACGAAGATCACGAGCCAAAGAAGCAGGCCCACAATTCCTGCGCCGCCCATCATGCTATAGCCGCCGTATTGTCCCATCATATTGTTTGTATTTATTTTGATTATTGACGCCGATATCTCGACCTTTACGTATATCATACACCTAACTCCGCCCTATTAGCGCCCCCTACACATTGATGATTTAATTAAGACGGTCGAGGAAGTTTTGAAGGTGTATACATTAGCGCAAATGAAAAAATAATATGAACAGCCAAACCATCCGCCATGTTCTCATCGGCTCTCTCATCGTCATTGGGATTTATCTTGTGATCGATCACGGACAGCATCTTGCCCCGTATTTCCCGTTCGTATTCTTGCTCGGCTGTCTCTTCATGCATCTATTTGGCCATGGAAGGCACGGCGGTCACGGAGGTTCCCACGAGCATGGCGAGCGAGATACGGCAAAAAATCTGAACGATGAACGATGAAATACACATCATCAAAGCGTCCGGCGAACATGAGTCGTTTTCCGAGGCAAAACTGCGACGATCGTTGCAAAGGGCGCGCACACCTCCCGCGCTGATTGATGACATCGTTGTTAGTATCGAAAGCGAACTCGAGGAAGGGATGAAAACATCGGAGATATACCGCAAAGCGTTTTCCCTGCTTCGAAAAAATGACCGGCCTGTTGCCGCTCGCTACAGCCTGAAGAACGCGCTCATGGAGCTGGGGCCGACCGGCAGGCCATTTGAGCATTTCGTCGGCGAGCTCATGAAGGCGGAGGGCTTCGGGGTCAAAGTTGCGCAAATCGTGCCAGGCGTGTGCGTCAAACATGAGGTCGATGTAGTCGCCACCAAAAGCGACCGGCACATCATGGTGGAATGCAAATTCCATAATAAGCCTGGGCTGCGCTCCGATGTAAAAATCTCTCTCTATGTGCAAGCTCGGTTCGAGGACGTGGAGCGGGAGTGGAAGAAGCAGTCGCAGCATGGCGAGAAATTCCATGAGGTGTGGCTGGTGACAAATACCAAGTTCACTTCCGATGCGACCGATTATGCCGCGTGCGTCGGAATGCACGCCATTGGCTGGAATTATCCGCTGCAAAATGGCCTCGAAGCTCACATAGAAAAAAACGGTTTGCATCCAATCACATGCCTGACGACGCTCAGCAAAAGCCATAAGCGAGAACTCGTTGAAAAAGATATCCTGACCTGTAAACAACTCTTCGCCGATTTGAAGGTCCTGCAATCAGTCGGTGTCTCGGAACCGAAGACTTCTAGTGTCGCCGATGAAATTAAAAATCTATGCCATCTTATATGAGCCGCGATCACCACAACTCCACAGAAACCTTGTACACATGCCCGATGCACCCGGAGGTAGTAAAAAACGCGCCAGGCAAATGTCCAGGGTGTGGTATGGATTTGATTCCAAAAGCACCATCGACAAAAGAAAAGGCCAGTGCGCATGCGGGTCATGACGTCTCGAAAATGAGTCACATGGATCACGAGGCGGCGATGACCAATCCACAGATGGCCAAGCAAATGGAGGTCGATATGCGCCGCCGATTCTTCATCTCACTCATTCTTTCGGTTCCGATCTTCCTCTACTCGCCGGTCGGTATCGACTTTTTCGGCCTTAATCTCCCAACGCCTATTCCGGCGAGCTGGATTCTCCTTATCCTGACGACGCCGATTGTCTTTTGGGCCGGCTCGATATTCATCACTGGCACGTACTATTCTCTGAAGGCTCGCGTCTTGAATATGTCGGTCCTGATCGCGACTGGCGTCTTGGCCGCATATCTCTTCAGCGTGCTCATCACCTTCATACAACCCGCAAGCGAAACCTTCTACGAGGCCGCGGCGCTCCTCGTCACATTCGTTCTCTTTGGCCACTGGATGGAGATGAAATCTCGTCGCGGTACATCCGATTCGCTCCGCGCCCTCTTTGATCTTGTACCGCCGAAGGCGACCGTCATTCGTGCGGGGAAAGAAATATCCATCCTGAGCGCGGAAATCGTGGAGGGCGATATCGTCCTTTTGCGCCCTGGCGACAAGGTGCCGGTGGATGGGGAGGTGATCCAAGGAGAAAGCTCGATTGACGAATCGCTGGTCACTGGCGAGTCGATCCCTGTCTCTAAAAAGTCTGGCGACAAAGTCGTCGGTGGGTCGGTCAATCTCACGGGCGCGGTGCGCTTTGTAGCGAGAAAGGTCGGTTCCGACACGGTGCTCGCGCAGATTATCAAGATGGTCGAAACCGCCCAAAATTCCAAAGCCCCAGGACAGCGGATAGCAGACCTTTGGGCGGGAAGGCTCGTCATCGTAGCGGTAGGCTCCGGCATCGCAGCATTTGTCGGCTGGTATTTCTTCGGCGACGCGGGGCTGCTCCTCTCGCTCACCTTTGCGGTTTCTACCGTCGTCATCGCCTGCCCCGACGCGCTTGGGCTTGCGACGCCGACCGCAGTCGCCGTGGGTACGGGCCTCGGAGCAAAACACAACATTCTTATCAAAGACGCAGCGACGCTTGAGAACACATCGAGACTTAACGCGATTGTGCTCGACAAGACCGGAACGCTCACCGAGGGAAAACCAAAAGTCACCGAAGTTGTTTCGACCACTCCGTATAGCGATGCCGACATACTTGGCTTTGCGTCTGCGGTGGAGCGAAGCTCTAATCACCCCATCAGTCTCGCCATTATCGAGGAAGCAAAGAAACGAAACGTTTCTATCGAGAAAGGGGTGGAGAAATTTGAGTCACTTGGGGGCTTGGGTGTCCGTGCTATGGCCGACGGTAAAGTGGTAATCGCGGGAACAGAGCGTCTTATGATCCAAAACAAGATCGACCTCTTGCCGCTCAAAAAGGAGATCGACCGCCTCTTGAATACCGGTAATACTATAAGCGTTGTTGCAATTGATGGAAAAGTCGCGGGGGCGATTGGTGTCGCCGACACGGTGCGCGACTCTGCACAGAGAGCGGTGTCAAAGCTCAAGGAGATGGGCTTGGAAGTAGTCATGATCACGGGCGATCACGAACAAGTCGCGAAGGCGGTCGCAAAACAACTCGGTATCGAGCGTTACTTCGCGCAAGTATTGCCGGAAGAGAAGGCGAAGTATGTGAAGAAACTTCAGGATGAAGGCAAGAATGTCGCGATGGTCGGCGATGGCATCAATGACGCTCCAGCTTTGGCGCAATCAGATATTGGCATAGCGATCGGCGCGGGCACCGATGTGGCCATCGAGACCGGTAATATCGTGCTCATGAAATCAGATCCGTATGACATCGTCGCGGCAATTCGACTGAGCAAGGCGACTGTTACCAAAATGAAGCAAAATCTATTTTGGGCTGCCATTTATAACGTGCTCGCGATTCCGATCGCCGCCGGAGTTTTTTACACGTGGCTCGGTTGGTCGCTACGCCCTGAAATCTCCGCGCTCCTCATGTCTGCATCTTCGATCATCGTCGCTACGAACGCCGTATTACTAAAGCGGGTAGAATCGCATTTACGCGACTAATGTAAGCAAATAATGAATCTTAAAAAGATAGTCCCGGAAATAATTACCCTGGGTATTATTTTGGTAGGTTCGCTGTGTTACCCCCTTATTTCATATGGCCTACAGGATGCTCCACCACTCTTTTTTGCCGCTCTGAGAACTTTTATTGCAGGTATCAGTATTTTTTTACTGCTTCCCTTGTTTGGTCAACCACGTATTCCTCCAAGGGATATGTGGAAATGGGCCCTACTTCTCTCTATTCCCGCTGTAGCGTTTACTTACGGAACAATGTTTTTAAGTCATGAGAACTCCACTATGGCACTTTTGCCGATCCTGGAGAATTTGCAACCGTTTTTGAGCATCTTTTTTGCGGTTATATTTCTCCATGAAAGAGTGTCTCCTGCGGCACGTATTGTTTTACTATTTGGAACTTTTGGTCTTCTCTTCTTTTCTTTCCAGTCGTTTACAGAGGGGGTCGGATTTGATTTTCGGAATGCGATTCTTGCAGTCCTTGCCTCGCTCGGCGCATCGGGGGCGAGTATCTTAGTGAAATGGTTGGGGCGCAGGGACATTGCGGTCACGCTGTCGGCCTGGCAGTTTATTATCGGCAGTATCCCGTTATTTGTACTCTCTCTGTTATTTGAAAAAAATGCTCCTATTCACTGGACAGTATCATTTGTTTCGATCCTCTTTTTTCTTGCTCTTGTCGGCACGGCGGCGACAACCGTTGTGTGGTACAAGCTCATCCAAACGTTCGACGTGTCCCGTTTGTCTGTTTTGTTTTTCTTATCTCCTGCACTCGCATTAATTGTGGCGAATCGTTTGTACGCAGTCCCCGTTAGCGATATGGAGTGGATCGGTGTCATAATTGTTGCTGGCGGTGTAGCTGTTGGCTTGAAGATACAGTCAACTGCTCCAACAGCGTCGCCAGGAACACACGGTAAGCAAAACTTAGACTAATTATGTGTTTTTCAGCAGCAGCAAGTTTCGCGGCAGGAGGTACGCTCTGCGTAGCGGGCGGTCTGACATTGTCTAAAGTCAAAAATAAGTCTGAGCTGCCTTTTGCCAGTATCCCGCTTTTGTTTGGAATTCAGCAGGCGATTGAAGGGGCGGTGTGGGTTTCTTTTGGTTCTCCTATCCTGAATACCATAGCTACCTACGCATATTCCATGTTCTCCCATGTCTTGTGGCCGATTTTTGTTCCGTTCTCGATCTTAATGTTAGAAACAGATCCGACTAGAAAAAAGATTTTGCGCTTGTTTACATTGAGTGGGCTCGCGATAGGACTATATCTTTTGTATTTCGTTCTTGCGGAACCCGTCACGGCGTACGTCGTCAATAACAGTATTGCGTACGATTCTCCCCATCTGTACGTATATTTCATTATGGCCATTTACCTCGTGGCTGCATGCGGGAGCTGTCTTGTGTCGAGCCACAAAATAATCAACATCTTTGGGGTTGCCCTATTCATTTCTTTCGCCATCGCGGCATGGTTCTTTACCGAGACGTTCTTCTCGGTCTGGTGCTTCTTCGCGGCAATCCTCAGTATCATCGTGTATTGGTATTTTCAAAGTAGCTCTGTTGCCGAAAGGCGGGCCTTCGCCTCGCAGAAGCGAGATGTTGTCTCGCGAAGGCGGGTCGAAACAGGCTAGCGTTATCAGAGAGAAGAAATTATCAACATTAGTAATCAAGAAAATATCTATGAATACAATGCGTGCGGTCAAAATAGGATTGGCTTGGGTCAACATTACGTATGTCTTGTGCTATGTGATCTGGGGATTGCTCCCCGCAGCAAGGCCGTCGCTCTTGCCATACGTTCTTCACCTTAACGTAGGTCCGGTGGAGACTGTTTTCACCCTCGGCAACTTCATTGTCGGTCTTATTCTCTGGAATCTGATTGCAGGGGCGAGTATCTGGCTCGTCGGGTTCCTGGCGAAGTACATTAAGAACTAATTGAAAAAAAGTATGGATAACAAAATAGTGCTTTGGGTAGTCGGAGCGCTTGTCATTGGAGGAATTGCGGGATTTTACATGGGAGGGGCTGGAGCCGATTCCGCAAAAGGGGTCTCCCAGGATGACATGCGCATGTCGGCGGGCATGATGCAGGACAATGGCGGCATGATGCTGCAAATGGGACAGATGATGATGGAAGCCGGAGGAATGATGCAGAGCGCGTCTTCAACGAGCGCTCAAATGTCTCAGATGGGTCTGGAATTGCAGCAAATGGGCGGCCAAGGACAGACTGCTGGGCAAGAGATGTCCGATCATGGCGGGAGCGTCATGCGGATGATGGGGCAGTAATTTCAAGTTATCAAAGGTTATTAAACGAAACTAGCAAACTATGAAACTATCAAAAATAATGCATGTAGTGAGTGTCGCTGTCGGACTTATAGGTGTCGTGGTGTTCCTAATCAGTGTGTTCGGTAACGCTGAGATGGCTTTTGGCATTTCAAAAGCCGACGCGCTTGCGTGCAGCGCCATCCTCATCTTGATCGCCATTTGGGGGCAGGTAGGCACCATCCATCACATGATGCTTGAGAGGCGCGGTGAAATTATCTAACGGACTAATTCTATATCTATATTTATGTCGTGTAAAAAATGCGGCGGCACGACGGAGGGCTTTAAGTGTGATATGTGCAGAGTCGAGGCGAAAGAGCATGACCAGAATCACATATGCGGCGGCGAGCATTGCATGCCGAAATGCGCAGCGTGCAAGGAGGCAGAGACGAAGTGCTCGTGTCAGGCGTGAAGCTTGAAAAATCCATAGAGTAACAGTTTCGTTACAGTTTCGTTATTGAGAAACCTGCGCTTTTGGGATACCATAGCACCGTGAAGCTCGGCATCATTTTGCAGTCCAATAATCCCGAACATATCTGGAACACGTTTCGGCTTGCGATAACCGCGCTCAAAGCTGGTAACGAAGCGGAGATCTTCTTGATGAGCGAAGGCTCCGAGTTGGACGATATCCGCGACACCATGGATTTCGACGTGTCCGCAAAAGTCTCCGAATTCAAGTCCCTAAGAGGCGGCCTCTACGCGTGCGGCAGCTGCCTCAAGGTGCGCGGCAAGGAGGAGAGCAAGGTATGCCCAGTCTCCACGATGGACGATCTGCTCGCAATGGTCGAACATGCGGACAAAGTCATGGTTTTCGGCTAAGAAATGCGTACCGCCTATGAAGAAACTTAACGCCGTAGCTCTCGCAAACACTTTTGCAATTATCGACTTGGTTTTGCATCCGCTTTTTCGCCTTTGGGTATGGGTCTCGCCTGATTCCTATGAGTGGGCCATGAACCTATTTGTTGCGGGATTCCAGTTGAACGTTACAAGTTTTGATACCAACATATATCATATTGTTCTCGGAACGGTCAGTGAAGCAGCAGCTTTTTGGGTACTTGGACTTTCTGTGGCTTATCTTTATAACACGTTCAATAATAGATGATGACATGGTAACGCCTCGTCTCAAGATGCTTTTCGCGCTTTCAGTACCGCTGTTCATTGCGCACGGCATCGAAGAGCTTTTAACATCGTTTTACGCAATTGATTCGCACGTTGCATTTGTTTTCGGCCGGCTTCAGCCACTGCTGTCACTTCAAACGTCGTTTCTCATTCTTCAACTCGTGTTCTGGACGTTCCTCGTGATCGCGTATTTTGTCTTACGCGCAGATCGATTCATTTTGCCACTCTTGCTTTTTGTCGGGGTGCTGTACGTATATGAACTGCATCATCTACTTAAAACATTCCAGGCCGGATCGTATTATCCGGGTCTTGCAACGGCTATTCCACTCTACATGATAGGTGTTTTGTATTGGTGGGAACTTCTTGGAAGCAGATTGAAGTGGCGCACGGCGGGTAAAAATATATAATCGAGACATGAGTTTCTCAAAGGCGCATATTGGAGTTCTCATCGTCGCCATATTGCTAGTAAGTGCTTTTGGCGTTGGATTTTCGGGTCTCTTGATGGGTCATGACGATATGGGCATGGTTGGCTGTCCTCTGATGATGGGACATGATTCGGCGGTGTGCCCAATGAGTCCTCTTGCACACATCAGCTCCTGGCAAAATCTGTTTGCCGCAATACCAGTGCAGAGCGTAGTGACGGTTCTACTGCTTCTTTTGGCGCTGTTTTTCGTGTCCCGTCTCAAACTGTATGTATGGCTCCTCCACCCATCACCCCAGCCCGTTTACAATTTTTACGATCCAGAAGCCGCCCATGATCCCTTGCAACGATTTATCGCTCGCGGGTTGATGCATCCAAAAATTTTCTGACGATCGCAGATTATGGCGCGTGCTTTTTTTGCCCGCGCCTTTATTAATTAAGCATTCATTATGGAACCATCTCAAACTCAAATTAGTACTCTTGCGAATCGTCTCGCAATTCCAATATCAATTGTTCTCGCCGGAGTCATTATTGGCGGAGCGCTTATCGTAGCGCTTCGCCAGCCGAGCAATTCAGCGGCAGGAGCGCTTCGGCCGCAAGGCGCGGAGCAGTCGGCGGGTGATCTTGAAGCAATGAGTCCTATTACCAGCGCCGACCACATTCGTGGCAACAAAAATGCACCCGTCAAAATCGTTGAGTACTCCGATACGGAGTGCCCGTTCTGCAAAAAATTCCATGAAACGATGAAGCAGGTCATGGATGAATACGGGGAAAGTGGCAAAGTGGCATGGATCTATCGGCATTTCCCTCTGGATGCACTGCATGCGAAAGCTGATAAAGAAGCCGAAGCTATGGAATGTGCGGCAGAACAGGGTGGCCCCACGAGTCCCCTCGGGACAAGCAATGATATTTTCTGGAGGTACGCTGATCGAATCTTTGAGGTTACGCCTTCAAACGATGGACTCAATCCTGCGGACTTGCCGAAAATCGCAAATTTCGTAGGACTTGATGTGAAGAAATTCAACAGCTGTTTGTCGAGCGGGAAGTATGCGCAGCATGTCGAAGAAGATACGCAAAATGCGCAGGCTACCGGTGGGAGTGGAACGCCGTGGAGCATCGTCCTTGCTCCAAACGGAAAGAAATATCCGCTCTCGGGAGCACAGCCGTACGCTTCGGTAAAGCAGCTTATTGAGCTTGCCTTGCAGGAGAACTAGCCCTTCGACTGGCTCAGGATTATGGTTATTCAAGCTCTGCAAAAAGTATTCACCAAACCCCCATATATACTTCTCGCCCTTATCACGAGTGCGGCAGTTTTTGCGTTTGTCGTATGGCTTCCAAACATACCGCTCATTGTGCAAGTTATGGGACATCAGGGAGTGCCTTTTTCGCAGAAGCTTGCTCTGCCAATCACTCTCTTAGGATCAATTGCCACGAACTTCACTCTGCTTTCGGCATCGTACACGATCGCCATCGCTATCTTGTTTGGGGTGAATCTGTCGATGATCGTCTACTTCCTCGGGCGGAGAGTCGCTGAAGTAAGAGGGAGCGGAGTCGCAACGGGATTCTTTGGCATCATCAGTGGAGCGGCCGGAATGGGGTGCGCGGCGTGCGGATCGTTGCTCCTAACGAGCACACTCTCGCTTGTTGGCGCATCTTGGCTCCTCTCATATTTGCCGTTAGCAGGTGGAGAGTTCGGCATATTGGGAGTCATCCTACTTTCCGTTTCTCTCTATCTTACCGCAAAACGAATTCAATATCCGGCAGTCTGTTCATCCTGAGTGTGTCGAAGGGTAAAATCTAACCTAAAGTGTATGAACAATAAAAAACAAACCTACGTCTGCAAAGAATGCGGCTTCAAATACGACGAGAAGTCGTGGATGGAAAAGTGCGAAGAGTGGTGCAAAGAACATCACAGTTGCAATCTCGACATAATCTCACACGGCAAGCCGCCAGGTATGAGTAACAATTAACACGAACGATCATGAACACTAAACAAATACAGATCGCGGTAGCAGTGGCGCTACTTCTCATCGGAGGTGCATACTACCTCAGCACTAAACTTGCGGTAGTTCCCGCGCTGATCGCAGACCAAGCACTTGCGGCCACATTCGACGAGTTGAGCAAAAACGGCAATTCGACATGCTCGGCATCGTTTGCCGACTCCATCGACACGATGCCTGATTCCGGCAGAGTCCAAGGTTCGTGCTGCTCTCCGATGGATCCACATCGATACGAAGAGCAGGTCACGGGACTCTTAAAATTCAAAGACATTCCTGAAATCCCGAGCGACCCGTATGACATCGACGCGACCCTCGCAAAACAGCTTAAAGCGTACTACGACATCGAGCTTACGCCTGAACAGCAACAGGCGTACGACTACGCGATGGCAAACTCCAATGAGAAAGGCCCCTGCTGCTGCAAGTGCTGGCGCTGGTACGTGTATGGCGGCCTAGCAAAATTACTTATTCAAAAATATAATTTCACCGGAGAGCAAGTAACAGAAATCTGGAATCTATCAGACGGTTGCGGCGGCGCCGGTGGGCATGTAAATCATTAAACTATGAAACTATTCTTTATTGCAAGTGGCGCGGTAGTTCTTCTTGCTATCGCGGGCATCTTTATTCTTCCCGCGCCGAAGGCTATCGATCCGAATGACCCAAATGTGGTTGCGACAAATGGTCTGCACTGGCATCCGCAGCTCCAAATCTTCGTGAAAGGAGAGCGGGTTGAAATACCGCAAAACATCGGGATTGGCGCAGTGCACCAACCTATACACACGCATGACGATCTCCCGATCATCCATCTCGAGTTTCAGGGCGTCGTGCGCAAACAAGACATAACGCTCGGAAGGTTCTTCGACATCTGGGGGAAGGACATGCGTTCATTCGGATCGAACATGCGACCGAGCGACGAGCGAGGAAGTACTGAGCGCAGCAGCGCGAACGTGCGCATGATGGTAAACGGCGAGGAAAACACCGAGTACGAGAATTACATTATGGGAGATGGTGATAAAATCGAACTGCGGTATGATTAGAAAATCAGGCACTAACAACTAACAAGACATAACCATCAAAATTATGAACAGAAACACAATAATCATCGGAGCAGCACTTCTTATCATCGGCATCGGCCTGGGATACGTGATGTGGGGAAACAGCTCCACGACACCAGCAGGCAATCATATGATGGCTGACGGCTCGATGATGGGGCAGGATATCGACCAGCACTTTATCGTGCAGATGATTCCGCATCACGACGGCGCTATCGCAATGGCTAAAATCGCACTGGAGCGCTCGAAGCGACCCGAAATGCTCTCGCTTGCGCGGGCCATCATCACGGCGCAGGAGGGAGAAATTGCTGACATGCGCGGTTGGTACCAAGCATGGTACGGCGCAGATGTTCCACAAAGTGGCATGGGTATGATGCATATGGGTGGCATGGAGGGCGATACCGCTGTACTCGCCAGCGTCTCGGACACCGACTTCGATCGCGAATTCTTGGAACAAATGATCCCGCATCACGAAATGGCGGTCATGATGGCACAAATGCTTGCGGCGGGGACAAATCGGCCTGAAATGAAGCAACTTGCTAGCAACATCATCGCGTCGCAATCAAATGAGATCGAGATGATGCGCAGCTGGCTTCAATCGTGGAATTGAGAACAGATGACATCGAGCGTTTCCCACAGCTCCGCTTATGAGCGGGGCTGTGTGTGGAGCCATGTTTCTAATGCAGTCCTGAGGCTAGTAGACAATAAGTTTCGTCATCTCGAACACGCCTATAGGGCACTGGCCGCACGATTTGCCTACTTGCTCCTGCCTCAAATCGTCTGCACCGCACTCAGTGCACGCGAGCTGATCACGATGCTCAACAACCTTGAGGCATTTGTGACAGAAAAGTTCGGAGCGGTATCTTACGATATACGACTGCGCGGTGGGGGAAGGGGAAAGCGTGCGGAGCGCCCGGGGAGTATCCGGGTGCCAGACGGGAAAATCGCGCGAGAGGCGCACGGAAAAGCGGCACTTATTGTTGGTGCATCGATACGCGGCGATTTCGGCCATAAAGTGTGACGATAACACATGAGTTTGCCCATGTCAAATAGTGAATCCGCCGGCTGCGAGGAGCCGGCGGGGGTTGTCATAAGGCACAGAACGCTAGGCGACTTCGCGCAACCAGTGTGCCATTGACTGAAAGAGCTTCGACGCTTCGGTGGTATAGAGATCGAGCCATCCCTTTTTATCGGGCAGCCAGAAAAGTCGATTGTAGCGTTCGATTGTCGCCCGTTCGTCGTACGAGGTCAAGACGCCGGGATTCAGTTTGATCCATTTGCGTTTGCCCATGATAACGACCGAGGTTTCGGGTGATCCTTCACAGCCGATGTCAAGCGTCAGGATCATGCACTTGGCGCGCATGCCCACCTCGCGTTCGATCGCGGCCGTGATAAGGCCGTTGATCTTCTCTGCGGCACCAACTTGCCCGCGTCCCATGAATTGGATACGCGGATCGCCGGTCCGCTCCACGATGAGTTTCTGCACGTTGGGGTCGATAGTCGCAGACACTATCGATATTTGTTCTTCAACGCCCAGACCGCTGTGATCATCTTCCACGGTCATGTATTCCACGCCGCGTTGCAGTGCCCGCTCGATTATTTGCAGCACAATCTGAACGCCGGTGCTGATCTCTCTTCCGCCAAAAAAAGGTGCACGAAAATCGTCGTGCTGACCGCTCGTAGTCGCTGTGCGCACCTCTTTTGTAAATCTCTTCAGGAGATCGAGGAAGTGCGCATGGTGTCCCGGTGTCCACACCTTTGGTGTGAAGAGGTGGGCGTATTTCTGGAAGTCGACGACAGTAACAAAAGCAGGACCGCCACCGCGGTTTTCGTCGACATCCATATCGTTGTCACGATTGCCGCTATAAAATCCGGGCGGGTTTACAGGTGCGATCAGGAGAAGCGCGCAATCGGGTCCCAGCAACTCCTTGAAATTCAGTCGCAGGATGTGGAGCATTACGAATATGCCAACCATCCCCTCAATGCCATGCACAGCGGCGAGGCGCACGTGCAGTTTACGCGGGTTCTTTGGGCCGATCCAGAAAGCCTGGACCGACCACTGTTCGCCATTCAGTCCCTTTCGCGGCCATGCGTAGTCCCAGATTTCGGCATTGAACTGAGCACATAACGCACGGAGTTGATCCATTAGCGAGTGTGGCGTGCTAATCATTCTTCATTCTCCGCAGATTGTCGGAACATCCGACCTGTAGGCCACTCTAAACTAAATCTGTCAAGTTTTCAAGTCGTGTTCGCTGCTGGCGCTGCTCACCCGAAGCGCGCTCGCAAGGAGCGCGCCGAGCGCTGCGAAGAGGGCGCCGACGAAGAAGGCGACGTGGTAGCCGCCGGTGAGCGCGGTGAGTTGCTCGGCTCCGCCGCCAAGGAGCATTTCGGTGCGATACGCGGCAAGCGAGGCGAGAATTGCAAGACCAAGCGCGCCGCCCATCATAAAGCTAGTGTTGACCACACCCGAAGCGAGGCCGGATTCATGCTTGTCAACATCACTCATCGCTGCAAGGAGGAGCGGATTGAATGCCATGCCGGCGCCAAGGCCGAGGAGAACCATGCTCGGCAAAACATGGACGAAAAAGTTTCCATCAATGGGCGCGAGCGAGAGAAGCGCAAGGCCAAGGGCCGCGCATGAAAGGCCAGTTGCAAGCGAGGCGCGGACGCCAAAGCGCATAACGATCTTCGCCGAAAGCCATACCGAAAAAATAGCCATGATGACATTTGCCGGCAGGAATGAAAGGCCGACCTTCAAGGGATCATACCCGAGTACGATCTGGAGATAGAGCGCGGAGATGAAAAACCAGGCAAACATCGCGGCCGACCACAGGACTCCGATCATGCTTGCGACTGAGACATTGCGGATTGCAAAGAGGCGCAGCGGCATGAGGGGCGAGGCGACATGCGATTCGGTCCAGAGAAATACCCCAAGGAGGAGCACGGCACTCGTGAGAAATCCGAGTGTCTGCCCCGACACCCACCCGACACTATTTCCATTGACGATTGCATACACCGCGAGCATAAGTGAGAGCGTGATGGTGATCGTACCCATAATGTCGAGCCTGCCACGCTCGGCGGGCTCGTCTTTGGGCAGGAGTTTCAGCGAGAGGAGCGCGACCGCAATGCCGATCGGAATATTGACGAGGAATATCCAGTGCCAGTTGAAAGCTCCGGTCAGGACACCGCCCAGAAGGACGCCCACCGAGCCGCCACCCGCCATCACGAAGCCAAAGACGCCCATCGCCTTGGCGCGTTCTCCCGCTTCAGTGAAAAGATTCATGAGGAGTGACAGCGCGACGGCAGATACGACAGCACCACCGATGCCTTGCACTGCGCGCGCTGCGATGAGCATCAGCTGGCTCGTGGCGAGGCCGCACGCAAGCGAGGCGAGTGTGAAAAGAGCGATGCCGATGAGGAAAAGCTTGCGATTGCCATACAAATCGCCGAGCCGGCCGCCAAGGAGGAGAAAGCCGCCGAAGGTAAGCATGTATGCGTTGACAACCCAGACGAGCGAGACTTCGGAAAATCCAAGACTCGTGCGAATGGAGGGAAGCGCGACGTTTACAATCGTCGTATCCAAGACGATCATCAGATCACCTAAACAGAGCACCATAAGCGCGATCCAGCGTGCGCGAGCATTGAGTGCGTCCATGATTATTGTCCGTCGAATGCCTTTGTCAGCGCCGCGATATACAACTTTTTCATTCCAAGCATAGCCTGCATCGCGCGACCACTCTTTTCTTTATTGGGATCACTCAGCATCTTGCCGAGCGCCTTGGGGATAATCTGCCAGGAAATGCCATATTTGTCCTTAAGCCAACCACACTGCTCTGCACTCGGGTCTGCCGAAAGGCTACTCCAGTACTGATCCAATTCTTCCTGTGTATCGCATTCAACTTGAAACGAAATCGCGCCGCTGAAACTGAACACGGGACCACCATCCAGACACATAAAACGCTGACCGTCTATCTCGAAGATGCCGGTCAAGACTTTACCGTCCATATTGGCCAAAGGGCCCTCCTTCACCCCGCTCGGGTAGCGCTCGATGCCCACAATCTTCGAATTTTTGAAAATCGACGTATAAAAAGTCATCGCCTCTTCGGCGTTGTTGTGCTCAAACCACAAACACGGGGTTATTTTTTGGGACATAAAGGACAACTGAGTTATTAGAATGACAGTGTAGCAAAATATCTCGTGTAGTACTCATGAATGCCAAGTATTCCAATGCTCGTCGGATACTATTTTGCGAGCATCGAAAAGGGTGGAATTATGCAGGCCTATGGCGTGCACAAGGAACTGCGCGAGCACAAGTAGTCTAAAGCTTAGCTCGCACGTTTTGGTGAGCACGCAAGAAGAACACGCCTGAGGCGATGAGCGGAATGCAGAAGAGAATAGCTACAATGACAGTCGGGATAATCTGAAGATCCTGCACAGTCGAGCCATACAATCCGCCAAATATGATCCCAAGCACAATGAGCGCCCAGCCGGCAACCTGCGGCCGTGACCATCCGAGAGCGACGAGTGCCGCAATAGGTAATATCCGCAGGGCCAGTTGCGCGCCGATCTCTCCGCTACTCACTGCGAAAAAGATAAAGAAACCAATAGGAATAACGCTGACGCCGCTTGCGGCACTCATGAGTTTCTGAGCGTCGGCACCTTTCATAGATGCCCCCATAGTACCCATTGTGCGACTTGCATACCAGAGGTAAATGTTGTGGCGCGGAGATGGCACTTGGCTCGGAAACGACCCTATTGAGCGGAAGCAGCAGGCGGAAATGCCGCTCGCAGCGTATCTCCTGCCGCCTCAGCAGTTGTCTTGAATTCGGCCACTGCCGCATCGATGGCGGCTTTGCGCGCAGCCGCGAGCTCCATTCGCGTGCTCTCGAGCGAAGCGTCTTTTCGCGCCGTCTTAAAGGTCTCCTGTGCTGCTTTGATGGACGCCTGCATTGTCGCGCGAATTGCGGTACCATCTGCACCTTCGGCCGCACAATCGGTCTCGGCCTTCGCGAGCGCGGCATCCACAGATGCCTCGAGCGCCGCGGCGGCTGCGGTAATGGCTGTGGAATGCGTGGCGAGTGCTGCGTCGACGCCGGTGCGATATGCCGCCGTCGCCGCATCAATTGCTGCCTTACGCGTAGTGACAGCGGCGTCGATAGTGCTCTGGAATGCGGCGACAGCCGCTTTTTGTGAATCGGTCGTTGCTTTGGCATCAAGTTTGGCGTAGTGCTCCGCGCGCTTTTGGTCGGCCGCGGCGCGGACATCGGCGAGTTTCTTTTCATGCGCGGCCCAGCGCTCGGTCTTTTTTGCCGTCGTACTTGCCTGGAAATCGACGATTTTTTGGTCGCGGCTAGCGAGATTGGCCTCTATTTTGGAGGAAATCTGAGAAAGATTAGCGCAAAACGTGGCCCCCTGTGTGCGTGCCGGTGGAGATGTCTGCGCGATCGCTGGAAACGCGCTGAAAAGTAATGACGCCGCACCAACGGCGGCGATGATATGCCTCCGAGCCGAGGAGCCCGAAAATTTTAATTTACTCTGCATAGATTGATTGACTATCCATTGAACTATTAAGTTGTGCTGCACTCTCGGTGCCGTTTTCGGAGGTTGCCTGTGCGGACTCCGACTGACCGTCTGAAATGAGAGCCGAGACTTCGGCATCGACATTTGCACCAGTGCCCGCTCTAGGTTGGGCCTGACCCGGCGCAGGAGGCGTTCCTTGCATCTGCGACCCTTCGTCTTGCGACATCTCAGTTTGCGAAACGGACTGCCCGCTTCCATCCAGCGCGCCGTCCACCGCCGACTGGCTCCCTCCCATGTAATACACTGCACCAATAATAACCAACGCAATAACAATACCGAGCAATAATTTTTTACTCATGTCGACATTGTAGCGCCGCGCTTAGGAGTCGTGAAGGCGGGAATGGGGAAAACGGTGCGCAAGGCTCCCTCGGCCATAACCCCCATTCATTTCTCCAGCAAAAGCCGCTCGGCATTTTCATGAGCAAACAGGTCTTGCACGGCGGGATCAAGGAGCGCGATGAATGCGCGCGCATAGCGGGTAAGATATATTCCCACATCCGGATCCATTGTCCATCGCGCGATTGCTCCGCGATCGGTGCCCCACAGTACCTGCCTTGGGTGGCGCTCGATAAAGGCTTTCCAGGTGGCGGTGTCCTTTTGCAACAATTCCCGATAATTTTTGAAATGGGCGAAAAATTTCTCCTTGCTGACATCGGGGCGCAAGAGCCACGTGTCGCCGTAGAGTTCGTCGATGCCATAGAAGGCGTTGGGGTGGCGGGTCAAGATCTCATCGAGTGCCGAGAGATCCTGCCGCCCATTTTGTCCGTACACGATGAGCTGATCGCCGTGGAAAATAAAATTGATGTCGGGATTTTCGGAAAGCGCGCGTTCAAACGATGTCTGCTGTCCTTCGCCAAGATGAACGTACACGAGAAGATCGTGCTGCCGTACCACCGGGTAGATCGCACGCATGCGCGCGGAGTCGGGCGGCAGCGC
>Ga0209542_10009274_pt1 | contig 18099 bp, 16 predicted proteins | sample RifCSPhighO2_01_FD_184028 | JGI IMG/M metagenome (GOLD analysis project Ga0209542, IMG submission 184028) | Soil microbial communities from Rifle, Colorado - Rifle CSP2_plank highO2_0.1 (SPAdes) (version 2) | ecosystem: Environmental > Terrestrial > Deep subsurface > Rock core/Sediment ...
AATCCCTTCGGAGCTCACTTCAATAACCGCGTGCGTGCATCCCTCTGCGACAGCCCGCGCCAAGAACTTTTGCAGGAACATTCTACCCGGCATACTCATTTTTCGGTGATTTTTTTCTTTTTTGTCCCCGATTTGGAACCATACTGAAGAAGTAGAGCATGTTTTGTACCCCGCCTCTTTGAAAATTCGCGTTATCATCTCGACCGTAGTGGACTTGCCATCGGTACCCGTAACTCCAATCACCGTCAGGCGCCGCGCAGGAAATCTATAGAGAACTACACCCAAAACCGCCCACGCAAAGTGATACCAATCCATCACAAAATCAGGTGTAAAACCCCGCACCAGATTTTTTACACTTGCCGTCATCCTCCCAATATAACCGCTTTTTACAGAACAATAAAGAGGGGTAGAAACCACCACATTCATTTCCATAACCATACTTATAATTTCAGCGGCCGCAATAATTTATAGTATGCCCACTATGCCAAATCTGAATATGCCGCAAAAGCGCTATACACGAAACTCCTTTCTCCATTCTGCGTCCTCTCCTATACTAGACGTTACGATATACCGAAGTTCTGCTTGAGTAAGACCGAAAAAATCACGAAGCAGATCAATTTCATCTCGACATTCGTATGGGTATATCCAAACACTTTGTTGAAACGGCTTAAGCCCAAGAGTTTTTAAAATTCCTCGAAATGCCTCTCGTTTGATTCGCTGAAGCTCTTTTATATCAAAGAAGGCGAGCCGCCATTTTCCATCCCATTTTTTGGGGTGCTTTATTTTCAAACTATTGATTTGATATAATCCAGCTCGTTTTCTCCCTTCTTCTGTAAGGCGTATATATATTTGTCTATTTCTCTTTTTAAACTCTATACACCCCTGCTTCCGAAGCTGGTAAAATGTATCATACACTTTCTTTGGTTTATATTTTTTCTTTTTCGAAAGCAAACGGGCAAGATTAGAACCGAAATACGGAGAGGTGGATGCAAGCGCGACAACCCCGCTTACCGCAAGAATCTTTAAAATATCCTTCGTGATTTCGCTCCTTGGCTTTTTTATGTAGTATTTATACTTCGACATTATCTGCCATACTATAAATTCTTGCGGCCGCTTATATTTATAGTATACAAGATGAGCTGGAAAAATACAAAAAACAAGCCCCGCGCCGCATACGAAATGCAGAACGGGGCATCCGAGAGTCCTCTATGAGAGCACCTCAGCGTTGATGGTGGGCTCAGCCCCCTCGAGCGGGAAGTGAGAGCTCTGCTTCCCTTGGAAGAGGTCCCCTCCCCGGAACCAGGGTAGGTATCGCACCCCGGGGTTCTCCACGGGGCCCTGATCCTCGAAAATGGGACGGAATACGGCTCTCCCTTTGGAGTCTTTCACCTCCTTGTATCCGATTATTTTCTTCATGATGCACCCCTCCCTACCTCAATTGAGAAGCGGCTCTATTGAGGCAACGCATATGTGTCACCTGCCCCTCCCAGGACGTTCCTGGTCTCCCTGGAATGTAGCTCTCCTCTTCCTTCACCTCCTCTGCGCAAAGGCGACATTGCCCCACGACCGCATTGCCGTCCACTAGCGCCTCCTCGTCAGGATGTATCTTGCTTGAAAAAATGTACAAGCTTCCCTCCTTCCTCCCGTTCCCCTCGGGATGAAAATTGTTGTATTATAAACCACTCCCATAGCATGTTGTCAATGGCGGCCGAGGAGTTTGAGCGCTTCTTTGATTTTTTGTTCTGGATCCGCAATTTCTACGGGGAGACGCGAGAGAGCATCTTTGGCTTCTGCTCTGGAAAATCCAAGAGAAACAAGCGAATCCACGGTTTCGTCGCCCGAAGAAACACGTTTCTCTCCAGTAAAATTTCCCAGCTTCCCCGTAAGTTCCAAAATGATTTTCTGGATTTTCTTTTCACCAATACCTTTGATGCCCTGAAAGTATGCGGTATTGCGCTGCTCAATGGCCTTTGTTGTATTCTCTGGTTTGCCAAGTGATGCCAACACCATCGCAGCTTTAGGCCCAATGCCAGAAACATCGCGAAATACCTCAAAAAGTTTCAGCGCCTCAAACGAGGGCAATCCATACAACTCTATTGTTTCTTCTTTCCGCACCTGAAGCGCGCAGAACATTTCAACCTGCTCCTGCCCCTCCTTAAGCTGCATGTACAACGCTTCCGGCACAAACACCTTATACCCTACTCCGTTGGTTTCAAGTATGATATAATCAGAGTCCTTCAGAAGAATTTTCCCTTTTAAGTAAGAAATCATGGAATACAAGAGCGACATAACCAGTTTCTCAAAACAGCTCTCGGAGGCGATTTGGCATGGTTCCGCCGAAGGCGGACAAATCGCCGAGAGCGCAGACCCCACGAGCCCGCTGGGGCGAGTGAGGGTCGGTGTTTTGAAAACTGTGTTATGGAGCGTTTTCTTCACTATACATGCAATTTAAGCTGGTTTCAAAATTCAATCCAACAGGCGACCAACCGCAAGCAATAGAAAAACTTGTAGCTGGCATTGAGTCTGGCGCAAAACACCAGGTGCTTTTGGGCGTAACTGGATCTGGGAAAACCTTCACCATGGCAAATGTGATTCAAAAAACCCAAAGGCCAGCACTCGTGATTTCGCCAAACAAAACTTTGGCCGCGCAACTCTATCAAGAATTCAGAGAATTCTTCCAGGAAAACGGAGTGCACTATTTCGTCTCCTACTACGACTACTATCAGCCCGAAGCATACATTCCCCAATCTGACACCTACATTGAGAAAGACGCGAAAATCAACGACACCTTAGACCGCCTCCGACATGAGGCGGTACAAGACGTGCTTTCAAGAAAAGACGCCATTGTGATAGCTTCTGTTTCCTGCATTTACAACATTGGATCTCCTGAAGACTACCAGAACATTGCCTTAGACATCAAAACAGGACAAGCAATCGAACGGAAAAACTTCCTTGGCCATTTGACATCCCTCCAATACCAGCGGAATGATATCGAATTTAAACCCGGCACTTTTCGTATCAGAGGAGAAATAATGGAAGTTTTTACCGTAACCGGAAAAAACTTCCTTGGCCATTTGACATCCCTCCAATACCAGCGGAATGATATCGAATTTAAACCCGGCACTTTTCGTATCAGAGGAGAAATAATGGAAGTTTTTACCGTAACCGGAAAAGAAATTGTGCGCATCGAAATAAATGCCGACCGCGTCGAAACGCTCGCAGTTTCCAGAGATACCATAAATCCCGTATGGGAGGCCAGAGAAACCTATCGTTTCTTCCCCGCAAAATTTTGGGTAACACCCCAAGACAAGCTCAACATCGCGATGGAGAACATCCGTTTGGAACTTGCGGAGCGCCTCCAGGTGTTAAGCGCGCAGAATAAACTTGTGGAAGCCCAGCGTTTGGAGCAACGCACCAATTATGATTTGGAGCTGATACGGGAGTCAGGGTATTGCCACGGAATCGAAAATTATTCCCGCCATATGGAATTTCGTTCGGCCGGAGACCCTCCGCACACGCTTTTAGAATATTTTGGGAAAGAATTTCTTGTGATTGTCGACGAAAGCCATCTCACGCTTCCCCAAATTCGCGCTATGGCCGTGCAAGACAGGGCGCGAAAAGCAGCGCTCATCGAGCACGGATTTAGGCTGCCTTCCGCGATTGACAATCGCCCTCTTACTTTCCAAGAAACATTTGCCGGCATTCCCCAAACCGTCTATGCTTCTGCCACGCCAAGCGAGTTTGAGCTCGCCAAATCAAAAAACAATATCGTAGAGCAGCTTATCCGCCCTACCGGTTTGCTAGAACCCGCTATAGAGATTCGGCCAACCGCAAACCAAATCCAAGACGCCATAAAAGAGATTGAAAAACGTAAGGCAAAAAACCAGCGAGTGCTCGTACTTACCTTAACCAAACGTCTGGCAGAGGACATCGCAGATTATTTGGCGCAAAGGGGTATTGCCGTCCAATGGCTGCACTCTGAAGTAAAGACGCTTGAACGTCCAGGAATTTTGGAGGATTTTAGAAAAGGCAAATACGACGTGATCGTTGGCATAAACCTTCTGCGTGAGGGCCTTGATTTGCCAGAGGTCGCTTTAGTTGCGATTCTCGACGCAGACAAAGAAGGTTTCTTGCGCAATGAAACCACGCTTATTCAGACTATGGGGAGGGCCGCCCGCCATCCCGAAGGTACGGCTATTTTATACGCAGATACCATAACCTTTTCCATGAAAAACGCCATCGCGGAAATAGAGCGCAGAAAACGCATTCAGCAAGAATACAACGAAAAACACCATATTACTCCCCAGCCCATTGTCAAAGATATCAGAACATGGGGATTTGCCGACGCAAAAGAAATAGCAGCGGCAGAATTCGGCCCGATCCAAGACGTCAAGCTTCTTGAGAAAGAGATGAAGGAGGCGGCCAAGAATCTCGACTTTGAGCGCGCAGCCCAAATTCGAGACTTGATAAAGAAATTAAAGCATGCTACACTCTCTTCATATGCCAATTACGAAGTCAGCGAAAAAGGCTCTCCGGCAGAGCATAAAAAGAAAAGCCCGAAATCTCAAAAGAAAAGCGGCCTTTAAGGCTTTGATCAAACAGGAGAAGAAACTCCTTGAGCAAAAGAACGTAGAGGAAGCCCAAAAGCTTTTGCCGCAACTTTACAAAGCTTTGGACAAGGCAGCACTCAAAGGAGTCTTAAAACCGAATGCCGCGGCCAGAAAGAAATCGCGGCTTACCAAACTCCTCCAGAAAACGGCCCGCCTTGACGCGAGGCAGGCCCGCCTTGACTCCTCGAGGCAGGCAAAGCCTACAAAGTAGCAAAAAGAAGGTCGAACACGCCACCGGGCTCTCCCTTCCCCATCTTGAGTTGCTTTTCAAGAATAAACAATTTCTCGTAGATACTCTTAAGTTCCGACAAAGAGAAGTTCCGCGCAATCTGCATCCCTTTTTTTAGTACATAGGGGTGCAGTTTTGTTTTCTGCAGCATTGCGCCGTATGAAAGTTTCCGTTCTGCCATATCTCGAATCTGCAAGAGCGTTCTGAACTGATATTGCAGCATGCTAGACAGATAGGAAGGGGAGTCGCCTTTTTGCAAATGGCGATAGAGAAGGTTAAGCGCCCGCTTTTTGTCTTTCTGGGCAACAGCCTCAACCATCGCGAACACATCAGCCTCCTCTTGCGAGTTCACGAGCAATGCCACGTCAGATTCCCGTATGGATGTAGTTTGGGTTGATCTTTTCCACGCCGCAATTTTTTTTATTTCATTGGAAAGCCGCCAGAGATCGCTGCCGGCCGCCCGAGCCAATACCTCTTGAGCCTGCGGAGTCGCTTTGAGATTGTAGCGTTCGAACTCCTGGGAAATCCACAGTTTTAATTTCGCAGGCGAAAGCAGCAGGAACTCCTGCTGCTTTGCGTTCTTCTTGAGCCAACTGAAAAATTTACTTGAATTTTTTGTTTTGTTCTCGGCCTGCCTCGCGTCAAGGCGGGCCTGCCTCGAGGAGTCAAGACGGACTGCCTCAAAAAAAATGATGATATGCTGCATACTCTCTGCTAATCGCTTTCTTCGTTCAAACAGAAATTCTTCAAGCGCGCTGTTGGCGAATACGTTTTGGAAAATGAGCAGTTTCTTTTGCTCAAACATCGAAATACTCTCTAGGGCATTTTTTGCGTCCTGGAGCTCGGTGTGAGCACAATCAAAATACTGCACGTGAACCGCGTGCAGATATGTTGTTTGATACTTCTCTTGGATCTCTTTGAGTTTCTGCCGGGCCCGATAGGTGTCCGGCCCGTAAAGAAAGAAAATCATTGCCCTTGCTCTTTTGGCTCCTGAAGAGTACCCCTAATCTTTTCCACGATCTCCCCTGGCGTGAAATGCGCTTTGATAAGATAGTCTTTCGCGCCCAAAGCTATTCCCTTTTGCATGTCATCCCTCTGTCCGAGATTCGAGAGAATAATAACAGGGATTGAAGCCAAATTTGGATCTTTCTTCATACGGCTCAATACCTCGAACCCATCAATGCCGGGAAGAATAAGATCAAGGAGCACAAGATCGGGTTTATCTTTTTGCATCTTAGAAAGGCCTGCTTCTCCTTCCGGAGCCTCTGTCACGTCATACCCTTCTTTCCCAAGCTTCTGGATAATAAGCTCTCGCAAAAATTTGTCGTCTTCAATAAGTAAAATTTTAGCCATATGGGTGAAATATACTATGCTGGACCAATTTGCTTCTGCACTTTTTCCAGTACTTCCTTCGGGTCGAATTCTGTCTTCACCAGCCAGTCCCGAACCCCCACCTCTTTTGCTTTTTCAATTTCTGCTTGCTGACCCGAGTTTGAAATTATGATTACGGGGATCTTTTGCAATTCTTCATCCTTCCGCATTTCTGCCAATACCTCAAAGCCATTCAGACGCGGAAGCACAATGTCCAGAAGCACAATGTCGGGACGCTCGTCCCTAATTTGCTGTAATGCGGCTTCGCCGTCGCCTGCCACGAATGCATAATACCCTGCTCCTCTTAATTTTCTTTGCAACAGATCCGCAATCAGCTGCTCGTCTTCCACCACAAGGACTTTCTTCATTGCTTTATTCTACCTTATCTCTCTTTTTGCGACAAGGGAAGATTACAAGAGAAGTTTTTCCACACCATCCCAATTCTTCCCTTTTTTCACATCCACCTGCAAAGGAACCTCAAGCCGCCAAATGTTTTCTAGGAGCTCTTTCACAGAACGACCTGTTTTCCCCACTATACCATCGGCAATCTCAAACAACAACTCGTCGTGAATCTGCAAAAGCATGCGAGCTTCCTGTTCCGGAAGCGCAAGATCTTCTTGAATCCTCACCATTGCCATCTTTACGATATCGGCCAAACTTCCTTGAATAGGATGATTTTGCGCCATGCGTTCTGCCGCGGCTCGTAGTTGGGGGGTGCTCGAGTTTACCTCGGGAAGATATCTCCGCCTTCCAAACATAGTCTCCACGTATCCATGACTTCTCGCGAATTCCTTGGTTTCCTCCATATACTCATATACCCTCGGGAAGCGTACAAAATATTGGTCAATGAAATCACGGGCTTCTTCAAAAGGAATGCCGGCAGATTTGGCAAATCCTTGAGCGCCCATGCCATAGAGCACGCCAAAATTCAGGGCCTTTGCGCGAAATCGCATTTCTGGAGTCACCTCTCCTTCCGGGACTCCGAATACTGAGGAGGCGGTCATAGCGTGAATATCAGCCTTTGCGCGAAAAAATGAACGCATCTGTTCGTCGCCCGATAGATGAGCCGCAATGCGCAACTCCATCTGCGAATAATCAAATGAAACCAGTGAAAACCCTTCTTCTGCAATGAACCCCCGGCGAATACGCTTTCCCCACTCCCCCTGCTTGGGAATATTCTGCAGATTGGGTTCCGCAGAAGAGATTCGGCCTGTCGCGGCGCCCAACTGGTCAAAGTGAGTGTGCACCCGGTCGTTTTCGTCTGCAAGCCTGGGGAGTGGCTCTGCGTATGTCGTGAGAAGTTTCTGAATCTCACGGTATTTTAAAACTTCTGGCACCATAGGGTGAGCTCCCGCGAGTTTTTCCAGCTCGGGCGAAGCGGTAGAAACTACTCCCTTGGGGGTTTTCTTCAGCCCCTTCACTGGAAGCGCGAAATCTTGAAATAATACCGCTGACAGCTGCTGGGTCGAGCTAACATTAAACTCTTTCCCCGCATATGTATGGATTTTTTCTCGCAAGGCATCCAGCGCTTTTCCCATTTCATGAGAAAGTGTTTGAAAGTAAGGCCGGTCTATCTTTATTCCAATTTCCTCCATTTTGCGCAACACTGGGGCAAGCTTCTTTTCCAACTCATAAATCTTCTTTGAGAATACTTCTTCGCGGTACAGCTGCTCAATTTTTTCATATATTTCCTCCGGCGCCACCGGCTGTTTTGCGATTCCCTCAAGTGCGATCTGTCGATCTGCCCCTTTTTGCGCGCGCAGCCCATTCTCTCTTTCTATCCTTTGCGCCAAAGCGCGGAATCCAAACCGCTCTAGAACTTTTTGTATCTTCGTTATATTCTCCTGCCACACCAAATCAGGCAATCGAAAGTCAATGGGTGCGTTTTTTTCTATGGTAGCCAATTGCTGACTTAAAAATGCCTGCTCTTTGTAATCAGCAAGCAACTTTGCAATTCTCGGCTTTATCTTCCCTTCTACCTCTCCTGCCTCGAGAAGCGCGTAAAGATTCTCCAGCGAGCCAAACTTGTTCAGCAACTCAATCGCGATCTTTTCTCCTATGCCGGTAACCCCAGGTATATTATCTGAAGGGTCTCCGCGCAGCGCTTTATAGTCGATAATCTGGGTCGGTTTCAACCCGCCGAATTTTTTTTCCACCGCTTTTTCGTCATACAACACCGTATCCTGAATGCCCTTACGCATGGTGTACACCTTAGTTTTCTCGTCGATAAGCTGAAACGCGTCTTGATCCCCAGACACGATAATTGTTTCCACGGGCGGATGAATCTGTCTTCGGGCAGCCAGTGTTACAACGGTTCCAATGTAGTCGTCTGCCTCAAAACCCTGCTTCTCATACACAGGTATCCCAAGTTCCCTAAGAGCTTCTTTAATAGGTGGGATTTGCGCGTACAATTCATCGGGCGCTTTCACGCGCTTTGCCTTGTATTCTGAAAATGTTTTTTTTCGGTTTGTAGGGCCGGGCGCGTCAAACGCTACGGCAATGTAGTCTGGCTTGAATTCCTTGAGTACCTTGAAAAATACCAGAAAAAATCCATATACGGCGCGCGCATCCTCACCTTTTGGTGTGGTCAAAGGAGGCAAGGCATGCCACGCCCGATGAATTATTGAATTCGCATCTATGATAAGAAGTGTTTTCTTTTTTTCGGTCATATCCCTAATGCACTAATGATATCGCCCTTGCGCGTTCTCCCTTTGCCTCAAATTCCAACAGCAATGCATCCTTGGGCAGGATATTCTGAATGCGTTCAGGCCACTCGACGAGGACAATATGTTTTGGGTTTGAAACAAGCTCCTTCCAGCCAAGTTCAAGAATATCATGCGTACCTTCAATGCGATAGCAATCGATGTGGTACAGCGTATGGAACAGAGAACCCGAATCTGGAATTTTATATCTTTTGATAATAACAAATGTGGGGCTGAGGATTTTCCCCGTAACACCCAGGCCTCGCGCGAATCCTTGCGCGAACGTAGTTTTTCCGCTCCCCAGAGGGCCTCGTAATCCGACTACAAGCGCGCCTCGAGTCCCTTCTCGCGGCTTCAGGATATCGCGCGCGAATTGTTTTGCGAAATGCTGTGTTTTTCGTGTGGATGAGCTTACAAAAACCTTCATAGGCAAGAATATATCGTTGACTTTTCGCCGGCGATTCGCTACGGTAAAATCATGAACGTGGAACGGCTTCTTGAAGAATCAAAAACCATCGCGGTCGTGCTCCCTCTCGGAGCTCCAGCAAACGACACGCAAGAAGCGCTTCTTCTTGCTTGCGGCCTCAAAAAACTCGGCAAGCAGGTTTCCATTGAACACTCCCAGGCACCTCTTGAAGCGCCATCTCCAAATGAAAGAACTTTTGTTGTTTCTCTCAAGGGGCTTGCCCCCCGAGTAGCAAGGTTACGCTACGAAAAAGATGCCAAAGACCTTAAGCTTTATTTTACCTTAAGCCGAGGTGAACTTTTCCCGGAAGCTCTTTCCCTCCAGCTTCAAAATCAAGCAGACCTTACCATCATTGTAGGGGACCAGCCCCTTGAACGCAACAATGGCCAACTCCCCTCCGTGAACGTACTTTCGGCAGGAGAAGCGAAGCAATCTCTTCTTAATCTCTTGCGTTCGCAGGAGAACGCGCAAGCGCGGCTTCTGGGAATGGCATTATCCCAACTCGAATATATCTCCCGTTTGGATCTTTATCTCATTGCCCTTCACGAGGAACACCTCCAAAGCATGAATTTGGAGTATAAAAATCTTCCGCTTTTAATCCCGGACTTGCGGGGGAGTTTTGGCGACCAATCTTCGTATCTCTTCCTTTTTGACTCTCCCTTTGGCGCACAAGGCATGTTATGGAGCTCTTCCCCAAATCTGCGGACGAAACTTCGCGATATGAGCGGAGGGCAACAAAAAGGATTCTGGGTCCTTTTGCGCCCCACCCCTTTATCAAGTGAACAACTCAAACATGCCTTCTTATCCTAATCCTCCTCAAGAAGAAACTGAAGAGAAGACCCGAACACAGCTTACCGGGCAAACCCAAATCCCCCTACCTCTTATTGAAGAGGTGCGCGCAAACGTACAAACTCTTGCCCAGCTAAAAGAGAGGCTTGCGGGGATAGGGCCAGATGGAGTAACAAATTTCCTCCATACCCTACTCGTAGCATCCTTACTTCTCGACGCCTCTGACGCGCATATAGAGCCCGAAAAAGACGGTGTACAGCTAAGACTCCGCATTGATGGACTCCTTCACGACTTAATCAAACTTTCTCTTCCCTTCTACAAAACCCTCCTTTCGCGGATTAAGCTTACGGCTCAAATAAAGCTCAATGTGCCGGATAAACCGCAGGACGGGAGATTCTCTTTCTTGCTTGAAGAAACAGCCGTAGAGGTGCGCGTTGCCACACTCCCCGCAGAGTATGGAGAAGCAGTTGTACTCCGTGTCCTTAACCCAAAGAATTTAATCGCGGTAAGCGAATTAGGGTTGCGCCCGGAAATTCTTCAGGTCTTGCGAGAAGAACTCAAAAAGCCAAACGGCATGATTGTGGCAACCGGACCTACGGGATGTGGAAAAACCACAACGCTTTATGCCTTCTTAAAAGAGATGCAGAAGCCGGAAATTAAAGTTATTACCATTGAAGACCCAATTGAATATCATTTGGAGGGAGTTTCTCAAACCCAAGTTCACCCGGAGAAAGGATACGATTTCGCCACAGGATTGCAAGCGATTGTGCGGCAGGATCCTGATGTTATCCTGGTAGGTGAAATTCGCGACAAGGCGACCGCCCAAATCGCGATTCAAGCCGCCCTTACCGGGCATCTTGTGTTTTCCACTCTTCACACTAACGATGCTCCGGGCACCGTTTCCCGGCTTGCCAGTCTTGGCGCCAAACCAGTGAACATTGGTTCTGCTTTAAACGTAATTATCGGCCAGCGCTTAGTGCGAAAAGTCTGCTCCCGCTGCACCACCTTCACGCAAGCAACGACCGCTGAAATCGCACAAATCAAAAAAGGCCTTCAGGGAATAAAGGCGCCAGAACTCTCCTCCCCCACAACAGTAAAACTCGCGCGAATCCATGGGTGCAACGAATGCAACGAAACCGGCTACAAGGGAAGAATTGGCTTGTTTGAGGTTATGCTCGTAAATGGAGATACGGAAGAGTTTATTCTTCAGAAACCCGCCGTTTCTGCGCTCCGCAAGTTTGCAATTGCGAAAGGGATGACAAGCGTGTATCAAGATGGATTGCTAAAAATAATTCGAGGGCTTACCACTTTAGAAGAAGTGGTACGAACAACGGGTAAAGAAAAATCATAAACCCCTCAAAGCTGGGGACCATTTGGTGTTCGGAACGCAAATTTGGAGTTATCCTAAGGAATAGTTCAGCATTACCCGTACTACCCTTCAGACGATAATTCCAGGTCCCCAGCTTTGAGGGGTTATTGGTAGAGATAGGACATGTCCTATTGTGTTCTATTATAAAGCATAGTAAAATGTTTGTCAAGGACCCAACAGAAGAAGCGCTAGAGAAGAATCTTCGTCCCAAGAGATGGGACGAATACTTAGGACAAAAAAAGGTAAAGGATACCCTTAAGATTATCATTGAAGCAGCAAAAAAAAGAGCAGAGCCTCTCGAGCATCTTCTTTTCTACGGAAGCCCAGGCCTTGGAAAAACAACTCTTGCCCATGTTATTGCGAATGAATTGGGAGCGAACATAAAAATCTGCACGGGTCCAACGCTCGAAAAGGCAGGAGATCTTGCCTCTATTCTTACTAATCTCGAAGACGGCGACATTCTCTTTTTAGACGAATGTCATCGGATGCAAAAAGCGGTGATGGAAATGCTCTACTCGGCTCTTGAAGAATTCCAACTTCACCTCGTGATGGGAAGGGGACCTATGGCTCGCACCATGGACCTGGACCTTCCGCGCTTTACCCTTATTGGAGCTACCACGCGTATGGCCCTCCTCCCCGCTCCCCTTCGAAATAGGTTTGGAGCAATCTTTCAGCTTCAGTTCTATACCCAGGAAGAAATCGAACAAATCCTTCGCCGCTCTTCCGCGCTTTTGCGTATAGCCGTCGATGAAGACGCCCTTCACCTTATCTCCACCCGTTCGCGCTATACCCCCCGTATCGCAAACCGAATTTTAAAAAGAGTGCGTGATTTTGCAACTATAGATGGATCTGATACCGTTACAAAAGGAATCGCGGAAAAGGCTTTTTCTTTTTTGGAGATTGACGAGCTTGGCCTTGAACCCGCAGACAGGAAAGTTATAGAAGTACTTATACACAAGTTCCTTGGGGGTCCGGTGGGAATTCAAGCCTTAGCTTCGGCAGTATCAGAAGAGGAAGACACGATTCTGGACCTCTACGAGCCCTACTTGCTCCAGTTGGGTCTTTTGGAGCGAACTCCTCGCGGCAGAGTCGCAACCGCCTTGGCTTATCGTCACTTCCAAACTCCTCCTCCCAAAACAGGATTACTTTAAATATATGAGCGGACATTCACACGCAAGAAAAATAATGCATGAAAAGGGCGCTGCCGACTCCAAACGAAGTCAGATTTTTTCAAAGCTGGCAAAAGAGCTCACGATAGCGGCGAAAGAAAGCGGGGGAAGCGATCCTATGGCCAATCCGAGGCTTCGCACAGTCATAGAGAAGGCAAGGGCCGCAAATATGCCCGCAGACAACGTGGAGAGGGCTGTAAAACGAGCAACGGGGGGAGACGCAAGCCAACTTGAGGAAATACTCATTGAAGCATACGGCCCAGGAGGAATTGCCCTTTTGATTTCCGCGATTGGCGATAATCGGAACCGCATCATAGGGGAAATTAAACAAATACTTCAAAGAAACCAAGGGAAAATGGTAGAAGGAGGAGCAGTGCGCTGGCTTTTTGAACGCCGAGGAGTGATAACAATAGAAGCGCAAGAAGACACCCCCCTCCCCAAAGAGGAGTTAGAGCTGCTCGCAATCGAGTTTGGCGCGGAAGATTTTTATTGGCACGACCACGCGCTTGATTTGTATGCCAATCCTTCGACACTCGCCTTTCTTAAAGATAAGCTGCAAGAAAAAGGGTTTTCTGTCGTAAGTTCTCTAGGCTGGGTTCCCAAAGAGCATATTCAAGTACCCCCGGAAGACCGCGCAGGTGCGGAACGGCTGTTTGAAGCGCTGCATGACCATGATGACGTGCAAGACATCTATTCAAACCTATGACCATCATTGGCATTGACCCTGGCTCTGAAAAAACAGGCTATGGTGTCATTAGAAAACTCCCTCGATCCAAACTCGAATGCCTTACCTATGGCTGCATTACGACTCCTCGGACGCAAACAAGGGCAGAACGCCTCTTATTTCTGGAAAAAGAACTCTCTTCGCTTTTATCCCGTATAAAACCAGATGTAGGGGCGGTTGAAAGCCTATTTTTTTTCAAAAACCTTAAAACCGTGATGCCAGTAAGTGAGGGGCGGGGAATAGCCCTTCTTTCGTTGGCGCGTCGCAAAATCCCAGTCCATGAATTTTCCCCGCTCCAAGTGAAAATGGCTATTGCGGGTTACGGAAGAGCGGAAAAAAGGCAGGTGCAATATATGGTTAAGGAAATCCTGCGCCTGGAAGTCATTCCAAAGCCAGACGACGCGGCAGATGGCTTAGCCATAGCTATAGCCTGCTCTTTCAGCCTGAGGGGTTGACATATCCCTCCTATACCGATACAATGGAGCGCAGATTTCAAAAAAGGTCTACGAGTTAATTCGTTGAGAAAATTATGATAGAAACAATCTTTTCTGTTGACGGCGAGGAAATAGAACCGGGCACCGAAGAAGGGGGGAATGAAACAGCCGGAAATGAAGGAGAAACAGAAACTCCTTCTAGCGAACCAGAGGGTCGCTTGGAAGATGGCGAAGAGGAAGAAGAAAAGAGCGAGGACGAGAAAGAAGCTGCGTAACCTAAGATATTGAAGAGAAAAGCGCCCTTTTGGGGCGCTTTTCTCTTTACCTTACTTTATGCGATCTTCACGAACCTTCTTTTACCCGCCTGGATAACCATTCCTTTCTTGGGTTGCACAAGCGAATTTGGGTTATCTTCCACCCTCTTATCAATCCTGATTCCTTTTTGTTCAATCAGCCGCCGGGCCTCTGATTTTGAGCTTGCAAAACCTGTCTCCAAAACAAGCTCGGCAAGAGTCAAGGATGTTCGTGTTATCTGCATCTCTGGGATGCGTGAGGGATTCTTCTTCTCCCGAAACACTTGATTGAACTCCCCCGCTACTTTCTCCGCTAAGACCTTGCCATGGAAAAGAGTGACGATTTCCTTCGCGAGCCTTTCTTTCGCGTCTCGAGGCGAAAGCCCCTCGATTTCTTGGGGCGAAACTTCGCAGCACAATTCAAAATAGTGCGGGATAAGCTCGTCTCTCAGACTCATGAGCTTTCCATGCATCTCTTGGGCAGAATCGAGAATATTCACTGTATTTCCGTAGCTTTTACTCATCTTTCTCCCGTCTAAACCCAAAAGGAGCGGTGTTGTAAGCACATACTTTTCCTTGTCATTGTAGAGCTTTTGAAGCCGTCTTCCTATAAGCATATTAAACATCTGATCCGTACCCCCAACTTCCAGATCAACATCCATCGCGACCGAATCATACCCTTGGAGCAAAGGATACAAAAGTTCATTCACCCATACCTCCTCGCCCTTTTTCATCCTTTTTTGAAACATATCGCGCTCTAAAAGCTGGGACGCGGTAAAGCAGGACACTATTTTTAAAAATTCTTCCGGCTTAAGCTTGGAAAGCCAGTCTCCATTGCGTTTCACTTTCGTTTTTGATAAGTCCAAAATCTTCCCTGCCTGCTTCTTGTATGCCGCCATATTCTTATGTATTTGCGCCAAAGAAAGCGGCTCTCTCGTCTTATCTCTTCCTGACGGATCGCCAATCAGGCCCGTAAAAGTTCCGAGCAACAGTATGACCTCGTGCCCGAGTTCCTGAAACTGCCGGAGTTTTCGCAAGACAACCGCATGCCCTAAATGCAAATTTGCCCCCGTAGGGTCCACCCCAAGGTAAAGGCGAATCTTCCTTTTTTTCATCAAAGACTCCAAACCCCTCCTGTCAGGCAAAATCTCCTCTACCTGCCTTGAGAGCGTGTCTCCAATGTTCACTGAGATCTTCTTCATTCGTTTTATTCTATCACCGCTTTAAGGGATTGAAAATAGAGAGAAAAAGTGTTAGACCTAATGTAGGACAAAATGTCAAAATCACGCCACTACAAGAAAATCTATCAAAAAGATGGGCAGAAGAAAAGATGGACATTCACCATTCTTCAGACAGCGCTCCTTGTTGCGCTCATGCTCCCGGTGCTCGCCTTTGGGAGTTTCGTCTACTTTGCCAAAGACCTTCCGCGTCCAGAGCGGCTAACCGAAGCTACCCTTGCCCAGCCCACGAAAATTTACGATCGCACCGGCAACATTCTCCTCTACGAAGTATATGGAGAAGAGAAACGCCAAGTGCTTCCCTTTTCTGATATTCCTCTTCATCTTCAACAAGCGGTTATCGCTACGGAAGACGCGGAATTTTACACCCATAGTGGCCTAAGCCTTAAGGGCATGGGGAGAGCTCTTTTAATAAACCTCGGCTTGCGCAAATCACAATTCCAGAAACCAGGCGGCTCCACCATCACCCAGCAGCTCGCCCGCAACTCCTTTCTCACAAGCGAAAAAACAATCACTCGAAAAGCGCGAGAGCTTGTCCTCACATTGGAACTCGAACGGCGCTACTCTAAGGACGAAATTTTGGGTTTCTACCTCAACCAGATTCCTTTTGGCTCTACGGCCTACGGCGTGGGCACAGCAAGCGAACTGTACTTTCAGAAAGCCCCTAAAGATCTTAGCCTCGCCGAATCTGCCGTTCTCGCGGCCCTAATTCAAGCGCCGACCTATTATTCTCCTTCCGGTCCGAACAAAGATGTCCTGCTCACGCGCAAAGATTACGTGCTCTCGCGCATGACAGAAAAGGGATTTATCACGGCAGAGGAGGCAGACCAAGCAAAAACGGAGGAGCTCGTATTCCAAGATGTTCCCAACACGATCCGCGCCCCCCACTTTGTACTCTATGTACTCGACAGCCTCATGAAAAAGTATGGGGAAGAGTTTGTGCGCGAACAAGGGTTACGCGTGGTGACTTCCTTAGATTGGGATCTCCAGCAAAAGGCGGAGCAGGCGGTGAAAGAAGTGGCGCAGCAAAATGTCGCGTCCGGAGCGCACAATGCCTCGCTTGTGGCGCTCAACCCCCAGACAGGAGAAATTCTCGCTATGGTGGGCTCTAAAGACTGGTTTGCGTCTTCTTCTTCACCAGAAGGCTGCACGTCAGGCAAAAATTGCTTTTTTGACCCAAAGGTGAATGTGGCCACCGCTCAACCGGGACGCCAGCCGGGCTCTGCGTTTAAACCTTTCGTGTACGCAGTCGCTTTTCAGAATGGCGCGAACGACAAAACAGTGGTTATGGACGAACTCACAAACTTTGGGGTATGGGGTGGGAAAGAGTATATTCCCCAAAACTATGATGGCAAGTTTCGCGGCGCGGTTACGTTGCGACAAGCTCTCGCGCAATCACTAAACATTCCTTCAGTAAAAGTGCTGGTAGATATGGCAGGGGTTGAGAAAAGTGTGCAGTTTGCCAAAAGCGTCGGGATTGGGACGCTCCGCAACCCTTCTTTTTACGGCCCGGCCCTCGTGTTAGGCGGCGGTGAAGTTCGCTTGTTAGATATGGTTTCAGCTTACGGCGTATTCGCCGCAGAAGGAGAGAAATCTCCTCCCGTAGCTATTCTCTCTGTCGCCGACGCACGAGGAAATACTCTGGAAAAAAATCAAAACACTCCGATTCGCGTCTTTGCTCCGGAGATTGCCCGCCAAATCACAGACATTCTTTCAGACAACGAAGCCCGCGCTCCAATATTCGGGGAGCACTCCCTTCTTTTTATCCCTTGGGCTTCTGTTGCTGTTAAAACAGGGACAACTCAGGAATACCGAGACGGCTGGACTATTGGATATACGAAAGACATAGTTGTAGGAGTGTGGGCGGGAAACAACGACAATAGCCCGACGAATCGAGAGCCGGGCGTAGCGTTAGCGGCTCCCATATGGAACCGAGTTATGGCATACGCGCTTACGCTTTGATGGGCATTACAACGTAGAGATATCCCGCTTGCTCTGCTGGCCGCAGAAGCGCGGGCCCATCTTCCCCGTTCAGCCCAAAATCTACGCGCTCGCCGTGTATCTGGGCCAACCCCTCACTCAAAAATCGCCAATTAAATGCAACTTCCACTGGTTCCCCGGATATATCTCCCTTGAGCGTCGATTGGTGGCTGCCGGTTTCCCCGCTTTCTGAAAGGAATGTGGTTTCTTTTTTTTGCGGGTCGACGCGGAAGCGCACCTCTTGTGTTTTCCCCGCGAAAATGCCCGCCGCCTTCAAATGGTTAAGAAATTCGTTCTTCGCTAAAGAAACCTGTGTTTTGTGCGTAGAAGGAATTATGTCTTCGTAATGCGGGTACTCCCCCTCGATAAGCCGAGATACGATTTGAATACGTAGGCGCGAAGGACTTTCCGCAGCGTCATACACGAATACGGCTTGCGTTGGCGAGAAGTAGATCTTTGTTTTGCCTGGGCGTTCTCCTAAGACTGCAATTATCTCGCGAGCGGTTTTTGCCGGAAGTATAAAACTTCCTTCTGCGTTTCCTTCTTTTTCGAATGTAAACCTCCGCTCCGCTAAACGAAAACTGTCGGTTGCCGCTACGCGAGCCGCCTTCTTCTCAAAGACAAAAAGAACCCCTGAAATCTCGGGCCTTACTTGGCTTTGTCCCACCATTCCCACTACTTGGCTTAACCCTCCGCAAAATAAGCTGTTTTCCACCTCCACCGAC
>Ga0209542_10009275_pt1 | contig 18098 bp, 18 predicted proteins | sample RifCSPhighO2_01_FD_184028 | JGI IMG/M metagenome (GOLD analysis project Ga0209542, IMG submission 184028) | Soil microbial communities from Rifle, Colorado - Rifle CSP2_plank highO2_0.1 (SPAdes) (version 2) | ecosystem: Environmental > Terrestrial > Deep subsurface > Rock core/Sediment ...
CTTCGTACGGATTTCGTTGATGGTCTTCGCGGCCTTGCTTCTGAACTTGGTTTCGCATCACCGAAGCAAATCGTAAGCCAATTACGAGGTTTGTGCGTCGCTATGTCAGGCGTGTTCCAAGACGGAGTCGACTCGTGGAGCGTCCGTCCCCGGATGAATGGAAACACCAGCGACTGGTCGCAACACGTGTCGCACAGCAACCGGTGCACTCCGCTGAACGTGTCGAATATGAGTGGCAGGTGGGTGAATGGGAGTCGGTTTCGGATTTCGCGTGGGCATCTCTGATACAAATGGAGTGCCAGGTCCGCGTAGTAATGCTTGAGGGGGCCGAAGTCTTTTTCGTCCAGTTCGGGGGCATCCCGCCCGATCTGCAGAAACTGCTCGCGTGCCAATTTATTGGCCTCATCCCGTTCCACGGGGTCATCGCTCTCCGAGGTCGCCATGAGACGCTGCCGCATTACGCGGTCTTTTCGCCTCAAATGGTCCACAAGCAAACGCCCGTATTTACCGCAAATCCGCCTTAGTAACCCTTCCGCCGTCGCACCTGGCTGATCGAACAGGACGATCGCCTTCTTGCCGATTTGAGGCATCAGGCGCCGCTGGACGTTCTCCGACTTCCCTTCCCCAGAACCGCCGATCACCAATTCCGAGGAATTAACGAAGCCACCCTCGCGGGCGGCCTGCATTGTTCGTTGATGTGATCGGGGAAGATGAATGGTCATCCCAAAATCTCGTTGATCCTATAAGCGTGTCGTTCCGTCTTCTCCTCGCGGATCACGTCCTTGATTGCGTCGTCGAATCCTTCCACCGCATCAATCGCATCCACCACTTCCTTGAATTCCTCATTTGCCGCAACGACAAGTTCCTTCTTCGTCTTGGGGCGTTCGGGTGCGCTGTCGTATTTCAGGATTGCGTTGCCATTGACCCGAACGCCGATCTTCCACGAGCCCAGGAATCGCTCGATCCTCACCAGGATTTCAAAAATCCAGAGAATGACGAACCATCCAGCGACAATCCCCAGCCCGATCCACAGAATCATCCAGTCCTCCCGTTCGCCACATTCTGGTTGGCAGCGTCCGCGAGTACTTGTCCAAACAGTGAAACAATGAATGGCGACAGGCTGAGCAGCGCCGCCACGACCAGCAGGAACAGCGAGCCAAAAGCCCCCAGCGATCCCACTGCCTCGCGAATGCCGTCCCAGCCGTTAATCCGCACACCGGAATAAATGGCAAGCAGCCCGATCGCGGACGACACGCAGTCGTACCCCACGAACATCGCCCACAACACGGTGGTCACGCTGGCAGAGAAATCGCGGAAGTCAGCCCCATTTCGAACGAACATCGCGAAGAAGTACGACGACGTACCGTTGAAGCACAATGCCAACGTGGCGATGGTGAACGGTAAAAATGTCGCCACAATTCCACGATCACCGTCGCCAAGCAGTTCCCTTACTCCATCAACGCTTGTTAACCAATCAAAAATACAAAGCGCAATCCCGCTCCCCAGCCCGGCCACGCAGAAGGCCCGCATGACATTGCTCATCACCACGCCGACGGCCATCAGACCCTGCATGCCAACCAGCGTGATAAACGTCAGCGAGGACAAGTCGCGGCCCAGACAGACGTTTCCAACGCGACCTGCGTGATCTGCCAGCGCCACAGCGGCCGGCAATTCGTCGATCCGCAGCTCGGCGCCCCGAGCTTCACAGCCCTTGGAGAGGACACCGACAATCACCATTAAGATCACAAATCCAACAATGGCACCGACCGGGTCGGTGCTATTCGGCTTTTCCCGGTACACCGACCATTCAGTCCTCGCGGACCCTATCTTTTCCCACGACATGATTGGACCTCCGCCGCGCTCCGCGGCTGTTCAAAGGTTTCTCGAATCTCTGGAACGTCACGGACCACGGGGATTGGCTGCAGGCGATTTGGTGGCTGCGACAAAAGAGCACCGAACATCAGCCCGGAAATGAACGCCAAAAACCATGCAACCAACCGAATAACAAAGAACTTGTTCATAGAACTACCTCCGCCGCAAAAAGCGGCCTTTAATGGGGAAAAATGGGAGAACTGGCAGAAACGCCAAAAGAGGGGTACAACGCTCGCGCCCGTGGGCCTCGGCCACCGAGCGCAAGCGCTTGCGCGTCTCCTCCGCAATGGTCTGTCGTGACATTTGGTCGTTTGGGTCATTCATTGGTGGTTAGAATGATTTCGAGTTAGAGCACGTTTCCCTATCGATCTGGCATGATGACAAGCGTTGTCTCGACTCACGTGCTCTATTCCCCGCGCGCTATCGCGCTGAAACATCGCGTTTTTCGTTTCGAGCCTTTCGCTGACGCATCATTGAGCAGCTACGCTGCAGCGGTCGAACGTTGGCGAAGCGGAAGCGATTCGCCCATCGCGATAGACCACACCATTGATGTCCCCTCAGAACGTGCGAGTTCAATCGCGACGAGTTTCACTGCTGCCAGAATGCAGATGTCCACGTAACATTTGCCCTCCTGTGTCCGGCGCGCCGCGATGATTGTTTGGCGGCCTTCAGTATCAACTCGTGGAAGAGTAGCTCTCAGGTACTTCACAACGTGACTGAGAGGGGGAAGTGTTGGATAGAAGTCCCCGGCTTCCCGGGCGACATTCGACAATCGTTCAAGCGGACAGATTCCAATCCACCCTCTGAAGCCAGACAGGCCGGTCGCCGGACTGAGCAGGCCTGGCACGATAGATGTTTTGACGATCGCGCGGTGGCACACGTTCAGCAATAGTCGTATCCAGTGACGCCGCAGCGCGGCTATAAAGCAGCCGAAGATAGTACTTGTGGTTCCGACAATGGTTGCAACCCAGGACCAATATTCCAGTGAATCGTTCATCGAAGAAACTCCTGGGTTGGGACACAAGTGATCGGGAAAACGATGACTTCACTGGAGGCCACGACGAATCGGAGAGCATGCGGCTTTAGTTCATGGGCAAGCGCAATTGCCGCCAACGCAATGACATTGCACTCGATGGCCGCAGTGATCGCAGCGAGTGGCCAGAATCCCGAGACGGGACCGAGACGTACGAGGAGTAGTGGCGAAAATTCGATTCCGATAATTAGCCGCACGATCAAGGCCACTGTCATTCGCAGATCCCCACGTTTCGTAGGTGCTTTCGACAACGCGAATCGTCCTAAGTTCGGAATTACTCAGGGTTAGCTAACGGCTTCACCATCCATTTGGAATTTCAGATCAAAAATCTGAGACAAACGGTGCAATTCGTCCGTCTCTTACTCAGGACTACGTTTTTTCCCCATCCGTCTCAGCGTTGTTGAAGGTTTTTGGGTTATGAATGCGTGCTCCGTCTTGCGTTCTAAATCAAAGACGTCCGAATTGTCCAAAGTGTCTCACCACTCGTTAGTTCACCTTCAGCTTGACAAGGATCACTGGGCTGTGGCATGGTTGACCTCTCCTCATTCTCTTTCTCTGAAAGGATGGACAACCATGAGTCATCGCCGGCTTCTAAAGCAGCTGAAGCTCTCAAGGTGGACGAGACCCAGCTCGTGCCAGGCGGGCCGGAACCGGATTACGTGTCGATCAGCGCGCTTGTGTGCGGCGAGCTCGAAGGAGATAAAGCAACGAAGCAGGCGACGGTTACTGCTATTCAACGATGGAAGAGGTGGTGGGATGCATATGAGGCTGCTGTGCAGGCCGATGCCGATTACCGTGCAGACCCCTATGACGGAACGAGCCACTTACATTTGCTTCCGAATGAAATTCGGGAAGCTCTTTTGACCAGATGCTTAGATTTGCCGAACAACAACAACAATTCAGCACAGTAGTCTCACCGTTACGCACTAACTAGTCGAAAGACGAGTAACCATCAAAGGATGCGACAAGAATGGATAGTGCATCGCGACAAATCAATGTGGGCGAAGCACTCGGGAGACAACTTGTCGACATGGTGCGAGAGGTTGCTCGTCGAACACTGCGGGGAAAACTAAATAAATCAGAATTGTCTAATGTCGAAGATGACATTGGCGGTTACAGAAAAATCAGCCAAATTCTCCCTAAGAATCCGAAACATTATTTTTATCATGCAAGTTCGATTTACTGGACAAAAATAGCCTAAATGGAAAAATGACCGGCGTTTCCATATTAGCCAATTTTGGTCAAATGTGGAGATCGCGGTCGATCGATTATTGCTCAATTTTTCTTCCCACAACTGTCTTTATGAACAAACGGACCATTCAACTCACCGAGCTGCCCATTGATCAATTACAGGAAGATCCGGATAATCCGCGGGATGTTTTAAAGGATAAAAGCGACGATGTATCCAGAACAAGACTACTCCGTTCTATTGAGAAACTTGGCGTAGAAAATCCGCTGGTGGTTTGTGCGATGAAAATGGAGGGGAGGTACCTGATCATTGATGGGCACAGACGCTATCGTTGCGCCAAGGAATTGAAAATGGAATCTGTGCCCTGCCAGGTGTATCCGAAACTTTCTCCGTCGGAACTTGCCTATCGCCGTTTTGAGGTACAGAACAATCGTGTGGAATGGGGGCCTCTCGAGCGTGCAGAGGCGTTTGCGCAAATCAAGAGAGCGGAAGGGTTTGAGAAAGACAAGGATCTTGCGGGATACCTTGGTCTTTCTCCGGCACTTGTCTCTGCCTCCCTGAAGATGCTTAATCAACATACTCACTATAAAGAACTTTTTGAGAAATATGAATTACCGGAAACCTACGCCATCGAGTTTGGACGAATGAGGGATTTTATTCGCGATATCAAGGAATTCGATACGCGGACCATTATTGAAATTCTTCTTAAGAAGGCTAAACACCGGCTCATTAAGAATGCAAAAAGTTTCCGGATCATCGGGAAAATTTTTATGAAAGCCAATCGTTACGAAGAACAACTCTATGATTTTTTAAAAGATGAGGATCTGACTACAGAAGATCTGAAGGAGCAGACCGGAGAAACATGGCTTGCTCTCATGCTCGAAAAAGTTCATCAGGCGCTCGCAAAACGGTATAGCAGCGGCAAGGGTCTTACTCCGGAAGAAGAAGCGCTCTGTTTGGAACTTCAGGGATTTCTGATCACCATGAATCAGCATAAAACACACGTACCTTCTTCTTCGAAGGGCGTGTCCCCCCGTAAGAGCAAAGTCCTTTCTGCTGCGGCAGTATGAGCTTTTGTCTCTTCCCCGAAGGCGTTTCAAAGAGAGCGGTTGCATACTATCGGCATTCCGCTGAAGATAAACAGGAACTTTCGGTGCCCATTCAACGGGAGCAGGCGCATAAGTTTGCGCAGGAGCACAGAATTGAAATTATTCATGAGGAAGCAGACGAGGGCGAAACAGGACTCAATGCAGATCGTGACGGCTTTGATGTGCTCTTTCGGAATTGGATACTGAATGAGCATGCGCCGCATTTTGACTATGTACTGGTATTCAATGTCTCCCGATGGGGGCGATTCCAGGATCAGGATGAGGCGGCTTATTATGAATTTCGATGCAAGCAGCAGGGAAAACAGGTGGTGTATGTCACGCGGGGTTTTCCGAAAGAAGACCAAAAACTGATTACACACCTTCAAACCTCCATCGAGCGGTATATGGCGGCCGAGTACAGCCGCCAGTTGAGCGACAATGTCTTCCGTGGATGCATAAAGGTATCAGAGCAGGGATTTTCTGCCGGTGGAATGGCGTGCTACGGTATGGGGAGATTGCTCCTCGATGAGAGGAGAGAGCCAATTCGGTTATTACGGAAAGGAGAGCATAAACAAATTTCCAATCAACGTGTGCGTTTTGTGCCACTCAATGATGAAACCACACAAACAGTGAAAGAAATTTTCCAGTGGTTTATTGAGGGGAAACATCAGAATGATATAGCGGCATTGCTCAATGGGCATGGAACCCCGAGTGCCATGGGTGGTCTATGGACTGGAGACAAGGTATTTCGGGTTCTTACCAATGAAACGTACACGGGGAAAAGAATATATAATAAAACATGGAATCGACTTCGGCAGGGAAAGCGAAGGAATCTGCGCAGCGCATGGATAATTTATGAGAACGCTTTCCCTGCCATTGTGACTCAACAATGCTACGACAATGTGCAAGAGAAAATTTCTTGCCAGCAAGAAAGAAAAAAATCAGCATTGAAGCACATTCGTGAAACACTGCTCTCTGAGCTTCGGCCATTCCTGCTACTGCAAGGAATAGACAAAGACCTTTCGAGAGAGTTTCCTCTTGCGATAGATGGTCAGGACATCCATGAATCATCTCGACCATGGTGCTTTTTTCTTCCGCGTTCTTATCATCGCTTTAGCAGGATTCTCTGCATTGGATCGTACCTGCAAGATAACTCATCTATAGCTGCTTCTTTTCTTATTCCTATTGCTGAATTTGGGCTAGCCGGAGTTTGTCTTTTAAGAGAGGGGAGTGAAACTTTCTTGAAGTACAGGCACCCTCTAGAAAGAATGACCAACGATATGGGCGAGATAGCGCAAGAATTACATTCTTTTCACAGAACATAATGCAACTCTCCATCATTATCCCGACCTGCGGTCGACCAAGGATTCTCCAGCAAACCCTCGATTGCATCGAGAGGCAGACCGTTAAAAATCTGGAAGTCATTATTGTCTCCGATGGTCCGGACGAAAAAACCGCAGAGATGCTCACGAATCTCTCGTGGCCCTTTGCCTTCCAGTACTTTGCCATTCCAAAGAGCCACCAAGGCGTGTGTCGTAATCGTGCGGTAGAGAAAGCGAGGAGTCCGCTCGTTCTCATTATTGGCGATGACATCTTCCTAGCTCCTGATGCATGCGAGAGACATGTGAAAGCGCATGAGCGAGCAGAGGAGAAAGGAATTATGGTTCTTGGCTTTACGACATGGGATCCATCAATCCAACTGACGCCAGTGATGAAGTGGATGGAACAATCTGGCGCGCAGTTTGGGTATGGAAAAATAAAAAATTTCCGAAAAAACTTTCTCCCCACAAGCATTCAGCACTGGTTCACCTACACGAGTAACCTTAGTCTCCCTGCAAAACTCCTCTACCAAAATAAATTCCGTGAAGATGTATCGCTCTACGGTTGGGAGGATATTGAATGGGGGAAGCGTCTTGCGAAGAAAGGTGTTCCTCTCTTCTACGAACCAGATGCGAAAGCCTACCATCACCATTCCTATACAGATGAAGAAGTGTGGCGGCGATCAAGGCTCCTCGGGCAATCTGCAGTGATCATGGAGAAGACTGACCCATCACTCACACTCCTCCCTAGGGGTTGGAAAAGAATCGCCTATCACCTCATGGCATTATTCCCGACATATCGCGGAAAGCATTCCCACGCATTTCTCGAGGGAATGCGAGGAGCGAAGATCAACTCGTGACAGAGGCCATCTCTTTTAATTTTGTCTTCACACCTTCATCGCGCGGATCCAGTCGATTGATGCGACGGTAGATTTCTTCGGCGCTCTCTGTATCGCTGAGTTGTAGGTAGCACTCAGCGAGAAGATGGAGGAGAGCGATATTGCGGGGGGAAGCCTTTGCTGCTTTCTCGAGGAGGGGAGCAGCTTCTGCGAACCGTTTATCTGCAACGCATGCGCGGCCAAGATCGTGGCTTCGATCTGGGTTGTTTGAATCCAGATTGAGCGCTTTCTGGTAGGCCTGACAGGATTCCACGTACTTCTCCTGCCTGTAGCAGGCGAGGCCGAGATTCGCAAAGAGCGCGGGCTCCTCGCAATCCCGTAGGAGTTCATGGTAGAGCGCTTCGGCTTTGGGCTCCTTATTTCCAAGAAGGTAGACCTTTGCAAGCTGCACTTTGACATCCTTGGCATCGGGTTGAATCGTGAGTGCCTGGATCAGTGCTCGCTCCGCGCCCCTTGCATCTGGTTTCGAGAGCGCCTTCTCCGCTTGGCGAAGGAGCGTACGTACCTGCTGCAATTCGATCGCTCGCGTGCGGGGAGATTTTCTCTCCTTCGAGAGTGGAGTATCCGGAAGCCACTTCGCATTTCGCTGCTCTGCCGCATGAAACCCCGCGCGGACAGAGCGGACAATTCTCCGAGCGTTCCTACTTCGTAGGAATCCACGCGCACTGATGATTGCGAGGATACCAAGGCCCGAGATGATCATGACAGTGAGGTAGACCATGAAAGAAAAGTTATGAGGAAAGTGCAATATTTGCAGCGAGGAGACCGCGATGGGTATTCGTTTCGAGTGTTCGGAGAATGGAAAAGAGTTTCTTCGCCCGCTCTACCGCTTCCTCCGCGTGCTGACTCTCCTTCCGTAGCTCTCCCTGGAGGTGGAGCACAAGATGCCGGAAGAGAAGTGAGGAAGCCGCAGGATCTTCGAACACTTCACTCATGATGCGGAACCGCTCCACATCTGAGCGCGTTTCGAGGAAACGGCGTGCATCCAGATACGCCTGCCGTTCCGTGCGGAAGTACTCAGTATCTTTGAGACATCGGAAGATGATACCGGGTGCTCCGCCTGCAATTCCCAGGATGAGCTCACGATCCTCGGGGGAGGAATCAGAGAGGAGTGGTTCGAGTTCTTCTCTCAGTACTCCCGAGAAATGGAGGAGGCGCATCCTGGAAACAACAGTTTCCGGAATGGCACTCAAGAGCTCTGTAGTGAAGCAGAAGAGAACATTGGGAGGGGGCTCCTCCAGGATTTTGAGGAGTGCGTTCGCTGCGGTGATGTGGAGTCGTTCGATTGAGCGAATGAGACAGATGGATCTACTCCCCTGTGGGGTCTGGTAGAGGCGCTCCTGCAGTGCCCGGATGTCATCAATACCAATGACATCGGTCTTCACTTTGGCTTTAGCTCTATGCTGCTGGGGAGCAGAGGAGCTCTTCGCGATGACATTCCAATCCGTGCAGAGATCCTCTATCCAGAGCTGATCGAGTGTGAGGAGATCAGGGTGAGCGTTCTTCCGGACGAGTGTTACAATCCGTTCCTTCTCTCCCTCCTCAACCCCTATCGAGAGAACTTCCTCTGCGAACCACCGTGCGATGGTGAACTTCCCGAGGTGCTTCTTCCCCGCAAAGAGGTAGGCGTGCGCCAGAGATTTCTGTTCCAAATCTCTCCGGAGTTGCTCCCGTTTCCGCGCGTGCCCGATGATGGGAATGCTTTGGATCATGCGGCGGAAGAAACTGGAGAACGACTCTCTTTAGAAAGAACCGGTTTGGGACCCCGCTTACTTCCGGTAGGGGAGTAATCCCATGAACCGTGCATGTTCCACGGCCTTGCGCAGCATTTTCTGGTGCCGAAGGGAAACGCCGGTGTAGTAGCGCTTCTTGATGTTGCCGAAGTAATCGGTGAAGTTCCGAAGCGTCGGGTAATCCTTCCAATCAATAGATTCAACTCCCGCTTTTGTGAATGGGCAGTTCCGCTTCCCTGGAGGAGTCGTGGAGCCAGTCTGTGGGTGGATGACGCGAGGCATAAGGGAGAGGTTAGAGGTTGAGGTTTTCATCGGAGATCAGTTCACCGAGCTTCTCCGAAAGCTCTTCTGTGGAAATCTCTGCTCCCGGTTCTGCTGGGCGAAGTTCCGCGGGCTTTTCTGGTTTCAGTACTTTCCGCGTGGCGCGCTGGACGATTTTCTTCTTCAGTTCCTCTTCGCGATCGTGGCCGCGCGCTTCTTCCTCCTTCGCAAGACCCTCCTTCCAGGCGGTGAAGTGCAGAGACCAATCAACGACTTCGTACTTGGGAGGCAGTTTGATCACGAGGTGTCGCAGGACTCCCCGTTCAATTTTCAGTTGCTGATCAATATCCTTCAGCACCTCGGGCTTTGCGGAAACATAGAAAATAACGTACTGACCGGTTTCCTGTCCTTTGATCTTGTAGGCGAGACCCATACGCTTCCACTCATCCTTCTTGAGGATAGTGACCTCCTTCTCCTTAAAGAGTTCCGCAATATTGCGGAGGGATTCACTCTTCTCTTTATCTGCTCCATCACCTGGGAGCAGGATCGCTATTTCGTAGACGCGAGTTTCCTCGCTTGTGGGTTCCAAGGTATGAGCCATGGGATTTATGGGCGAAGCACCCCAAGAGTAAGCTCGGGGCGAAATCTGACGCATTGTATGGATACACATACCCCAACGCAATAAAAAAGGTCATTTTCTCCTCTCGCTATGGTTCGGGGTGGCCACCTCTCACCTATAATGAGCCATGCATGTCGCAGGAACACTTCTCCCGGCGGGAGCTCTACAACGATCGGCAAGAGAGAGAAAGTACGCACACACGTTCCACATGGAGGAAAGCGAGAGCCTCTGCGCGGCTGAGTTCCACAGCCGCATCGCGTTTAACCGGACGCATCGTACAGCCGATCGCATGGAATATTCGGCGCTATATCGCGTGGCTCAGAGCTTCTCGCTCCAGGCGAGAGCTCGTGCAGAAGTTACTGCGCTCAGGACTTATAGTAGGGGGAATCTTTGGAGCGTGGATCATCATTTATCTCGGGTACATCCTCTTCACACTGCCGGATGTCGATGAAATCGGCGCACTCATTGCAGCAGAATCCACCGTGATCACCGATCGCCGTGGCACGGAGCTCTACCGCATCCATGGCGAGGAGGATCGCACCCTCGTCTCTCTTGCAGAGATCAGTGACAACATCGAAAAGGCAACCATTGCGATTGAAGATCAGCGTTTCTACGAACGCGGCTGCTTCGATGTCATTGGATTTAGTCGTGCAGCCTTGAGCCAAGTATTGCCGAGTTTCTTCGTGCGATCCGGTGGTTCCACCATCACTCAGCAGTTTTCGAAGAATGCACTGATCGGGACGCGGAAGAAGAGAATCACACGCAAGCTCCGCGAGTACATCCTGAGCTGCCAACTCGAGCAGCGCTACACGAAGGACGAAGTTCTCGAGTTCTACCTCAATAGAATTCCCTACGGCAATAATGCGCACGGCGTGGAGCAGGCGAGTCAGACCTACTTTGCTAAATCCGCTTCTGGATTGACGCTCGCGGAAGCCTCGGTGCTTGCGGCACTCCCCCAACTCCCCACGTACCTCTCTCCCTACGGTGAGCATGTGCACACAATGCTCTCTGCAGAAGGGCAGCGACGCTTTGATCAAGGGAAAATCCATTCAGCGAACGATGTACGGGATCAGGACTTCTGGCTTGGGATCGTGGGGCAGACCTTTGGCACGGGAGCTACTGCGGTGTACGTCGGCGGACGCACGGATCAGGTTCTCATGAATATGCGAACCCAAGGCTTTATCACAGAGGAGGAACGAGTGGGTGCCCTTGCAGAACTCCAAACCATTACCTTCAAGCGTGCACGGGAGAACATTCGCGCTCCGCACTTCATCTTCTTCGTTAAAGATTTCATTGAGCGGGAATTTGGTGATCAGTTCGATGCGGGATTTTTGGAGAGCGGAGGGCTCACCATCACCACCTCGCTCGATTGGGATCTGCAGCAAATTGGGGAGCGCGTGGTCAATGAAGTGGGGAAGACGAACGCAGAGCTCTACGATGCACATAATGCGGCGCTCCTCGCAGTGGATCCAAAAACAGGAGAAATCCTCACGTACGTCGGGAACCGTGATTACTGGGACGAGGAAAATGATGGGAATGTGGATATCATCCGTTCCCCCAGGCAACCCGGCTCCTCCTTTAAGCCATTCGTCTATGCCGCTTCCTTCCTCAATGGCGCTTCCCCTGCAACAGTACTCTACGATGTGCCAACCCAAATCGGCGATGATGCGCCGGAAAATTTTGATAGTACTTTCTGGGGACCGCTCACCATCCGCAGAGCCTTGGGAGCTTCTCGCAATGTGCCTGCGGCCAAAGCATTCTTCCTCGCTGGAGGTGAGGATGCGATCATCGAACTCGCCTCTTCGATGGGTGTTCCCACACTCAAAACCCGCCGCGAAGAACTCTCTGCTTCCCGCGGCACTCGCTATGAGTACGGATGGCCTCTTGCGCTCGGTGCAGCGGAGGTTCCACTTGCTGAGATGGTGCAGGGCTACATGACCTTTGCACGTGGTGGAACGGCAATCGATCTTGTTCCCGTGCTCAAAATTGCAGATCGCGAAGGCAACATTCTCTACGAAGCTCCAAAAGAACACGAAGGGCGTGATGTCTTGGATCCGCGTGCTGCTTTCATGATTACCTCCATCCTCTCCGATGAGTCCGTTCGCCCAGAGGGCTACTGGCGCGAGCAACTCACAGTGCCTGGTTACCCAACTGCTGCAAAGACGGGAACAAGTAATAAATGTCTCCGACGCGATCAGAAGAGCAATGTCTGTCTCGACAGTAAACCGGATAACACCTGGACGATTGGTTATACGCCATTGATCCTCGCTGGAGCCTGGGCAGGGAATGCCTCCGGCGGTGTGCTCTCCGCCAAGGCCACGGGGCTCACCACGGATACTCCGATCTGGCGGCAGTTCATGGTTGCAGCGCATAAGAAGCTGAGCCTCCCCCCGGGATCATTCGCTGTGCCCGAGGGAATTGTGAGTGCACAGATTTCGGAGCTCTCCGGACTCCTCGCCTCTCCCTGTACTCCCACAGAGCGACGCCGCGCAGAGCTCTTCTTCCAAGGGGAAGCGCCCAAGGAGTTTGATGATGCGTGTGTGCAGATCGAAGTCGATAAGCTCACAGGACTCCTCGCATCGAATGAATGTCCTCTAGAGGCACGTGAAGCAGGAAACTTCTTCCGCCCGAAGAGCGAATTGCCGCAACGCTTCCCTCTGTGGCAGCAGGCAGTCATGCGTTGGGCAGAAAACTTAAGTAGGAGCCCGCTGCATGCACGCAGGGAACTTGCGGGCCTCGTACAACCCATCAACCCCGATGAGGAGAAAGATTCCATCTTCTGGCGGGCGCTTGGAGTGGATGCCACGGGAGCCCCGATTCTCGTTCGCCGTGGCTCAGGGGCCTTTCTCCCCCTCCCCCTCCCCCTTGCTCCCACAGAGAAGTGCACGCTCAGTCTGACCCCCGGCCGCCTCACAAAGCCTACGATCGAGATTCTCTCTCCTTCGGATAATGGTACTGCCACGATTCCCTCATTCCGTCCGGATATCCGCTACACCATTGGACAGCGTGTGCACGAAATTTTCTACGAGCTCGATTCACGTCTGGTGGCGCGCACCAGTTCTGGTTCTCTCGCAGAACCCATGATCCGACTCCCACGCCGGTTCGAAACCGAAGGCTTCCACACGCTCAAAGTGACTCTCACCGATTCCTACTTCAATCAGGTGAGCGATTCCGTGAGGTTCACGTTCCGCGAGGATGAGGGAACACCACAGGTGCGTATCATCGAACCATCGCCGGGGAGTTCGGTCACTGTAGGATCACAAGTCACTATCCGGGTGGAAGCAGAGGATCCGGGTGGCATGATTGATCGTGTTCAATTCTTCCTCGGTGATCAGCTCCTTACGACACGCCGGGGAACTCCTCCCTACGAGCTCACATTCATGCTGGATGTACCGGTCGGCCCTGCGATAATCCGCGCCATTGGCATCGACGATGCGAAGAATGAGGGGATGGATGAGGTGGAAGTTTCGATTATTGAATAAATGCTTTGCTTCGCAGGAATAAACGAGGAAAGATAGCGTTTCCATGTGTCCTACTACTGACAGAGAAACGTCTACTCCTTCGGCTGATCCTGCGAAAAAACTCATTCAGGAAGTTTGGGATGTTGTGCCGCGAATACTCACAGCAGAAGAAGCTATGAAATACATGGAGGAAATCGACCCCAATCTATTTCCAATGCATGGTCGGCATCTTGCTCAACTCAAAAGAGCCAAACATAGAGACTCCTTTTCCGAGGAAAGACACCACGCCATTGGAGAGGCAGCTGCTCTGCTCATGCATAATGTTCTGAAACGGTGTACAGAAACACGGGATTCCGCCAAACTTCTCTTTTGGGAAGAACCGCAAAAAATGAGTGTGGGAAGACTCACATTTGATTTTGAGAAGAGCGGGAATATTTCAATTAGAGATGCGCATCGCTGGGGGGAGAAGAAATGTGCTGAATTCGATGCCTGCCTGCTCAATGAGCACGGATCGCTCTGTTTCATCGATGTGACGGCGTCGGAAAGAGCTTTAAAGAAGAAATACGATTTGCACCACCAACGTGATGTGGGGAATGTCCTCAGGCTCATCCAAAGAGAATGCAACTCTGTGGCTTCTCTCATTCATCTGTATATTGCCGATACGCATTCCTGGCCGAGAAAGGGAGATTCTCTTGAACTGAATACTGGAGTATGGAGGGCGTGTACTTTGATAGAAAGTATTGCCACAAATCTTAATGACATAGCGAATCACTCCTAGAAATCTAGGAATTACATGCTCAAGAACAGTACAATACCCCCATGCTACGTACCCACACCTGCGGCGAACTCAATAAAAGTCTTGCAGGAGCAGAAGTAACGCTCTGTGGCTGGGTGCATCGCAGGCGCGATCACGGAGGACTCATCTTCGTCGATCTCCGCGACCGCTACGGGTTCACTCAAATCGTCTTTGATCCGGAGGATTCCGCGAGGGAAGTTTTTACGACCGCGGAAACGATCCGGCCAGAGTGGGTACTCAAGATTACGGGCAAAGTTCGACCAAGGATCGAGGGAGCTGTCAGAGAAGAAAATCCAACAGGGGCGATCGAAGTACTGATCTCCGGAATCGAGATCTTGAACGAAGCCAAAACGCCGCCATTCGAGATCGATATCGAAAAAACGGTGAACGAGGAGGCTCGTCTCGAGTATCGCTATCTTGATCTCCGACGTCCACGCATGCAGAGGAATGTCCTCATGCGCCATAAGCTCCTGCAGGCAGTGCGAAAGTACTTCTACGATCGCGAGTTCGTTGAGGTCGAAACTCCTATTCTCATCAAAGGAACTCCCGAGGGCGCGCGCGAATACTTAGTACCCTCCCGCCTCCACCATGGAGAATTCTATGTGCTCCCCCAGAGCCCGCAGCAACTCAAGCAACTCACGATGATTGCGGGCTTAGACCGCTACATGCAAATCGCACGCTGCTTCCGCGATGAGGATCAGAGAGGGGATAGGCAGCCTGAGTTCACGCAGGTGGATGTGGAAATGTCCTTTGTCACTGCAGAGGATATTATGAAGATTACGGAAGATGGGCTTGTCTCTCTTACCAAAGAACTTCGTCCAGATGTGAAGATCAAACAAACCCCCTTCCCTCATCTCACCTACGATGAAGCAATGCATACATATGGCAGCGATAAGCCAGATCTGCGCTATGAGCTCACCTTTACTGATGTCACGGAACTCAGCCGCAAATGTGGATTTGGAGTCTTTGCAGGAGTGGTGGACCAGGGCGGAATCGTAAAAGTGATGCGAGTGCCAAATGGTGCTGCAATGAGCCGGAAGGAGATTGATGAACTCACGGAAGTTGCAAAGATCTACGGGGCGAAGGGACTAGCATGGATCAAAGTAGGGGAGAAAGAACACGAAGGCGTGCCTGTTTTAAAGCTGGGAGCAGAACTCACTGCAAAAATTGTCCAAGAGGCAAAAGCTATAAAGGGGGATCTCCTCCTTTTTGCGGCAGATCAATTTCGTACGGCATGCGAAAGCCTGGGAGCCGTTCGAGTCGAAATCGCAAAGCGCCAAAATCTCATTGATCCGAAAATCTGGAGCTACGTGTGGATCACGGATTTCCCCATGTTCGAAAGAGATAAAGAGACGGGAGAGCTCGCAGCTATGCATCACCCGTTCACAAGGCCGAATAGAGATTCGGTCGAAATTCTCAAAAAAAAACCTCTAGAAGCAAAAGCAGAAGCCTACGATGTTGCCTTAAACGGCTATGAGATTGCAGGTGGCTCCATTCGTATTCACGAAGGAAAATTGCAGAAGCAGATCTTCGATATTCTGGGAGTAACGGATAAAGATGCGGAACGCCGCTTCGGGCATATGCTGCGCGCATTTGAATTCGGGGCGCCTCCGCACGGGGGCATTGCCTGGGGCTTCGATCGTCTCTGCATGCTCTTCTGCGATGAGCCAAATATCCGCGAGGTCATTGTGTATCCCAAGGATCAGAAGGCAAAAGATCTGATGCTTGGCGCTCCCACCCCCATTCCAGAAAAGCAGCTCAAAGAACTAGGAGTACAGATCCTCAAGAAATAGTAAGATAGAAGTAAGCCGGGGTGGCGAAATGGCAGACGCGTCAGCCTTAGGAGCTGATGTCCGCAAGGATGTAGAGGTTCGAGTCCTCTCCCCGGCACCATCCGGCTTCGTGCCCTCTGGGGCACTACGCCGCGATGATGCGTCGAGACAGAAAGTATTGAGCCGGATGCCACGGCGTAATCCGCAGACGGAGCCGGGCATCAATGGCACCATCAAAGAGATAGCTTACGCAATATTTTTGAACTGATCTGCCTGCCTCCCATCTTCGGAAATGATCGTGGGATTTGGCTTATCTACTTTGATATCTGCAATATCTTCCGAGGAAGATTCTGCATCGAAGTTATCGCCGGGAGAGCTCTCAAATTTTTCCGTTGGCTCTGTAAATCCAGGACCAAAGTACCCATCTTTCTCTACAAACCGATCAATGGTGATCGATACGCTCCCATCAGGAGCCCTTGTTGGCTGCATACCACGTTTCCCTGCAAAACCCTCCACCGTGGTGAGATCTTTCTCTGCATCCTCTGTGCTCGTGAGAGGCGAAGGCCGAAGGACGAAACTCGTTTTATCCGGACTGAGATCGACTGCTAAATCGTAACCGTAGCGATCCATACGCTCCTGGATATCTTTCTGCCATTCGAGCTTCTGTTCTATATCTTCAGTGGCTTCAGCCACTGGCTCTTCCGATGCGGGAGCTTCTGGTTCTGTTTTCTTCTCAAGGGAAGTCTGCGCCACAAGATCGAGAGAGGATTGTAGTTTCTGTAATCCCTCCTCACTGAAGAGTGTTGGTGGAACACCTTCTAACTGAAGAGTTCCTGCTTCCTTATTCGCTGTTACTTTTATTCCTTGTGATTCGAAGAATGTGCTCAATGTCTTCATTGCACCTTCACTCTTCAATGCATCTTGGAATGTCACTACTAGATCATCTCCATCACCCTTCAGTTCTACATTAGTAACAGCTTGCTTCTCGGGTGTGAGGCCGCTCGCTTTTGTTGCCTTTTCCCATCCCTCTTTCACCACGCCTTCGCGACGCTGCTGCTCTTTTTCGAGCGCTGTTTTTCGTTCCATATTTTTTTCCACGTCTGTAAGTTTCGTATTCAAATCCTGCATTTGCTTCATAACATCTCCTCGCTCTGTTGCATCAGTGCTCCCATCGAGCTTTTTCCCAAGCTCCTGGAGCTGTGCCTCAAGCTCTGTTTCCTGTTTTGCGGGATCTCCAAGTTTTTCTGCTTCGGCTTTCGGATTCTGAACGTTCTTTACATCCTGCCCTGCTTCCGTCGGCTTTTCCCCAGATTCCGTTGGAGTGGAAGGCGCTGCAGCCGGTCCACTTGTCAAAGAATTAGGACTTTGCGCTGGACCCTGTCCAAACATTTCCTTTATTGATTTCACCAATGCTGCAAGTGCCTGCAGACCGCGTGCCAAGGACTCAGCATCTTTTTGAGAGATACCTAATCCTCTCATTGAGTCAGCAAGCTTCTGCCCATCCTCGGAAAGCGGCTCTTTCTTCTCGTTTGTCTCCTTGTTTTCCTGCTTTTTATTCTGTGCCCCCTCTCCTTCTCCCTCTACTTTTTTCGTTCCTGCTGTTGCCGCCTCCTCAGTCACATCTGCAACAGCTTTCCCTGCACCTGCCTCAGGGGAAAGAGTAGAGAGTTCCCGCTTTTTTGATGCGATCTGATCGCGAATTTCCGCTGCTGTCGTACTCTCTTCACCTTCAATTTTTCCTACTTCCTGGAGCTGCTGCTCCAGTGTGCCAATTTGCTTTTGGAGATCTTCCGTAGCTTGTTTTCGGTTTGCTACCGCATCTGCTTCTGCTTTGTTCTGGAGCTCTTGTGCTGCATTTGGGACATCCGCGGGTGTATCCACCGTTTCCGGAGCATCTGGTGCAGATTGTTCGGCTTCCGCCTTTACCTCTGGGCCTTGCGGCACCTCGGGTGTGGCTTGCTGAAAGCTGAACGCGAGGCGATGCTCACGGATGCCCTGGGAAGAGGATGAGGAAAAGTGATGTGTGTGTGTTTCCATACGAGGAAGTTTAGGAAAG
>Ga0209542_10009276_pt1 | contig 18097 bp, 14 predicted proteins | sample RifCSPhighO2_01_FD_184028 | JGI IMG/M metagenome (GOLD analysis project Ga0209542, IMG submission 184028) | Soil microbial communities from Rifle, Colorado - Rifle CSP2_plank highO2_0.1 (SPAdes) (version 2) | ecosystem: Environmental > Terrestrial > Deep subsurface > Rock core/Sediment ...
TATTGACAGGCGAGCCAGCCTTAGGTCGTCGGTATTAAAGGATGTTCTTACAGAAATCAATCGCGCTGAAGATTTGGATGCCGCGGTAGTTTGTTTGCACGAAACATTTTATTGGAATAAATGTTTTCAGCCGGCCCACGATCGCTTCTTAAGCAGTAAGCGTTTTAAGCCGGATATGTACATCACTTTTATTGATGATTTTCGTAGAATTAGCGAACGTTTAAGGGCTCGTCCCCAGTGGCAAGATCAAAATTTAACTTACGCTGAAATTCTTGCATGGTTAAATAATGAGGTAATTTTCACGCGCGGCCGGGCTCAAAGATCAGATAAGCCATTTTTCGTTATTCCAACTTCGGAAAAACAATCAATTTCTACTCTTTATAAACTAATGTTTTGTCCGGAAATGCCGCAAGTTTATGTTGCTATGCCGATATCTCATTTTCAAGATCCAATAGAAAGAGAAAAAATTGATAAATTTATTGAAAAACTTAATAATTATTTTGTAGTTTTTAATCCATTGGCTGTTGAAATTGTAGGTGCGGCATCGGTTAATGATTTTCAAGATACCGAAAGAATCACCATCAATCACCATGTTGTGAATCGCGACCTTAAATGGTTTGTTCATCAAAGTAAGAAACTCATTGCTTATTGGCCGGGGCCTGTTGCCTCGCCCGGTATGAGTATTGAAACCTACGAAGCCTTTATTAAAGGTAAGGATGTTTGGGTAATTTATTTAGGCAAAGAAGCTAGCCCGTTTACCACAAGTTTTACTACTCATTCTAAGCTTTTTGAAAGTGAAGAAGAATTCTTTGAGTTTCTTGATAAGAAATATCCCGAAAGGAAGAACTTGTCATGGTAAGCTGCTATCGCTCCGGTCCCATTGAACGCGATCCGGCATCGGCTTTTCACGCTAAAAATAAGCTTGACGGCTTTCTTAGAAAAAATAATTTCACCATAATCGGCGATACCTTTGAAATTTTAGAATCTTGCGGTCGGCCGCAAACTATTTACGGACCGGAAATGAAAAAACTGCGCAATCAAGGCAGATTTTCTGAATATTCTAAAAAAGAATTGCTTTTAGCATCCAGTTTAAAAGCTGTTAGAAAAGCTGATTTTGTGGTTTCGAGACCGGCGCCGGAGGCCTCCGGCGGCACCACCAGCGAAACTGTTGTTATGTGGCTTAAGGCTATTCCCAAATTAGTTATTATCGGTCCTCACTCTGAAGGCATGCTGGATAATAACTCCACTTTTATGATTAAAATGTTGTCCGACAATCCCAGCTTGATTTTCAATACTGAGCGGCAGGTCATTAATTTTATATCAGATCATATTGAGATTTTTAAAAGAGGGCGATCGGCAATTCGCGACTTAATTGAAAACATAAAAAAGGTTAACCCGCATATTAACGATCGCCCAAAACCTTTTTACAGCGAACGGCTTGAAGGCAAAATAATTATTATTCAAGGCCGGCCCGGAGCCGGAAAAGACACTCAAGGCCGGATGCTTCAGGATTTGTGCGGTTTCAAGTTTTTCGGCAGCGGTTATGAATTAAGGCGGCTTTCATCTAAATTTCCGGTATTGGCGGAAAGTTTAAGCAAAGGCAATTTGGCGCCGGAGGTGATTATCAAGTTTTTGTTTACCCAAAGTTTAATTAAACTTGAAAAGTTTGAGCCGATAGTTTTTAGCGGAACGCCTAAAAAATTAGGCGAAGCTAGGGCGCTCATGGATATATTGGGGCTTCTTAGTCGGAAACCGTTAATGATTATTATAAATATTAGCGAGGAATTGGCGAAAGAAAGAATTTTACTGAGGCGCGTCTGTGATGATTGCGAAATTTCTTTCTGTGACAAGAAACTGGTTGAGAGTTCGGTTTGTCCGCAGTGCGGCGATTCTCTTAAAATCAGAGCCGAAAATACAACCAAAGAAGCGGTTGATAAAATATTTAACTGGTACAAAACCGATGTTGAGGAAGTAATCAGATATTTTGAAAATCTCGGACTAGTAATTCATATTGATGGCAATCGCAGTAAAGAAGAAATTTTTAGCGATATCTTAGAAATTTTAAGGAATTCATAACCCCCAAAAGGGGTTTTTATTTTTGTTACATTTTATCCTATAAAAACGATCGTTTTTATAGGATACATTTAGCTGTTTTATTTTTTTAATATTTTATGTTAAATTATTCTTAGTATTTGGATATAATTTTATGAAATACGAACCAGTAATAGGTTTGGAAATACATACGGAGCTCAAAACAAAAACCAAAATGTTTTGCGCTTCAAAAAACGATCCGGATGAAAGGCATCCTAATGTTAATATTTGTCCAATTTGCACCGGACAGCCGGGAACATTGCCGGTAATCAATAAAGAAGCGGTAAACCATGTAATCAAAGTGGGGCTGGCGCTTGAAAGTAAAATAGCGGAAATTACCAAGTGGGACCGGAAAAATTATTTTTATCCCGATCTGCCAAAGGGCTACCAAATTTCACAATATGACGAGCCAATTTGTCTGGGCGGTAAATTAAAAATTCCCAATTCTGACAGAGAGATAAGAATAACGCGCGTTCATCTGGAAGAAGACACTGGGCGGCTTATTCATTTTGGCCATATCGGCCATTCGTTGGTTGATTTTAATCGCGCCGGCGTGCCTTTAATGGAACTCGTAACCGAACCGGATTTTCATTCCGGAGAAGAAGCGTCGGCTTTTGCGCAGGAACTTCAATTAATATTGCGGTATTTAGGCGTTTCCGATGCCAATATGGAAAAGGGGCAACTCCGGGTCGAAGCGAATATATCGATTCGACCGCCAATCTCCAAGCTCCCCGCCTGCGCCAAGGCTTTGGCGGGCAGGCAAGCTCCAAGCTCTATTTTGGGCACTAAAGTTGAAGTAAAAAATTTAAATTCTTTTAAAGCCGTTCGCGACGCGGTTGATTATGAAATTAAAAGGCAATCGGAACTTCTTGATGAAGGCAAAAAAATAGCGCAAGAAACTCGCGGCTGGAACGAAACGAAGGGGCAAACCATTTCCCAGAGGGGCAAAGAGCAGTCGCATGATTATCGTTATTTTCCGGAACCGGATTTGCCGCCTCTGCGAATTGATTTTGGTATTGTCGAAGAAATTAAGGCGGCGATGCCCGAATTGCCATCTCAAAAAAGAACAAGATTCAAGAATAATTACGGATTACAAGACGATCAAACAAATATTCTGGTTAACAATGAAAAGCTGGCGAATTATTTTGAAAATGTCGTAAGCGAATTTATGAATTGGGATAAGGAAGGTCTTGATAAAGATAGTTTGCTTGCGCCTGAATTAGACGCTAGTCCCCATTTTATAGAAAAAGAAAAACAATTAATTATTAATCTTTCGGCCAATTATCTTTTGAGTGATTTTTTGGGGTTGTTAAATGAAGCATCGGCCGATGTTGGCGATACCAACATTAACGCTGAAAATTTCGCCGAATGGGTTTGTTTAATTCATCGCAATATTATTACTTCGCGGGCCGCTAAAGAAGTTTTAAAAGAAATGTGGGCGACCGGCAAAGACCCGTCGCAGGTGATTAGAGAAAAAGATTTGGTTCAAGTTGAGGACGGCGGTGAACTTTTAAAAATCGCGGAAAAAATAATAAAAGATAATCAAGCGGCGGTTTCGGATTATAAAAAAGGAAAAACTACTTCACTGCAATTTTTGATTGGCCAAGTGATGAAAGAAACCCGCGGCAAAGCCAACCCGAAAACGGTTTCTGATATTTTAAAACAACTGCTGAAATAAAACTGAAACTTATCCTCAATTTCTTGCTATAGCAATTTTTTGAGGATAAATCGCGCTATCTAGTTATTTATGATTTAAGAAATTTTTAATTAACTTTTTTATTTCTTTTTCACCCGCCTGCCAACGCCTGATGGCGTAGCCATTGGCGGGCAGGTTTTTTATCCAGCGGATTCTTTTGTCTTTTCTAAACCAAGTCATCTGACGTTTGGCATAATTTCTGGTATTTTTTTTGATTAATTCCGTTGCCTCATTGAGTGCAGTTTTTTTATTTAAAAAATCTATTATTTCACGGTAATCGATAGCGTCGAAGCTCTGCTGTTTTTGGCCGTATTTTTTAATTAAATTTTTAATTTCTTCTAAAAGCCCGTTTTTTATCATCAAATCAACTCTTTTATTTATTCTCCCATCCAGAGTATTTTTCGGCCATTTGATTCCTATTTCAATAAAATCAAAAAGCGACGTGCCGATTTTGCGCTGGGCTGAAAATGGTTTTTTGGTTTTTATTGCGATTTCTAAGGCCCTAATGATTCGTCTGGGGTTATTAGGGTCAACGATGTAAGCGGCTTCAGGATCTAATTTTATAAGTTTTTCAAAAAGATATTTTAATCCGTATTTTTCAATTTCTTTTTCCAATTTATTCCGCAATTTCAGATCGGGCGCGACTTCCGGAATATTTAGATTATCTATAACCGCTTTAATATAAAGGCCGGTGCCCCCAACGAGAATAGGGAGTTTTTTCTTTTTTAGGATTTTATTTATCGCTTTTATAGCGTCGCGCTTATATTCGGCGACAGTATAATTTTCATCAGGATTTTTTATATCAATTAAATAATGGGGTATCCCTTCAGAAATTATTGATATTCCCGAAGTTCTTTGAACTTCGGGTTTTGCCGTTCCGATATTCATTCCGCGATAAACCTGCCGCGAATCGGCGGAAACGATCTCGCCATTGAACTTTTTTGCCAATTTAATGGCTAAGTCGCTTTTTCCCGACGCCGTCGGTCCGACAATAACGATTATTTTTGCCATAAATTTCTATAATTTTGGAGTAAAGCGAACAAAATTTAGCTAAATTTATGAGCACCCCGTTCTAATTTTGCCAAATTTTAATCTTGTATCAATGTATTAATACATTGTAACAGAAGCTTTTGCAATCCGCGTGTGCCGAAGGGGTGGCTTTCTATTTCCCATGACACCTTTTATATTTCATCCACTATAGGGAATATCACGCGGATTTTTTTGCGATTTCGGAAAGGATTTTTAATTTAAATTTTTCAATTTTTTGAGCGCCTAAGTCGCCCTTGCCGTGCTCGCGGACAGCGACAGTGCCGGATTTTTCTTCTTTATCGCCGACAACCAAAATATACGGAATTTTTTCAAGCTCGGCTTCGCGGATTTTTTTTCCGATGGTCTCATTGGCGGCATTTAATTCCACTCTTAATCCATCTGCGGCAAGTTTAGCGGCAACGCTTTCGGCATATTTTTCATTGCGATCTGTAAGGTTCAATACTTTAACCTGAACGGGGGACAGCCAAATGGGAAAAGCGCCCTGATAATTTTCAACCAAAATGCCGATAAATCTTTCAAATGAACCGAAAACGGCGCGATGAATAACGATCGGCTTTTCTTTTTTTCCGTCTTGGTTTATAAAACTTAAATTGAATTTTTCCGCCATATTGAAATCAACTTGAATTGTTCCAAGCTGCCATGCGCGGCCCAGCGAATCTTTAACGTGAACTTCAATTTTGGGGCCGTAAAAGGCGCCTTCTTTCGGTTGAATTTCATATTTTATTTTATTTTGTTTTAAGGCCTCGGCAAGCGCATCTTCGGCCTTGTCCCAAAGCAATTTATCGCCCATGGCTTCATCGGGGCGTGTGGCAAGATAATAACTGGTTTTGAACTCAAAAATTTTATAAAAATTGTTTATCAAGATAATTAACCGGTCAATTTCATCAATCATTTGGTTTTGCCGGACATAAATATGGGCGTCATCCATAGTGATTTGGCGAACACGGAACAGGCCATTTAATACGCCGGAAAGTTCTTTTCGGTGAAGTCGGCCAATTTCGGAAAAACGAAGCGGCAAATCACGCCAGCTTCTCACTTTTGAGGAATAAATAATGGTGCTTTCGGGGCAGTTCATCGGTTTGATAACAAAAGTTTGATTATCATTTTTTATGGTAAACATCAAATCTTTGTAAAATTTAAAATGCCCCGACTTTTCAAATAAATCTTTTCTCACCATTATCGGAGTGGAAATTTCCTGATAGTTGGCACTGTCAAGCGCCTCGCGGATAAGCTTTTCAAGCTCTCTAAAAATTATCATGCCCTTAGGATGCCAAAAAGGCGCTCCCGGAGCGATTTCATTGAATGAATATAAATCCAATTGCGTTCCCAATTCCTGATGGCTTAATAATTTTTTATTTTCATCTTTCATTTTATTTTCTAAATTTTATATTATATTTTTAACTCTTTTACGGCGTCGCAAATTATTTTTAAATTACCGCCGTAATTATCAACCCGTCCTTGAACCACAAGCATATTATCTTCAGCCCAAATCTCCAGGTTTTTTTCGAGTAGATCGGGGAATACGACCACCTCTATTTTATTAGCCCAATCTTCAAGTTTTGTAAAGAGCATTAACCGGCCGTTTTTAGTAACATGTTTCTGGACTGAGGAAATTAATCCGCCAACGGCGATTTTCTGGCCGATCAAAGAAGGTTTGATTTTTCCGATTAAAAGCGACTTTTTTTCCATTAATTCCTTGTATTCGCTGGTCGGGTGTTCCGAGATGTAAAGTCCGAGTAATTCTTTTTCCCATGCCAACTTCTCTTTTTTTGCCGCCGGAGTTGCCGAAATTAATTTTAAAGGCGCCAAATTCGAATAAGAATCAAAAAGCCCTATCTGCGAAGAATTATTGTTTTTGCCAAGATCTTTAGAATATCTTAACAGTTCTTCTATATTTATCAAAAGTTTTCGTCTTTCATTAAAAGTGTCAAACGCTCCGCATTTTATGAGGGCCTCAAGCGATTTTTTATTCAGGTCTTTTGCCAATACCCTTTTTATAAAATCGGAAATGTCTAAAAATGCGCCGCTTATTTCTCTTTCTTTAATAATGCTTTCTATCGCGTTGGTGCTTAAGTTTTTAATTGCCGAAAGGCCGAATCTGATTTTTACTCCCTCTCCTTTGATTAGAGTAAAATCTTCCAAACTTTCGTTGACGCTCGGCGGTAAAATTTCTATTCCCATTCTCTTGGCTTCGTTAATGATAACTGCTACGCGGTCAAGGTCAAAACTTTCGGCGTTAAGAAGTGCTGTCATAAATTCGGCCGGATATTTTGTTTTAAGATAGGCCGTTTGGTAAGAGATTAAGGCATAACAGGCGGCATGAGAGCGATTGAAGCCGTAGCGGGCGAATGGTTCTATGAAATGCCAAATTTTTTCTGCCGTTACATTATTTATTCCGTTGCTAATCAACCCTTTTATGAATTTTTCCGATTGTTCGTCAAGAAGTTTTTTAATTTTTTTGCCCACTGCTTTTCTCAAAATATCGGCTTCCGATAATGTAAAACCGGCCAATTGATTGGCGATGCGCAATACCTGTTCCTGGTAAATTGCTACCCCGTGCGTGCTTTTTAAAATCGGTTCAAGTCCCGGATGCAGATAAGTTACTTTTTCTTTTCCGTTTTTTCTCGCTATGTACGCTGGAATAAATTCCATCGGTCCGGGCCGAAAAGCCGCAATCATCACAATAATATCTTCGATTTCCGTCGGTTTTAATTCTTTAAGATATCGGCGCATGCCGTTTGATTCAAGCTGAAAAACCCCGGTCGTGTTGGCGCGCTGAAGCAATTCAAAAACTTCAGGGTCATCAATTGGAATGCTATAAATATCCAACTTTTCCCCGTAGTTTTTTTCAATAAGATTCAGCGCTTTTTCAATGATGGTTAAATTTCTAAGTCCCAAAATATCCATTTTTAAAAGACCCAGCGCCTCAACCGAGCGCATTTCATATTGAGTAACAAGCGCCTCTTCCTCGCCTTTCGAAGAATGAGCCCATTGAAGCGGCATATAATCAATAATAGGATTTTTAGTAATAACAATGCCGCAGGCGTGAGTTGAGGCGTGGCGCGCCACTCCCTCGAGTTTCCTTGCCGTTTGAATCAACTGGCGCGCCTGCGGATCGGTATCAATCGCTTGTTTTAATTCGGCGACATTTCCCGCGGCTTTTTCTAAAGTTACTCCCGGCCCGAATGGCACCATTTTGGCTATTTTGTCGCAAAAACCATATCCAAAACCCAAAGCCCTGCCGGCATCTCTTATGGCGGCTCGGGCCGCCATCGTGCCAAAAGTAATGATTTGAGCAACACGGTCTTTGCCGTATTTTTGGGAAATATAATCCAATACTTCATTGCGCCTGTGATCGGCAAAGTCCAAATCAATATCGGGCGGCGCGATTCTATCGGGGTTTAAAAATCTTTCAAAAAGCAAAGCGTATTTTATCGGGTCTATATTGGTAATCCCGATTAAATAAGATATTAGAGATCCGGCGGCGCTACCGCGTCCGGGGCCAACGGCAATGCCTTTGCTTTTAGCCCAATTTACAATGTCCCAAACAATTAGTATGTAAGACGCAAAGCCGGTTCTTTTAATGACTTCAATCTCAAAATTAAATCGTGAAGAAAGTTCTTCGGGCGCTTCTTTTAAGGATTTATATCCAAAACGTTTTTGTAATCCCAAAATTGCCAATTTTTCCAGATAATTTTCCGCCGTTTCGTTTTCCGGAAGCTCGAAATGGGGGAATTGGGTTTTGCCCAACTCAAATTCAAAATCAACCGCATCGGAGATTTTAGCGGTATTTTCAATCGCTTCCGGAAAATCTTTAAAAAATTCAGCCATTTCTTCCGCTGATTTCAGCGAAAGATTGCTACCTTTAACCGACAGCCGGTTAGCATCGGAAATTTTATTGCCGGTGCCAACAGCCAAAAGCACATCGTGGTAATATTCATCTTCTTTTGATATATAGTGGACGTCATTTGTTGCCGCCAATGGAATTTTTAATTTTTTAGCCAAATCAGCTGTTTTTAAAAAAATATCGGGGTTTTTGTTATCAGAAAAAAAATGCGGTTGAAGCTCAACAAAAAAATTATCTTTGCCAAAAATGTTTTGGTATTCCAGGACGGCAGTTTTCGCGTTTTCCAACTGATTTATTGTTAAAAAATGAGAAATTTCCGAATTCCGGCATCCGGAAAGACAAATCAGGCCATCAGCATGCTGGCGCAGTAAGTTTTTATCAACTCGCGGTTTGTAATAAAACCCATCAAGGTGTGCTTTGGTAATAAGTTTCACAAGATTTTTATATCCCGTTTTATTTTTTACAAGCACAGTCAGGTGATAGCGTTTATTGTCTGGGGCGCTGGTTTTGTTATTCATACTGCCGCTTGCGACGTAAATTTCGCATCCGATTATCGGTTTTATGCCGGCTTTTTTCGCTTTCTGAAAAAATTCTACGGCGCCATAAAGCGCGCCGTGATCGGTCAAAGCCAACGAGTCCATGCCGAGCTCTTTAGTTTTAGCAATCAAATCATCAATCTTAGCAAGACCGTCGAGCAAACTATAGTGAGAATGGACGTGTAAGTGGGTAAACGGCATAAAAATTACAAATTAAAAATGAAAAATTACAATTTTAAATCTTAAATAATTTTAACATTTTAAATTTTTTTAACAAAATTTTTTAAAATTTTTCATTTGCAAAAAATATTTTTTTATTTAAATTTTTAAAGTTTTAAAATCACGGTAGAAATTGACGATCGTCGTGGAGTGCGGTAATTTAATTATATCTTTAATCATTAAAATCTATTCATCATTAAAATCTGTGGGTTATCAAGATTTATATGAGAAGTATTTTTAAAAGAAAAATTTTGTTTATGATAGCTGCCGGCCTTTCTCTTGGTTTACATCGTTCGCCGCAGCAATATTTTAAAATTATAGGCGATATTCCTAAAGAATGGCGAAAAATGAAGAAGAGTTATCTTAGAGATTGCATTCGAGAGTTTTATAACGACAAGTTAATTGATTTTAAAGAAAATCCTAATGGAGCATGCCAGATTATACTAACAGAAAAGGGGAAGAAAAAAGTTATTGCTTTTGATTTAGATAACATAGCAATTAAGAAACCAGCTTTTTGGGATAAAAAATGGCGAGTAGTTACTTTTGATATCCCGGAATCAAAAAGACCGGCTCGAAATGCCTTGCGCCAGAAACTCAATGATCTTGGTTTTTATTCTTTACAGAAAAGCGTTTTTGTTCATCCATATAACTGTTTAGATGAGATTGAGTTTATTGCAGAAATTTTTCAAGTTAGATCGTATGTAAGATTTTTTGAGGCCATCAAGGTTACGAATGAATCAGAACTCAAACTACATTTTGAAAATATTCTGTGAAATTTTGTAAAGGGAAATAAATTCTGAAAAATATTTTACCTTGTGAAAGTAAAGAAGAACAATCACGGCAAAAATTGACGATCGTCTTATAATGCTGTGATTTTTATTATTACTAAACAGAAAGGGCGGCGTTCTATTCTGTTATAATATATAATATTAGAATTGAAAAAATATTGATTTTTATTTAATTATTTGCTATAATGTATATGCACCTATCAATCTGTGCGGACAGAATGTCTTTGTTAGATACAGGCGACACCGTGCCTAATGGAAACGCGGATCCGGTTCGGCATTACCGTAGCTTAATTGCACGGGATATTTATAAGAAATTCTGTTCGCACACTTTGGTGCATTTTAATATAAGTCTATGGGGGGAGTGCAGACACAAAGGCATACGAAAGGCAAAAGAAACCGGCGGCGGTCTCATTTGGCTTTAAAAAAAATCTTTTTAGCAGTTTGCGGTAAATGCGATCGGGATGTTTTGCCGCACCATATTTGCGCTTATTGCGGCTATTATAATGGAAGAGAAATTATTGATGTTTTGGCGAAACTTGATAAAAAAGATAAGAAAAAACGGTTAAAAGAAGAAGCGGCGGCTCAAGCGGCTCGCGGCGATCATGGGGGCGGCGAAAAGATGACGGAATTAAACCCCAAAGAGCTTTCAAAAAAATAAATTTGCGCAAAAGAATCTTTTTTAAATTTATTATTAAGTAATTTAAAACATGGATAAAAAATTTATAAGCGGCCTTACAACAACGGTTTTATGTTTTGCGTTTGTTTTTTCGGTTGCGGCGCAGACTAATATGCCGTCTGTTTCCGGGACGTTAAAAGAACGTGTCAAAAATTTACGCCCAAATATTACAAATCAAGTAAAAACTGAACGGGAAGATATAAAAACCAAAAGAACTGAGTTAAATACTCAACTGAAAAACGAACGCGAAGCGGCAAAAAAGCGCATCGAAACCGCGCGGGAAGAAGCCAAAAAATCGGCCGAAACGCGCCGCGCGGAATTAAAAAATAAAATTAGCACACTGCGCGATGAAAAAAAGAAACAAATTGCTATGCGACTTGATGAACAAATGGCGCATCTTAATACCCAATGGACCAATCATTTCAGTAACGTATTAAATCGCCTTTCAGAAATTCTCGGCAAAATAGAATTAAGGGCCGATAAAGCCGCAGTTGTGGGCAAAGATGTTTCTACGGTAAGAACTGCAATCCAAAGTGCTAAAACTGCCATTGCAACCGCTCGGACGGCAGTTGAAGCGCAAGCAAAGAAAACTTATATTGCCGATTTTAATCTTGAACAAAGACCTATGGCGGCGTTTAAGGCGGTAAAAGAGCAGCTTAAAACAGATTTGTTTGGACTTCGAGATGGGGCAATGAAAAATGCCCGAGAAGCGGTTCAAAGCGCGAATCAGGCATTAAAAGGCGTCCCTCGTGTAGACGAAGAACCGAAGGCAACTACAACACCATCGCAATAAACTGTATTCATAAATAATTAAGAAGAAAAAAATATGGAAACATCAAATAAAACTTGGATTTGGATTCTAATTGCAGTAATTGTCTTGGCGTTCGTCTGGGTTGCCTGGCAATATGGTTTTTTCAACCAACTGGTTACCAAAGAAGCAGTTCCAATTTCTGATAGCGATACTACTGCTGAAATAGATAAAGATTTAAACGCGGTTGATATGGGCGATCCCGATCAGGATCTGAAGCAATTAGATGCCGATTTAAACCAGCTTTAAACAACATTGCGAGCGACGTAAAAACCTGCTAAAATCCTTTCATGGGAAAGGAAGGCAATAAAACATCTTTAACTCCGGAAGAAGAAACTCTGATTTTAGTACGTAAACTCTGGCAGGCGGAAAAATGGCGCCGTTTTTGGGCTATTTTGAGATATATTATTTATATTGGAGTAATTTTTGGCACATTCTATTTTCTTACCCCTTACATCGAGCGTTATTTTAACATAATACAGGGTCTGCGGGGCGCTCAAAGCCCGCAGGAATTGCAAAAAGTTCTGCAGCAACTGCAAAAATGATAAATTCCAATTTTTATAAAATGACTGGCAAATATTCTAAATTATTCGGACCGGCTGTCGTCGGTCTCTTAATTATCATTACACTGTTAGCTTACGTTAAAGTTTTCCGCGCCGAATTTGTTTACGACGATTATGCTTTTATTGTAAATAATAAAGACATCCAAGGCTTTAAGCCGTTTTCCAAATTCTTTTTAAGTCCCGATATTTTTACCGGAAGCAATTATCATACCGATCAAGGCGGGGGGAAAAACTGGAGGCCGGTAGCGTCTTTAATGTTCGCGGCGCAATATGCAAGTTTCGGCAAAAATCCATCCGGTTTTCACGTCACAAGTATTTTCTTTCATATTCTTAATTTAATTTTAGTTTATATTTTGGCAATGAAGCTTACCCGGCGGGTTGGCATTGCTGCCATAGTGGCGGCTTTTTGGGCGCTGCATCCGACGGCAACCGAAGCGGTAAGCTGGGTCGCCAATCAAAGCAGTTTGATTTTTTTCGGTTTTTTTATTTTGGCCGTTCTGTCATTTTTAAATTATCAGGAAAATAAAGATAAAAAATTTTTTGTATGGTTTTCTTATTTATTTTTTATTTTATCTCTTTTAACAAAGGAAACGGCATTAGGAGGAATTTTTATCATCCCGTTTGTTTTCCTGTTGGGTTACGGAAAACAAGAAAAAATTTATGGTGAGCAAAGTCGAACCATTGATTTTCGCAGAATTTTTATAAACTCTATTCCATTCATTCTTATCGGTTTAGTTTATTTTTACGCCCGTTATAAAATTTTGGGCACTCTGGGCGACCATGCTTTGCGCGGCGGGTTTTTAGAGAATATTCTGCTTGCTCCGACAGTATTTTATAAATATATAAGCTTAGCGGTTTATCCGGTTAATCTGATGTTAAATTACGCTAATTTTTCTTTGCCGTCCGGTATTGGAGACCCGAGAGTAATTTTGGGGGTTCTGTTATTTTTTGTTTTGGCGTTTCTTTTTTACATCGGATTCAAAAAGTCCAAGTTCAATTTTATTTTTGGCATTGTCTGGTTTATGGCTTTTCTTCTTCCGGTTCTCCAGATTATTCCGTTTCAAGACATTATTGGCGAGCGATTTCTTTACGCGCCGCTTGCCGGTTTTTTTCTGGCCGCGGTATTGGGATTAGATAATTTATTGTCTTATATAAAATCTAAATTTAATTGGAATTTTTATCCGATCGGGAAAACTATTGCCGCGATTACTTTAATATTATTTTTTATTTTGACTTTTAATCGCAATAACGATTGGCTTAACTCTGAAAATCTTTGGAATAGTGTTTTAAGAATCGATCCGATAAATCAGAAAGCACTGGCTAATTTAACCGGTTATTACATAAGCCAAGGGAAATCCGCAAAAATTATTGAAACATCGGAAAAATTATTGAAAATAGACCCCGATGACATCGGGGGGCACATAAATCTGGGGGTGGGGTTGGCTATGGCCGGCAGATTGGAAGAAGCCGAATCAAAATTTTTATACGCAATTTCCAAAAAACCGGATTATCGGCCGGCTTTGATTAATTTATCGGTCATTTATCAAAATACCGGCCATTACGATAAGGCCTTGGAAATTATGAAAAATTTAAACAAAAAATACCCCGATAACGAAGATATAAGACAGCGCCTGGCTCAACTTGAAAATATAGTAAAATATAATAAATCGGCCGTGACAGATATAAACTTAGTCGGAGAAGGGGAAAATTATTCTTATATAGAATCGGAGCTTCAGGGTCCGGCTATCGAGGGAAATATTGTAAATTCCGGCATTCACGGTAAGGTTATTACTGCTATTGGCGCTCCTTTTGAGGCCTCCATTGATGTTTTTGTGGTGAGCGAAGTCGAACCATCAAAGCCATTTATTTCAATTCGGACCCACAATGATGGCACTTTTCAGATTCCTTTGCGACCCGGGTCTTATTTTCTAAAACCGATTGATCCTGACGGCCCCATGGCGCCGGCGCAAGAAAAATATCCGATTAATATCGGAAGCGGCCGCTGGCTTCAGATTAAAATAGAATATCAATAAAAATGAACGACAATGTGCAGCAAATAAAAGAAAAATTAAATATTTCCGATGTTATATCGGGGTATCTTCGACTTACCAAGGCTGGCGCTAGTTATAGGGCGCTGTGCCCGTTTCATAATGAGAAAACGCCGTCTTTTATGGTTTCTCCTTCGCGCCAGAGCTGGCACTGTTTCGGCTGCGGAATCGGCGGAGACATTTTTACTTTTGTTGAGAAAATTGAAGGCATTGAATTTCTTGATGCTTTAAAAATACTGGCAGAAAAAGCCGGCGTAGAATTGGAATATAGCGACCCTAAAGCGCGCTCTGAAAAAGATCGCCTTTACGAAATATGCGAATCAGCGGCGCAGTTTTTTATAACCTCTATTGGTAACGCAAATTCAATTTTGGATTATCTTCGTAAAAGGGGATTAAAAAACGAAACAATCAACGAGTGGCGCATTGGCTATGCTCCGGATTCTTGGGATTCGCTTTTATCTTTTCTTTTTAAAAAGGGTTATCGGGAGAATGAAATCGAACACACCGGTCTTATTATCCAAGCTCCAAAATATCACGACAGATTTCGCAATCGGTTAATGTTTCCCATTTTTGACACGAGCGGGCGGGTTGTGGCTTTTTCAGGAAGAACAATGAATGAGATTATTTCTTCCAAAACCGAAAAAGCCGAAACCGGAAAATATATAAATTCGCCCGAAACTATTTTATACAGTAAAAGCCGCATCTTATATGGCTTTGACCGCGCCAAAGCCGACATTAGGAAAAATGACGTGGCAATTCTGGTAGAGGGCCAAATGGATGTGATTTTACCGTGGCAAGACGGCGTTAGAAATATTATTGCCACCTCCGGCACGGCTTTAACCGAAGAACAACTCACGATAATAAAACGGCTTACAGGCAATCTTATTATGGCCTTTGACATGGATGACGCGGGTTTTCGGGCCACAAAGCGCGGCATTGATTTGGCCAATGAGCAAGGTTTTAACGTTTCGGTCTTAAGACTCACGTCGGGCAAAGATGCGGCCGATTTTGTTAAAGACAACCCGGGGAAATTTCAGGGAATTATCGAAAAATCCGAACCGATCATGTCTTATTATTTTAAAGAAATTTTTAAAAAAATATCTGCGGATAAACTTGAGGGTAAAAAAATAATCGCTTTAAATCTTCTTTCCGAAATAAAACGAATGCCCTCCGCCATTGAACGTTCAAGCTGGATAAGAGAACTCGGCTTGCGCTTGGGCGTATCCGAATCCGATCTTAAAGAAGAAATGGAGCGTCTTGAAATTCGGACGGATACAAATAATATCCCAAGTCATTTCGCGACCGGCCAAAACGAGCCCGCCGCTAAAAAAACAAGAAAAGAAATTTTGAGCGAACGGCTTTTAGCGTTATTATTAAAAAAGACGGAAGTCCTTGCCGAAACGGTCAAGGTTGCCGCTTTTATGCCGACTCGCGATTTTGAGCTTCTATCCGCTTTTTTGGAAAATAACGGAAATTTTTCTCAAATCAGATCGGCAATTCCAGCCGATTGGCGCTCCCGTTTAGATTTTTTATATATGCTCGGCGACTTCGAGCTCGATAAAGCCAATTCAGACTTTGATCTTGGCAGAGAAATTATTTTTATAACCAAAGAAATTGAGCGCGAATATTACAAAGAAAGTTTGCTAAAAATCGGGAATGAAATTAGCAAATGCGAGGCCGATGGTTCTAATCCGGATAATCTAACAAAAGAATTTCAAGATGTTTCGAGGAGATTATTGGATTTATCTAAAAAGTGATTTAAAAATTTATGGCAAAAAAGAAAAAAAAATTTTCCGCCAAAGGCGGATCCGCCTTTGGCGGAAAAACAAAAAAAATTAAGCGCGCGATTAAGCATAAAAAAAGAACGGCTAAAAAAATCGGCGAAAGGTGGATAACAAAAGAAAAAGAAAAGGTTAAACTTACCAAAAAAGAGCAGATTTTTGAAGACCGGGTAAAAGCCGTAATTTCTCGCGGCCGCGAGAGGGGCTTTGTTATGGAAACGGAAATTATTAAATTTTTTCCCAATGTTGAAAAAGACATTTCTGAACTTGAACGGCTTTATGACCGACTGGAAGAAGTCAATATCAAGGTTGAAGAAAGCCAGGAATTTATAAAGGATGCGGCGCCGGAACCAACAGAAGATGAAATTAACCGAGCTTTAAATATTGAGGCCGACGACACTATCGCTTCCGATTCGGTTCAAATGTATTTAAGAGAAATAGGCAGAACGCCGCTTCTAACAGGAAACGAAGAAAAAGAACTGGCTAAAAAAATTGAAAAAGGCGATATTGAATCGCGCAATAAATTAATTCAAGCAAATTTGCGGCTGGTGGTTTCCATTGCCAAACGCTACGTGGGGCGCAGTCCGAATTTAACTTTACTTGATCTGATTCAGGAAGGAAACTTAGGTTTGGCCCGAGCAGTCGACAAGTTTGATTATCGCCGGGGCTTCAAGTTTTCAACTTATGCCACTTGGTGGATTAGGCAAGCCATTACTAGGGCTTTAGCCGATCAATCGCGGACGATCAGAATTCCGGTTCACATGGTGGAAACAATTTCCAAGTTTACCCAGGTAAAGCGCCATCTGCTTCAAGATTTGGGGCGCGAACCGCTTCCGGAAGAAATTGCCGCCGAAATGGGAGTTGATGTTGAAAAAATCCGGCATATAATTAAAATTTCTCAGGACACAATTTCTTTTGAGGCGCCAATCGGCGATGAAGACGAGGATTCATCGCTTGGCGATTTTATTGAAGATGAAAAAGGAATTACTCCGGCTCAAGCGGCGGCTCTGCGGCTTTTAGGAGACCAAATTAAGGAAATAATAGTTGATCTTGCTCCGCGGGAGCAGAAAATTTTAAAAATGCGTTTTGGGCTTGACGACGGCGTTACTCATACGCTTGAGGAAGTGGGCAACGAGTTCGGCATTACTCGCGAACGAATCCGCCAAATTGAATTTAAGGCGCTTGAAAAAATCCGCCAGCATCATCACTTGAAAAAATTGGAAGGATACTAATTTTGTAATTGATTTTTTCACGAAGTTATGTGAAAATGTCAAAACATTCCGGCGTAACTCAATGGTAGAGTGGCTCCCTGTTAAGGAGTAAGTTGGAGGTTCGAGTCCTCCCGCCGGAGCATTTCCTGTACTTTTCTGAATTCTTCATCGATTATCATTGGCTTGTGCCATCCTCTGAACCAGTTGCCCGATCCTTTCGGAAACTCAAACATACCGTAATAGAAAGGATCGCGGAACATCACATAGGCCGCGCTGTAGGCCATGGGTTTTCCGCCAATGCGTTTATGTTTTGGCGTTAAATATCCAAGTTTGTTATTCGCGATGTCCACCACTTTCGGCACCCGGTAAACGCCGGTAAGCATTAGGCGCCACATTTCTTTTACAATCAGGAATCGCACCCGGGGTCCCCTTTGATGCGTTTATTTCCTTACCAGCAAATGGTGTCAACGCCCCCTGTGTAAAACTACGCACCGAAATACAAACTAACTTCCGACTTAGTATCTATCTTGCGATCCGATGCAAACTAACCCGATATAATCTGCTATATCCAAAATAGCGCAATTCGCAAACAGTAAACCGACCAAAAAACCCTTTATTTAAGGCATAAAAATGAGTTGCCAGCGCTCTATATCAGTCCGTTGATATAGTAATTTCTATGGGGGTGTTGACTTCTCGTTTCACATCTGATACACTTTTGTTATAGATATGAAAAGCAGAAAAAACCTTTTAGAACAGCTAAAAAACCTGCCCTACTTCAGAAAA
>Ga0209542_10009279_pt1 | contig 18091 bp, 14 predicted proteins | sample RifCSPhighO2_01_FD_184028 | JGI IMG/M metagenome (GOLD analysis project Ga0209542, IMG submission 184028) | Soil microbial communities from Rifle, Colorado - Rifle CSP2_plank highO2_0.1 (SPAdes) (version 2) | ecosystem: Environmental > Terrestrial > Deep subsurface > Rock core/Sediment ...
GATGATCTCGCCCTTCTCTTCGATTCTTTTTTTCACCTCGATTCCATTCTCCTTCAAGCTCCTCTCGGAAACGACGGCGCGGTACGGAATGCCGAGAAGATCCGCGTCGGCGAACTTCTCTCCGGCCGACAACCCTTCCCGATCATCGTAGAGGACTTCAATCATCGAATTCTCCAAGCGCTCATAAACTTGATCCGCGTACTGGGAAACTTTATCACTGCCGTTTGAAAGCGGAAGGAGGTGAACGGCAAAGGGCGCGATCTCCTCCGGCCAAATTATGCCTTTGTCGTCCGAGAGCACTTCAACCACCGTCCCCATCAAGCGTCCCAGGCCGATCCCGTAACAACCCATTAAAATAAGGTGTTTTTTGCCTTTCTGATCCGTGTAAGAGAGGTCAAAGGGCTCGGAATATTTGGTTTTCAGGTCAAAGATGTTCCCGACTTCGATCGCCCGGGTTTCGGTCAATTTTTCCCGCTCCAACCCCAGATTTTTAAGCACCTCGTCGTTTAAGACTTCGCTGTTCACCGCCATCCCGTTCTCCTCACTGACGTAAATCGTGTCTTCGCCGGCCGGCGCCAGTGTTTGAAATTCGTGCGAATATTTTGAGAAAATTCCGCCAGATGCGAAAGTCAGGTAGGTTAGGTGACCGATCCCGACCCGTTTGAAAATATTTTTATAAGCGACCTTGACCTTTTCGTAAAAAAGCTTGAAATCTTCCTCGTCCGTATGAAAAGAATACATGTCCTTCATCAGAAATTCCCGGCCGCGCAGAATTCCGGACTTGGCGCGGAGTTCGTTGCGGAATTTCGTCTGGATCTGATAGACGGCGAGCGGCAGGTCTTTGTAAGAAGAAATAAAATTGGAAAGGATATTAACGAGCGGCTCCTCGTGCGAAAAACCTAAGCCCACTTCGCTATTATTTTTTAATTTTGTTTTAAACCAGCTGTCGACGACCCGGTCCTCCCAGCGCCCCGTTTTTTTCCACAATTCCGGATTCTGCAGAGCCGTCAACGAAATTTCCTGCCCGCCGATCGTATCCATTTCTTCCCGGATGATTTTTTCTATCTTTTTAAGCACCCGGTGGCCCAGCGGCAAGTAAGTGTAAACTCCGGCGAGCTCTTTATGGATAAAGCCGCCCCGGCCGAGAAGCTCGGCGTTCCGGGAAACCTCCTCTCCCGATATTTCCTTTCTGGTTTTGGTAAAAAGCTTGGATTGCCTCATAATGCTCATCTTAGCCGAAAAATTTGCTTTGGTCAAAGAAATCTGATAGAATTTTCCAGTGCAAAAAAAAGATACAGCCAAAGTCAAGGATTCGATAGTCGAGCAATTATTTGAAGCCGGGGCGCATTACGGCTATGGAAAGTCCCGCCGGCATCCCTCCGCCTCTCCCTATATTTACGCGACCAAGGGGGGCGCGGATATCATCAACCTCGAAAAAACGATGCTTTTGCTGGAAAAGGCGCGGGAGTTCGCCAAGGGCCTGGGCGCACGGGGGAAAATAATCCTCCTCGTCGGCACCAAACCAGAAGCGAAGGAGGCCGTTAAAAAAGCCGCGCTTTCCCAGAAGTTGCCCTACGTCGTCGCCCGCTGGATCGGAGGCACTTTCAGCAACTTTTCGGAAATCAAGAAAAAAATTACCGAGCTTGAGGATTATCATGAAGCGAACGTAAAGGGAGGGCTGGAAAAATTCACCAAGAAAGAAAGATTGGTCATGGCGAAAAGAATGGAGAAGCTGGAGATCTATTATACCGGGCTCCTGGGCCTAAAAAAGCTGCCGGACGCAGTTTTTATCGTTGATCCGCGGGCTGAACACATTGCCGCGACCGAAGCGAAGAAGTCCAGCGTCCCGATCATTGCGCTTGCCAATTCCGATTCGGACATTCGAAACATCGACTACCCGATTCCCGGGAACGACGCTTCGGTCCCCTCGATTCAGCTCGTAACGGAAGCGATTACGCAGGCATATCAAGATGGCAGAGCAAATCCGGAAAATCCGCCGCCAAAAGAAGGAAAGTAAAATGTCAAAAGTAACGACTGAACACATTAAGAAATTGAGAGACGCTACCGGCATCTCGGTCGGCGAAGTGAAAAGCGCCCTCGAGGAGGCCGGGGGCGACATGGAAAAAGCGATCGCAATACTCAAAAAAAGGGGCGCGGCCTTCGCGAAGAAGAAGGCCGGGCGCGAGCTCGGCTCGGGATATATTTACGCATATCTGCACGGCGATGGAAAAATCGGGGCAATGGTGGAAATGCGGTGCGAAACCGATTTCGTCGCTAAGAATGAAGTTTTCAAAAATTTGGCAAAAGAAGTAGCGATGCAGGTGGCAGCGACTGCCCCGGAGAATACCGAGGCGCTTTTAAAAGAACCTTTCATCAGAAACCCGGAAGTAAATATTCAAGCGCTCATCGAAGAAGCCACCCAGAAAACCGGCGAAAGAATAGGAATCGGTCGTTTCACGCGCTTCGAACTGGAGAAATAACAGAAAATAAATGACGGTATTTTTAATTTTATTCTTCATATCGCTCGCGGGGATCGCCGTCATGCTCGGGCGTCGGCTGATGCTCCTTCGGGCCGGAGCGATGGAGGTGAATAAGGAGCTGGGACCGCTCCTTCCGGATTGGGAAAAAGTAAGGGAGCTCGCCGAGAGGCATGCCAAGCGCTACGGCTACTTAGCGACCGTCGCCGTCATCAGATTTTACGTGCGGTCTTCCAATGTCGCCAAGGCAAGATCGAAGGAGATTGCCGGCAAACTAATGAACCTGCTGAGTAAAAACAAAAACGGAAACGGCGAGGGGGCCGTGCCCCAAGAGCCGAATAAGTTCCTAAAGAAGGTTCTCGAATACAAAGCAAAAATCCGACATCTGAAGCACAAAATCAAAGAAGAGGAAGAGGGAAAATAGAGCCGGCAGGGGGATTCGAACCCGCGACATCCACTTTACAAAAGTGGCGCTCCCCGCCCGTACCGAACTGCTTCGGCACGTTCGGGCGGGTACCAACTGAGCCGGAGGAGGGACTTGAACCCACAACCTTTGCTTTACAAAAGCATTGCTCTACCATTGAGCTACTCCGGCGAAATATTTAGCTTCTTCTTCAAAAATTTTCTTCCGGCAGCTGATTTCAAATACAATTCTCTTTTTCTGGCTTCTCCAAATGTATCATATTCTTCTTGATAAACAAGCTTCAGTTCTTTCATTCGGCTTGTTGTGTGTATATGTCCTAAACGGTGTTCAGCCAGTCTTCTTTTAAGATTATTGGTTAGCCCTTTGTATAATTTCTTCTTATTATCTTTTAATACATAGACTATAAACATATACAAAAGTGTTGCTCCCCGCCCGTACCGAACTGCTTCGGCACGTTCGGGCGGGTACCAACTGAGCTAAGGCGGCAGTTTTTCCAGATTAACACATTTTTTTCTCAAAAACCATTTAGGGGGTTTTCCTCTCCGGCTTGGTTTCCTGGAGCTTGAAGGATTCTTGGATTCGGGTTTCGAGCTCTTCGAGCGAATGGAAACCGGTCAGAACCTCATCGTCGATAACCACCGCTGGCAGTTTGGTGTCCTCAATTTTAAATATTGTTAGCATCGATTTTACGGCTGAAAGATCAATGCTGTAGTCAAAGGAGTAGACCCGGAGCTCTGGATATTTATCCCGAAGCGCGGTTAGCACCAACCCCTGCCGCTCGCACTCACTGCAGTTTTCAAGTGTCGTATAAAAATAAAGAATAAAAGCGGATTTTACTTTGCAGCGCTCGGCAATCTTCTTCGCCAAGAGATAGTCCTTGATCTCAAGAAGAGAATAATATTTCTTTAGATACAGGACTTCCTCGGAGGCTCCCAGGTTTTCTTCCCCCCATTCAAGCTTCCTCGCCAGCTCGGCTAGCTCGCCGGAGAGCACCGAACCGGAGAGGTTTTTGCAGGAGAGGTCGGAGAGAAGCGAATACTGGGTCTCCGAAGAAAGAACATCGATGGCAATTTTATCCTGAATTGTCTTCAGCTCCCCAAGTTTTCGGTCGCCGAAATAATTGCTTAAGTAACTGGCGGAGAGAAAAAGAGTGGCGGTAATTAAAAAAACGATCAGATATTTTTTCCAGTCGATCATAAATAATTACCGCCAGGCCGGCTTCTTAGAAATAATCGTATTGTAAATCGCCTTCAGGAGCCAAAAGGGGGCGACCACGCTGAAGATCAGTAAAAAATAAAGCATGTTCCAAGAGGGGCGCCATTTACCCTCGACCATTTGCTTTCCCAAAATCATCGCGAAAAACACTAAAGAGAAAATCAATATCTCCAGAAAAATAAATGACTTGGTGCTGATGAAAAATAAATCGAAATTATGCAAACTAGCGGTAAAATTAACACCGACTGTCTGATACTGAACAACTTTGAAATATAAAAAGTTGCCCAGGTTATAAAATATCCGGCCCAAAAGGAAGCTCACGGCAAAAATGGAGACGATGCCGGCCGGCAGAGTAAAGAAAGAAAAGTCGCCGTATTTTCTTTTGAAGAGAACACTCCGATAATCGATCGTATTGTTGATAAATCCGTAAATCCAGCGCAACCTCTGCCGGAAAAGCTTCCGCACTGTCCCGGGAATCCCGGTATAAACATAGGCGTCGTTGCAATGCTCGATTTTATAATGATTTTTCTGCATCCGATAGGCGATTTCCATGTCTTCGGTATTGTGGGCATGCCGATAGGGGCCCAGGTCGTCAAAAACCCGCTTTCGAAAAATAGTGAGCGGCCCCGGAGTGACGTGAATGGCACCGAGGAGGCCAAGCATTTTTTTGAAGTAAACCGCCATCAGGTATTCCACTTTTTGCGCCGACTGAACGAGGGTCTTCGAACTGTGCACAATCAGGGATGGCGCCACCGCCATGACACTCGGATCTTTTTCAAAATAGCTCATGATCCGCACCAGGGACTCCGGATCGGCAACTGAATCGGAATCCATCCCGCCGAAAAATTCAGTTTCCATGTGCGCGAGCCCCAGATTGAGCGCGGTGTATTTGCCTCCGTTTTCTTTGCGAAAAACTTTTATGTTTGGATAATCTGCAAATTTGTTAATTATATTCCAAGTACCATCGCTCGATCCGTCGTCAACAAGAAAAATCTTAATTTTATCTTTCGGATAGTTCAGGTCCAGGAGTGAACATACTGTCCTTTCGACTGTTCCCTCTTCGTTCCAGCACGGAACGACGAGCGTCACCGCCGGGTAAGTTGAAAGCTTGACGCTTCCTTTCCGGACGATAATCTTTTTCCGATTCTCCAGAAAGGTGATCAGCAAAAAGATCTGAACATAGACGGTCAGAAAAATAAAAATATAAAAAATTATGTTAGAAATCGAAGACATTCGCTATTTTCCATTCTAGCAAGAAAAATAGCAAATGCAAACTTCCTTCCTACATTGCGCTTCCTCCACCCATACCGCCCTGCGTGCCTCCTCCCATCATCTTTCCGTCAACCAGGCAGGCAGTGCACCTCTTGCATCCGCAACCGAAAATCTTCATCACCGCGGCAACACCGACGAGCACATACACGATAGCTTCCACCGTCGGCACTGATCCCAGAATCATTCGGACTACGTTCCAGGAATCGCCGTTTCCCAAGAGCGTTCCGAGGCCAACGAGACCCCAGTTAAGGCCGCCGATAATGAGAAGCACCTTGATGGTTTTGCTGGTATTGCAACCGTGCCCCCAAGCTTTGTTATGCATCATCATAGTAAATAATTCGATTAGTTTATAATCTATTAATTATATCACAAAATTTTATGTTATAATGTGGATATGGAAGAAAATAACAATATAAATACGCCTATTAGTCAAAATCCTGCCGACAATACCCCGAAAATCGTGGGGGCAATTCTCTTGGCCGGCCTCATGGTCGCCGGAGCGATTTTGCTTAAGGGCAATAGAGCTCCAAGCCCGATTCCCGAAGAGAGGAATAACACTGGCGCTGGGGCGACGCAGATTCGGCCAGTTTCCAAAGATGACCATATTATAGGAAATCTGAACGCGAAAGTCGTGATCGTAGAGTATTCAGATCTAGAATGCCCATACTGCAAAGCGTTCCACAGTACCATGCATCAAGTAATAGAAAATAATAAAAACGTCGCTTGGGTTTACCGGCATTATCCGATCCCGCAACTGCACCCAAGGGCCATTCACGAAGCAGAGGCGGCAGAATGCGCTTGGGAGCAGGGTGGCAACGACGCTTTTTGGAAATACGTGGATAGAGTATTTGAGATAACGCCATCAAATAACGGGCTTCCCGAATCGGAACTTCCAAAAATTGCGCAGTATGTAGGACTTGACTTAACATCTTTTAATTCATGCCTGGAAAGCGGAAGGTACGAAGAAAAAGTTCAAAATGACGTTAACGACGGAAATAAAGCGGGCGTAAAAGGAACTCCGTCATCATTCATACTGGTAAACGGAAAAGTTGTTGATACCGTCCCCGGCGCTCAATCTTACGATACGGTAATAAAACAGCTAAGCGGGATAAAATAAATTTATTCGAAGTAATTTTTCAGCCGATAAATTTTGTCGTGCTGGCGGAGTTTTTCATGGACCTTGGCTTCGATCTGGCGAATACGCTCGCGGGTCACGCCGAACTCCTCCCCCACCCGTTCGAGCGTGTGCTGGATCCCATCGGTGAGCCCATAGCGCATCTCCAGAATTTTGCGCTCCTTCGGAGTAAGCTCATTTAGAACCAGCTTGATCTGATCGGCCAGAATCCGGCGGGAAGATTCCTGATCTGGGCGCAGAATTTTTTCGTCCGGAATGAAGTTCTCCAGGGTTGACTTGTCGTCTTCGTCGCCGACCGGCTGTTCCAGGGAAACCGTTTCTTGCGAAATATTCTCGATCACGTGCACTTTCTCCACTGGGATGTTCATCTCGGTGGCAATTTCTTCAGCCAGAGGCTCCCGACCGAGATCCTGGGAGAGTCTCCGGTGCACTTGCTTGTACTTGGAAATCGTCTCCACCATGTGGACCGGGATACGGATGGTCCTGGATTGGTCAGCCAAAGCACGGGTAATCGACTGACGAATCCACCAGGTGGCGTAAGTGGAGAATTTATACCCCTTTCTCCAATCGAATTTTTCAACCGCCTTAAAAAGCCCCAGGTTGCCTTCCTGAATGAGATCGAGCAGGGTTAAGTTCGCGCTCCTTCCGACATACTTCTTGGCGATTGAAACGACTAAGCGCAAATTCGCCCGGGCGAGCAAGTTTTTCGCTTCCAGGTCGCTCGCTTCGATCCGGCGGGCCAGCTCTTTTTCCTGGGCCGCCGAAAGCAGCGGATATTGCCCGATTTCTTTCAAATACATCTGGATCGAATCATGGATTGGAGACTTTTCCAAATCCTTATCCGCGAGCTCCGCGTCCAGATTCAGCAAATTCCCCCCTTCCAAGACGTCGATCGAGGCTTCGGACAATTTTTCATAAAGCTCGTCCAAAAACAAAATGTTATTTTCAATGTCGGGGAAAGTTTTCAATATCTCATCATAGGTGATGAAGCCCCGCTTGCGCCCCTTCTCGATCAGTACCTCCGATAGGCGGAGGAGCTCCTCGGCTTTCTTTCCGGCCGGGATCCGCTTTGCGAGCTTCGGGCTCTTCTTCGCGGGTTTCCTCTTTTTCATCCCCGCCTTTTTTCTGATTTTGGGTCTGGTTTTGATTTTTTTTCTCTTTTTTTTCATTTTATTTTAAATGTTGCTGAAACGGCTGTTCTTAATCTCTTCGATCTCTTTATTGATCGCCTGGCATTCTCTCAAAATCTCAGCAGAGACAGTGGCGTTTTTCTCCTCTTCGGCCCGATAAAGCTCCTTCATTTTCCCGGCCAACTCTTCCCGGAGAACTTCTTCTTTCAAATTAGCCAGGAGCTCTTTGACCTCTTTTTCCAGGTCAGGTGTTTCGCCATAAAAAATTTCCGCTTCAAAAATCAAATCCGGTATCTCGCCTTTGCGTTCTTCAACATCAACTTTCAAAACTCCATTCAAATCTTCCAAAATTTTGGGAACATCGAGCACTGGGTTCGGAAGCGATTTCTGCCAATAAAGAATACCCAGGAGCTTCTCCAGGATGCGCTCTTTGCGACGGACTTTATTTTCTGATTCGCTGGAGTCGGCAATTTCTTCTTTTTCCGCCTTTGAATCACGGTCAATTTTCCGGAGGTCTTCCTCCAGCGCGCGCTCCGGAATGCCGGCCGCCTCGCTTATCCTCTTCACAAAATACATTTTTTCGATCGAACTTTCAACCGCGCCAACGTAAGGGAGAATTTGCTCTTTTATTTCTTTGGCCACCTTGCGGGAGTCCAAATCCCCCTTCAAAACCCGAGCCAGGAGAAATTCGATTATGTGACGGGATTCTCGAATGGCTCCCCGCCAGGCATCCGGCCCTCCCCTCTTGATCAACTCCGCCGGGTCGGTGGCGGAAGGGACTTCGGCTATTTTCACATCCATGCCTAAAGAAAGAGCGATCTTCGCGGCTCGGAGAGTCGCGGCAAATCCGGCCCGGTCCGCGTCAAAAGCAAGGACAATATTCCCGGAGAGCCGCCGGATCAGTCCGAAATTGGAAACTACGTTCTCTTTCGAAAAAACCGAATCGGAAAGAGCGGTGCCGGAAGCGGCAATCGTATTTTTAAATCCGGCCTGATGCGACAAGATGAGGTCCATCTGGCCTTCGACCAAAATGGAAAAATTGTTTCTGCGGATCGATTCTTTTGCCCGGTCCAAGCCATACAGCACCGACGACTTGTTGAAAATCGGCGTCTCCGGGCTGTTTAAATATTTTGCCGCACCGACCTCTGTCGGTGTCCCGACTTTGGTCGGGATCTCCGGAAAAATTCTCCCCGAAAAAGCGATAACCCGGCCGCTCGAATCGGCGATCGGAAACATTATTCTGCCCCGGAATCGGTCGTAATACCTTTCCCCTCCTTCCTCATTTTTTTTAATCAAGCCGGCCATCTCCAGGTCCGAATCTTTAAGCTTCCCCCGAAAATGCTCATGCAGAGCACGCCACTCGGAGGGCGCATAACCCAGCCGGAAACTTTTTGTCGTCTCCGGTTTTAAACCGCGCCCTTCCAAATATTTTTGGGCTTGCTTGTTTTTCTCCAGATTCTTCTCAAAAAATTTAGCCGCCTCTTCCACTACCCGATAAAGCTTTTCCTTTTCGCTCTCCTCCTTCGGATTATAGGCTGGGAGGGACACCCCGGCGCGCTCCGCGAGGAGCTTCAGCGCCCCGCGAAAATCGAGCCCTTCGAATTCCTCGACAAAAGTAAAGATGTCGCCCTTCGCTCCGCAACCGAAACAATAATAACTTCCCCGCTCCGGCGAGACGAAGAAGGACGGCGTTTTCTCGTTGTGGAAAGGGCATTTGGCTTTCCAGTTTTTGCCCGCTTTCTCCAATTTTACATAAGAAGAGACAAGATCTTCAATTGAAATTCTCTCCTTAATTTGTTCAACGGGAGAGCTCATAAATTTTACTTTTCTTCCGACCTCCCGGGAAATCCGGTGCCGGCGGGGATCAAGCGGCCGATAATAACATTTTCCTTAAGCCCCCGAAGCGAGTCAACTCCGCCCTTGATCGCGTTTTCGATGAGCACCCGATTGGTATTTTGGAAAGAAGCGGCCGAGAGCCAGCTTTTGGTTCTGAGCGACACTTCGGTGATGCCCAGCGCGACTACTTCCGCCTTCGCGGCTTTCCCTCCCATCTTCTCTACCCTCTGATTCTCTTCGATCAGAGCGGTGTTTTCAACAATGTCCCCGGCCGAAAAAACGGTTTCGCCGGAATCTTTGATCCGTCGGCGCGAAAACATCTGGCGGATAATTATTTCGGTGTGCTTTCTGGCAATCGAAGCGCTTTGCAATTCGTAAACCTTGTTGATTTCCCGAATGATATACTCTTCTACAATTTCTTTGCCTCCGAATTTGAAAATTTCGCTGATATCCGCCGATCCGTCAGTTAAGAGTTCGCCCGCCTTCACTTTATCGCCAACTTTTACGATCGGAACTCTTCGGAATGGCACGGTGTACTCTTTTTCCTTGGCTTTGCCCTCTTTGCCAAGAACTTTTATAATTTTTTCTTTCTCATCTTTCTCTTTTACCTCAACAACTTCTCCGTCGGTCTCCGATACAATTGCCGGATTCTTGGGCATTCTTCTCTCAAAAATCTCTTCAACCCGGGGAAGCCCGGTAGTGATGTCCGTGCCGGCCACACCCCCGGCGTGAAAGGTGCGCAGGGTGAGCTGGGTGCCCGGCTCGCCGATCGCTTGAGCCGCGATAATTCCCAGCACGTAAGCTTCTTTTATCCCCGAGCGCTCGATCTCCTGCGCTTTTTCTTTGGTAACCAGAAACCCTTTCTTGTAGATCACTTTCCCGTTTTGATCTTTGAGGTCCTCCGCCAAAATTCGGCCGTGAATATTTTTCGAAAGGGGGATTTCAATCCCGGAGATATTTTCGGCGCTCACTCGCTTCCCCTCTTTCGCGCCGCAATCTTCCTCGGTAACAACCACGTCCTGCGCCACATCCACCAGGCGCCTGGTCAAGTATCCGGCCTTTGCGGTATTTAATGCCGTGTCCGAGGCTCCTTTTCTTGCTCCGTGGGTCGAAATGAAGTATTCGATCGGAGAAAAACCCTCCTGATAAGAAGAAATGATCGGGAATTCCAGGGTCCGGCCCTGATTATTTTGAATAAGACCTTTCATGCCAGTCATTTGGATGAGCTGTCCCATTGACCCTCTTGCCTTAGAAGTAAAGATGTCATAGGTGGAACTGCGCTTATCTAAGCTCCCCGGCAAGATTTTCTCAAGTTCTTTCTTCACATGGGTCCAGACTTCAATAATTTTCTGGTAGCGCTCTTCTTCCGAGAGAAGTCCCTCATTCCACTGCTGAATGACTTCACTTTCCTGTTTCTTTCCATTCTCAACTATTTTCGCTTTTGCGTCCGGAACTGACACGTTATCATATCCCCAAGTCGTACCTGAAAGAGTCGAGTATTGAAAACCGAAAGCCTTAATTTTATCTAGAACCGCCGGAGTCGCATCTATGCCATAGCGGAGAATAAGTTCATCTACCAGGGCTGATAGCCTGTTTTGCGTCATTTCATCGTTCACAAATGGAAAATCGTTGGGTAAGACACTATTAAAGAGCAGTTTGCCCACCGTAGTGTCAAATAAATTATTCTCAAAACTCTTATATTTCGGCGTATCCGTCGCCAGAACTTTAATTTTGGCGCGCAGCGACACAACAGCATGCTCGTATGCGGTGATGGCTGCGTTGGGATTGGAGAAATATTTTTTTTCTCCTTTCTCGCCGTCGAGAGACTTTGTCATCCAAAAAGCTCCCAGCACCATGTCTTTCGACGGGTGGACGATTGGATCGCCGTTCTGGGGCTTTAAGAGATTCTTGTTTGCCGCCATCAGCTCCTTCGCTTCCCACTGGGCTTCCTCGGAGAGCGGAACATAAACTGCCATTTGATCTCCGTCAAAATCTGCATTGAAGGCCTGGCAAACGAGGGGGTGCACTTGAATGGCGTTTCCTTCAATCAAGACCGGGTGAAAGGCCTGAATTCCCAGCCGGTGCAAAGTCGGAGCGCGGTTCAAAAGCACGTACTTCCCTTCGATCACCTCTTCAAGCATTGCCCAAACTTCCGGCGTGCGCTCCTCGATGAGTTTGTTGGCCCCGCGAATATTAAAGGCGAGTTCCGCTTGCAAAATACGAGATATAACGAAGGGCCGGAAAAGCTCTAAGGCCATGTGCTTCGGCAGGCCGCATTGATCGAGCTTAAGCTGGGGGCCGACCACGATCACACTACGGCCGGAATAATCCACCCGTTTGCCTAAAAGGTTCTGGCGGAAAAGTCCCTGCTTTGATTTCAAGTTGTCGGAGAGCGATTTAAGCGGACGCTTCTGCGATTGGCTCATTGCCGCCGAGTCATTTTGCCTGGCAATCGAGTTATCAATTAGCGCATCGACCGCTTCTTGAATAATTCTTTTTTCGTTTCGGAGAATTACATCCGGCGCGTTGATTTCTTTAAGCTTTTTCAGCCGGTTATTGCGGTTGATCACTCGCCGATATAAGTCATTAAGGTCGCTGGTCGCGTGCCGGCCGCCGTCCAGGGCTACCATCGGCCGCAAAACCGGCGGAATAACCGGGATAACCGTGAGGAACATCCACTCCGGCTTGATTCCCGCATAAGTCATCGCCCGAATCAAGGAAAGCCTTTTCTGCAGTTTTTCTTTTTCCGCGGCGCTGGCTTTCTCCAGTCCATGCTCCGTATGGCGCTTTAATTTATTTAGATCCAGATTTCTAAAAATGGAATAAATGGCTTCGGCGCCGATGTTCGCTTCAAACGAAGTGCCGTATTTCAAAGAATAATGATGGAAGGAAATTTCATTCAAGACTTTCCCTTCATAAATCTCTCCGATTTCCTTCTTGGTGTTGGAAAGCAGAGTCTTCAACTTCTCGCGCGTCGCGTCGTCGGTGGCATTCTTCAGTTTCGTCTTATATTCTTTATCGAGGCCGGCAATAATTTTTTCTTTTTCTTCCTCATGAACTTTGGTGATGATATAACCGGCAAAGTAAATCACCTTCTCCAGATCCGAAACGGAAATATTGAGGAGTATGCTCATCCGAGACGGCACTCCGCGCAGAAACCAGATATGCGCGACCGGAGTGGCGAGCTCGATGTGCCCCATCCGCTCCCGGCGGACGATCGAGCGCGTCACTTCCACTCCGCATTTCTCGCAGATAATGTCTTTGTAGCGGATACGCCGGTATTTCCCGCAATAGCATTCATAGTCTTTCTCCGGACCGAAAATTTTCTCGTCGAAAAGCCCCCCGCGCTCGCTCCTGCCGGTTCGATAATTGATCGTCTCCGGTTTGGTCACTTCGCCGTAAGACCACTCCTTGATCTGCTCCGGCGAGGCAAGTTTGAGTTCGATTTGATCAAATTCAGTTGTATTGAGCGTCTTCATTTATTTTACTTTCTTCAAATTAACGTCCAAGGCGAGCCCGCGCAAGTAATTGAGCATCACGTTAAAAGATGCCGGCGAAGTCGGAGCTTTGATCTTTTCATTTTTGATAATCGAATCGAAGGTCTGCGACCGGCCCATGATATCATCCGATTTGATCGTAAGCATTTCCCGGAGCGTATAAGCCGAGCCGTATCCCTCCAGCGCCCAGACTTCCATTTCTCCGAACCGCTGCCCTCCGCCCTCCCTCCAGCGCCCAGACTTCCATTTCTCCGAACCGCTGCCCTCCGCCCTGGGCTTTTCCCCCAAGCGGCTGTTGGGTGATGAGCGAATACGGACCGATCGAGCGCATATGAATTTTGTCTTCAACCATGTGATGAAGTTTAAGGAGGTACATAAAGCCCGCCGCCACATCCTGCTCAAAAGCTTCTCCGGTGCGGCCGTCGTAGAGCTTCAACTTCCCGCTCTCCGGGAGTCCGGCTTTTTTCAATTCTTCGGCAATTTCCTCATGGGTCGTTCCCAAAAACGGCGGAACAATCGCCTGATAGCCCAGGGAATTCGCCGCCATTCCAAGATGCATTTCAAAAATTTGCCCCAAGTTCATGCGCGAAGGAACGCCCAGCGGCGAGAGAATGATGTCAACTGGCGTGCCATCTTCAGTATAGGGCATATCCTCTTCGGGAAGGACAATTGAAATGACTCCTTTATTCCCGTGCCGGCCGGAGAGCTTGTCGCCAACGGAAATATTCCGGATCTGCGCGACTTCGATCACTATTTTCTTGATAATGCCCGCTTCCAAGGTGTGGCCCTGCTCCCGGGAGAAAATCTTCACTCCGATTATCCGGCCGGATTTGCCGTGCTCCATCCGAAGCGAAGTGTCTTTCACATCCCGCGCTTTTTCGGCGAAAATCGAGCGTAAAAGTCTCTCTTCCGGCGTCAGCTCCGTTTCCCCCTTCGGGGTGATTTTGCCCACCAAAATATCATTTTCTCTCACTTCGGCGCCGATCCTGACAATCCCATCTTCGTCCAAGTCTTTCAGTTTTAATTCTCCAACATTCGGAATGTCCCGAGTGGTGATTTCCGCTCCTAATTTAGTGTCCCGGACAGTAGCGATAAATTCCTCAAGGTAAATGCTGGTAAAAACGCTCTTTTTGACCAGTCGCTCCGAAATAATTATCGCGTCCTCGTAATTGGCCCCAGACCAGGAAAGAAAGGCGACAAAAATATTCTGGCCCAGGGCGATCTGGCCGCCGGCGGTGCTGGAAGTGTCGGCCAAGATGTCCCCCTTCTTTACTTTATCCCCGAGATTAACCGATGGGCGATGATGAAAAGCCGAAAAGTTATTATTCCTTAAAAAATTTACCAGCGGATAAGTTCTCTCCGTTCTTCCCTTCACCACTATTTTTTTAGCGTCCAAATAAGTGACTGTCCCTTCAGCTTCGGCGACAACCAGCCGGCCTGAATCGCGGGAGGCCAGATCTTCGATGCCGGTCGCGACCAAGGGCGCTTCCGGCAAGACACAGGGCACCGCTTGTTTCTGCATATTCGAACCCATCAAAGCACGGTTCGCGTCATTGTGTTCGAGAAAGGGAATAAGCGAAGTAGCGATGGAAAAGGCTTGGTTGGTCGCGACATCGATGAAATCCACCTCGTTTTTGGAAATCATTCCCGGCTGATTTTTGACCCGGGCGGTGACTTTCTCTTCGGTTATTTTGCCGTCTTTCTCGTAAGAAATTCCGGCATGGGTAATGTTATGTTTTTCCTCTTCAAGCGCGTTTAGATAAACCACTTCGCCGGTAATTTTCCCGTTTTTCACTTTGATGTAGGGGGTTTCAATAATGCCGAATTCATTTATTTTCGCATAGGTCGCAAGGTGGAGAATTAAGCCGATATTCGGACCTTCCGGCGTGTGGATCGGGCAAACCCGACCATAATGCGACGGATGCACGTCGCGGACTTCAAGCCCGGCTCGTTCGCGGGTAAGCCCGCCGGGGCCAAGCGCCGAGAGCGTGCGCAGGTGCTCAATCTCGTAAAGCACGTTCTCCTGCGACATGAACTGCGAGAGCTGATTGGTGGTGAAAAATTCTTTAATTCGGGCTTGGAGCGGCCGCTGGTTGATAACTTGGATCGGGAGCGCCGTGTCGACATCAATGATCGACATCCGGTCTTGGATATTCCTTTTGATCTGCATCATGCCGGTGCGCACTTTCTGCTGAAGCATCTCTCCAACAAAGCGGACTCTGCGCTGGCCCAAGTGGTCGATGTCGTCCGATTTTGCCTCCGGGGTATTGTTCAAAACAATGATCTGTTCTAAAACCGTGAGCAGGTCTTCTTTAGAAATGGTCCGGCGGGCGAGTTCCGCTTCGTCGAGTGATTTGCCGAAGCGCTGGTTGAATCGGAACCGGCCGACCGGGGAAAGATCGTAGCGCTCGGGAGTGAACAAGGAAGTGATGAACTCTTTGGCATTCTCGGCGGTCGCCATGTCGCCGTCCCGAAGGCGCTTATACATCTCCACATAAGAATTCTCCAGTGTCTTGGCCGGATCTTTGGCCATTGAGTTCTTCATTGTTTCCTGCGCCACGGGATTTTTCTCAAAAGCTTTCAGGATTGCTTCATTCGACGGATAGCCGAGCGCCCGAAGCAAAATCGAAACCGGGAATTTTCTTTTTTTGTCGATTCTGACGTAAATTCCTCCGTCGGCTTCGGATTCGATTTCGATCCAAACTCCGCGAGCGGGGATAATTTTCGCGCCGAAATATTTTTTATTCTTGCTTTCCGATTCGGTGAAGAAAACCCCGAAAGAGCGCGCCAGTTGCGGCACGATCACCCTTTCGACGCCGTTAATGATAAAGGTTCCATGGGGGGTCATCAGGGGAAATTCGGACATGAAAATTTCCTGCTCTTTTGTCGCGCCTAAAATTTTATTCAAGAGCTTTACCCGGACTTTGAGCTGGCCGTGATAAGTGAGCTTGTTCACCTTGGCGTAATTTTCGTCGCAGTTGGGCTCACCCAGGGAAAAAGAGGCAAATTCAAGCTGGAATTTCTTCTGCGAATAATCGGAGATTGGGGAGAATTCCTTAAAAACTTCCTTCAGGCCGGTTTCGACGAGCCATTTGAAGGATTTATTTTGAGCCTCGATCAGGTTCGGGAACTCGATGAGCGGTTTTTTGTATTTGGAGAAATATTTCTTCGGGCGCGCTTCGGTGGTTTGCATAATAAAAAAAGAGGGCTTTAAAAGCTTTATTTATTCAAACGCTGCACCCGAGACTCAATCTATTACTCCTAAGTATACTCACCTGCTGATTTTTGTCAAATGCTAACCAGCTCTTTTCTTCCATTCGTTGATTCTCTTGTGATGACCGGAAAGTAACACTTTAGGAACTTTATAACTTTTACCTTTATAAACTAGCCGTTCAGGCCGGGTGTAAACTTCACTTGAAGAGACACGATTTTCTTCGAGCGATTCATATTTACCCAAAACACCGGGAATTTGGCGGGAAATTGAGTCGATCAAGATCATCGCCGGGAGCTCCCCGCCAGTCAGCACATAATCCCCGATTGATAAATTATCAATTTGCAATTTCCAATTTTTAATTATTTTATAGATACGGGCGTCAATTCCCTCATACCTGCCGCAGATTAAAACAAGATCGGTGTATTTTCGGGCGTGAAGTTTAGCGTATGCAGTATCAAATTTCCTGGCGTTGGGAATAAAATTTATAACTTTCAACTTTCCGCTTTTTCCACCCGAGGCGGATCCGCCTATGGCGGAAACTTTCAACTTGCTAAAAACTTTTTCTAAAGTTTTTAGCAATGGCTCCGGCCGGAGCACCATGCCCGGCCCTCCGCCGTAGGGCCGGCCGTCCACCCGCTCTTTCGGCGGACAAAAATCCATCGGATTGTAAAACCTGATTTTAATTTTTTTATTTTTAATAGCGCGACCGATGATCGACTCTTTGAGGTAAGAATCAAAGACTTCCGGGAAAATTGTAATTACGTGAAATGTCATAAAAGAAAAAACTGCAGTATCTTTATACCACAGTTTTTTCTTTTTCTTAAATCCCCTTTAGGTCTTCCATCGCCTGGTCTACGGTTTTAACCGAGCTCTCCGGGCGTTCTTCCCGGGGCGGCCTCATGCCTCCTTCCGGCTCGTTGATCTTCAAATTGACTCGGGCATTGTTCTTCATGCCGATAATTCGAAGCAGTGTTCGGATCGCCTTCGCCGTATTGCCGGCTCGGCCGATGATCTTCCCCATATCGGCGGGGTTAACGGTGAGGGTAATGAGCACGCCCATTTCGTCGACAGTTCGCTCGATCTTCACGTCGTTCGGATTGTCGACCAGCGCCTTGACCACGTATTCCAGAAATTCCTTATCAGCGTCTTGCATGCCAGTATACTATTAAATTTTTAAATAAACAGCAGTTCCGACCATCATTCATTCACTGCCTTATCTAACTATATAGTATTACTTCTTCGCTTTCAAGTCTTTTCTCTTCTTAGTCGGAGTTTTGCGGGGCAATACGTTTATTTTCTTGCCTTCGATTACCTTCTCATGCACCATAAAATTATGCATGGTGTCGGAAAGCTTGGCGCCCTTGCCCATCCAATATTTAATTCTTTCCGTCTGAAACTTCGCCTGCCCCGCTTTTGGGTTATAGGTTCCCAAAATTTCCAAAAATTTCCCGCTCTTGGTGCTGTTCTTCGAATCGGTCAAAACTACCCGGAAGGAGGGGTCATTTTTGCGTCCGATTCGTTGTAATCTGATTTTTAACATACAAAAATGAGTTTAACATAGTTTATTTAAAAAACAACAGGCGCCGTCCGCAGATTCCTCCGCAAACAGCGCCTTCACTACTTGCCGGCCCCAACTTCAGGGTCGGCAGATGGGAGACTGGTAGATGAGCACCTGCTCTCCCATCTGGCGGGCAGTCACCTGGCCGCCGGACAGGCAGGCGGGGTTGAAACTGAAACCGAACCCCGTGGGGGCTACCCCGAACGGGTAGTGCCCTGGCAGGTACCCGGGAGACCCTGGGAACCCGGGCCAGAAAATCCCCCGCTTGGCCTGCTCTACGGCCGGCCTGTTCTTGATGTAGGCCATCTTGAGCTGGAACTCCTCCTCGCAGGC
>Ga0209542_10009281_pt1 | contig 18090 bp, 20 predicted proteins | sample RifCSPhighO2_01_FD_184028 | JGI IMG/M metagenome (GOLD analysis project Ga0209542, IMG submission 184028) | Soil microbial communities from Rifle, Colorado - Rifle CSP2_plank highO2_0.1 (SPAdes) (version 2) | ecosystem: Environmental > Terrestrial > Deep subsurface > Rock core/Sediment ...
GAACCTGCACGCCCTTGCGGGCTTCACCACCTCAAGGTGAAATGTCTACCAATTTCAACACCCGGGCATCTATAAATGCTTGCCAACTATATCGGACATTCGAACTCTCTTCAATGTCTTACTCGCTCTTCTCTGTTGCGACCACTTCTTCAACTGTTTCGTTCTCTGCGGGAGCTTCCACGGCCTCTACTGCTACGGCGATGGTGCTTGAGCCGACGTTGGTCATGAGGCGCGTGCGGCGCAATTGACGACGAGCTTCGCGTGCGACCTTGTCGCGGATGTAATAGAGCTTTGCACGGCGGACACGAGCGCGCTTGATGATTTCTACTTTATCAATCATAGGAGAGTAGAGCGGGAAAATCTTTTCTACACCCACGCCCGAGGCAACGCGGCGTACCGTAAAGGTACCCCCCGCTTCTTTGCCGTGCTTGCGTGCGAGTACCAAGCCCTCAAATGCCTGGAGGCGGTATTTGCCCTTTTCTTCGATTTTTTGCCAGACACGAACAGTGTCGCCCGGACGAACGTCGAGGTTCTTGCGAGCTTCCATGTCTACCGGTGAAGTCTTTACAGCCATATTGTTTGGTCGCGGCACTATATCACTGGAGTCATAAATCGGCAATATTTTGGTGCGCGCTGAGGGATTTGAACCCCCGACCTTCGCTGTGTAAAAGCGTTGCTCTACCCCTGAGCTAAGCGCGCGTTGTCAGCACTATACCCTCTATTTCACGCCACGCCACGCCCCCGTCGCGAAGAGTCATGTAATCGCGCGGTAGAGCAGGATATAATTTGGTTGGCAGCTCTCTATCGTAGCCGCTCGTTATATAAGCGGTGTTTTCAGGACTGTGCTAGAAAAACACATGTCAATCACCATTCATAATCACTGGATAGACAAACTCGCGCTTCTAACCGGGGTGTTGTCGGGCTTTGCGCTGTATCCTCAGATATTCATAATCATTATGAGCGGGTCGGCAGAGGGAGTTTCGTTAACTACGTACGCGATTATATTCGGAAACAGCATCGTATGGCTTATGTATTCTATTCATCGCGGTCTGATTTCGCTCGCCATCCCGTCCGTGCTAAATATTTTCGCTTCTCTTGCGGTTATTGTCTGGTTTTTCATCGTTTGAGTTGAACGCCGGATGGGAGTACTATAAATTGGATGAGGCAAGTACTCCTGGTTGTAGGCGCGGCTGTCGTCGTTGTGAGCCTCGTTGTGGGCTTCTTTGCAATGAGCCAGGCGAATCAGGAGGAGCTTGAACTAACCTCGCGAATGCAGTCGCGTAGTCAGGTCTTGGCTGACAGCCTCGCAGAGAGTATTGAGCCCGCATACAATACTCGTGCCACGAGCACGGTGCAGAGAATCATTGACAGGTTTGTGAGCAGCGAACGATTGGCGGGACTCAGCGTATTCGACAGTTCCGGCGTACTTGTCGCGGGTTCGTCCGGCATGCCGCTTCCTGCAGACGGGAAAATTATAGCGACGGCCATGGATAGTGACGAGCCGGGTGGAGATTTTGTACGCCGTGACGATGGCACCTACTACGTACATGCCATTCCGATTCATGAGGATGAACGGGTTGTAGGCGCACTCGTACTTGCTCAAAATGCAACATATATTGACGAAGGCATACGTGGCGTCTGGAAGGATAATATAATCAGATGGTTTCTCCAGATTATTGTTTTTGCGGTAGCGGTTTTCATTCTCGTACGATGGGTATTCTTTCGATCGATTTCTAAGATGGTCGAATCGTTGCAGGCGACCCGCAAAGGTAGTTCCGAGATCGACACGGCACCAAGCTCGAGTTTCTTTAAACCGCTTGCGGGAGAAATCTCGAAGGTGACGAAAAGCTTGCGACAGGCTCGGCAATCCGCGAGCGAGGAGGCACGCATGCGCCTAGAAAAGATTGATTCTCCGTGGACGGCCGAGCGGCTTAAAGAATTCATAAAGGCAGAACTCAAGGGTCGCCCAATTTATGTTATTACACATCGGGAGCCCTATATCCATACAAAGACAAAGCGTGGAATCCGCTTTGCGACGGTGGCGAGCGGCGCTATCGCTGCGCTTCAGTCCGTCATGGAGGCGTGTGGCGGGACATGGCTCGCGTACGGGAGTGGAGACGCCGACCGAGAGGTCGCAGACGAGGATGGAAAAATCGGAGTACCGCCGGATGAGCCGAGATACACTCTCAAGCGCATCTGGTTGAAGGAAAAGGAAGCAGAAGGACACTATCGATTCTCCGTCGAAGCTTTGTACACGCTCTGCTTAATGACTCACACGAGACCTGTATTCCGAAAAGAGGATTGGACCGCCTATAGGCAGGTGAACGATTCGTTCGCCGAAGCATTTCTTGCTGAAATAAAGAAGGTCTCGCACCCTATTGTTCTTGTGCAGGATTATCAATTCACGCTTCTCCCACGAATAATCAAGACTGCGCGGCCAGATGCGCAGGTTCTGCTTTTCATGCACTCTCCGTGGCCGCACGAGGAACTTTTCAGCATATGCCCGTGGCGAAAGGAGATACTAGATGGCATGCTCGGTGCAGACGTTATCGGATTCAATACCCAACAGCACTGCAACAACTTTCTCGACACCGTCGGTGCGGAGATGGAGTCTCAGATAGATTTTGAGCGATTTGCCATCACCAAGCACGGTCACATCTCTCTCATCAAGCCGTTTCCCATCTCGACGTCATTCACGAATGGCGGGGATGCCTCCGAGCTGACACCGGAGCACAGACAGATCGTTGAACGGCTCGGCATCCGTGCGAAACACATCGCCATAGGGGCCGACCGGATGGATTTCACCAAAGGAATACTGGAACGATTTAGAGGAGTCGAGACCTTTCTGGCAACACATCCGGAGTACCTGAAGCAGTTCACGCTTCTTCAAGTTGCAGCACCAAATCGCGAGATGTTCGAACATTACCGGAAATATGGAGAAGCGGTGACCCAGGAAGCGGAGAGGATAAACAAGAAATACGGGACCGCTGATTGGCGACCAATCGTGCTTGAAAAAGTTCAATATACTCACGAACAATTGACGACGCTGTATCGACTTGCCGAAGTCTGTCTCGTGACATCGCTCCATGACAGCATGAACTTAGTCGCGAAAGAATTCGTCGCCGCGCGAAATGACGAGGCAGGCGTTCTCGTCCTCAGCCGGTTCGCGGGAGCGTCGCGGGACCTGCGACGCGCGCTCATTGTGAATCCATACAGCGCGGAAGAAATCGCAGATGCGATATATAAGGCCATGAACATGTCGAAGACGGAGCAAAGACAGAGAATGAAATCGATGCGCGAGTCGGTAAAAAACTACAATGTCTACCGGTGGGCAGCGGAGCTTATCAAAGCACTTTATCAGCTTGAATAGCATGAAGGACGCCGATAAACACATGGGCTCCATCCTCGGGCACATCGGGATGAACAGCTGTGTTCTCATGCTCGACTTCGATGGTGTTCTCTCACCGATAGTAAATGTTCCGGCAGAAGCCAGCATCTCTCCCGTCGCTCGAGAAGCGCTTGCGGAATGTGCGAAGAAGATGCCGACTGCAATCATTACCGGCCGCACGCTCTCTGACATCGAGAAGCGAGTCGGATTAAGGAACGTTTTATATGCGGGAAATCATGGACTGGAGTGGAAAATGGGTGGTCGTGTGCGTCGCAAAAGGATTTCTCGGAAAGCTGTATCGGAGTTTGCGACAGCACGACACTTGCTGCTTGGGTATGCTAAATTGTTTCCCCGCCTTTTTGTAGATGACAGGCGACATTGTCTCGCGCTCGGGTATCGTTCACTCTCGACCCTTCAAGCTGAACGACTCTGCTCTGGCGCACGCGCAATACTTGAGAAAAGCGATAGCGCAGGAACAGTTCGTATCATTGACAATCTGTTTACTTTCGAAATCGTTGCCACTTCCGAGTGGACAAAGGGCGAGTGTGCGCAACATATTTTCAAGACGGTTGCCAAGAAAGGGATGGTTGCAGTCTACATCGGCGATACCCTGACTGATGAAGATGCTTTTCGCGCATTCGCTCAAAACGGCATTACGATTCGTGTCGGGGAATCCCGCACCAGTGCCGCGCAATTCTATTTCAAGTCGCGCTCACGTGTTGATGCGTTCTTAACCAAGATTGCGCGTCAATAATTTGACCAAAAAGAGTGGGGTCGCTCGGTCACTTGAGTTAGCATTAACCTGTGCCCTCGGTAGGAATCGAACCTACATCAAGACCTTAGAAGAGTCTTGTTCTATCCATTGAACTACGAGGGCAAACGAGGAACAAAGTAAGAATAGCTTGCATTCTTACTTTTTCCGAGTGCCGCTCTCGAACGAATGTACGAGGGCGACGAATCCACCGAACTCAAACATCGTAGCCGCGTCTTCCTGTGCGGTCAATCACTTGGAGGGGTCTATCGCCGACGGCGGAATGGATTTTGCCACGTTGAACGCGGCCTCTCGTGCAATGTAGGATTTCAGGGCTTCATCGAGTTGTGCGCGATTGAGCGTGGCGTCCGGGTTTGCCGTCCGCGTGCGGAACGGCGCATTGAGGTTGTGGATTACACCTGAGAAAATATAGAGGCCGAACAGGACGATACCGATGAAGCTGATACTGACTACCGCAAGCAAAAACTCCCAATACGAATGTGCGAGCACACGCAAACTCTCTGGATCATGCCTGCCTGCATAGAGGTCGCGTATTCGCTGCCATGTTAGAGATACGTATTTCATATTGAAATTGCCGAGGTCGTGAGCACTCGAATACGCGTGGAAAGTCGCCACATCGCCGTAGCCCCTTCTCCGCTTTTCTCCAATTCAACCTGCATTACGGCCGCAGGAAGTGGAAGATTCTCAAGCATTCCGAGCGCCTTCACCAAGCCGGCAAACCCCCCTTCGGCACTCACAACAAAAACGATTGGCGCCAAGTGAGATCCGTCCGGTAGTTCCATACCGACTCCCTCAGGCAATGCGTCGCTCACGCGGAGCGTCACATTTGCGGCTGGGCCAACGGATTCGATAAGTGTAACAATCGAGATGACATCTCGGTGACCGATTGCCTCGAGCTTCTCGCGTTCGATTTTTGTATCTGCTGCAAGCGCGCGGAGCCGTTCGGTAAAAGCCGCACGGCTTGTGCGCTGGTCTGCACTCGTTGTCGTTTCTGCACGAACCGAGGCCTCCCCCAATAGATACCATCCAGCATAGAATGCACCGCCGAACGCGACGAGAGAGAGCGCGAAGATTATCCATGACAAGAGTTGGAGTCGTTTCATATTAGAAGTTGCCGGATATTGTTATCGAAAAGCGGTTCTCATCCCGACCGACAAGTGCCGACACAGGTACGGACACTGCAGTAAAAGAGAGGTTTTTCCCGAGCTCCGTTCGGAACACGTCTATCGCCTCGCGCGGCGCGATTCCGCTCAAGACCAGTTGACCCGGTGCATAAGTAATCTTACTGACGAGCACTGATTTCGGACGAGCGGAAATTGCCGCCTCGATTATTTGTGTTGGTGTTGTTGTCGCTCTTATGAGCGGAGAAATTGCATCAACCAAGATTTGAGCACGAGCCATCGCCGTCGGGTCGTCCACGAGTTCGGTGCTTGAAGCCCGCGATTCATCCGGCTCTGTCGAGAGCGCGAGAATCAGATATGAGGGGACGAGCGAGCAAAGCGCGAGAAACGAGACCGCGAGTAGCGCATAGGCGGCGGCTATCAAGAACCGGGCACGATACATGCGCCAAATTTTTTTCTGTTCGTTGATAGGGAGGAGGTTTGCCATAATTTATACACCCCTCAAGGCGAGTCCGATTGCTGTAGCGTATTGAAATGATTCTCTCCGATCTATCGGCGGGATGTATTCGTCAAAAGAAGGCGCCTGCGTCCACACGTTGCCGAGCTCGACGGTACCCTGCACACGTCCGGCGAGGTATTCGGTGAGTCCGTTCAGATTGGAGTTTCCTCCCACGAGGAGCACGCGACCGACCGGGGTCATGCGTTCGCCGTGTTCATTGCGTCTCGTATCCCAGTAGTGATAGTGGCGCGCGACTTCATCCGCGAGCGCGGACGCCGCACCACTTATCGCTTCGAGTCCGTCCGATTTCGTGCCTCCCGCCGCGCGCAGACCCTGATTGTTCTTAAACGCACCCGCTTGTTCTTCGGTAAGTGACATCTTCTCCATCAGGGCTTTCGTAAGCGAGTCTCCGCCGACGGCGACGGTCGAAGTAAAAATCGGAATGCCGTGCTTTATCACTGCGAATCCGGTGCGCGCACGGCCAAAGTCGACGAGAAGCGTTATCGGTTCTTCCTTTTCTTCGGAGGACACCGCTCGCGCAATGGAACGCGCCTCAACTTCAAGCGAAAGCAGTGTTAGGCCTGCTTCGGCAAAAGCGGCGGCATAATCTTCGGCAATTTCTCGGGGAAATACAGCTACCGCGATTTCGCTTTCTCCGGCCACGCGTGAGGGGATGGGGTGATAATCGTACACAGCAGCCGAGGGCGGAATCGGTACCCGTCCTTCAAACTCAAACTCAATGATGCGCAGTACCTGAGTTCTCGGTGTTCCCGGCGGAATTTGCATGCTGAAAACATACGCACCCTCTTCCGGTAGTGCCGCATGCGCGCTCGAAATACCACCAAGATGTTTTTTCACCTCAGAAAGAACGAGAGCGAGCGCATGCACATCGAGAATTGCGCCGTTTTCCACGATACCTTTTTCGAGCGGGAGTTCACCAAAAGCGTGCACGCGACGCGAGCCCTTGGGATCAAAGGCGAGCCATTTTATCGACGCGTCGGAAATGTCTATGCCTGCGGCCGGAGGTGTGAGCGCTCGTGGAACCGGAAACCAGCGTGAGAGCGCCGATGTAAAACTCGAAAGCGAGTGCCTCGCATCAAGTGAGAACCTCATTCCACGATTATACCTCGCAAAGAAGCTCGGTTCGGTGCTGCGAGTGGATTTATTCTACTTCGCCGATACCATTCTGAGTGCTACGAGGATTTAGGCGAAAGTAGAACCCTTCGTAGCATAAGCTTCGTAGAGTTGTTGGCTACGAAGAATTCCGCAGATACCTCGCAGCTTGCTGCGAGGAGCTTCATTTTATTCGAGTGCCTTTTGTGACTAATCTCTCCGGAGCGAGGAGCGCGAGTCCATCCTGATCGGAAGACGCGAGGAGCATCCCCTGACTCTCGACTCCGCGGAGTACGCGGGGTGCGAGGTTTACGATATACGGAAGCTGACGTCCTACCAATTCTTCGGGTTTTTTCCACGCGGCAATTCCCGAAACGATGGTGCGCTCGCCTATTTCCCCGAAATCAATCGTGCACTTAATCAATTTATCGGTATCCGGTACGAGCTCCGCCGCGATAATCGTGCCGATTCGGATATCGAGCTTTGCGAAATCTTCGTACGAAATTTCAGGTGAAATATCCATAGCACTACTCTACCGCATTTCCTTTCATGTCTAAGTACCGCTGGAGAATTATCGCGGCGGCGGCATCGTCTCTCTTTTCTCCCCCGTCTTGATAGCGCGCTGCCTCTACCGAACTCCACGCTTCAAACACGCTCTCGACGGGAATGAGAATCTGCGACCTCAATGTCGCTACAAATGTCTCGGCTTCGCTTGTCACTGCATTTGCTGCTCCCGAAAGAGTACGCGTATCACCTACAACAATTGATTGGATTCGTTCCGCTTCGATGACATGTACAAGCTCTTCGATGACGCGGCTGTTATTTTCTAGCGTCTCGCGTGGAAAGGCGATAAAGCCGTTGCCGTCGGAAACGGCAAGCCCGATGCGTTTCGATCCGTAATCAATGCCGAGATATTTCATTCAAAGGAGTATAGCGCATGAAGTATGGAGTATCGAGTGTGGAAATCGACCGTGCTATGTATATTCTATAGGAACACGATAGCATCAACGCAATTTCGATGTCTTGTATATTTCCGGCTTGAACGGCAGTAATCGTACAATTCGCGTCTTAAGGCCGGCATTTTGTATGTCTGCTTCGAGACGATTCACATATTCACCCGCCTGGTCGTAACCGAGCGCAATAATATCGGGTGCAATTTTCTTGATGTGCTCTATGTAACCCTCTTTGTCGCCGAGGACAACTTCGTCAACAAGCGGGTGGGCTTCGAGAAGCGCCAGACGCTCGAGCTCTGTTTTACGTGGCGCAACACCCTTGATTCGTTTCGCGGCGCTGTCGCGTGCGACTGAAACAATGAGATGCGGTTCCGGTCCTAAGCCGAGTGCTTGTTCAAAAAAATTCATGTGCCCTTCGTGAATCATGTCGAAGGTACCGAACACCATTATGCGTGTCATATGAGGAATGTCGTCGTATCTAGTGCAACGCTAATTCGAGCGCGGCTGCAGCTGCTTCACTGCCTTTGTTGTTTTCACCGCGTGACCTCTCACGCGCCTGCTTCAGATTGTTGGTGGTAATGAGACCGAAACCTACAGGGGTGTTCGTGTCGAGCATGAGCCGCATGAGGCCGTAGGACGTAGCTTGCGCGAGGTATTCATCGTGTCGTGTCTCCCCTTTGACGATACAGCCGAGCGCAATCACCGCATCGAGTTTCCTTTTCTTGATGAGCCGGGCACATGCGAGCGGAAGTTCAAAACTGCCATACACATGCGCAACATGCACATGTTCATCTTTTACTTTCCATGCGCGCAGCGTCGCGCGCGCGCCTTCGAGCATCCCTCCAGTGACATCAGGGTTAAATCGCGAGACTACGATTCCGACACGGAGCTTTGAAGCATCGCCTACGTTATCTTTTTCTCTTTGTTTTTTTCGCTGCATGGCGCTTTACTCTACCACCCCGCTCTTCCGTGGCAACCGGCTTACCTTTGTCGGCTTCTATATTTACGTCACTGCCTTTTTTGAGGAGACCGAGATTGGTGTGTCTAATCGTATGCGGAATGAGTGCGAATGTCACGTGGGGCCCGTGTCGGCGCGCAACAGTGAGACTCACACCGTTGATTGCAGCAGAGCCGTGAAGCGCGATAGTGCTCGCAAGCTTTGCAGGCACACGAATCGTGACGAGACGCGATGCGCCATCCTTTTCAATCGATTCCACACGTCCCGTGCCGTCGATGTGGCCTTGAACGAAATGCCCGTCGACCGTGGCTCCGTATCGCATCGGCAGTTCGAGATTCACAAAGCTCCCCCTTTCGAATCCCCCAGCGGTAGTTTTGCGAAGCGTTTCCGGCATGAACTCCACGTCAAAACGTTTCGCAGAATGCTGCACTACAGTCGCACAAATACCGTCTATAGATACGCTTCCTCCGAGAGCGAGCGTCCATGACGAGGGCTTTTCGATTGAAACGCGGCGCATCCCGTCTTCCGATTTCGCGGAAATCACTCGTGCGTTTTTTTGTATAAGACCGGTAAACATATTAATGACTATATAGATTTTTCTCAGAGGGAAAAGAATTTCCGGACTGCGGCCACATCTTCCGCTATTGCATTTCGAAGCTGCTCGTCTGAGTCAAATTTCTTCGTCTCACGAATCTTATGTCGTAGCCCAATGCGGACGTTTTCCCCGTACAGGTCATCAGAGAAATCGATGATGTGTGCTTCGAGTGTCCCCCGCTCGGGGTCAGCAAATGCCGCCGCCATGTAGGGCGCCTCGCCCGCGAGGTATACGCGGGCAATATATACACCCGAAATTTCCGTGTCGTTCATCGGGATGTTGATGGTGGGATAGCCAAGCGCATGCCCTCGGCGCGCTCCTTTCTGTACTATTCCCGCAAATGACCGCATGCGGCTACTGTAGCATTTCGATGCGGGTGGGGGGAATTCCTCCTCGCTCCGACTCAGAGTCGGGGCACTGCGCGCACTCGTGCCCTTCGAATCTCTCCTCCTTTTGAAAACACCCCGTTATGGGGTGCTTTCAAAAGATGCGGAGGGGGTGAGATTCGAACTCACGGTGCCTTGCGGCACTCTTGTTTTCAAGACAAGTGCGATAGACCAACTCTGCCACCCCTCCCTCGCTGCCGTTGTACCACGCATTTGATAGAGACGAAATAGGAGATGGTGTACCGATGATACAATAAATTCACGTATGCCCGACCAACATGTCGTTTTGCGCTGGAGCGCGTATGAACACGAACACATCGTGCGCGGCGGTGATTGGTATTGGGCGCTCGGTATCGTTACGATTTCCGTCGCCATCACGAGCATTCTCCTCGGAGATTTCTTTTTCGCGATAGTCGTGATTATTGCAGCGATTACGATTGCGCTTCTCGCTAAATCCCCTCCTGAGCTCGCTCGATTTGAAATCTCCGACCGTGGCGTGCGCATCAACGGTGTATTACATCGCTATGACCACATTATTTCATTCTGGGTGGAAGACGAACACGACGGTCGCCCGATGCTTCTTATCGATACCAAAAAATGGCTCTCACCGAACCTCATCCTTCCCATAGAACAAGTCGACCCGCGCTCAATACGCTCATATTTAAGAGGGCGCGTAGAAGAAGTGCCCATGAAGGAGCCAATGGCTCATAAGATTCTCGAATTTTTTGGTATATAAGATAGCGGCTAGCCACTAGGGTTTAGTGACTAGGGAGGAAATCAGCTTATTGAGCATTTTCATTGTCTCTTCTAACAGCTTGCAGGACTTTTCTGTTTCCGCATGACTGGCGAAACGCAGTTTTTCAGTAAGAATCAGGAACGTCTCGAGTTCTGCTCCCGAGCCGAAGGCGATGCGCAAGAACTGTACATATTCTGCGCGGTGTTTGCGCGCAAACCCTTCTGAGATATTTGCCGGAATCGAGATTGCGGCTCTCCGCATCTGGCTCGTGAGGCCGTAAATTTCAGTCTTCGGAAACTTCTCTGTGAGTCTGTACAGTTCCGCGACGAGCTGGATACTCCGCTGCCAGACAATCAAATCTTTGTACGATTGCATCCCCTATTCGCTAGTGGCTAGTGGCTAGTGGCTAATTACTTGAGCCTAATCACCGTTGTCGCGGTCTTGGTGCTTCCAGCTGCAGTCTCGCATTTGAGGTCTATCGTCGAGTCCGAGGTAATCGGTCCCGTCGATGCCATGCCGTTTACGCTTGTGTTCGCGGCATTCTTTGACGTGAAATCAGGTAAATCGGGAGACGAGACGATGCACGACTTCATGCCCGTCGTCACCCACCCGATGGATGCGGCTTCTCCGGAAACAACCGATTGCGGGTTTGAGACGAGCACAATCGATGTTTTGACGACCTGCACTTTGCACTGCGCGCTGCTCGTTTTTTCTTCTGCATTTGCGCAGGTAAGCTGAAAGACTTTTTCTTCCCCGTTTTTTGCTGCCGAAGTGATTTCAGTCGTCGTCGCGCCAGAAAGCTTGTCGCCGGTCGAAAATCCTTCGCCTTTGCTCGTCTTGGAATTTGCGCATGAGAATGTAATGGCTACAGTCATACCAACGTCGGCAATTTGCGGTTGACACGAAATCTTTGCCTCTGGGTCGCCGGTACCTCCCGGCTTTGGTACACAGTGCCACTGGACGATGCACGCACCATTGTATTGTGGCTGCCACGCACCCACCGTACACCCGGCGGGATTGGGCAGTGGGATTTGCTGACACTGATTTTGCGTAGACGGCGTGCACTGCTGCGGTTGCTGGGGCATTTGCGGCTGTTGGTAATATCCACCGAGGCCATATCCTCCGCCGCTTTGCATCTGTTGCAACTGTTGTTGATATTGCTGCTGCTGGTAGAGCTGTAGCTGATATTGGTATTGTTGCATCTGATATTGGTACTGCTGCTGTTGCTGCTGATATGCATTTTGGTCTGTTGCACACTGCTGTGGGGTTTGTTGTAAAGGTTGCTGTTGTTGCTGCATGCCGAGACCTTTGGCAAGTGACGCCATGAGACCCTGGAGGAATGAGTTGTTACCGGAGCCGGAGCCCTGACCACTGCCGCCGCCTCCCGTTCCGTTCCCGCCGCCAAGACCACCGTTTCCGTTATATGGAGGCGTGCAATTAGGAAACGTGCCCGAATATCCTGAGGGACAAACCTTAGGTTGTTGTGGAGCTGAGGTTGAGCACTTCCCGTCTGCGCTTACTGGTTTTCCGTCGGGGCAAGGACCCTGGTATACAGGCGTCTTCGTATCCGGATTCAATACGGTCGGATCTTTTACTTCGGGCTTGGGTGTTTGTGCTTCACACGATGCATCTTTGCATGTTGCAAGCGCATCTATTTGAGCAGCTGCATCCTTTAGACCATTTTTTTGTGCATCGGTAACCGCACAAAAGTAGGATGACCATTCGTAACAAAGCGTGCCCGCGGTTCCGCCCCTATTCGCTTCCAGATCCGCTTTGACCTCTTTAAACGCGTCGGCTATTCCCTGTTTCCTTTCGTCGGAGAGTGGGCCAAGTTTCAGCGAATCTAGACCGCCGCGCGCAGCAATATTCGCTACATCCTTGTCGTAACTTTGTACAACTGCCTCTCTTTTTTCATTAAAGTTCTTTGTCAGAGATGCGCTGTCTTGTGCCGATATTGTTTTGCATGACTTTTCATCTCCGTTCGGGGCACAGTACTTAATAGTGCAATTATTGAACGAAACAACTTCCCCGCCGACTTTCCTCGTGGTCTTCGCAACCGCATCACCTTTCGATAGCTCTGCCTTCACCGTGTAATCGATATTGTAATATTTGGTCACGCCACCTTTGGTCTCTTTACAGATGCATGCTTGTTCTGGTGCATCGGAGTCTTCCTCAATCTCTACGGTTGATTTCGCTCGTACCGCACTGCACAAAATATTTCCACTCTGCTCTTTTTCCGTCGCCGCAGTTGTTTGCGCAAGCTGTTGCGTGCGACTCGCGGTGAGAGACGATGGTGACAAGCTATCAACCGTGACCGCGATGCCGCCGAGTATCGCTGCAAATACAAGCGCCGCAAGGATTGATGTACCGCGATTCAGCGGTTGGTTGAACATGCCGTAATAATGCGCCCCGTATGGCTCATCCGCAATGAATGCAATGTGGAAAGCTTTACTTTACGTTGATTGTCGTCGTTACGGACTTCGTGACACCGCTCGCCGATTCACACTTGAGAATGACTTCTGTTTTCCTATAAATCTTGTCGGTTGTCGTCATTCCGTTCACGCTGGTATTCGATGCATTCGCCGCGGTGAAATCAGGCATATCGGGCGATGAGACTGCGCACGATTTCATGCCTGTCGTAATCCATCCAATGGAAGACGTCTCCCCCGCTACCACTTGCTGCGGATTTGCAACAAGTACCATCGATTGTTTTGCAATCTCTACCCTGCACTGCGCGGATGAGGTGAGTTTCTCTTTTGTCTTTTCATCTTCCCCTTCGCAGGTAATCCCGTACTCCCTGCTCTTGGCATCAGTGCTTGATGCCGCGAGCACGACCTCTGCTGAGCCAGAAAGTTTATCGTCGGTCGAGAATCCTTCGCCTTCGCTCGTCTTTGCATTCGTACAGGTGTACGAAATCGCAATTGTCATTCCGATATCAGCAATCGAAGGTTCGCAGGATATTTTTGCTTCCGGTTTCGGCCCCGGTGCTTTATTCGGATCCGGCACGCAGTGCCACGTCACGACACACGAACCACTGTATTGCGGCATCCAATTGCCGACAGTACAGGATACAGGGCTTGGCTGTGGAATCTGTTGCTGACACTGGCTCTGCGAAGAAGGCGTGCATTGCTGCGGCGGCTGCGGGGATGGGGGTTGAGGGGCATATGGATCGCCCACACCGAGCTGGCCGAGCAATTGTCGTTGCTGTTGCTGCTGTTGATAAAGCTGCAATTGATAATTGTACTGCTGCATTTGTGACTGGTACTGCTGCTGGAACTGCTGGAACGCATTCGGGTCTGTCGGGCATGCGACAGGCGGCTGCGTGGGCGGCTTCGGTTGCATTGCTTGCGCGAGCGCCTGGCCCAGCGCTTTCATAATGCCGTCCAATGCACCACCGCCTCCCCCGGAACTATTTGTCAGCCGTTCACTTGGTGGAGGTTGCTGCCCGCCGCCCGGCGGCTGTTGTCCTCCACCGGGAGGTTGCTGTCCGCCTCCGGGCGGTGGCTGGTTTGCGGGAATACGCGGGTCTATCTTGTCCGCTCCTGCGCGAAGCGCGGCGGCGAGTCTTGGGTCTGCGGCGGCGATTCTGTCTGCTTCCACCCGCAATGCGTCAGCTTGTTGCGCATTCGGTCCGTATCCAACTTGCGTGTGCTCGATTAAAGCGGCGGTATTAAAATTCTTGTTCTCGGAAATATTGTATGTATTTGATTTTTCGGTCGCGAGGTCGGTGACAGTGATGCTTTTTCCGTCTTGGTACACAAGCGTGCCATCTCCCAATTTGTAGTAACCGGGGGCGAGCTGCCGAATATTTTTCCCGAGATCTGCTGAGGTCAGCTCCGCGGGGTTCTGGGGAGTATTCCCCGGCTGGTTGGGATCGCGCGCTGCGTCCGAGCCGATGCCACCTTGGCCAAGAGGTTTACCATCGAGCGGGTATGTGAGCCCGGATTCCGGATCGTAGGTACTACCGGTACCCAACGAATCACGCCACGCTTGAACCAAATCACTTTGTGTGGGTACGGTGGAAGGATCGGCGGGCTTTGTCCAGTCTCCGTTAAAATCTTTTGGATTATACGGAGACGTATCCGTCCATGACGCGCTCTTCGCTCCATCGAAACGTTCATCGAAAGTCGCCGTGGGCGAAGTAAGGTCTGTTGTGAATTTAGTGTATGGGATAGGTTCGTTTTTTGTCGCAGGGTCAAACGGGTCCCGCCATGCTTGAGGAACTGTTTCCGGCCGTGTGAAATCAACGAGCGGCGCTTGCGGTGACCTCTCCGGTGGCGTAAACAGGGCACTGTCATTAGAGTCCGACACCCGAACTGCCGCAACTGTCGGAGTTATCTCCGGCTCAAAGCGATCTGTCCTCGGGAGAAACTCGGCATCACTTGGCGCAAGCTCTGCGTATCCTCCTGGTGTAGGATTCGGATTCCAGAGCGACGGGTCAAATTGGCCACCTCCCGTCCAATCAATCGTCAGCTTCTGAACCGCAGGGTCGAGCGCTGGCGTCGGCGAGGTGATTGCGTCCGGTCCGTTTGCCCGGGCGCGGGCATCGGCAAGCATTCCCTCCGTTCCCAATGCCGCCGCATCTTCCTTCGAATAATCGGAAATTATTAGGCCTTGGTCTGTTTGTGTGTAAATAGCATAATTACCGCTCATACGACGCACCACAGCCTGATCTTCAGTTCTAGTCCCAGGCACCTCGTTGCTACCCCAGCCCGCGGACTGTTCTGTGGTTACAGCTTCGTCAATTGTGCTACCGAATTCGCTCATTGAATATCTCGTTTGAAAATCGCCGTCTCCGGCGGGCCCCACACCTCCATACGTTCCAGCCAAAAGTGAACCGCCTTCTCCATCCGGTCCCTCGCCGAGCGGATTCCATACACTTGATGGAGTAGCGTCCGGTCGGCCGCTCTCGAGCGCGTCGTTGCCGAATCCAGCCCAACTACTGGCCGGCCCGATATTCCCATCTGCTTCAAATCCTGGTGCTTGTGCTTGAGGAAATGTCGCATCGCTATTGTATGAGGAAGGCAATCCCCCCGAGAGCCATGTTGGCTGACTGGTCTGTGCAGCAACAGTTGGGTCGCTCAATCGGACGAGGTCGTCTTTCGGAATCGACAGTCCGCTCGTCGGCACTGTGCTCCACACATTACCGGCGTCACTTTGCGCATTTGATGTACCTCCTGCTATGTATTGCTGAAGTTGCGCCTGTGCGTCTCGGTTCGCGGTAAGGTCGGCGCTTAATTTTTGATATTGCGCATTCGAAGTCTCGCAGCTACCACCTATCGGGTCGCAGAAATTATTCATGTTCTGAAGAATCGACGTTTCGGTCTTCCGGAGCGCTTCTGATTCGGCCAAAAGTTGCTCAGGAGTTTTCTGAGGCGTGCCGCCTGCTTGCGGCCCGCCGCTTCCGCTCGCTCCGGTACCGGGCAACTGCGTCGCACCGCATTTTCCGCCTTCGCAAATTTCCAATTCACATTTCCCCATGTCCACACCTTTTTGTGCGGTAGTCTCCGCCGTGACGTTGGTAGCGGCGATGGTCAGGGTCCCCGCTCTCCCTGTGCATTCGTAATCAGACGCTATGTATTTCGTTTTTCCTGCCGCGGGATTTAACTGTGCGGTATCTTTCCGTACTGCACCAAAACAAGTGTCCAAAACTTCTGCTTTTGTTTTCGCCTCGGAAATCGCAATACCATCGTTTATATCCTGCGTCTCTACAGCGCGTTTTATCGCATCGGTACAGCTCAACCGTGCGGACGAGTCGATTGAAATGGATGCTTGAGCAAGAAGCGCACGTGTGTTTTGCTGCGGAGAAAGACCCTCATTTACATATCCCATCCCGAGACCGGTGAGCAGCACAAGCCCGAGTACTATGTCGCGCCGAATCATGCGCTTACGAGTAAAGAAACTGGTTTCGGCCATGCGCGCATCATACCCTGTCGAATCGCCCCGCTTTCCTGTGGTGTAGACAAGGGTGGAAATCCCGCGTCATTCGGAATCCTCTAGTTGTGAACATAGGTTACATGCTGTATTGGATACCTATCTGTACAATACATACATGGCTAGAAAAAGTTACCCGAGAGACCTAAAACGAGAGGTTGAGTTGATGCGCTCCGCGGGCAAGACATATGCAGAGATAAGGAAAATCCACCCGATTCCCAAGAGCACTTTATCGAATTGGTTAGGAGAAGAATTCAGCGGTATTTTTGACAGAAAAGCGCAGCTGAAACACCTCAAAAAGATTCGTCTACTCGCATCGGAGAGTATACGTGGTAAAAAGGAATTGCGGATATCTGAAGCATTCAGAAAAAGCAAGGAGACCGCCAAGCTGATCCCGGCATCGGATGTGACGTACATGAAGTCGTTACTTGCGATGCTGTATTGGGCGGAAGGCACGAAGCGCGATGGGACCACGAGCCTAGTATTCACGAACACCGACCCCAGATTGGCGCACTTATATATTTCGATGTTACGGAAATGTTTTCCGATCGATGAGAGGAAATTCCGGATCCGATTGCATCTGCACCACTATCACAGCAGGGTCGACGCGATCGCTTTTTGGTCGGGATTATTGCAGGTACCAGCCGGACAGTTTGGGAAGATCCATATTAAGAAGCGCGGGGTGCGAAAGAAGTTTAGGAGAAATTTTAGTGGAATTTGTTTTATTATTTACCACGATGCAAGCGTGCTGAGAGAACTCATGGCGCTCGCGCATGAGGTATATGGGGTAATAACTCGCTCTGTGCTCCCGGCAGGAATCGAACCTACATTTTTTCCTCCGCAAGGAAATGTCCTATCCGTTGAACGACGGGAGCAATCGGCACAGCGTAGACGAAAAGGGACAATCAGTAAAGGCGGCCGTGCCGGGTAACCTGCTACTTCGAGAGTGCCGAAACGCGCTTCGTGAGACGGGACTTCATTCGGGAAGCGGTGTTTTTCTTGATTGTTCCCTCTTTTGCGGCCTTGTCGATTGCCTTGTAGAGGGCCGGCAATGCAGCGACCGCCTTGTCGCCTGCTTTGCTCGCCACGAATTTGGTGACGGTCTTTACCGCATCCTTCATGTTCTTTTTGCGGCGCGCATTAAAAACATAGCGGCGCTTGGCCACGCGATATGCCTTCTTCGCTGAAGATGTCTTTGCCATGTTAGTGATTTTTAGCGAGCGTAAGTGAGCTTAAAAACACTTACACCCAGCACCTTTCGTGAAAGGTGCTGGGTCTCCTCCCTTTGCACCAAAAACGATAAGTCGTGGAATCCTACACGAAGTGTAATCGATTTGCAATCGCGGTATGATACGGAGATGATTGGCCATCTCGAAGGATCAGCGACAGCGCTCCGTGCAGGATATGTCATCCTCTCCGCCGGCGGGGTCGGCTACAAAGTGGCAGTAACCCGGGCTGCGATGACATCTTTCGCTGTCGGCGCGAAAATCGCATTGTGGACACATCTCGCGGTCAGAGAAGATATTCTTGATTTGTACGGATTTATAGAAGAAGAGGAATTACGCTTTTTTGAAATGCTGCTCACCGTTTCCGGAATCGGACCGAAGTCCGCGCTCGCGATTCTCGATATCGCAT
>Ga0209542_10009283_pt1 | contig 18089 bp, 20 predicted proteins | sample RifCSPhighO2_01_FD_184028 | JGI IMG/M metagenome (GOLD analysis project Ga0209542, IMG submission 184028) | Soil microbial communities from Rifle, Colorado - Rifle CSP2_plank highO2_0.1 (SPAdes) (version 2) | ecosystem: Environmental > Terrestrial > Deep subsurface > Rock core/Sediment ...
GATTTCCGTCAGTTAGGGCTGGGGTATGCCAATTTGGGGGCGATGCTTCTCGCTATGGGGCATGCCTATGATTCGGAGGAAGCCGCCGCCTGGACGGGGGCTTTGACGGCTCTTATGACCGGTGAGGCCTATCGCCAGTCGGCGCTGATGGCTTCAATTGTCGGCCCATTTTCTGGATTTGAAGTCAATCGCGAGCCGATGCTCCGCGTACTGGAGAAACACCGGGCGAAATTGGCCGAGATCAAAGCGGAGCATCTGTCGGAGAGTGCGGTGCTCGCCGCCGCCAAAGATGCCTGGGACGGAGCAGTAATTTTTGGAAAAGAACATGGCGTACGCAATGCGCAGGCCACAGTTATCGCACCCACCGGAACGATTGCTTTAATGATGGATTGCGACTCAACGGGTATTGAGCCGGTATTTGCGCATGTGGTGTTAAAACAGCTTGTGGGTGGCGGGTATATGAAGATTGTGAATCAGGCCGTGCCGCGGGCTTTAAAAACTTTGGGCTACGCGGAGAAAGAAATTGAAGAGATCGTTCAATGGACTGAAGAAAAAGGAACCGTAGAGGGGGCGCCCTATCTGAAAGAAAAGGATCTGGCGGTTTTTGACTGCGCGGTGGCGCCGTCGAATGGCAAACGTTCCATTTCATGGCGGGGGCATGTCCGCGTGGTGGCCGCGGCCCAGCCGTTTATTTCCGGAGCTATCTCTAAAACATTCAACATGCCGCACGAAACCACTCCATCAGAAATTATGGAGTCGTACATGCTGGCTTGGCAGGCAGGGATTAAAGCGTTTGCGGTATATCGCGATGGATCAAAGTCGGCCCAGCCCCATGTTACCGTGTCGGGGAAGGGCGGCTCGCAACAGCCCGCGCAACAGAAATTAAAATTGGAGCCGAACAAGAGAAGCTTGCCGCGTACCAGAAGCTCCGAAACGCATAAATTTTCCATCGCCGGGCATGATGGCTATCTCACCTATTCCATTTACGAAGACGGAATGCCGGCCGAAATTTTCATTCGGCTGGCGAAACAAGGCTCAACGCTCGCAGGATTACTCGACACATTAGCCATCAGTGTTTCTATGGCTTTGCAGTATGGTGTGCCTTTAAAAGCGCTCGCCGACAAATATATTTATGGGAGGTTTGAGCCGGCGGGTGTCACAGAAAATCCCGAGATTCCGATCGCCTACTCGATTACCGACTATATATTCCGGTACTTGGCGCTTCGTTTTCTCTCCAAGGACGAACTTTTTGAGTTAGGTATTGGAGATTACCCGCATAATGCCGATCTGGCTCTTGAGGTTAAGGCCTTGCCGGATGCCGTGGTGTCTTCAGAGAAAGATACGGCGCCTAAATCGCCCTCGCATCGCGTGGTATTTGCCGATACGGTGTGCCGACTTTGCGGCGGGATGATGATTCAGACGGGGTCCTGCAGGACTTGTCTGCAGTGCGGGATGGCGAGCGGCGGGTGCGGGTAGGCTTGATTGCTTTTTGGAAAGCGTCTGAAAATCCCAGCGTGATTTTCAGACTCGCCGTCCTCGGAGTTTTTCTCCCGATGCGTCGGGAGAAACCATGCAAACTCCTCGGACGAGCGTTTCCAGAAAAGCAATCTTCGCCTCGGGATTTGCGGAAGGTGGCGCTTTGCGCTTTGGTAGATTGAAAAATTGGTAGCTTGCCCCGCCTTTTTGCTTGATACAATTGAGCAAAAAGGCGGGGCTTGGGAGGGGCGCGACCAGGATAGAATCGGGTCGCGCCTTTAGTTACATCAATGATTATTGTAAACACTGGAAATGGCAAAGGGAAAACAACAGCCGCGCTAGGGGCTGCGTTGCGTGCGGTTGGCAAAAGCAAAAAGGTTTTGATGATTCAATTTATCAAAGGGCCGTGGAAGTCAGGGGAAGATGAGTCAGCAAAGCTGCTCTTTCCCCACTTTGAGTTGCGCAAAATGGGTTTAGGGTTTGTTGGAATTTTAGGCGACTCGCTACCAAGAAGCGAGCACGAGAAAGCGGCCGAGGCCGCGCTCGATATGGCGCGCAATGAAATACAAAAAGGAGTTTGGGACATGGTGATTCTTGACGAAGTCAATAACGCCTTGCATTTGAATTTGATCTCAAAGGAAAATCTCCTCGCGCTCATTGACCTGACGCCTACCACCTGCCACCTGATCTTGACCGGCCGCGATGCACACTCGGATATTCTGGCGCGTGCCGACTTAATCACAGAAATGCGCGAGGTGAAGCACCTATATCAGGAGGGGGTGAAGGCGAAAAGAGGAGTTGAGTATTAGACGCTCGGCTTTATTGATGAAAAGTTTATCTTAACAATTTAGTGACGATCGTCACAGTTTTGTTTAGAATGAATTTAGATTGATTATATTAAATTTGAAACCGTAGTTCTAACATCTTTCATGATAGACTCGGGGTTTGCATAATATTACTCTTAGGGCTTTTATTGATGTATGAAAGAAGCCCTAGTTTTATACGGCGCAACGGCGATGGGGACGGCGGAGTTTTCGGCGGATTTACGATGGCGGACGGGCGGGTTTTCAGTGCCGGATCCGGTTTTGTTTTGCGAAATTGGAGGAAAAAAGATTCTTTTTGTTTCATCGTTGGAAGTTGAACGTGCCGCAAAAGAGGCCAAAGTGGATGAGATTATTTTGCTGGATGCCTACGTCAAAAAAAGCAAGAAAGAAAATTTACCGATCTCAGTCATTTTCTTGAAAGAGCAGAGAATCGAAAAGGTTATAGTTCCGGCGACAATACGCCACCAGCTTGCCGAAAACTTAGCCGCGCATTTTGAGATTCAAATCCGCGATGAGCCGTTTTACCCGGAGCGGGCTATCAAAACTCCATGGGAGATCGGCGAAATAGAAAAAGCGCAACGTGCTGTGGAGGCAGCGGTGGTGAAAGGAACAGATTTTATAAAAGACTGCAGCGTAAGGGGCAATGAATTATTTCACTCCGCATTCGGCGATCAGCCGATCAACTCGTTCCATTTGCGAAAGATCATTGATGACGAGCTATTTCTGCGTGGTTATTTAGGGGTTGAGAGTATTGTGGCTTGCGGTATTGAGGCGACCGATCCGCATGCGGCAGGCTCCGGTCTTTTGCATCCGAAAGAACCGATTGTGCTTGATATTTTTCCGCGCTCGCTTGAGACATTATATTTTGCTGATCAGACACGGACAATCTTTAAAGGTATGCCCAGCGAAAATCTGTGCCGCATGTATGGGGCGGTGTTAGAGGCACAGGAGCTTGCGATCGCGATGGTGAAGCCAGGCGCGAACGGAGCAAAAATAGAACAAGCAGTGCGTGACTTTTTTACAAAATCGGGTTATCCGACAAGCTTTACCGAACGTCCCGTCAAGGGTTTTATTCATAGTCTGGGGCACGGCGTGGGGTTGGAAATTCATGAAGCGCCTTCATTAAGTTCACGCCCTGAAGTGTTGCAGGCGGGGCAGGTTGTCACAATCGAGCCCGGTCTGTATTATTCCACAGCCGAGGGTGAAATTCCCGCAGGCGGCATCCGAATTGAAGATATGCTTTTAGTCACAGCCGATGGTTCAAAAAATCTCACCAAGTTTCCTAAAAAGCTGGAGGACATGATTCTATAAATGATGTATATGGAAGTAGTTACTGTCTGTTACCCTTGCGCACTACAATTGTGAAACGATTGCCCCTGTCTCTGGCCGGGTTTTTAGTATTCGTTGCGGTCTTATGCGGTATTTTTGTTTCGTCTTTTTTCCAGATTCCGATTTTTTTCCTTTGGGCGCTCATTGTTCTGGGGGCGATTTTTCTTACGCTCGGCATAACGCGGCAGGAATTTCTGATTACTGGGTTCATTGTCATCGCTTTTTCTTTGGGATGCTTGCGGATGCTGGTGGTTTCGCAACCTGATGATACATTTGTGCGTGTGGCAGGAGAGCGGCAGGATTTTTTAGGCGAGGTTGTTGATCCGCCGGATGTTCGCGATACCAATACGCAGTTAGTGATTGAAACGGCGGATTTTGGTAGCGCGCGGCGCGTTCTCGTTATCATGCGGCGTTTCCCGGAATTTCTGCGAGGAGAGAGCGTTTATGTTTCCGGAGTTGTGCAAGGATTGCCGAAAGATAACCCCGGCTATCGGGCCTCGCTCGTCCGGCGAGGGATCTCCGGCATCGCGTTATTTCCTAAACTGGAAGCCGTTTCTCCCCAGCCGTTTTCTCTCTTGCGCTTACTCGACTCGGCAAAGGTGCGTTTTGAGTCGGCGCTCGCATCAACACTGCCCGAACCGGATGCCAGCTTTGTCATAGGGATTTTAATCGGCGCGCGCGGATCAATTCCTCAAGCGATCCGCGACGCGTTTTCAAAAACGGGGACATCCCACATTATTGCTCTCTCCGGATTTAACATCACAATTATTGCGCTTGCGATTTCGTGGGCCTTGGGTTTCTTCCGGCTCTCGCAAAAAGTGCGTGTGGCGGCGGCAACCATGGGGATTCTCCTTTTTGTCGTGGTGGTGGGTGGCGGGGCCTCGGTTGTCCGCGCGGCATTGATGGGTGTCTTGGCGCTGGTGGCGCTTCAGCGCGGCCGGGTCTATGAAATGACCAACGCGCTTCTTTTTGCCGCCGTTTTAATGGCGCTTTCAAATCCCTATGTGCTTCGATTCGATGTTTCTTTTCAGCTTTCTTTTTTGGCGACCCTAGGAATTATTGTCGTCCCTCCGCGACTGGCATCGTATTTCCAATGGGCGCCGGAGCGTTTTCAAATTCGCGAAATCTTGACTGCCACCATCGCGGCCGAGATTTTTGTTTTCCCTCTCATTCTCTGGAATTTTGGGACAGTCTCGGCCATCGGCCCTCTCGCCAATCTGCTTGTCTTGCCGTTCATTCCGCTGGCCATGCTTCTCGGCTTTATAACTGGGATTCTGGCAATGGCCTCTCCGTTTCTCGCGTTACCTATCGCCTGGGCACTGCATCTCGTCGTCACCTACCAACTTGGCATAATTCAGCTATTGGCCGGTTTCTTCCTATCCTCATTTTCTCTTCCTAAAGCCGCAACTTTTATTTTTGCCCTGCCCGCGATCTACTTCACAGTAGCCGCGCTCCGAGCGCGTTTTCATCCGCCGGCGGCAAAGTTCTATGTCTGACCGGCGTTTTAAAATTCTCGGTATCTTCTGGATCGCTTTGGTTTTCCTGGCGCTGGGCATTTGGACGTTTCTCTTTTCGATTGAGCCGCGTGCGACTCTCTCCTTTCAGGCGTTTAATATCGGCCAAGGGGACGCGCTTTTCATCGAGACGCCCGATCGGTATCATATTTTGATTGACGGCGGGCCGGATGCGACGATTATCGCAAAATTAGGCGAGTCGCTCTCATTTTGGAATAAGAAGATTGATCTTATTATTCTTACACACCCTCATGCGGATCACGTCAGTGGGCTTGTCGAAGTTTTAAAACGCTATCAGGTAGGCGCAATTATTGAGTCCAATGCGCGTTACAACACCGCCGAATATACCGAGTGGAATCGTATGAAAGAAGCTGCGCGTGTTCCTTCATATACGGCGGTTGCGGGTATGCGGGCGGAGGTGGGGAAGTATATCGTACTTCAAATTCTCACTCCATTTGCGAATGATGCCGGCCAGACGTTTAGAAATATTCACGATTCTAATATCGTGTCGCGTTTCACTTATGGCCGCGAGATGTTTCTTTTGATGGGGGATGCCGAAGAAAGTATGGAGCAGGCGCTTCTGGCGCGCGGGGTTCTGGGGCCGGCAGCTGTCTTAAAAGTTGGCCATCACGGCTCGCAGACTTCCACCTCGCAGGGATTCTTGGATCTGGTGCATCCGGCCGCCGCCGTGATTTCAGTCGGAGAGAAGAATACATACGGCCATCCGCGCCAGGAAGTTCTTGATCGCCTGTCCGCTATCGGCGCCAAAGTTTTTCGTACTGACCAAGACGGCGATGTGCGTCTGACTACGGACGGCCTGTCAATTGTCGAAAGCCGCTAAATAACTGTGAACCCCCGTTAGAGAATACCTATTTGACAGCTTGTGGGGTACAGGATACGGGGTGGATACAAAAGATTGACGGGGAGATGATCATGCGCTATAAATAGGTATAAGTTATGTCGAGCGTTGTCTATCAATTTGCGATCATCGCGGAACTCGGGATTTTGATCCTGGGGCTTCTTGTGATTACCCTTCGGATTTGGGGCGAGAGATTGGCAAGTGCGGCATAGCAGAAGTTTTAGACAGAGCCACAAAAACCAATCCCTCGCCCGAAGCGCGAGGGATTGTTCATTTCCGAGCGGGCTGGGGTTAGCCATGGAGGCCATCCTGATCCCATTTGACAGCGGCCCCCTTACCTGGGGCACAGCAGATGCCCGGCTCGCTCGGGAAATTGCTCTTTCATTGTCGTAAGTGCGGTACACTTTTTTCACTAGGGAGGAAGCCCAATGCCAACAGGCCGGTCTAGCGATCGAGTAAGCAATCGGGATGTCGAGGGGAGGGACAACTCATGCCTACCGCGGGAAATTGATGGACATCCCGTGGCTTCACAACCAGTGCCCCGATGGGATGCCATCGAAGAGATGAAACGGCTCGGTCTGCTTGGCTCGGAAGAGGATCGGTGAAAATCAGTCTGCGGCCCCGTGCGCGCTAGAGAATGGCGAGCGCGGGGCCTTCATGTTTATTGCTCTTGTTCTAATTTCCTGCTACGCTTTTTCTGTATTCGGGTTACTGTCAATTATGAAAGGACTTTCATTTCCGATTTTTAACACAAAATCTCCTGCGGGCGCGCCAAGATTTTCTCTTGAAGATCCAATTGAGAAGCAAAAGTATTTTTCCTATAAAGCCGGACCAGAAATTGAGAAGCTGAAGGAATTTTTGCACAATAATACCTTTGTTGCGATTCTTTTGGGCCCCAAAAACTCCGGCAAGGGCACTTATACCAAGCTTTTTATGGAAGCTGTCGGCAGTGAGCACGTGGCGCATATTTCCGTCGGTGATATCGTGCGAGGATTGAATAAAGAAATTTCGGCCGAAGATTCAAAAAAAAGTCTGGTTGACTTTCTCAAGACTAGATATCGGGGGTTTGTTTCTATTGATAAGGCACTGGATGTTGTTGCGGGGCGCGATACAACAACTTTGATGCCGACGGAGTTGATCTTAGCAAGCCTGGAGCGCGAGATTGACCGCATCGGCCGGAAGGCGATTTTTATTGACGGATTCCCACGCACTCTCGACCAAATTTCCTACTCGCTATTTCTGCGGGCCCTCATCGGATACAGAAACGACCCGGACCTCTTTGTTTTTATTGATGTGCCAGAGGCCGTTGTCGATGAGCGCATAAAAAACCGCGTTGTCTGCCCCATCTGCCAGACTCCACGGAGTTTGCGCTTACTGCGCACGAAAGAAATTGGATATGACGAAGCGATAAAGGAGTTTTATCTGATCTGTGATACTCCGGCCTGTAACGGCGCGCGCATGGTTGCCAAAGAAGGCGATGCGGTCGGTATTGGTCCCTTGCGCGAGCGGATTGACAAGGACGTCGAGATCATGAAAAGACTCCTTGATCTGCGGGGTGTGCCCCAGATTTTTTTGAGAAATTCTATTTCTGTGTCTGCCGCGCGAGATAACGTGGACGAGTATGAGATCACACCGAGCTATCGCTATGAATGGGATGAGACTAGCAAAAAAGTGCATGTGACCGAAGAGCCTTGGACGATCACGGACGACGAGGGCAATGAAGCCTATAGTTTGTTGCCCGCGCCAATTGGTGTATCGTTAATTAAGCAAACAGCGAGTGCGCTCGGACTCTAGTCAAAAGACTCGATTCGTTAAAGTTACGCGTTCAATGCCCTCTCCTATCTACCTCCACGAAGTTGTCATCACTGCCATTATCGTCAAAGATGGAAAATATTTAGTTGAGCGGCGGGCTTTGACGAAGCCGCGATTCCCTGGCAAGTGGACAGTCCCCGGCGGTAGATTAAACGCCAATGATTATCTGGCGCTTCCCAAAGATACCAAGGACTATTGGTACAATGTGCTGGAGCGGGCACTGAAGCGCGAAGTAAAAGAGGAGGTTGGGGTTGAAATTAAGAATATTGAATATGTCACAAGTTTAGCGACGGTGCATGCCGATGGCGCGCCGTCACTTGTGATTTCCTGCATGGCGGAGTATCTGGGTGGCGAGATCCAGATTCAGAAAGAAGAGCTTGATGCGGTTGCGTGGGTAACACTTAGTGAAGCCAAGGACTATGATTTAATTGACGGAATTTATGATGAGTTGGTTTTGGCGGATGCAAAAAAGAAAGGCGCGGAAAGCGAATGGGGGCGGGCAGTAGACGCGTAGACTCCGTTCTCACGGGGTAAAATTTGTCAATAGATTTTGGGGCGGGAGTTCATCATTTTTTCACTATAGAGCTGGATGAGGCGGCCCGCTTTGGCGGTTCTTAACATATTGTCACCAGGTTTTCAGATTTACGTCCCCAGCTTATTTAAGATGGGTATATAATGAAAGCATCAATGTTCACTATGAGTTTTGAGAGAGGGGGATCTTTGGACTTTCGGTTATTAAAATTTTCAGGGGCAAGATCCATGCGTTTCATTGAACCGCATCATTGCCACCACTTTGTATTTTGCGAAAGATACCCATTCCCTCTCTCTTGAGAACTCATGGTTCAGAGTTCTTGCGGGTAAGGCAAAACAACCGGCCACACGACCGGTTGTTTTGTTTCGGGGAAGTTTTCGCTCCGACCTCAATCGCATTGTACACAGAACTAGGTATTGAATAGCTCCCGCTCTCTTTCTTTGATGAGGGATATCAGTTCTTCAAAATATTTTTTAAGTTCAGGAATTTCAGCAATTTTGTCGCGGTTATAATTTATGATCATCTCGCGTGTGATACCGTTGTGGCGCCACGATCGTCCGTTATCGGCGTAGATATTGAGTGTCGGCTGTAACTTGTCCAAGGCGTAGATGAAACGACTTTCTGCGTCTTTCTTCTCCTCAAATTGATGGATGAGCTCATGCAGTTCTGTGAATTCGGGAAATTCTTCTTTCAAGCGTTTCAGCGCTTCTCGCTCTTTCTCAATTTTTTTCTGCTTGGCGTCTCGGTTTGCGAATGCGAACGTGTCTCCGGCGTAGACCTCAACGAAGTCATGTACGAGCGCGTATTTAAGAAGCAGATTTGTATCGAGCAAAAGTTTTTCGGAATCCGCTAAGTACCACGCCAGCATGGCAAGCTGGTAGCTATGCTCAACGTCATTTTCCAAGCGATCTTCAAAATTGGCAAAAACTTTGCGTTGCACCGCGCGGTAGCGATTGAGAAGATCTACAAATCGTAGCAGATTATCAAACTTTGTCGTGCTCACATTTTTTGACTTGTTTTAACTGGTCGGGCCGCCGGGAATCGAACCCGGTCTAAACGCACCCCATGCGTTCGTACTGCCGGTATACTACGGCCCGCCTCGTGGTTAAATCCGAAGCACTAATATCTAAATCCTAAACATACGTCTTGAATTTACGAATTTTGTTATTCGAATTTGTTTAGTATTTAGGGTTTCGTGCTTAGTATTTACTCTTAGCAAGCGCCTTAATGCATTTGGCGCAGGCTTTCACTCGTTGGTCGGAATTCAAAAGCCGAACCCACTGAAGATTGGGGTAGGTACGCTTTGTCGTCGTCGGATTATAATGCCCGCGGAGAAGTTTGCGGACGCCTTGGAGATGCGATCCTTTGTCGCAAATGGCGCAGTTTTTCATATTAGTTTTACGTGACAAGAGACAAGTGACAAGAAACAAGGATTGCACTCAACAAGATATCAGTCCTGTTTTGCTTGTCGCATATTGGTCAAAAATCTAATCTAGCGTATCATAGCATTATTATATCGGCAAGCGGCGTACTTGTGGTGAGTCGTATTGAACCATGCTAGAGATTGTTTTTGTCGTCATCATCTATTTTTTCTCGATTGTGATCCATGAGGTCGCACACGGGACGGCGGCTTATATTCTGGGCGACCCGACGGCTAAAGATGCCGGGCGGCTGACTTTAAACCCGATTTCCCATATAGACCCCGTAGGGACAGTTTTGCTTCCTCTGCTTGCCGTATTTTTGCATATCCCGCTTTTGGGCTGGGCCAAACCGGTTCCGTTTAACCCGATGTATTTTAAGAATGTGCGGCGGGGAACTTTTATCGTTTCAGCCGCCGGAGTTTCTTTAAATCTGATTCTGGCAATTATTTTCGGGAGCGCGATCCGCATCCTGCAGACGAGCGGGTGGGGTGCGGCGCCGGGGGGTTCTCTAGAGCCCGTCGTCTTCATTTTTTCTGTTGTGACTTTAGCGAATTTGGCGCTGGGGCTTTTTAACCTAATTCCGATCCCGCCGCTGGATGGTTCAAAAATCCTGTTCTCGGTTCTGGGGGCTCGCGCGGCTGGGGCTTTGCTTTTTCTAGAACAATGGGGGTTTTTCATTTTAATCGGCCTGATTTACTTTGTGCCGTCGTTCACTAGGTTTCTCTCGCTTGTCATCGGCGGCGGATTCGCGCTTTTAACCGGCGGCGCTCCATTCCCGTTTTGATTTCTCGCTAGTACCGTTACAAGTTAAATTACAGTATACTGAATTACCAAAACGCTTTGTTTGATGTCACTTTTTGCATGATGAACATACTATGAATTAACTTGTAACGGTACTAGTCTCGTTTACTCGCTGATGGCATGTGGTATAAACTTAAGTGTGATGAATAACCCAGAACCTCTCATCCCGTCCTCATCGCCAGGAGAAGACGGAAATCTACCTGCCAGAATTCTTGCGAAACTCAACCGCGATTATGTCATTGTGGGCAAAACGCATGTGCGTGCCTGGCAGAGCTGGCTCGCTCTTGGTCTTACAGTTGGTCTTGTCAGTGGTGTTTTATGGATTGCGAATCAAAATGGACAAGTGGGCGCAGGAAAAGCCGCGACTGGTGACGCGATTACGGTTGAACTTGATCTCCCTAATTACTATCCTGAATTCCTCCGCCACCCGCAAAAGTTCTTTTCCGGTCAGCCGCTTAAAATCACAGCACCAGCGTTTCCCGATCAAGATACGGTAACTCTCACTCAAGTTGCGACCGGTAAGCAGCAATCTCTGTCTGTTAAGCGATCGAAAGGTGAACTGGACAAGGGCGAGGCTATAAGCCAGTCGGTGTTTTCATTCACACCGCCCGCTGATTTGCCTGCTGGTCAGTATCGTGTGTCATTTTATGCCAGCGGACAGACGTATCAATTCCAACTCACCATCAATGGTTTGACTGCCGCCGAGAAAGACATTTCCGGCGCGATTACAATTCCCGATATTCTCCAGTGGCTTGCGATCAGGTATCGGACAAAAATCTGCGATGGTTGTTTTTGGGAAATAGTTTTTGCTGGCGCGCACGATAATTCTCAGACATTGGTTCAGTCATATGCCGGTCCGATATTGAGCAGGTCTGCCGACGGCGGCAGAACGTGGAGTGCATCTGATATCAATGCCATTACAGCATATCCTCGTTCAGGCATGGATTATGGTGGAGACTCAAAAGCCGTTGTTGAAAACAATGGTTCGTTTCTTCTCTCGTCTTTGATGTGGACCACCCTTCGGGGGCAGTATGATCTCGGAGGGGTATTGTACAGCGGTTCCGCGGCTGGAGGGCTGACTGCAACTATTTTTAAGGATGTTTCTCTATCCGCCCCCACGAGTACGTGGCTTTTTGTTGATTACCCAAAACTGGCTTCCGATCCTAGTACCGCGACCGTATATCTCTCCGGCAACGGGGTATGGTTTGATGCGACACAACAATATGGATATGGCTTGTTCGTGTCGCTGGACGGCGGTAAGACATTCTCTGAATATCCACTCAGTTATACCGGGAGTGCTATTACCTCGCTAGCAGTTGGGGAAGGAGGGACGCTGTACGCAGGCTATTTACAGCTCACACCCACGACTACTATACCCGCGATCCTCTTGTTTACCTCCATTACTCCTCCAATTTTCGGTTCAGTTGTACTTGCCGGTTCTTCAGCAGCAATATTTCCACCAAAAATTTCGGCCACTAGTACTCGCGCTTGGTTCGGATACCTTGGACCGGAGATTGTTGCCGATACGGACCCAAGAAGTTCTCACCAAGGTCGCCTCTTCGCTATCTGGTCCCGAGGGGAGAAGGATATTCCTAGCCCTGAATTCCAGTACCCGTACTATGGCTACAACTTTGACGTCTTCGCGAGTTATTCAGACGATAAGGGGCAAACCTGGTCCTCGCCAGCGAAGGTGAATGATGACGATGGTGGAGGAGATCAATTCTTTGCGTCAGCACGGGTATCCTCGGACGGAATTTTACATGTGGCGTTTGTGGACCGCCGTAACAATAAAAATCTCCCCGTGTTTGATATTTATTACGCCAAATCCAGCGACGGCATAAAGTTTTCAAAAAATCTTCGCATCAACACAGATCCGATCGCGAATAATCCGTCAGGCGGTCGCACCATCGGGGATTACCTCGACATGGTGGCTGCTTACCCAACGCGCGTTTATATTGCTTATCCCTGCGGTCAGAGTTCAACTGGTCCCACGGGCGCCTGCATGGCCCAAGTGGATCCACGGTTAGTACGCTAGTCATTCGGGTGTAGTCCTAGGGCGCTGACTGCCAGTCAGCTTTTTTCTGCCCGTGGGCGATACTTTTTATTGCCTGACAATAAACCCAATTGACGAACTCTTTGTCTCTCTGTATACTTTCAAAGTTCAGATTTTAGAGAAATAAAGGCCTGGGAGGCCTACCTTAAGAAAATCCACAGCGAGACATTACGTTGCCCGCGACCATCGCGGAGCTGGAGTGTGTTTTATCAAAGCGCAACGCGCTGCCATAAGAAAGTTTTAAGCGAAGAATCTCTTTCTCAAAACGCTCGACCAACGAGCAACCTTGGTTCACGCATCAGCGGGATTGCGAGGAGGTCGGCGAGTCGAGCGCCGGAGGAAGCGCGAAGACGTTTTTGAAAAGAGATTTGAGTGTCCAATGCCTACAATCCATCAGCTGACAAAGCACGGGCGATACCCGAGAAAAGTTAAATCAAAATCGCAGGCCTTCTTGCGCGGTTTTAATGTGCTGAAGAATCACCCATCCTACTATCCTTCGCCTTTCAAGCGGGGAGTCTGTGTTAAAGTCACAACCATGACGCCCAAAAAGCCGAACTCGGCTTTGCGTAAAGTCGCGCGGGTGCGGCTCACTAACGGAATGGAGGTGACGGCCTACATCGGGGGCGAGGGGCATAATTTGCAGGAGCACTCGGTGGTGATGATTAAAGGCGGGCGTGTAAAAGACCTCCCGGGGGTCAACTACCACGTGGTGCGAGGCGTTTTGGATACGCAGGGGGTCGCGAATCGCAAACAGAGCCGATCAAAGTATGGAGCGAAGAGGCCGAAGGAGAAATAGTGACAAGTGGCAAGAGACAAGGCATGAATGATACGGGATATCGAAAACTGATTCTTTATCAAAAAGCGCATAAACTTGTTCTCGCCGTCTATACTGCAACAAAGAAATTTCCGAGAGACGAACTGTTTGGCTTAACATCGCAAATGCGAAGATCAGCAGTATCAGTTGTTGCCAACATTATTGAAGGATACGGCAGAAGAACGGTGAATGATAAACTCCAGTTTCACTATATAGCGCGCGGCTCGTTAAATGAATTGGAATATTATATTGATTTAAGTTTAGATTTGGGGTATTGTTCTACAACCGATCATCAAACAGTCAGTCAGTTGCGCGATGAGGTTGGTAAATTATTGTATAGATTCATGCAGTCAATAGCTAAATAAATTTATACAGAAAGAAGTAATCGGAGACCGACTTGTCTCTTGTCACTTGTTTCTTGTTTCTGGCACATGAGGCGAAAACGGAACGTAAAACGCGATATTAATGGGGATGTAAAGTACGGAAACGTGTTGGTGGAAAAACTTATCAATTACGTGATGAAGGAAGGCAAGAAATCCATTGCGCGCGGTATTGTTTATGAGGCGTTTACTATTTTAGAGAAAGAATCCAAAAAACCCGCAATTGAAGCGTTTGAAGAGGCGATGCGAAATGTATCGCCGGTGGTGGAGGTTAAATCGCGCCGCATCGGCGGCGCCAACTACCAGGTGCCAAGAGAGGTGCGGGGTGAGCGTAGAGTCGCCTTGTCCTATCGCTGGCTTTTGGATGCGGCGCGAAAAAAGACCGGAAAACCGATGGCGGCGAAATTGGCCGATGAACTTTTGCTTGCCATGAAAAACGAGGGGAACGCCGTGAAGAAAAAGCTGGATACGCACCGGATGGCCGAGGCGAATAAAGCGTTTGCCCATTTTGCCTGGTGAAATCGAGCAGTAGCGAAGATTTCCCAGCTATAAAATGGAGCACCCCGCTCAAATTTTACCGAGATTACTACTATGATAATGGAATTCAAGAAGGGGCTGATTGTTAGATGCGACGCGCGTGGGCGAATAGCCCAATCCTTGATGGGCGAAGCGCGTCGCCGTGGTATAAGAAGTAAAATTTGCGCTGGGGCCGCCCATTTTGCCTGGTAGTTTGCTCGGCATCCGCTTTTCAAAAACGTCTCAAAAATCCCAGCCGATTTTTGAGACTCGCCGAGCTCGCAAAAATCCCCCTCGACACGGCTCGGGGGAACCATGCTTTTTGCTCACTCGAGCGTTTTGAGAAAGCAGATACCTCACAGGAGGTTTTCTCAAGGTAGCGCGGCGCGCTGGAATGAGAAGTAAAATTTATGCTGGGGTCGCGCATTTTGTCAGGTAAGGAGCTTATGTTATGATTACGTCTATGGAAACGATTACCATTACCATTCCAAAGAAAATGTTGTCAAGCCGTTACGGAATGCGACAGTTGGTTTTGGTTGAGCCCAAAGAGCTTACTCAAAAAGCCAGACGACGCTGGGAAATTGAAGATGCGCTAGAAGCATCGCGGTCTGCGCGGCGCGAATGGAAACAGGGAACAACACGGCAGATAGGGAGCTTGAGAGAGTTGATGTAGTCCATATTTATGGTTCGTCTGATTCGCCGTGTAGACATTTCGGCGCGTTTTGAAAAAGAGTTCAGTCGTCTGCCGAAACATCTTCAGAAACTGGTTCAGAAGAAGGACGCAATGTTCCGCAAGGACGCATTTCATCCGTCATTGGAGACGCATAAGCTTGGTGGCGCACTGAAAGATGATTGGGCGTACTCGGTCAATCAACAGTATCGGGTGCATTTTTATTTTGTAGACGATCATACAGTAGTGTATGTGAGTATTGGGACGCATGAGATTTATAAATAAAGCGTTTACACATTTCGCGTGGCGAGTTTTATGGGGAAATTAATCTTTCGGTGGATTTTGATTGGGTGTGTATCTGCCTATCTACTTCTTGGTTTTTGGGTCGCTTTTGAGGACTATTATCGTGATGGCAATGGGAACCTTTCTTGCTCAAAGGGAGGATTTGCTCATGACGTAGGGTATGAGTGTAATTTTTTTGAATATGTAATAAATTCTTTGTCCTGGGCCTGGTTGTGGATATTTTGGTGGTGGGGGTTAGGTTTTCTTATCCCAGCAGGGATTGTTTTTTGGGCAGGACTTTCGTTGGACAAAAAACGCCTTTTATTGAAAAAATGGCAAAAATGAAAGTCGCGGCAAAAGATAAAAAGCGTTATGTCTTAAAAGAAAAGCGCGATTACCAAATTCTTGAGAAGATTTATAAACTTGAAAAGTGCGATTTATCTATAGTAAACAAAAAGGTGGTGAATCTGATCCGGACGCAATTAGAAGATGATTGGAGGACACCGCTACTGAAATTTCTTGACGGAATGACGAGGAAGTACAATAAATAGACAGTATGGCTAGAGAGTATCCGCTTGAAAGAACCAGGAATATCGGCATTATCGCACACATTGACGCTGGAAAGACCACAGTCTCCGAGCGGATTTTGTTTTATACGGGCGTGTCGCATAAAATCGGCGAGGTGCACGAGGGCGATACAGTGATGGACTGGATGGAACAGGAACGGGAACGCGGGATTACGATTACATCCGCCGCCACCAACACTTTTTGGACGCCAACGTACGTTGCGACAAGCGACAAGGGACAAGAGACAAGGAAAGAAAACGAGTATCGGATAAATATTATCGATACGCCGGGCCATATTGACTTTACGGTTGAGGTCAAGCGGTCGCTTCGGGTGTTGGATGGGGCGGTCGTGATTTTTGACGGTGTGGCCGGCGTGGAGCCGCAGTCGGAAACCAACTGGCGCTATGCCGATGATTACCATGTGCCGCGCGTCTGCTTTATTAACAAGCTGGACCGCACCGGCGCGTCATTTGAGCGATCGCTCGCTTCCATTTGGGAGCGGCTCACGCCAAACGCAGTCACGATTCAATATCCGATCGGGCTTGAAGGAAACTTTGAGGGGTTGATTGACTTGATGACGATGAAGGCGGCGCGGTTTGAGGGTGATAAGGGAGAAAAGATCGTGTGGGGCGATATTCCGGCGGGTATGCAAAAAATCGCGGAGGAGTGGCGTCACAAAATGGTGGAGAAAATTTCCGAGACGGACGATCTGCTCACCGAAAAATATTTGGAAGGCAAAGACATATCTATTCCCGAATTAAAAAAGGCCTTGCGCGCGGCGACTCTGGCAGATAAATTAGTGCCGGTGCTCGCAGGATCGGCTTTGAAAAATAAGGGAACTCAACTAATGCTTGATGCCGTGATTGATTATCTGCCCTCGCCCTTGGATATGCCGTCGGTGAAAGGAATTGACCCTGACACCAATCAGGAAATTTTTCGGAGCGCCGATGATAATGAGCCCTTTGCCGCGCTTGCTTTCAAGCTACAGTCGGATCCTTATGTGGGCCAGCTGACCTATTTTCGCGTCTATTCCGGGAAGTTGACCGCGGGGAGCTATGTCTTGAACTCAACCAGCGGCGAGAATGAACGCATCGGGCGCATTCTGCGGATGCACGCCAATCACCGCGAAGAGCTAAAAGAAATTGAGGCGGGGAATATTGGGGCGCTGGTGGGCTTGAAAGCGACGCGCACCGGTGACACGCTCTGTGATCCGGAGCACCCGATTATCCTTGAAAGAATTATTTTCCCGGAGCCGGTTGTGAAATTGCGCATTGAACCGAAAACTAAAGCCGATCAGGAAAAGATGGGTATGGCCTTGAAGCGCCTCTCCGATGAAGACCCGACATTCAGGATTTCGGGCGACACCGAAACCGGGGATACGACAATTGCGGGCATGGGTGAACTGCATTTGGAAATTATTGTGGAACGCATGAAGCGCGAGTTTTCCGTCGAGGCCAATGTGGGGCGGCCGCAGGTTGCTTATAAAGAAACTATCAAAGGCAATGCTGAAGCCGAAGGAAAATATATTCGCCAATCGGGAGGCCGCGGGCAATACGGGCATGTGTGGCTTCGGGTGGAAGCGCAAGCGCGGGGCACGGGGTTTGAATTTGAAAACGCCATTAAAGGAGGCGTTGTTCCCAATGAATTTATCCCCGCAGTTGAAAAAGGCGTCAAAGAGGCGACAGAGAAAGGGGTGCTCGCAGGATATCCACTGGTGGATTTGAAAGTGACTTTATACGACGGCTCGTATCACGAAGTTGATTCATCGGAGGCGGCCTTTAAAATTGCCGGATCAATGGCCTTGCAGGAAGGCGCCAAGCGCGCCAAGCTTGTTTTACTTGAGCCGATTATGCGGGTTGAGGTGACAACGCCGGAACAGTTTTTGGGCGAGGTAACGGGAGATTTAAATTCCAAGCGCGGCCGGATTGATAAAATGGATGATCGCGGCATGGGGATTAAAGTGATTGCGGTGCAGGTGCCGCTATCTGAAATGTTCGGCTATGCAACGGCGATTCGGTCGCTTACTCAAGGCCGCGCCAGTTACTCAATGGAGTTCGACCACTACGAAGAAGTTCCTAAGAACATAGAAGCATTAATCGTTGAAGGTAAAAAGTAGTGGCTCGGCATCTGCTTTACTCATATACAAAATCAATTCCCCTATTGTATTTTTTCGATAATCAATACTTTTTTGTGTATCAAAAATATTAGTTTCAAGATCGGTTATTTCTATGCCACTTTT
>Ga0209542_10009284_pt1 | contig 18089 bp, 16 predicted proteins | sample RifCSPhighO2_01_FD_184028 | JGI IMG/M metagenome (GOLD analysis project Ga0209542, IMG submission 184028) | Soil microbial communities from Rifle, Colorado - Rifle CSP2_plank highO2_0.1 (SPAdes) (version 2) | ecosystem: Environmental > Terrestrial > Deep subsurface > Rock core/Sediment ...
AGCCGTGGCGACGGAGGGGGCGACCACGTTCTCGTGGTAGGAGCCGATATCGCGCACAGCCTCCGTTTCCAAGATGTTGTAGCGGCGTTCCATCTCCTTCGCGAGCCATTTCAGAGCGAGGATAGCCTTTTTCGCGTCCGTGATAACTGGCGTGAGGAGGTGGGGGATCGAATTGTAGATCGTAAGCTCTACGCGCTTCGGATCAACCATGATGAATCGGAGGCGCTCCGGACCGCAGCGGTATAAGAGCGAGACAATGAAGTCATGTATCATGATCGACTTGCCAGCGCCCGTAGTTCCGGCGACCAAGAGATGTGGCATGCGCGCGAGGTCGGCAAAATGCGGCGCACCGGTAATAGAGCGGCCGAGGCTCAACAAGAGGGGTTTATCACTCCCTACAAATGCTTCGTCGGATACGAGGGGAGCGAGACCGAGCGTCGTACGCGAAATGTTGGGCACCTCGATACCGACGAGAGCTTTACCGGGGATGGGGGCCTCGATGCGCACGGGGGAAGCGGCGAGCGCAAGTTCGAGATTGCTAAGGAGGGCGACTATTTTCGAGAGCCGTACGCCCTCCGCGGGTTTCATTGCGTAACGCGTTACCGTCGGGCCTATTGATGCCTCGTCCATCTCCACATTGATGCCGAAATTCTGGAGCGTGCGCTTGATGATGTTCATGTTGGCCTTCACATCACCCACCTCCGGCTTGCCGCGATTTTTTGCGAGGATAGAAACGGGCGGGGGAGTATAGAGTGCAGCGGTCGCAGCAATAATGGGAAAGCCCTCACTCGCCTCACTTTGCGGAGCGAGCGTTTTCATAAAAAGACTGGAAAGGGCACTTTTCTCACCTCGCTCTAGGGTAGTTTCAGGCTCCCCACTAGGGGGTTCTTCCGCATCGGCTTCGAGCGGAAGACCGGTTACCGCGACGTTTCCCACGATCGGATTTTCCTCGAGTGGAGTTCGAAATCGGTCGCGAAGGGAAGAAAAAATACCGCCCAGGTGAATATTGAAAGCGACGATGAGTGCAGCTCCGGAAAAGGCGATAAGAAAAAGAGCTGCCGCAGACGTGTCAACGGCGGCCATTATAGGCCCCGCGACCGCGGCCCCCAGAACCCCTCCCTTTCCGGGAAAGGCGAGATTGACGAGACCGAGGTCGGCGAGAAGGAATATCGCCATGCTTCCGAGTTGAACGATACCGAAGTGCCGCTCGAATGAGCGGAGAATAGCTATCGAAAGAAGTAGAGAAGAGAGGGGGAGAAGCATGTAGCCGACGCCCACGAGCCACGAGAGCCAGGTATAAAGCGAATCACCGACCGTCCCGCCGATACCGAAGCGGGCGAGGATCAAGAATGCACTGAATGCGATCAGCAAAATTGCGGAAACGCCCCGGAGCGCCTCGCTACTGATGTGCTCCTTTATTACGCTATCGTTGTTATCGTTTCTACGCTTGGAGCGACCAGTCCGGCGCCTATCGTTCATTGCAACATCATATCACTCGCATGGAAGGCGTGATTTTCTACATTCCGCGTATCAAAAATTGCATTCATACGCGTCGACCACCTAGTGATCCGAGGGACATCACGCCCCACGCAACGATTGCTATATTTGATTGTCCTTTATATAATCGGGGTGCGTCTATCGGACATCTCTGGGACGGCCATCAATAACCATATGGACGGCATTAAGGACATACAGAAGAAAGACACATTGTCACGGATCCTTCAAAATAACCTTAAAACCCGTCCTTTTGGGACCAACATTGCTGCCGATCGTGCCTACGCGCGCGCGGAGCGTTGTGCAGCGGCCATTCACCTTGTCACGAACCACATCCCGGCGAACGAACCAACGCGCATATCTGCACGCCGCACATGCCTTGAATTGCTCACGCACGTACTCTCCTTGCGTGATGAGATGCGCTCGGGGGGTCGTGCGTTGCCCGCCACGCTCGCGTCAGTGCGCAAACTAATATCCATAATGCGACTCCTCTCCATATCAGGATTCGTCTCGGTCCAGAACATAGAAGTCATGGTCGAAGCGCTCGATGAACTCTCAAACATTCTAGAGAGGTCGCAAAGATCGGCGCTCTCCGAGAGCGTTGTCCTAAAGAGTGAGGACTTCGTTCCACCAAGTGCCGTCGTATCGGACATCCAACGGACAAGCGGCAGAGCGCTAACGGACGGCGAGAGCGAGACCCAACGGGTGTCCGATACCAAAAGGTCAGGTCTACGTTCCGAGTCGATCATGTCTATTTTACGCGCTCGTAGCAACCTTGGCATCAAGGACATTGCCGCAAACCTTCCCGAGTACAGCGAGAAGATGATCCAGCGTGAGCTTTCACGACTCGTCTTGGCAGGCAAGGTCAAAAAGGTGGGTGCTAAGCGGTGGAGCACGTATTCCCTTGCTGCATAGCTATTTCCGTTGTCGAATGCGTGCTGCCGGGCAATAATGTGCCCAAAAAGCATGAATACGGAAAGAAGAGAGGCTGGTGTGCGTCAGAGCAGTTGACTCCCGTTAGGGGGGAGAGTATTGTGGCCCCGTAACTTGGGACCGAGAGGAGCCTTCCAATGTGGCTTTTTGGGGCCCTTTTTTGGCAACAAGTTATCCACAAAAGGCAGATATAGGCTCGTCTTGGCCGTAGGCTCGCTGATATATAATTGTCCCGATGCGCTTGTGTTTTTCGTGAAGCGCGTCGAAAGCGAGAGCGGCAAATGCTTGCTGCTTAGTTCGTTGACATTTGCATAGGGGTAAAAACGTCAGGCTCCGCCGGTCGGCGGATCGCCTGGATCTATCAAACGTAAAAGTGTTTGCGTGCGTGCGCGAATATTGTTGTTTGTGTGCGCGTGCCATTCAGAAATTCCTGTAATTGTTCGGATACGAAATGTACGGATGAAATCGGTCTATCTTCTTGCTGCTAAGCCAGCCCCACTTTTGCTCATTAAACTTTTGTAACTTCCTCGGTTCGAACGCGTGCGTTTGATCGAAACGAAGTTGCTGAGTTTGAAATGCAAAAGTGGAGCTGGACTGGCAAAAATGCATCGCCGCAAGGCGGTGGAGCGAACGTCACGCTCACGCAACGAGCGTGTGCAAGACGAAAGCTCCAAATTATCAGTGTCTTCAGTTATAAGTTATTAGTAGAAGACAAATTATTACGCGTGTCCTCCTCGTCGAAAGGGTGGACATGCGGTCCAGCCCCAGTTCTGAGTTATGGAAATTTCCATTATTCAAAACTGGAGCTGGATGAAAGGTCATATAAAACTATGAGTAAAGCATTAGCAACAAAAAATGTTGCGGCAGTGCTCGTTGGTGTAGGTCTCATGATCGCGTTCGGATTTACTTTTGCCACACCGGTAAAGGCGCAGACGACCGCAGATCTCCAGGCCCAGATCACGGCACTTCTCGCACAGATAGCCGCTTTGCAGGGCGGCTCGGGTTCCCAGCAAGCGGGGGGACTCAACTGCAGTATCACCTTCACACGAAGCCACTCGATGGGGCAGAGTGGAGGTGAGATCATGTCAATCCAAAAGTTCCTGAACAGCGTCGACGGCACGCAGGTCGCGACGGTTGGTGCAGGTTCTCCGGGTAACGAAACATCGTACTTCGGCGGACTTACGCGCGCTGCGGTCTCGAAGTTCCAGCAAAAGTATGGCATCACGCCGACGGCTGGTTTCTGGGGTCCGATTTCGCGCGCAAAGGCAAACAGTCTCTGTGCATCGGCACCGACTCCAACTCCGACGCCTCCAGGCACACCGCCTCCAGTACCAGCAGGTAGTGGGCTCCGCGTCTCGCTCGCATCCGACAACCCGGCAGCAAGTACGATCGTGAAGAGCCAGGGTATCGCCGAGCTCGCGAAGTTCACCTTCACGAACGGTACGGGTGCTCCGGTATCGGTCACCAACCTTGCGTTTAAACGCATCGGTGTTTCGACCGACTCTGACTTGAGCAACATCTACCTCTACGAGGGTGCAAAGCGCATCAGCGATCCAGCAGGTATCTCGAGCGGTAACTTCAACTTCAACAACTCCGCTGGTGTCATTACGGTTCCGGCTTACGGTTCGGTCTCGGTTTCTGTTCGCGCCGACATCGGCTCGACGAACGGCAACCAGGTCGGCGTACAGCTCACGGGCGTGACGGCTTCGGCTCCGCTTGAAGCATCTGTTGTGCTTCCGATCTCGGGCAACTTACACCTCATCTCCAACGCGACTATCGCGACGGCGACATGGGGTGCAGCAACACCGAGTGGTGGCACATTCGCTCCGGCGAACGAGGTCACACTCTTCCAGTCGACACTCACGGTCAACAACCGCGCTGTGTGGCTGAAGTCCATCCAGATCGAGAATCGCGGTTCTACGAAGGACGGCGACTTCACCAACCTGAAACTCTTGGTTAAGGGTACGCAGGTCGGCGCAAGCGGCTCCCTCATGAACGACAAGATCGTCTTCGATCTCTCGGCAAACCCCTTGAAACTTGAGACAGGCGGTAACGAGATCCGACTCGTCGGTGACATTCTCGGCACCTCGGGCGAAACCTTTGACTTCCAGGTTCGCCGCGGTATCGACATCATGCTTATCGACTCCGAGCTCAACCAGCCTCTCGCGCCGACGGCGCCGACAGCTGTTACGGCAAACACGGTCGAAGGCATTGGTCTCTCGGTCACGAAGGCGAACACCTCGCCGACGGAAAACGTCGGAGTAGCTTCTACAGGAGTTCTGTGGAGCCGCTTTGAGTTCCGCGGATCAGGCGACAACGTCAAAGTTGAAGAAGTGACTGTCGACGTTGACACGACACTTGGTGTCGGTATGGACAACGTCCGCGTCATGCTCGACGGCGTCCAGGTCGGCTCTACGGCCGACGTGAGCGAGACAGGTACTACCTTCTCACTCGGCTCCTCGATGATTCTCACGTCAGGCAAAACGCATGTCGTCGAGATCTATGGTGACGCAAAGACGACTGCGGGTACCAACTACGCGAACACAGACACTGTTGACGTCGGCGTCTCTATCGACAACGCTGACACGGAGGGCATCGCCTCGGGCGACCGCCTTACGGACGACATCGCCGAAGTCGAGGGCAACTCGAGAACGGTTTCGTCCTCGACGCTTACGGGTACGAAGGCTTCCGGCTACGGCGACCAGACGATCGTCGCAGGCGCCAACAACGCCAAGCTTGGTAGCTTCACACTCTCGACGGGTTCGACAGAGGGCGTGAACGTGAACACCATCGTCATCAACCTCTCTACGGCTGAAGCTGCGTCGGTCACCGACATCCGCCTCGTCGACAACGCGACGGGCGCACAGATCGGCTCGACAAAGTCTTCCGCTTCGACGGCGAACACCTTCTCGGTCAACATGCCGATGGGTGTCTCCGCGACGAAGACCATCAACCTCATCGGTAACATCAAGTCGGGTTCCAATGCCGGTCCATGGATCGCAACGCTTGACGACACGTCAGGCGGTACGGGCGCGACGACCGGTACATCGGTAACCATCGGCTCTGATGTCAACCTTCAGACCATTACGCTCGGCTCCGGTACGCTCACGGTCACTCGTGACCCTGGCACACCGGTCAACAGCAATGTGATCGCAGGAACGAACTCGGTCGCAGTCGGTAAATTCGACTTCGCCGGTGCGAACTCTTCGTTCACGGTCCAAGAGCTCCAAGTCAAGGTCCCGAACGGCGCAGCTACATCTGTCTCGTCGGTCACCTTGAAGTACAAGAACTCGGCGGGTGCCGAGCAGACTGTATCGCAAGCGCTCTCGGTCAGCGCTTCGCAGGTCTACGCGACTGCGACCTTCACCGGCCTTACGATGTACGTACCGCAGAATGACTCGGCTGACCTCGACGTATACGTCGACGTGCCGAGCATTTCCTCGGGCTCGGCTTCTGGTGCTGCTATCTCCGTCCTCATCGACGCTGACAACGGCTTCAAGGCACTTGATTCGGCAGGCTCTTCGGACACATCCGCGGCTTCGTCCGACGTCAACTCCGCAGCCTCTTCGGGCTACGGCACCAAGTACGTGAAAAAGACGGTCCCGACGCTCACGCGTCTTACGACCGGCTACACGACGAACACCGTTGCTGCAGGAATCGGTCTCTATCGCTTCAGCGTTACAGCTGACGCGGCAGGTGCTATCGACTGGCGCCAGATCTCGTTCACTGTCACAACGACAGGTGTCGAGCTGTCGAGCTTCACGCTCTACGACGTGACAGGTACGGCAGTTGCAGTCAACAGTGCTGCGACGTCAACGATAAGTTATGGTACGTCAGGTACGACGCTAACCATCTGTCCTGACACGTCCTGCTTCAACGGGGCAGAGCAGCAGATCGGTGCGGGTTCGACAAAGACGTACGAACTGCGCGCGGCGACTGTTGCAAACTGGGGGGCTGCGGGTGACCAGGTCACCATCAGTTTCCTTGAGGACACAGTGGCGGTCGCGAACACGACGCCGCTGAACCTCACCAACGTCTATGGCATGGTCTGGTCTGATCGCTCGAACACGAGCCACACCACCACCACGTCCGACTGGACGAACGGCTACCTCGTGAAGGACATGGACAACGACACGCGCTCCTGCCAGTTCGGCACGGCGACGACGTGTACTCCGTAACCTCCACGTAGCACAGCTCTCTCGGGAGAGCTCCGGTCGGGATTTCGGCCCGGCACAACCAAAACCGCCACGTATGACGTGGCGGTTTTGCGTTTGGTGGTACCCAGATGATATACTCGCCAGCATGGAAAATCTCAACAAGAACATACTTATCGGCGCGGGAGTTGTTGCACTCATTCTTGTGGCTGGATGGGTGTTCATGGGCAGCCCTTCTCACCCGCTACCTATTGCAGAAGGCGACACTATCGCTTCGTGGGATTTTACAGGTACCTATAAGGACGGGGGAGAGCTCGAGAAGAAAGCGAACGACGAAATAGCTCGGGAGCAGAGCCTTCTTGGCGGCGACCAGAGCGGAAAAGGAGACGATCCGACAGACTACATCATCTACGTGAGCGTCGCGAATCAGTACGAGCTCCTGGGGAACGGTAAGGCAGCGTACGACAATCTCGGCCGCGCGCTGAAGATCGACTCGACTAAAACCGGGCTTGCATGGCGCAACCTCGGTGCTCTCATGGAAAAGCTCGGCGCATTCAATACGGCACGGACCGCATTCTCCCGCGCTGTCGAGGCACAAACCGGCGTCATGGAATATCACATTGCGCGCCTGCAATTTCTCATGCGGCACTTTGCTGATGACACTACAGCGATCGAGTCGGCATTCATCGAGGCGCAAAAGACGTTTGGAGATGCACCGGAGATCCTCCAGATCAAAGCAGAGTGGAAAGAAAAGATCGGCCGCTATGACGAGGCGATTGCGGCGCTGCAAAAAATGGAGCAGCTCGTCGGTTCACGCAACGAGGGCGTTGCTCGGGAAATCGCGCGCCTCCGCGGACTATGACACGCGTCCTTGTACGCGTATTTCCATATTTTCTTCTCATACCGCCCGTGGCGGCGCTTTTGTATATCGACGGACTTCTCTATCCGTATCTCGCGCCAAAGACCCTCCTCATTAGAGCAGCATTCATACTTGCAACAGGCACATTTGCGTATCGTGCTCTGTCTGGCGTTCCGTTCTATTTCGAACGGCTTCGCAATAAATGGACCTGGACTCCCGCCGTACTTCTCGTATGGGCCTATATATCTTCGCTATTCGGTATCGACTTCTATCACAGCTTTTGGTCCATTTTTGACCGAGGGGACGGTCTTCTCACACTTACCGCGATAGTCGGTTTCTTCTATCTCACGCTTCTTTATGCTGACGACGTGTTTGTAAGGCGCCTCTTCGCGGTCATTGCATGGACATCGTCCCTCGCGGCCGTCTTCGGCGTGCTGCAATGGCTCCAATGGGTAAGCGGCATCGACCTCCCGCTTATTCCCGGCGTCTCCGAACGCGTATCGAGCACGTTTGGCAACCCCACCTTCTTCTCCAGCTATATCGCGCTCTCGCTTTTCGTAACACTCATCGTCGCTCCTCTGCTCGAAGGGAAGTGGCAGAAATGGGCCTATGGTGGCGCAGCCCTGCAGCTCTTAGGCGTTCTCGCAGGGGCGACACGCGGGACACTTGTCGCGATGGTTCTCGCCGCATGTGTGGCGTTCATGTATTTCGCATGGAGAGGTGTGGGCCGCTACCGTACGTATGCCCGCATCGGTATCGTCGCCCTTGTGGTTGCCGCGGCGCTGTTTTTCGCATTCCGCACGCAGCTTGCCCAGGTGCCCTTTGCGCCTATTTCCCGCCTCGCGCAGATCTCACTCCGCGACACGACGGTGGAGAGCCGCCTTTTCATCTGGCAGAACGGTATTGGGGAGGCACTGAAGAGTCCCATCGTCGGCGTCGGCGCAGAACACGTATCCGTGTTGTTCAACCGTTTCTACGATCCGACGCAGATACTGGAGGAGTGGTTCGACCGTACGCACAACGCCTTCCTTGATTATCTGGTGCAGTATGGAATACCCGGATTTCTCCTCTATCTTGCCCTCATTGTCGCGTTTGTGCACGAAGCATACCTATTGCTTCGCTCGAGCGCTCCGGGGGAGAGCCGTCGCGGACTTCTCTTCCTCTTAGCGGCGATCGTGTATGCGGTGCAGAACTTTTTCGTCTTTGATACAGCGCTCACGCTCTGGCTCTTTATGTCCCTTCTTGCGGCGATGTTCGTGTGGAGGCTTCCTACGGCGACTCACTCCCTCCTGCGTTTGCGTCTATCGCCACCGGTCGCACTTGCGGCTGGAGGTCTCATCGCCCTTCTCGTGATCCCTGTGTCCCTCCTCCCTCTTCGCGCGAACATGCTGCTTGCCGAAGGGTATCTGTATCAGCTCGTCGATGCGCGGCGCTCGGTAGGCGCCGTGGAGAAGGGGTTACAGCTCGGCACGTACGCCGATATGGAATATGGGTACCAGCTCTACGAGTGGTACACGGAGCGGCAGACGACGCGGCTCGAAGGGGAATCGCGTCTTATAGCCTACCGTGCCGCACGAGATGTCCTCAAGGCGAACGCAGAGAGGTATCCATACGACGCCCGCACCCTCACGTATTACGCGCATGTGCTGGATGTAGCCCCCAAGGGGGAAGAGCCCGAAGAGCGCCTCGTGCGCGAGGTGCTCGCACAAGCCATCAATCTTTCACCGAAGCGCATTCAACCGCGTTATCTTTTGGCGAACGTTTCTATAAAGAATGGTGATGCTTCTCCCCCGAAAAGTGCCGCAAAGCGACAGTATTATGAGGAAGCGATACAGGGGCTTGCCGACTACTCCGCGCTCGTGCCCGCCTTTGCCGAGCCGTATTACATCATTGCAACGCTCTATCAGACGCTTGGCGACCGCACGCTCGCGAATGAGTGGGCCGCGAAGGGCCTCGCAGTCTATGCGTCAGATACCATATCGAATGCCAATACGGCAAAGCGCGCATCGCGTTTCTACGTGACGTATGAAGATTGGGAGAACGCGCGGCGCTTTTTGAGGGATTATGCCGCATCCGAGCCGGAAAATTTTCCCGTGCTCTATGACCTCGCGAAAACAGAATTCTTGGCCGGGAATCCGGAGCGTGCGCGGGAGATCGTTGAAGAGCTTCGCGTGAAAGCGCCGGGGCTCGTCGAGACGGACCCCAACTTCTTAAGGGCGCTTGCAGAGTAAGGATCGACAGAACGTCCCGAGTTATACACAGCCCACCCCTTCACGCCCCTTTTGCGTCAAATTCAGGCGTACAATAGCATCACATTGCCGTCTTTGCGGCGTGGTGATTTTGCAAGTAAGGTCGTCAACTTATTAGAAAAATTATTAATATAGAGTAATTATGAAAAACATGGTTAATTGGACTCGCGATGCAAGCCTGGTATCGCTCGGTATTTCTGTCGCGGTCGTGCTGCTCTTTGGCGCCGTTATGGTGCAGGGCTCGACGACTATCTCGACCAACGTCTCGACAGGCGGTACGCTCGCTGTCACAGGGGCCTCAACATTGACAGGCCTTACGACGATGAGCGCTGGGTATGTCGCGGTAGGATCTTCGACCGTCGTTGGTGCGTTTACCACGACCGGTGGGATAACCGGCTTCTTGTCGTCGGCATCGTCGACAGTCAACGGTGCGTTCGCCGCGACCGGAGCCGCGACTCTTTTGAGCACACTCGCTGTCACGGGAGACGTTACTTTGAGTGGAGGTGCAGGAGGCTTGGACATTACCACCTCGAATACCGCGACGTCTTCAGCGACGATTGGCTGCGTTACGATGTATGCCACCTCAACTGCTACACCTGTCAGAGTTGTTCTCGGTACAGGTCAGGTTTCGACCACCACGAGTGCAGCTACAGCAGCTGTGATAGGTGGCACGATGTTTTGGACGTTCGGCGCGTGCTCCTAAACTTTGCTAGTAGGTAGTCTTATCAGCCTAGCTAGCGAACACGCATGAAGAAATTTCTCGCAACAGCAGCAACGCTTGCACTCCTCGTGCCATCGCTTGCCCTTGCAGCCTACAACGACGTGACGCTCACGACTGACACAATATTGAGTGTGAACAGTTCTGACATCACTGTCGTTGGTACGAGCGCCGTCGTCGAATCGATGGAAGTGGGAGCAACAACGATAATATTCACGATGCCAACCAGTTCCCACATTGAGATGCGGTCGGCATCCGGAACGGCATTGACGGCAAGTGACAGTACCATTCTGACGGTCAATACCTGTAGTACCGGAAACACAGCCATGAGCTTCAACAACACGGGCGACTCGACCATCACCGAGACCGTGACGGTAGGATCTGCTCACTGTACATTGAGCGCTGGCGGTGGTGGCGGTGGCAGCAGCTTCGGTGGAGGAGGTGGAGGTGGAGGTGGCACCGTTACACCCTCCCCAACGCCAACGCCAACACCGACCCCAAGTCCAACTCCATCAGCATCCAACGCAGAACTAGGGGCGTTGCTCGCGCAGTTACGCAGTCTCATCGCGATCTTCCAATCGCTGGGAGGAACGGTAACACCAGCAATGAGCGCTTTTCTGAATGCATCTCCCAACGCATCCTTTATGCGCGATCTCAAAGCGGGTTCAACGGGGGATGACGTGAAGGGACTCCAAGTATTCCTCAATACGCATGGGTATGCTGTAGCTTCGAGCGGCCCCGGCTCGCCCGGCAATGAGACGACACGCTTCGGCGCAGCGACCCGAGCGGCTCTGGCCAAGTTCCAGAAAGCGAACGGCATCTCACCAGCAGCTGGATACTTTGGACCAAAGACTCGAGCAGCAGTGAACGGAATGTAGAAGGACTTTGTTTTGTCCGCACAACGGCCGCGTCAGACGCGGCCGTTGTCTTTTTATCGGACCCGCGGACGCTTTCGTGCCCAGCGTGTCGCCAGGTAGAGGAGGAGAAAGAAGAGAAGTGCAAAAAAGGGATAAAAGTATGCTGCGGAACGAAAGATCGTTAAGCCTCCTTTGTAGAAAGCATCCTGCGCAGTTGCGAGCATAGAGTCGGACTCGAGACCCTTGTCGTCGGAGTGTTCCGTAGACACTCCGAGCGCTAGCCCCTCGGAACCGAAGCCCTCGATATTCGAACTCGTATCTCGTGTTCGACGTTGGGCAACTTTCTTATCAAAATAATTTTGGCCTTTCTCGCGCAATGATTCTGTCGTGCTGAAGATAGACGTTGCTGCGTCCAGAACGAACGGACTCGAAGATGCAATGATGGTATTAGCAGCGCCTGAAGCAGTTTGTATTGCCTCGGAGAGAGGGGAGGGCGGCGGGGCGCTGACAACTATCTCAATTGAGCCTGTTTCCATGTTGGAAACGACCACGTTCTCGATCTTCGCGGAGATCGTATGTGTGCCGACCGTCGCGCTCCAGGCTACCGACTGAATGGAGGATTTGCCTCGCTCAAGCGCGAATTCATTTGTCCCTACCTTTTTCCCATCTACCGTGAATGCGACGGTACCTTCTATTTTCCCCTCGCTCCCGTTGTGCAACGCAGCGAAGATGGTAACGGTATCACCCACGACCGCGCTATCCTGCGAGAGCCAAATGTTGCGCGGAGGAAAGCCTGCAGGGATAGTTTGGGCAGTCAACGTTGCCGGTAGGGCTGTCAGCGCGCAGAAGAACAAACTTGCGGCCGCGACGGTAGGCAGAGTCTTTCCCATACCAGATACTATATACGAAATACGATATACTATCCGTGATGAACTCTGCCAACTCTTTTTTAAAATTCACTCTCGGTTTTCTGACGCTCATCAGTGTGAGCTTCGTCGTTACCTTTGCCGTGAATTCGTATACGGTTGCGCAGGATGAGCAGCAGCAAACAGCGGCGGCTTTACAGGCGCTCGTGGAATAAAAAAAGCGTCGGGCAGAGAGGTTTTGCAACCTTCCGCCCGACGCCGCGCACATGAGGAGACGCATACGCAACGTCCAATCCCTCACGCCGCTATCGGAAGCCTCACTCGTGCCGAGGTCGTCTCGATGAAGGCGTCGAGGATTTCCCGCTCCCGAGGCTTCAGAATTTGCGGGAAGTCAGAGTGGTGCTCGGGCTCGACCATATAGAGGAAGAGTCCGGCAGCAATTTCGAACCCGAGCTCCTTGTTGATGAGTACGAGAAGAGCCTTGTTCGTACTCGGGAGTTCGCGATACTTTCCAGCAAGAACACCTGCACGCATGAAGACCTCCTTGGTTGCGACAGGAATAGATAATGACATGTTTATCAAGGAAGGTCAATATTGGATTTTGCCTCAAGTCCTGTATTCTTCGCGGGTCAGGCTAGAGACAGCGAGCTTTCCCGAAAGGGATGTCAGACTTGCCGAGGTCGTACTCAAAAAAGCCTGTTAGTAATTCGTAGTTTTTGCAATATGGCAAAAACAAAAGAACAGAAAGCAGCGATCATAGACAAGCTCGAGAACGCGCTTAAGGAGGCGACCTCGACGGTATTCGTACACTTTACGAAGGTGACCGTCGCGGAAGAGTCGGCGATGCGTCGCTCTTTGCGGGGCGAGGGCGTTTCGTACTTCGTTGCGAAAAAGACGCTCATCCGTCGCGCGCTCGCAGCTCTCGGCCACAAACACGATGACCTTCCGCTTGAAGGCGAGCTGGCCGTTGCGTACGCCGCGGGAGATGACACCACAGCGTCTGCGCGGCTCATGCACGAGTTCGTCAAAAAGCTTGTCGATAGGCTCACCATCGTGGGAGGCATCTTCGAGGGAAAGCTCGTCGGCCAGGCGCACATGCAGGAGATAGCAACCATTCCGCCCCTGCAAACCCTGCGGGCAATGTTCGCACAGCTCCTCAATTCTCCACGAGTCCGATTTGCCGTTGTACTTGGTAAAGTCGCAGAAACTAAAGGTTCGTAATTATCACTCACTAGTCGCTATACCCTAGTGGCTAACAAACTATTCGTATGGAACAAGATAAAATCATCGAAGCGGTAGAAAAAATGACCGTCCTCGAGCTCAACACGCTCGTGAAGGCGATCGAGGAAAAGTGGGGCGTATCGGCGGCAGCGGTCGCTGTTGCAGGCCCTGCAGCGGCGGCAGGCGAGGAGAAGACGGAATTCAACGTCGAACTCACAGCGGTAGGCGAGCAGAAGATAGCGGTCATCAAAGTGGTCAAAGAAGCGCTCGCGCTCGGCCTCAAAGAGGCAAAGGACCTCGTCGAGAGTGCTCCCGCGCTCCTTAAAGCAGATGTAAAGAAAGAGCAGGCGGAGGAGTGGAAGAAGAAGATAGAAGACGCTGGTGGAAAAGTTACGTTGAAATAGCACCTCCTCAAAAAAGAGAAGCCGTCGGATTCACCGGCGGCTTTTCGCGTTGATGGATTATCGGCCTGGGACATCAGTCCGGGGCGATGTCGCCGTTATCTGCCCAGTTTGCGAGCTGCAAGTTCATTGCCCGCCTTCAGCGGCCGTCTCGGACGCAGATTACAGCAAATAAAGTAATATGCGATTCCTGTCGCCCACATGGAGGTGACCATTAACCCAGGAAAGTAACTCTGCAAATCTGGCACACCAATCAGTTTCCCGACAAATGCCAGGATTGTTACAAGAACAAGTCCAGGAATCAGATAACGTCGGGGCCTCATGTCCTGAAGTTCGTTCGCGTACCCCGCGTCAATCGTACGATGGGCAAAACGCTCCATAGGTTCGCAAATGATCACCAGGAGTGCGCAGCTGATGGCTACTCCGAGACAGATTATTTCACTTACCCGATCCGGTGCGATGAAATAACCTCGAATAGAGAATGCGAATCCTATCAGTAGACAGATTTGCGCGAGTCTAAAATTTGTAAGGCCGTATCGCGCGTGTATCCAATCGCTGATTGGTTGGAACTTCGATTCTAGGAGCCAACAGTCGAACCTTTCAAAGACCTCAGCAGTTTTCATATGGTCCTCCCACGTTGCTGTCAGGGACATTAAGCAGTCTTGTGTGCATGGTGTCAACCAACTTGGCAAGCGTCTGCGGGAGAGTAGAATCCCGAGTATGGCGCAAGACTTTCTAGGCAAGCTCTTGGGCAATCCAGCGCGAGCCAAGGTTTTACGCGCTTTTTCACTTAGTCCCTCCGAGGTTTTTACACTTCGTCTCATTGCCCGGCGCTCTGGCATTTCGACGAAGGTGGCCCAGAAAGAGATCCGAATGCTTATTGATCTAGGGATTCTCGCAAAGGGGAGACTTACCATCACACTCAAAAGTGGCCGCAAAATAGTGGCGTCGAAACAAAAGGAACCGACCTGGCAGCTTAATCCTGAATTCAAGCACGCTTCCGCTATTTCGAAGTTCGTTCATGAGGTATCTCCCGTGCACCATAAGACCATTGTCGGCACCTTGAAGCGCTCCGGCCGCATGGCGGCCATAATCCTCTCCGGCAGCTTTATGGGCGATCCAAGCCGTCCGGCCGATCTCGTCCTTGCAGCCGATGGATACAACGAAAGCCGCATTGAGCACGCTATACGGAAGTTAGAGCCTCAATTGGGGCGCGAAATACGCTACGCCCTCTTTTCGACCCCTGAATTCCGGTATCGTCTGACCATCCAAGACCGCCTTATCCGCGATACTTTGGACTTTCCGCATCTTGTTCTTCTCGATAAGACCAGGCTTCTGTAAAATAACGGCTTAGTTGAGCCACAATGCCCTGCCTACTGGCAGGCAGGTATCCACATACTTCCCTTTAGAGCCCTTCACGCGGCCGAGAGGTTGCTATCATTAAAGGCATAAGAGGTCGAAAACCTTATAACTTATTGCGGCTAGCGAGGATCATCATGGAAGCTTGCTTACATAATGTCCGAGCGACGACGCAAAATGCGAAGCATTACCAACATTATTAAGTCTTTTTGCTATCTATGATAGTTAATCAATCGGTGGGTGCCTGGCAGACCGCGTTCGCGGACATGTGGTTCACCATCATGCAATTCCTCCCCAACATCATCGCGGCCATCATCATCTTCATAATCGGTTGGATCGTCGGGGTCGTGCTGTACCGGGTCGTAGAGCAGATCGTAAAGGTCTTGCGTATCGACGATGCTCTGAAGGCGGCCGGTGTGAATGAGGCAGCCCGCGACGCGGGTATCAACCTCAATGTCGGCGCGCTCTTGGGAACGCTGGTGCAGTGGTTCATCGTCATCGTCTTTTTGGTGACGGCACTCGAAGTTCTCGGCCTCAGCCGCGTAACGATCTTCCTTCAGCAGGTAGTATTGCTCTACTTGCCGCAGGTTATCGTCGCGGTACTCATCCTCATTCTCGCAGCGATCGTCGCGGAGGCAGCGAAGAACATCATCGCTGGTTCGGCGCGTGCAGCGGGCGCTCACTCGGGTAATCTCGCCGGCACTGTCGCAAAGTATGCCATCTGGGTCACGGCCGTTCTTGCCGTCTTGAACCAGCTCGGCGTCGCGACGGAATTCGTGCAGACGCTCTTCACGGGTATCGTGGTCGCACTCGCGCTCGGTTTCGGACTCGCGTTCGGGCTCGGCGGCAAGGAAGCTGCAGCTCGTACGATAGAAAGGGTTCGTGGCGAGATTTCGCACGGACGCTAAGTTGTCCCAGTATGTTTTTTGAAAGCGGCCCGCCGATCACGCGGGCCGCTTTCGTTTCTGCTAGAATGTCGCAATGCAGGCAGTGATACTCGCAGCCGGACGCGGGACGCGCATGGACGAGTTGACGACGGCTGTCCCGAAGCCAATGCTCGAAGTCCTGGGCCGTCCCTTGCTTGAATACAAGCTCGACGCGCTTCCCGAGGAGGTCAGTGAAGTTATATTGATAGTCGGATACCTCAAACAGATGATCCAGACTCACTTCGGCACAAGCTACCGAGGCAAACGTGTTAGTTACGTCGAGCAAAAGGAATTCGATGGCACGGCCGGCGCGCTGTGGTGCGCTCGCACGCTCTTGCACGATCGTTTCGTCGTCATGATGGGTGATGACATCTACCATACGGACGATGTGCAAAGATGCATTGAGGAGTCAAACACGTGGCGTCTCTTGGTGCAGCAGGAGCCTGAAATGCACCGAGCAGGCAGCGTTCAGCTCGGCACTGATGGCCGTATCGTCAATATCGTCGAGAGTTCGGCGGAGGACGAGGCGCGGATGGGACCAGGTATAGCGAGCACCAATCTCTATATTCTGGATGCGCGGCTTTTTTCATCACCGCTCGTTCCGAAACATGCGGGCAGCCTCGAATACGGCTTGCCGCAAACCGTTGTTGCTGCCTCACGTGAACTGGGCATTCCCTTCGAACCAATTTTTACGGAAAAGTGGATACAGATCACCGCACCTAAGGACCTCGTGGCGGCCGCCGAACTTTTGAAAAAATACGAGATCAAATAGTCTTGTAATAGTGTCGACGCGACAGGCTGCGCGACCGCCCGGGCGAGTTGTTTAACCTTGCTTTCATAATGTCTGTGCAACGATTACGCGGGGTCGAATTTTAGGGGTGTACTAATCAGCATCAAATAATCATGAATCACAACATAAAACGCGGCTTCGCGGCACTCGATGAAGAACAGCGTCGAGAAATCGCGTCGCTCGGCGGGAAAAGCCAGGGTAGACAGAATAATCCGGGGAATTTCGCGAACGACAGGCAAAAAGCGGTAGAAGCAGGACGAAAAGGGGGACAATCACGGGGTACTAGGGACGACATCAACGAGTAAGATAGGAAGAGAAAAGCAGCAAAAAATGCCTTTTTACGGGCGTTTTTTGCTGCAGGACCGACCCCGTGGTAGCTATTGCTGGAAGTCTGCGCCAGAAATTTGACATGCAATATCGAATCGCCTATACTCACCGTTACGTATATGTGTTCGGAAAGACACGCAAAAAGGCGGCACAGCTAAGCGGAAGAAATTCTGCGTAGGCGGCCGCTTCCAAGCGGCCTTTTTCGTGCCCGTTATAGGGCAAAACATGTATACGCTTTGTCCTTCGTAGCCGCGTCAGACGCGGCGAAGTAGGATAGCTCGTTGAAAATTGAATAACGACACAAAAAGAAAACAAAAACATCGGCTCGAAAGGGTCGGTGTGAATCAACAACATTCTGTATTCAGTTAAAAGTCTCTGAATGCAGAGTGCAGGAATCCAGCTCCACTTTCAGCTCTCGTTTACTCCTAGGCGAGAGTCTGAGGGTGGGTGGCCGTTGTTCAACGTGTGGTGCGTTGAATAACAGCGTAAGGCCACCCACACCCTCATTTTGAGAGTTGAAAGTGGGGCTGGACAAAAGAAAAAAAGTCTTGTCCGTCTTGTAAACGGATGAGCAGAAAGCAGTTCGTCATTAGACATGACGAACGAGTCTCGCGAGTGCGCTAAACACTCGCGGGATAGATACGCGGTTCTCAGAATTCCTAACGGGAGTTCTGAGTAAGGGCGTGTGGTGGATGCCTAGACTGAAGAAGGCGATGAAGGACGCGGCTTAGCTGCGATACGCTTCGGGGAGGTGCTCAGCAACCTTCGATCCGGAGATTTCCGAATGGGGCAACCCTATCAGGCAAACCCTGATAACTCTCGACTTAACAGTTCGAGAGAGCAGACCTTGGGAAGTGAAACATCTCAGTACCAAGAGGAAAAGAGACCAACAGGTATTCCCTTAGTAGCGGCGAGCGAAACGGGAAAAGCACAAA
>Ga0209542_10009285_pt1 | contig 18088 bp, 17 predicted proteins | sample RifCSPhighO2_01_FD_184028 | JGI IMG/M metagenome (GOLD analysis project Ga0209542, IMG submission 184028) | Soil microbial communities from Rifle, Colorado - Rifle CSP2_plank highO2_0.1 (SPAdes) (version 2) | ecosystem: Environmental > Terrestrial > Deep subsurface > Rock core/Sediment ...
TAGATTTCTTGTAAACGTAGGATTATTCTATATAAATTCCTGGCTTGCCAGGTTTAGCTTTTTGAGCTTTATTTTCTGGGTCGTGCTTGGATTTATCGTTTACTGCGAAGACTTTTACTTGCTTATTAAGTTTCTTTGATAATATTTCTGGATTGTAATCATTAATTTCTTTAGGAATTACATAGAGGAAGATTGAAGAAGGTTCCTTGTTTTGTTTTTGTTTTATGATGCTTAAGATGTTAACAATGTCTGAAATAGTTTTTTCAAATATTTTTTCTTGTTCTTCTAATTCTGGCTTGATTTTTGATTCATCAGCAATTGGCCATTGCGCCAAAGAGATAAACGGTTTATTTCCGATTTTTTCCCAGAGCTCTTCGGCTATGTGGGGGCAGAACAGGGAGATAAGTTTGAGCAAGATTTCATAGTTTTCTTTTGAGATTCCTTCATTTGAACAATCTATTATATTAATTAAAGTAACAATTACCTTAGAATATTCAAATTTTTCAAGATTTTCAGTAATTATTTTTATTGCAGAATTGATTTTGCTATTAAACAATTCATTTTTTTCTTTAGTTAAGTTATCGCTTAATTTGATTAATTTATTTATAATTCTATAAGCACCTTCGACTCCTGTATCGCTCCATTCCATTTGCTTATCTGGGCTTGCAACAAACATTAAAAATAATCTTGCAGTATCAATTCCAAATTTTTCAGAAATATCTGTTTGTAAAACAACATTACCATAACTTTTAGACATTTTTGCTCCGTCTTTATAGACTATTCCTTGATTAAATAATTTTGAAAATGGTTCGTCAAATTTTACAAGACCCATATCCTTTAAAACTTTAATAAAAAATCTCGCATACATTAAATGCATTACAGCATGCTCTGCCCCCCCTACATATTGGTCAACCGGCATCCAATAATCTACTTTTTCTTTATCAAATGGCTGATTTTTATTTTTATTATCACAATATCTTAAGAAATACCAACTGGAATCAACAAAACCCCCCATTGTATCTGTTTCTCTTTTTGCGTTTTCTTTGCATTTAGGGCATTTGACATTAACAAAATCTTTGTTTGTGGAGATGGGATTTCCGGTAGATTTAAAGTCTACTTTTTCAGGTAATAAGACAGGTAAGTCCTTTTTTGGAACAGGCACTATGCCACATTTATCACAATAGATTATTGGGATGGGGGTTCCCCAGTATCTTTGTCTTGAAATAAGCCAGTCTCTTATTTTATAATTAATCGCATTTTTTCCTATTTTTTTCTTTTCTAGAAATTTTGTAATTTCGTCTATTGCTTTTTTAGAGTTCATTGAATTAAATTCTTTAGAATTAACTAATTCACCTTCTTCTGTAAATGCTTTTGTCATTTTCTCAGCTTTAAGTGGAGAGTTAAGTGGATTTATCACTACCTTTATTGGTATATTGTACTTTTTTGCGAATTCAAAATCTCTTTGGTCGTGGGCAGGAACAGCCATGACCATACCTGAACCATAATCTGCAACAACGAAATTTCCAGCATAGACTGGAACTTTTTCTTTTGTTAGGGGATTTATTGCATAGCTTCCTGTGAAGATTCCCTCTTTTTCTAGCAAATCTGTTTCTTTTTGACTGGTAGAAGTTATTTTTTTAAGGAAATCTTCTATTTGGTTTTTTTGTTCTTTTGTTACTAAAGACATTAATTTTGGGTGTTGTGCAGAAATTACCATGAATGTTACGCCATAGATCGTATCTGGGCGAGTTGTGAATATTCTCCAGGGATGATTGTTTATTGTAAATTCTATTTCTGTTCCATGCGATTTTCCAATCCAGTTTCTTTGCATTGTTTTAATTTTTTCAGACCAGTCAACTTTGTCTAAATCTTCTAATAATCGGTCTATGTAGGCTGTTATTTTGAAAAACCACTGTTCCATATCTTTTTTTACAACTTCATTTCCACATCTCCAGCATTTTCCACCTTCTGCTTCTTCATTAGCTAGAACGGATTGGCAATTTTCGCACCAATTAACTGGGGCTTTTTTTCTGTAGGCTAGGTCCCTTTCTAATAATTTTAAAAAGAAATATTGATTCCATTTGTAATAATCTGATTCATGGCTTGCAATGGTTCTGCTCCAGTCATAACTATTTCCTAATGCTTTTTGATAAGCCATAATTTTTTCTATAGCCTTTTCAGTGTATTCTTTAGGGTGGATGTTTGCTTTTTTTGCAGCTGTTTCTGCAGGCAATCCAAAGGAGTCATAACCCATAGGATATAAGACATTAAATCCTTGCATTCTTCTAAGTCTCGCAAAAACATCTCCGATTGTATAATTTCTTACATGACCCATATGTAAAAATGAAGCAGAAGGATAGGGATACATTTCAAGAACGTAACATTTTTTCTTTTTTGAATCTTCTTCTACTTTGAAAATTTTATTCTTTTCCCATTTATCCTGCCATTTTTTTTCTATTTTTTGGAAATTTAGTGTTTTTTCCATGGTAAAGGTTGTAATGTGGGGGATTTAAATTTTTTGGATTTAAAGTATCAACTTTATTTTAGTTAACAATAGATGAACATTCTTTACAATCCTTCTTTAATATATTTTCTTCTGGTATTATCTATTATTTCTCTGTTAAAAATAGTCAGTAATTATTGAGACGTATTCCTCTTATATTAGCTCAATAATTACTGCAATTGAGAAGAAATTAATTTTGATTCGTAATTATAGCTGTAATGAATTGGTGGTTGTTTAAATCGCTAAGCATTTGTTCATCTAGTGTATTAACGATTTCTAACGGAACTGTCAAATTATTAATCCTCTCTAATTTGATATTTTGGAGATAATTGTGAAGTTATTGAGGGAGGTTTTTGGGCTAGTGACATATGTCATGGGTTAAGGCAAGGGAAAAATGAAAGATTATTATCTTTTTAATTTTCTTTTTTTATTGGATGACTTTTTATTAGGCTTATTTTCATTTTTTATACTCTTTTTATATTCAACATAAGAATAAATTATAATATAAATACTGGCTGAAATTAAGGGGACCATTATGAAAAAAATGGCTAACTTTGGCAGGAGTATTCCTAAGAGAGAAAATATTGCTGAGATTTTGAATAATTTACCGCCGAGTTTGTGTGTTTTTTCCCAGACTAAATCGCTGCTTAGTGTCCAGGGGGTTCTAATTCCGATAAACCAATTTCTTTTTGCTTTTTCCATTATGGCACCCACATTGTAAAATAAGATTGCTAAGGCTGGAATGAGCATTATAACCATATTGAATTTGAAATTTAAGCTCCAGAGTAATGTTAAAAGATGAATGTAGAGTAAGAAAATAAGGGTGATTAAAATGAAATTGTCATAATGTTTTCTGAATTTTTTAACATTTTCTTTGAAGGGGTCTAATTGAGGTATAAAATAAAGTAGTAAGAATAATCCAATTGAAATTAGTGGCACTAAAAATAATCCCCAAAATTTTGGCATGTAACCATTGACTTCTCCCTGCGTGTTCCAATGTGATGCCATTTTTTGTGGCATGTAGGAGTATAATACGATTCCTAAAATAAATGAAATTAGTATTATTGCAATAGATGCCCACAAAGTTTTTTTCATTGATATAAAGGGGGAATTGGATTTAATAAGGTTTTGATTTTTGTCGTTTCGTCGTTCGTGGTTGGCGTTTGTCCATATTATTCTATAAGTTCCACAGGACAAATGCGAGTAAGATATATAAATGAGATTATATATTAGTTTTTATTATGTCAAGGCACTTGACGAAAACCGCACTCCTCAAGAATTCTTAAATTTGAATTCTTGATGGCCATCAAGATGCAAGCATCTTGAGGATTCATGGGGCGGTCGTGCCTTGAGCATCCAAAAATCTCGAACAAACTCTGGCTTTTAAGCCGCAGTAAAACACAAAGATTTTTTGATGAAAAAAGATGTCGTTGAGAAGAATTTAAAATGAAATCAGATAAAGCATTAGTTGTATTTCAGAGCAAGAAAATCCGAAGAATTTGGTTTAAAGATGAATGGTATTATTCTTTAGTCGATATTGTCAAAGTTCTAACCGATAGTATTAATCCTACTGATTATTTAAAAAAACTGCGTAAAAGAGATGTAGAACTTGGAAGTTACTTAGGGACAAATTGTCCCCATGTAGAAATGCTGACTGAAACAAGTAAAAAGAGAAACGTTCTTGCAGGGAATACAAAAGATGTTTTTAGGCTTATCCAGTCAATTCCAAGTAAAAATGCTGAACCATTCAAGAGATGGCTTGCAGAAGTAGGAAAGGAACGAATTGATGAAATCGAAAATCCCGAACTTGCTCAAGTAAGAATGAAAGAGATATACATTGCAAAAGGATATCCTCAAGATTGGATCGATAAAAGATTAAGGGGTATTACAATAAGGCAAAATCTGACTGATGAATGGAAAGAAAGAGGCATTGAAGAACAAAAAGATTTTGCTATTCTTACAGCGGAAATTTCTAAAGCAACATTTGGAATGACTCCGAGCGAGTACAAAGAATTCAAAAATCTACCAAAACAATCAAAAGTTAATTTAAGAGATCATATGAACGATTTGGAACTTATCTTTACTATGCTGGGTGAACGTATGACAACAGAACTTTCACAAGAAGAAAAACCAGAAACCTTTGATAAAAGCAAACATGTTGCTAAAAGAGGTGGAAAAGTGGCAGGAAATGCTATAAAAGATGCTGAAAAAGAATTAGGTCGTTCAGTAACAACTAGACAAAACTATCTTTCTATAATAGATAAAAAAAAGAAATTCATAGATAAAAGTAAGGAATAGGGGATTATTCCTATAATAAATGAGATTGAGATTATTGATATAAGGACCTACATCACCTTTTTCATGGATATAATAATGGAAGGAGATTTAATAAGGTTTTGATTTTTAGGATTTTTCAAAGAAAAAATTATTTTTTCTTTTTTAGTTTTCCAAATAAAAATCCTATTAATGTTCCAATTGTAAAATAAACTACAAGATTTACAACTATCGGAATGATAATTCCGTCAACAATTTTTGTGAAAAGCAGACCGGGAGATATTGCAAAGACTAAGCAATTGGCAGCATCTCCATGAATAAAACCAGTAATGAGACATAAATATGTTAATATTATCTGAATAAGTAATACGATCTCGAAAATTAGTCCCCCCTTTAGCCAGTATGGCCAGTTTTTCCATCCCATGTCTATTTTGTATATGGGGTTCTTATTAAATCTTTTGTGCGCGTTGGCTTTTTGTTAAAAATAGTTTAGCTTGGTATTTTCTTTTTTAGTTAAATTAATAAATGGAGCGATTCATTTTTTTATTATGGTTAGAATAAGATTAGCTAAGATAGAAGATTGCAAGAACTGTTCTGAATTGAGCAGGATAGAAGAATTAAGGCCTGCTGGAAGTGATTTTATTTCTGAAGAGTATTTTCGTGGTTTTGTTGATGAAGACGAGATGTTTTTTGTAGCAGAAAAAGAGAGAGAAATTGTCGGATATATTTTAGGGGAACCAATGAAAGGAAATTTAGCACATTTGGGGCTATTAACTGTAAATAGTAATCTTCGAGGCAGGGGGATTGGCAAGAAACTTGTTGAAGCATTTAGGGAAAAGTGCGATGAAAAAAAACTAAGTTATTTACTTTTGTATGCTCCTAAGTTTAATGAAAATACCTTGGAATTTTACAGACGATGTGGATTTAAATAAAGTAAGGAACATATTCAATTTTTGGAAGAAAGGGAATAGAATGTAAATAGTCGAAGTATAAATTTTTGTATACGGGGTATAATTACTTTATTTCAATTCCTTCTTAGATTTTTTCAGATCTCCTGATTTTTCAACTAATTTATCAAAATCAGATTCAAATAATTTGTCTTGCACTATCCTATATCTTTCAAATTCTGTATCTGCAAATTCTTTTGCTATTTTCATAGTTATCTTGCCAGCGTTTTTTAATATTTCCCGTTCATCAAATTCTAAAAAAGCATCAATCCTCTTTGCCCAATCTTCCATGGTCATGGGTATTTTTCTTTTTGCTCTTTCTTCTGCTAAATCAAGGTATGCACTGACTATTCTCCCTAAGGATTCTAATTCTTCTTTTGTTAAATAATTCTTAGCTATCGATATGTCAAGAATTGTTTTTGCGCAAACTCTCTACTTTAGTTCGTGAGAAAGTAAAAACAATTCTTGAGCATGCTCAAGAACCCCGAACACGCCCCGGAATTTATTCCGGGATTCTTGACACATCTGTTTTGAGTATTTTACCTTCTGGTGAGTTTTTCCATGAAGTCAAACCCATATAATCTTTTTTACTATCTGCTCTTTTTACAATTAGTTCAGGTGCAGTGTGTTTATGTATTGCATAATGAAGCTTGTTTTGAACTTTTGCGAAGAATTCTTTTGTTGTTTCTGCGTTTTTATCGTAGTCTAGGCTTGTTGCATAGATATCTGTTATTTTTTGGTAGAAATTTCTTTCACTTAATCGTATTTCTCTAATTTCAGCTAAGAGTTCATCAAAATAATTTTGATTTAAGAAATTTCCATTTTCTAATCGTTTTTTGTCTAAAACATATCCTTTAATTGCGAATTGTTTTAGGACTTTGGTTGCCCAGATTCTAAATTGTGTTGCTCTTTGTGAATTCACTTTATATCCTACAGAAATAATTATATCAAGATTGTAAAATTGAGTTTCATAAGATTTCCCATCATTTGCAGTATGTCGGAAATTCCGACAAACTGAATTCTCAACTAATTCGCCCGAATCAAATATCTCTTTTAAATGTTCAGCAATGGTACTTCTTCCTTTATCAAACAGTTTAGCAATCATTTTTTGAGTTAGCCAAACAGTTTCATCTGCATATTTTACTTCAATAGAATCTTCTTTAGATTGAGAAGTAAATATTAAAAATTCTGCTGTTGAGTTTCTAATGGCTAATTCTTTAGTCATTTTAAATAACCCTCGCAATACATCCCGGCAGTTCGTATTTTAGGAATTTTCCCGCATTTACTTTTGCAATAAATTGAAGAATCCAAACAATTTCTAGTATAATCCCCCCTTTTAGCCAATAAGGCCAGTTTTTCCATTCCATGTCTACTTATATAGGGGGTTCTTATTAAATCTTTTGACGATCTGTACTATTTTAGGGCGGGGAGGAGGCGGAAACGATGACCATTTTATAAGGAGGATTGTCCGTGCGCTTTTTTGCTTCTTTCTTCTAAAAAAGAAGATGGGGCAGGGCGTTAGTTTTCAATAACTTTATATAGAATGATATTACTAGAGTTATTATAGTAGGTGCTAAAATGAGGAATAATATTTTTTTAAATCATGAAAAGGTAAAAATCATCAAAGATGATGTTCTTCTTACTGATGATATTCCTAATGAGAGCGTAGATTTAATAGTGACTTCTCCGCCCTATAATGTTGATATAAAATATAATTCCCATAATGACCAGATAACTTATGAAAAATATTTAGAGTTTAGTCATAAATGGTTGTCCAGATGTTTTGAATGGCTAAAAAATGATGGAAGATTATGTCTAAATATTCCATTAGATAAGAACAAGGGTGGACAACAAAGCGTTGGAGCAGATTTAACAACAATCGCTAAAAAAGTCGGATATAAATATCATTCAACTATAATCTGGAATGAAGGAAATATTTCACGAAGGACTGCATGGGGTTCTTGGTTAAGTGCCTCCGCCCCGTATGTTATTGCTCCCGTAGAATTGATTCTTGTTTTATACAAAGAGAATTGGAAGAAAAGTAGCGGGAGCAGAAAAAATGACATTACCAAGCAAGAATTTATGGATTGGACAAATGGAGTTTGGACTTTTAACGGCCAAAGCAAAAAAGGGGCGGGCGGACATCCTGCACCTTTTCCTGTTGAGCTACCAAAAAGATGCATTAAATTATTCAGCTTTGTAGGAGATGTTGTTCTTGACCCATTTATGGGAAGTGGTTCAACAATGATAGCTTCAATATTACATAACAGAAAAGGGGTTGGTATTGAAATTGATAATGAATATTGTGAAATGGCTAAAAAAAGAATTTTTGAAGAGACAAGGCTTTTAAATAAAAAAATATCTGATATGATATTAAAACAACAGGTATGTTAAGATGACAACAAAATCAGAAGAAATAAGTCAAGCAGATTTAATAATGGAATATTTTAGGAAGAATCAAAAACGAGAGATTAAGCATCCTGAAATAGTTGACTGGGCTGTTACAGAATGGAAAAAGAGAACAGGAGAAGTTTTCAGAGACCCAGACAGAGCAATAAGAAAACTTTCCCAACAAGGCCAATTAATAAAAATCTCAAAGGGGATTTACAAATATGACCCTGATTTTGTAAATAATCGCGAACTTGAAGATTTTACTCCTGCACAAAAAGAAGAAATTTTTAAGAGAGATAATTACAGATGCGTAATTTGTGGGAGAGGCAGAGCAGACGGAATAGAAATTCAAGCAGACCACATTAAACCAAAAGAATTGGGCGGGAAAGCTGAAATTGAGAATGGACAAACATTATGCGCACAGCATAATTTCCAGAAAAAATATTATAAACAAACTGAAACGGGAAAGAGAATGTTTATTAGACTCTATGAATTAGCAAAGAAGAATAATGATAAAGAATTATTGAAGTTTTGTGAAGATGTTTTGAAAGTATACGAGAAGAATAATATTAATGGCCATATAGTTTGGAAAAAGTAGTTTCGCCCTGCCCCTAATAATACCAGAAAAATTTGGGTGAGTGAAACGAACCTCTTAACCTTTGTTAGAAAAAGTGCGAAGCATTTTTTGAGTTTTCGTTTGGTCGGTTAAGTACCCCAATTACTAAATCTCACTTCCTTATTAAAATATAATCCAATACTGTCCATTGCTTCTCGCACATTTACAAAATGGCTATTTTGCAAAACATCGTACTCTAATCTTGAGAATACTCTTTCAATCATATTCATAAAACTTGCACTGCTTGGCAGATAAACTAAATGCATTCTTGGATGAAGAGTATTCCACACTTTCACATTGTAGGATTTATGTGCCGACCAATTATCCATAATCGCATAAACTTCTTTACCAGGATATTCTTCCAATAAACTTTCAAGACAGTCTATAACAACAAATGAATTCTTCCAGTCATAAAACCAATAATGGATTTTCCCAGTCCTTACATTTATTCCAGCAGGCATTTCTAATAGTCCATTCACTTTTTGCTTTGCTGGATAAGTTGCATACTTTTCTTTTGTGTACACAAAACCCTTATATTCTTTAATGGCGATTTTTGCTTTCTCATCAAAACTAATAATGACCTTATTAGGATCTTTATCAACATAAAGTTCCTTTACTTTTGTATATTTCTCAAAAAATTTTTATCATTGCTATACATTTTTGACTTTTTCTTTTTGTATCTTATTTCGTCTTTCTTTATTATCTTACCGACGTAAGATGGGCTTATATTTATTCCACTACTTTTCAAATATTCTGAAAGTCTATTTCTACTCCAATTATTGAAATGCAATCCGAGTTTTTTTGGATTGGTATTTAACGATTGAATTACTTTTGCCCTTTCATCTTCCGTAATTCTTCTAGGTCTACCAGTTCCTTTTTTTCTATCAAATAATTTTATTCCTTCGTTGTTAAATTTATTTATTATTTTACCAACTTTTTTCTTATCAAATTTTAACTTTTCGCATATTTGTTTGACAGTATTTTCTTCTTTTGAAAGTTGTATTATTTTTGCTCTATCTTTTGCAAAACTTTTATTATCTTTCAGAGCTCTCGCTACGACTTGATTTTCTTCTGAGCTCATCACCCTTATCTTCAATGCAGGTTTTCTTCCTGCATTTGGGTTCTTTCTTTTCACATTCTTGGGTTTGACTGCACCCAAATATCTCCATTTATGTTTTACTTTATTACCAATTCGATAATTGGTAACTTCGTATTTGTATTCACTTCCATTTATTTTATGTATTTCTATGTGTGCCATGGTAAGCATCACCTCCATATTAATTAACGGCTACATATATTTAAACTTATCGTATTCAATTTTAAAAGTAGCAGTTAAGTTATTAATAGGCGTTAATTATAATTTTGGGTAGTTAAGAGAAGTTTTTCTGCTTGACGAAGTCAAGACTATTTGTGCGAAGCACCAGCGCGCTTCCGTCTGGGTGGGGGGTGGAATTAAGCAGGTTCTCAAATTGCGTATAACATCGCGCTTATCTGAAGTTCTTTTCCATTCTTGAATTATAGTATAAGAAAAGAATTTGGGCAAAATCCTGCAGGGATTTTCCAGATAAGCAGCTGTTCAACGCCCTTTGCTGAAAGCAAAAGTCCGCAGGACGTGGTTCCGAAGGAAAGTCAGAAGTCGGCTGGTGGTGGGAAAAATTACAATTTTTTCAAAATCATTGGTTCTTACGAAAAAACAAATATTAACTCAAAATTCACTAATCGGCTCTTATTTTTGGACCAATAAGAATGTACCTCTTATTTTTTTGATTATTTGAAGATAAAGGCTCTTCACGAATCTCCTTTATCATTTTAACCCGGTCTTCATATTCTGGAAAGGTGCGAGGATAAGCAAATTCTATAGCCAATCGTGGACTACCGTTAAAAACTTTTTGCAGCATACCCCACAGACCATTGTCTATAAAATCTTTTTGTATAATTTCTTCAGGGGTTTTACCAACAGCGTCTACTAAGTTTTTTATTATTGAATGAATTCTAGTTAAAGGAGTCTTGGCCCATCTATTTTTGGCATGGAAAATATTATCAATTCTTATATTCGGATCAAGATCCAGTAGAAAGTCCAACATATTACGATGATAATTTACATTATGAAATGAGTCAAGTCTGTATTTTAAAAGCATGCTCTTTTTTTTATTAAAGGATCCAAAATCTTCTAGAGTCATCTCCTGCGATTCAAGAATAGCCCTGAAATACTTAATCATCCTTTCTTTTTGATCCTTTATATATCCTCTCGGAAATCTTTCTCTCGTCCCAAGCAATACTTCCGCATATACTACCATTTCCTCATCATTCAAATCCATTCTTGTGACAACTCTTACTCTGTCTTTTGTATCTGTTGAAGGAGGCTCTGATAAATTCAAATCATAAATATTATCACATTTTTCAAGCAAGGCCTCTAGCGCGCTTGCATCCTTTTCTGAGAATTCATGTTTAATGCTATAAAGCAATTCTTCAAGCTCATCTAACTTCTCGCCCTTCTCTTGAGTTGGAAAAACATCAACAACTTGAATGGTCTCTTCATCTTCTCTCGCAAGATAAACGTGTCTCTCTCTACGCCTCATCTTTCTCATTTCACCAAAAATAGCATATTTGATCGCAGCCGCAACATATCTTTGATTATCAAGTTTTTCAGGTCTTTTCCTGCTTATATTAAAAACGGCAATTCTTCCTACTTGTTCAAAATCTGAGAGGTCAAGGTCGTAATTTCCTGTCCCTCTGACACTATACCAGTAATAACGTCCAGCAATCTTTCCTATTGTTTCCTCATATTGTTGTAAATATTTTTGCAAAGGTTTTTGATCCATAGTTTAACTAAAAGTCTAAAATTTATAATTGTTTGTATAATTTTGGGCGGGTGGCGGGGGCAATGCCGACTTCTGATTGAGCTGAACATCGGAATTTAACGAAGTTTATTTTTCAGAGATGGGCGAGGCTGAGGCAACCCACAGCCGAGACCCTCGAAAAATAAATTTGGGTGGAGAAACCTGCAAGGTTTCGGAACCGTTAAATTCCTGTTCTATTCGTCCGAATACTTGGAGGACTTGATTTTTAGTGCAACGATGCCGAAGGCAAAAAATCAAAGTAATTTCAGGGGCGTATTTACTTAACATTGACATGATTTTTATACACTAGGAAATAAAATTTTATTATTCCTTTTTATCGTCTATAAAATTCTTTTTTTTGTCTTACCGATAAATTTATAAACCCCCATAGTGTATATAATATACACTAAAATGCCATTTATACGCAGAATAAAAAGGGGAAAATATACTTATCTTGCTGAAGTTCGGAATGTTTGGAAAAATGGCAGGGTTAAGCAGGAACATATTAGGTATGTTGGAAAAGAAATTGATGGTGAAAGAATTCTTAGTGGCTCAGTTGAAAATTCAGAAGTAACCCGTGTTGCAATATATGGTCCATTATTAGTACTTAACGAAATTGCTGAACAGATTGGTCTTCATTCCATATTGAAAGAATATGCTCCAGAAATTTTAAGCATGGCATATTCACATTGCATTGATCCAAAGACTTTAAACAAAATGGAAGATTGGTTTGCTAGTACTGAGCTGAATCATATTCTCAAACTTGAAAAACTTACTGAACGAAGGCTTATAGATTCTATGGATGCGATAAATAATGAAGACAAAAATGATTTACTTCAGGAAACAATTTTTCAATCAGTAAATTCAAAATATAACCTATTACAAAATAGTTTTTTTTATGATGTAACAAACATCTATTTTTTTGGAACTAATTGCCGGATTGCTAAAAGGTCTAAAAGCAAAGAAGGGGGCTTTAAAAAAATTGTACAAATTGGTCTTGCAGTTACAGACGAAGGGATTCCTGTTTTTCATAAAGTTTTTAGTGGTGATGTTTTTGACTCCAGAACTCTTTTCGATGTTATGAAAACTCTTTCATTTGCAGGAATTCAGGTCCCCTATCTTATTTGGGATAGGGGAGTTTCATCAGGGATTAACATCAGCGACGCTAAAAAACTTGGGTTTCAAGTTATTTGCGGGCTTGCAAACAAAGGAAAACTCCCAAAAGAGGTAGATGAAATACTTGCGAATAAAGATTTCATCAGACAAAAGAATAGAGTTCAATTAAAAGAATCTTCATTTTATGTTTCAATAAAAAATTATAAATGCAAAAATGTTTCAGGATACTTATATGTTTGTTTGAATAGAAAACAACAAGTGGAATTGCAGGAAAAAAGGCTTAAAGAAATTGAGCAGGCAAAAGAATTAATGCAAGAAAAAAAGTCTATTGAAGAATCATTAAAAAAATATTTTAATAAAAATGGTGGGGTGAAAGAAAAAATAATAATTGAAGAATCGAAACATGATGGAATATCAATAATTTTTTCAACGAAAAAATTACCTGCAAATGAGTTAGTAAAAAAATATTTTGATAAGGATGTTGTAGAAAAAGCATTTTCTTGCTTGAAAGGAGTCATTAAAATGCGACCTGTATGGAAAAGGCTTAAAGAAAGAGTAAAGGCACACGTGTTTATATGCTATATTTCATACCTTCTTCTTTCAATTCTTAACTATCAATTAGAAAAAAATAAGTTAGATATGGGTGCAGTGGAAGCAATAGAGAAATTGGAAACAATGTATAAAATATATCTTACTGATTCAAAAACAAAAAACGAATTTGTTAAGACGGTGACTTTAACAATACCGCAAGAAAAAATATTAAAAGCTGTAAATAAGAGATTATTAAAAACCTAGTGTACATAAGTTACGTCAAACTTAGGTATTTAATCAAGCGAACGAGAGTGAGCCATCAAGAATAATAGTCGAGGGGCAATTTTCAGTTCGTCGTTTCGTAGGGGGGAATTCCGTTTTTATCAAATGCAAAGCACAATTTAGTAAATACTTCAAGGCGAGAAAACATAAAAATTAATCATATTAGTAACTTATAAGTAGTTACAAAACGAAAGCTTTAAATAGTACCATCATTTTATCTCATAATATGATATCAAAATTTATTGAACCAAAAATATTGAAAAAAGATTTGGAGTATCGATTAGACTTAAAGGCAGAAAGACCTAGAAAAAGAAATTCCAGATTAAATCCAGAAGTATTTAGGCGTTCACCATACGATTCAATGTATATTTATAGAATTGATGATTTAGCTTCTTTTGCAGTATTCGGTTTAGATGTTAAAATTACACCTACCGGGGAAGTTAAAATAATTGAAGTAAATGGGATACGTTCAGGAATGAAAGGATTTAAAGAAGCAGGAGTGCAATATGAAGAGACTCCATCTGTTGAAGATTTAAGGAGAAGATTTCCATTTCAATTAGATAATGATGAATTATGGAGATATATTAAAGCTGAAATTGATGGCAAAAATTCTTGTGATGAAGCATTAACCACACATATTAATGGGCTTGGAGACGCGCCAATTGCTTATATTGCTGCGAGATTAATTAGAGCTGGACAAGACCCGCACAGAATGGAAGGATGGGATGCAATCATTGAACAAGATATGCAAGATTACTTGGATTTTCTTTCTCCATATTCAAAATTGATATTTAATAAAGATTCGATGTTCTCACGAGAATTAGGAAATGTTCACTCTGGGTGGGAATCACGATATGGACATTTCGCTGAAACTTTAATAGGTATCGAAAAAATACTTCATGATAAATTACAAGCAGATAGGTTCTTTGATGAATGTAGAGGAATTAAACCAAGAACGCATGAGTATACTGAAGAAAATTTTCAAAGATTAGTACAAACTGAAAAACCAAAATATGTTGTAATTAAACCTCACGATGGAGCTAGAGGTGAAGGATTGATTATTGTTTCAGCAACAGCATCACCTCAAGAAAGACCTGCTCCTACTTATGGATTAGTCGCAGAAGCATTCGTACCATCAAAACCAATCTTTTCAGCAAAAGATGGGCAATATCACGATGGTTGTATGAGATATGTTTTATTTGTCGAAGAAGGAAAAAGAGGGGAAGTAAACCTATCTCCCTTTGGAGGATATTGGAGATTATGCCCTCATCCTATTTCAGAGGAATTGAATCTTGATGGAATGAGAGCAAATCTTGCGCAAGGAGCAATCGCAGAAAAAGTATCTCCAGATGATTTGAGAACAGTTAGAACATCTATTGAGAGAGATATCCCTACATTTTACAAAGCAGTTGTTCAAAGAGCAAACCCAGAAAAAGCTATGGCTTGGCTGATGAATGAATACTCAAAATTGGAGAAAAGATGAAACACCAAATCAGTATCACAATTGAAGAAGAAATTCTTGTTAAAGCAAAGGAAAAGTTACGAGAAGGTTTATTTAGAAATAAGTCACATTTATTTGAATATTCTTTAAAAAAGTATCTTGAAGACAATTAAGGTTTTCTCGTCTTTTTTCGTTACGGAATTCCCCCCGTCGTTTCGTTTTTAGTTTTTAGAAAATTGCCTCCTTCATTAGCCCCTGAAATTATTGAATAGAACATCGCGATTAAGAGAAGTTGTTTGCAGTAACTTTAATCTATCAATGGGCAAACAATTTGGGCTAATTTCTGGTTTTCACGAAGAAAATTTGCGAAAGCAAAAAGAAATTACCTCTTAATCTGCTGTTGCTTGACCGAACTCTGAAAGAGTGAGGCACGAGTGGAGCAAGAAGCTACCTCGTGAGTTTTAATTTTTCTTTCAGGGTGGGGGAGGAGGTGGAAGCGACGACCAATAAATAAGAGAGATTGCCCGCCCGCTTTTTGTTTCTTTTTTCTAAAAAGAAAATGAGGGAGTTCCGTTATTTTGCCTTCTTTTTCTAAAAGAAGAATTTTTTAAGTACCTATTGTATGATTTAGGTATGGTTGATGCAAAATTCAAGAAATGACAAATTTTTGTAGAATAAAGAAAAGAAAGGGTTTATTCTGGAGGAACAGGCGGTTTCTCTTCAGTAGTCTGGATGTAAGCTGTTTGCTCTTTGTCCTCCTCAAGCGGAATACCAAAAAAATGTTGCTGTAAGCTTTCATTCCTAGATATATCAAATTTCTTTTGATCATTACTCTCTTGCGAAGATGGCTCTTTTGATTTATAATTAAAAATTAAAATAACTGCTCCTATAACTAAAATCACAATTATAATTATTGCTATCAGAGCAAATGTCCCTCCTTTCTTTAACATTTAACTAAACCTCCTTAATTTATTTTCTAATGCGATTCTGGACACTTCATTAAATTCAAAAACTGTGCTACTTAACTCCCCTGCACCCATAATGCTATCTTTAGAAGACCTATATAAGTCACTAAATCCACACCCCAAATAACAGCCAGCATCGGGAACATCACTCCATTTTCGGCAAGGGATGTTTGGATTACCACTATATTCTGCAGCACAATTAGGACATTCAACATTTTCGTCTATAAGTTCTTTTGGAAAGTTCAAAGGCGGACTACTAGGACTATATTCGTCACATAACAAACCAAAACTATGACCAAATTCATGGGCTACCACATAAGCAAGACTATACTTTCCTACATTTGCAACTCCTATTGTGTTAGGATACTTTATTGCATAATCTACTACTGCGTAACCGGCAAGATTAGAATCATCTGCGAGAGCAATAATTTCATCAACATCAGAGCATTGTGAACTAAGAACCTTCAAGATTATATTTTTATTATCTTTAAGACAAGTATCTCTTATAACATGAACATTAAATTTATTTTTATTTGATTTAAATGGTTCTATCACAAAAAGTCCCTTATTCCAATCATCAGCATCATTGCTAAATAAAGCGGTATTAACATCCTCATAAAAAGTTTGAGAATCAGAATAATTAACAGCAACAAAAACTAAATCCAATTTATCTTGAGTATTGCCATTGGAGATTATCATATCGCATTTTGATCTATAGATATTGCAAGATTTACTTGCAAGAACACAATCCTCTTCCACTTTTATGAAATAACCTCTATTCATTCTCATCTTATTATTAAAAGGTTGAGAAAATCTATTAATATCTGCTACATCACTACCTTGACCTACTTGCATAATCTTTGTTGCTAAAAATTGCCATGGTCCCCTTTCAATCTTGCAACTACCTAAAATATCATTGAAATCTAAAAGATTAAAGTCAGATCCTTCCTCATATACCTTTCTTGTTCCATAAGATTCAATCGGAGCCCCTACAAGATTCCATCCTTTTTTCATAACTATTCCCTCTAATGAGACAGACTGCTTTCCAGAAACTAAAATCTCACAATCCTCATCAGATACAGTATCTTTTTTAGTCCTAATTTTGACAAATATCCCTTTTCCAGCAGGTAGTTTTGTTCCTTCTTCTAAAACTCCGATTGCCCCATATGTCTGTCTTCCACTATCCCAGACCCAGATTGTAGCCTTATTACATGTGCTCTCTAAGATAGTGCCAAATCCATCACCATCCTCTACAGGAATAGAAAATAAATTCCATCCAGTACCAAATATAATTTTAGAACCCTCAATAATAGTCAAATCAACAGAGCTTTCAGAGAAATCATTTACATGCACATATGAACCTATGAATGTTCCAACATTCTTCCCAATCTGAATTCCTGTATCAATTAAGTTATTATTTTCATCGTAAATACTAAATGAAGGTCCAAATCTTCCGAATGAGTCTAATTTTAATAAATAGTCATTTCCAAGGCTTATCTTATCTCCAATTCTCATTGTTTTTCTTTCTCCGTCCTCATAAGTCAATTCTTTATCTATTTCCTCAAAATCCTCTGGCAGACCAATTATATCGGGTAATCTTTCATCAATAGAAGAAACTTCTAATTCTACTTTCTCATATTCGGTTACTAAAGGTGAGCCAGTGGGATATGTCTGCCCAGAAACTTCTTTTATCTCGATTTGAACTTTTAATACGGTCTCTGTACCAAGTTTCTTTTTCCCTTCATACTTGTTAAGTACTTCCGTATAGGGAGGATTTGGATAATTATTTCCCTCTGGATCCTGTAATCTATAACTAATTTGCTCACCTGCATGAGCTATAAAAATTCCAAGTATTTCAACCTTCCATCCATTATTAAGAGTAACAATATCTCCTTTTTTCAAAGTATGAACACCATCACCAGAAAACTCTCCTGCGCTAGCAAAAAATGTAGCAATCATTAATAAAATAAATGTAATCAGGAATATATTTTTCATATTATTTTATCCGCCCTTTTATATCAACAAATTAAAGAATTTTTAAGTTTATAACTCTTTTCATTTTTTGATACTATTAAGTCTTCGACAGATTTATATATTATGAACTCTTTTATTGAATAAGGAGGTGAAAAATGATAATATGTTCATTCTGTAAATCGTCTAAAAGAATTGTAAAAAGCGGTTT
>Ga0209542_10009286_pt1 | contig 18088 bp, 19 predicted proteins | sample RifCSPhighO2_01_FD_184028 | JGI IMG/M metagenome (GOLD analysis project Ga0209542, IMG submission 184028) | Soil microbial communities from Rifle, Colorado - Rifle CSP2_plank highO2_0.1 (SPAdes) (version 2) | ecosystem: Environmental > Terrestrial > Deep subsurface > Rock core/Sediment ...
GCCATCAAGGCCGACGACCCCGCGAATCCGTGGGAGCCGGGCAAGATCGAGCATCTGTTGTCCTTCGGGGAGAAATATCCGGAAGAACAGCGGAAGTACCCGATCATCGCTCTTGGTTCCGTCGCGAGGGTCGATGGCCGCCGCGTCGTGCCGTTCCTCCTCCGGGGCGACGCCGAGCGCTACCTCGACCTCGGTTGGTGGGGCTTCGACTGGGTTGGTTACTACCGCTTCTTGGCCGTTCGCCCTATCTTGTCACTTGGGTCCTCGGCCGCTTAGGCCTCAGGATTTCGCACTTTGGCCCTTGGACACTTGGGCCCTTCTCCCCGGCGCATGCTCTTGCATGCGCCGGTTCTGCTTTTATATACTTACTCTGACAAGTGAAAAATCCGGGGTTAAGGCTCCGGGTAATTTGTCCGCAACCCTTGTGATTGGGAGTCCGGACGGTCAAGGCTTTCCGGAGAGAGTTCTAAGGTTTGATTAAAAAATCAAAGACAGTTGGTGCGGAGCGCTCGGTGGCATACAAGGCCACGAACCCGATTCAGCCCTGAGAGTATTCGAGGGGCAGTGGACTGGACGGCGCTCACGCACAAGCAGGTCGCGAAGGTCAATGGCAACCGCAACGTGCCGTACCTCAACCGGAACGACGCCAAGCGCAACCTCAACCTCAATTGGTGGGACAACGACTGGGATGGTTACTACCGCTTCTTGGCCGTTCGCCACTGTCGCTATTTCTCCCGTCCCGAATGGGCGGGAGTTTTGCTTGTTACTTGCCGACGCCATCCGCCGAGCATGCGGCCAACTTCCGTTAGGTATTCGGAAAGATGCACATATTTTCTATCATCCAGCGCTTTTATCTCCCACGCGAGCTGCATGAGGAGTTTGATTAGGTCTACACGGGCAATACCACGATCTACCCAGGCCAACTTTTCCGCGCCGGCAGAATAGCTGGCGAGAAAGCCATACTCTATTGCCGATAGAAAAACCTCGTCAATTTTCGAGCCGAGCGTAAAACGGCTGGCCTTGGGGAAGTCGCCTAAATACTGCTGCCAGATGCCGTAAGCGTCTTTCAGCTTTAGTACAACAGGGATAAGTTTAGGTTGCGCGATTGTCGGGGGGGGGGTACGTTCAGAGATATGAGCCGGATTGTATGTGGCCATACGTATGACGATATCATCTCTCCTGAAAATTTGCTTGCGGCTTGGAGGGAGTTTTTAAAGGGTAAGCGCAATAAGCGGGATGTACAGGAGTTCCAATACCGACTTTCTGATAACCTACTTACTCTTCATGCCGCTCTGAAAACCAAGAGCTACTCGCATGGCGGATATTATGCATTTAATATCTCCGACCCAAAGCCGCGCAATATCCATAAGGCAAAAGTGGCCGACCGGCTCTTGCACCATGCCATATATAGAAAGCTCTACCCATTCTTTGATAAGACTTTCATTTCGCACTCCTACTCATGCCGCAAAGGCAAGGGGACGCATCGTGCAATAAAAGCATTCATTAGATACGCTACAAAAGGGAGTAATAACAACACAAAGACCTTATGGATTCTTAAATGCGATATACGGAAGTTTTTCGCGTCCGTAGACCAGAGCATACTTCTCGGCATTCTCCAGCAGCGCATAGTTGACCTGGATATTCTACGTCTCTTAGAGAGCGTGATTGGCAGCTTCAGCACCGCTCCGGGCAAAGGCTTGCCGCTTGGCAATCTCACCAGTCAGTTGTTGGTAAACATCTACATGAACGAGTTCGACCAATTTGTAAAACATCGCCTCAAAGTGAAGCTATATATCCGTTATGCCGACGATTTTGTAATTCTTTCGCGGGACAAGAAGTGGTTAGAGTGCCAGTTGCCGCAAATCGAACATTTTCTTCGGGACAGGCTACGGCTCACTCTCCATCCAGGTAAGGTGTATATCAAGTCTCTTTCATCAGGCATCGACTTCCTAGGATGGATACATTTCTCCGGTCACCGGGTGCTACGCACCGCTACTAAGCGCAGAATGCTCAAGCGCATCGCAGATCGTAAAGAGGGAGATCCGGTCGTGCAGTCCTATTTCGGGCTCTTGTCTCATGGTAATGCCGAAAAGCTCCGTCAAGAGGCAAGGAGACGGTTGGGGAACTGAAGGATATTTTGTAGTATTCTGAGACTAATAACCTATATGATAAGCAAGACGCGAGGATTTTTTGCGGAATTTAGGAACTTTGCCGTCAAGGGCAATGCGTTCGACCTGGCGGTTGCCGTCGTTATCGGCAATGCGTTTTCGGCAGTCGTAAACTCCCTGGTAGCGGACATCATTACGCCCTTCTTGGGGCTTGTCACCAACCATGTCGACTTTAAGACTCTCACCTGGCAGCCCTACGAGAGCCTGGTCGTTAAGTACGGCGCCTTTTTGCAGGTGCTGTTTAATTTCCTCATTATTGCACTGTCGATATTTATCGTCTTTAAGCTCATATCTATAGGCCGCAAGCGGCTCTTTGAGCGCGGCGAGGACGCCGTGGCCCCTGCGGAGAAGCCCGCGCAAGAGCGCCTGTTGGAAGAAATAAGGGATTTGTTGAAGCCAAAGCAAGAATAGGGTAGGGTAGCGCTAGTCCCAACCAAAGGAGCTACGCCATGACCGACAAGGTCAAGAGGCCCTACGACCTGTTCCTTGAGCTGCAGCCAAAGTTCCGCGGCATTGTGCTGGTGCCGCAGCATTTCGGCACCGCCTACCACCAAACTGAGCACCTGATGCGCTTTTATCCGAAGTTCGCCGTGTTGGGCGACGCGGGCGAATACATCCACCCGACTATGTACCGCGGCACTCGCAAGAGCGGCAGTGCTATCGGCGACAACGGCAACTTCCTGCACTTTGACGTTAAGGAGGGCAAACTGGCGTTTGATTTCCGCTACGATCCGGAATCGCCGCTCTCGATCGAACAGCAGTTCAGTGCGACGGCGGGCCGCGCCATACTCGACGGCCCGCTCAACCGCAAGTTTATGGTCGGGGTAGGCGACCTTGGTATCTTGCGCGAAGTGCTGGAGAATAACAAAGACTGTGGCATCCCCATCGCGCTGTTGTGGGATGGGGATGCCGAGACCGTCGGTGTGCGGCAGCCCGAAAGCCTGACCGCATCTAGCTGGAGGTTTTTCTTCCCCAGCGAGTCGCCCGAGGTTAATGCGATCGCCTTTGCTATCGAGTATCAGCGGACACAGAAGGACCTCCAACGCTTTCCGACGGAGGAACAGGAGGCAAGGAAGCTCCAGGAGTCCGCCGTGGCGAACTACCAGACGGCAATGAAGACCCTTGCTCGTCAGGCCCCGCCAGCATAATGGTGCCGCTTTTGGCCCGCCCCCGAACGGGGGCGGGCCATTTTTTGTAAGGAGGGCATTCTGCGGTATCATGTACAGATGTCCGATACCAAGAAATTCGAACTTTCGCCATCGATATCCATTATTGTTGCCGGCGTGCTTATCGCAGGTGCCATTATCTTTGTTAATCTCCGGGCCGGTCCGGCCCTGGCCGAGGCCAACCCAAGCGGCGACTTGCCGGCAAATGCCGCGGTACCCCCGCCCTCGGCAAGCGACCACATCATAGGAGACCCAAATGCGCCCGTGGTGCTTATCGAGTACTTGGACTTCCAATGTTATTACTGCATGCAGGTGCACCCGACCCTCAAGCGGATAGTCGATGAGAGCAAGGGCCAGATAGCCTGGGTCATGCGCAACCTGCCGCTTGACTCGCTCCACCCCGAGGCCAGGCCCGCTGCGCTTGCGGCCGAGTGTATCGCCGAGCAGAAGGGCAACGACGGCTGGTGGGCTTTTGCCGACGATATGTTTAGCAGCCAGGACAACATGGGTACCCCGCGCTACCTGGCGCTGGCGCAAAAGGCGGGCGTCAATATGGCGCAGTACCTGTCGTGTACCTCGACCAAAAAATACAACGACAAGCTCGACGCGCAGTCCGGCGAAGCATATGCCGCGGGCGGGCAGGGGACTCCGTTTACTATCGTATACGGCAACGGGGCTTCGGTGCCGGTCTCTGGGGCTTTGCCGTATGCTCAGTTTAGCTCTGTAATCAAAGCGGTGCAGGCTCGTCAGCAATAACACCGGGATTATTAATTATCTATTCATACTTGCATGACTTGGTTTGAAGATGTGCAGTTTCGCAATGCGGTGCGCATAGGCATGTGGCTTTTGGTCGCACTGTTGGCGGTGTCTTTGCTCTATATGCTGAGCTCGATGCGCTACGTAGGCGCCGGTATCGCTCCGGGCAATACTATTAGCGTCTCGGGCTACGGCGAGGCCGTCGCGGTGCCGGACGTTGCCACCTTTAGCTTTAGCGTAGTGTCGGAGAAGCCGACCGTTGCCGCGGCCCAGGCCGATGCGACCACCAAGGCAAACGCCGCGACCGCTTACTTGAAGAAGGCCAGCATAGACGCCAAAGACATGCAAACCACCGACTACTCGGTAAGCCCCATGTACGACTACGTGCAAAAGGCATGCGTGGGCGGCTACTGCCCGGGCGGCGAGCAGGTATTGCGCGGCTACCAGGTGCGCCAGACCACCACCGTTAAGGTCCGCGATACGGAGAAGGCAGGCGAGCTCTTGGGCGGCGTAGGCTCCACCGGCGCTACCGAGGTGTCGGGCCTCCAGTTTACCTTCGATGATCCGAGCGCTGTAGAGGACGAGGCGCGCCAAAAGGCCATTGCCGACGCAAAAGCAAAGGCCAATGAGTTGGCAAAGCAGCTGGGCGTCTCGATTGTCCGCGTTGTCTCGTTTAACGAGAGCGGCTCCGGGGTCCCTATGCCGTACGCCTATGGGCGCGGTGGGATAGAGATGGCAACTCAGGCTATGGATGCCAAAGTAGCCCCCGATATATCCACAGGGCAGAATAAAATCACGAGCAACGTACAGGTGACCTACGAAATCCGCTAATAGTCAGTGTTATTTGTCTTGACAGGTATATACATAGGTATATACTTAGTGGTATGAAAACTACCGTTATTCGCAAATGGGGGAATAGCATCGCGGTGCGCCTGCCTAAGGCCTCGGCGCGCAAGTTTGGCCTGCGCGAAGGCACGACTGTGCGGATTATCGAGGAGGAAAAGACTAAATCGCTTTCGTTGCGGTCGTTGCACGAGCACGAATATACACTTAAAGAGCTTCTTTCCCGCGTGACGCCAAAAAATCGCCACAAGCTCATAGACTGGGGACCTCCTCAGGGGAAGGAAGTATGGTAAGGCGTGCTGCCCCGTCTCGCGGCGACGTTATCTGGGCCGATTTTAGCCCCACTCAAGGCCACGAACAGTCCGGGAGACGTCCTGCTGTTGTACTTACGACACGCGACTACAATGCGCTCATAGGTATTGCTATTGTATGTCCCGTCACTTCGCAGATGAAAGGCTATCCGTTCGAGGTAGCGATAAGCGAAAAGAAGTTCAAGGGCGCTGTTTTGGTCGACCAAATTCGCGCCTTCGATTGGAAGGCGCGAGGACTTCAGAAAGTTGGGGAGGTGCCGGAGACTGTCGTACTCGAAGTACAAAGAAAGCTCAAAACGCTCCTTATGTAAGGGGTTTGACGCGTCTCTTAAAGAGGAGTAGTATACAGAAAAGGCCCGAGAGGGCTTTTAAAATTGCCTTTTAAGGAGATATAAATAAGAACGTATGTGGAACTATTTTAGGGACGTCCGTGCAGAGATGAAGCATGTCAGCTGGCCGAGCCGCCAGGTCGTTATTGCCTATACTTTCGTGGTGATGGCAGTCTCTTTGGTAACCGCCCTATACCTGGGGCTCCTTGACTACGCCTTCCGCCTTATTATCGAGCAGATAATCTAACCTGTATGTCCAAACAAGACACCTCGGTAGGCCGCGCCTGGTACGCAATACATACCTATGCCGGGTATGAGAACGCCGTTGCGCGCAACCTTAAGCAGCGCATCGAGTCTTTGGGCCTGCAGGAAAAGATATTCCAAGTTATAGTCCCGACCGAGAAGACTATAAAGATTAAGGGCGGCCGCAGGGTAGAGGAGGAGGAGAAAGTCTACCCCGGCTACGTGCTTGTCGACATGATAGTAGACGACCAGTCGTGGTACGTCGTACGCAACACGCCGCGCGTAACCGGCTTTGTGGGCTCGGGCGTCAACCCGGTGCCGCTGCAGCAGCACGAGGTAGACACTTTGCTGGGCCGCATGCAGGCCACCGAGGGTAGCGTCAAACACGCTATAGACCTTAGTGCCGGCGACTCGGTAGTCATCGTCGATGGGCCGTTTAAGGACCTCGACGGCAAGGTGGGCGAGGTAGACGAGGCGCGCGGCAAGGTTAAGGTGCTTGTGGCGATGTTTGGCCGTGAGACTCCGGTGGAGCTTGATTTTCTACAGATAAAAAGGATATAACTAGTACCCAACCTATATGGCAAAAAAGATAGTCAAAAAAATAAAGATAATCGCAAACGGGGGTGCCGCTGCCATGACCCCTGCCATGGGCCAGGTTTTGGGCCCCGCAGGCATCAACATCGGCGAGTTTATCAAGCGCTTTAACGAGGCCAGCAAGGAGATGCGCGGCGACCAGGTGCCGGCCGTTATTTCCGTGTACGAAGACCGCAGCTACGACTTTGTCCTTAAGACCCCGCCGGCGTCGTCCCTAATCCTTAAGGCTATCGGCAAAGAAAAGGGGAGCGGCAAGCCAAACACCGCCAAGGTAGGCACCATAACCAAGGCACAGATTAAGGAGATAGCCGAGAAGAAGATGGCCGACCTGAGTGCTAACGACATGGACGCCGCGATAAAGATTATCTCCGGCTCAGCTCGCTCGATGGGGGTGGACGTCAAATAACTACGTACTTAATTACGTAATTAAGTCAGTAATAAAAAGAATGGCCCGGCGGATTTGGTTCCGCCGGGCCGTTTTGTTTGTGTCGCGGATTCTTTAGACTTTGCGGTACTTCGGCGTCCAGGAGCCCTTGATCTTCTCGAAGTCCTTGAAGAGGGCGTGCTCCTTCTCGAGCATCACTTCGGCGACCTGGCAGAAGACGTAGAAGATTTCTTCTTCGGCCGCCGGCTCGTCCGCGCGCATGGCAATGACATGCCGCAGCGCCCGGATATTGCCCGACCAAACGCCGCCGGTAGCGACGCCGAGCCCTACAATGCGCCGCAAGCACGACGTGACCTTCTTCTTGTAGTGGAAGTTTTTGTCGGTCTCACGCATGTTCCAGACATTCAGGAGCTCACCGTAGCATTGCTCTTGATGCTTGAAAGCCTTGTCGAATATTGCACGACTCACGCGCTTTTTTGCCGAAAGATCATGGTCGTCATCCGGATCTTCTTGCAGGGACGTCGGCATCCAGAAGGGGATTTCTCTGTCGAAGCGGATGAACCGCAACGAGCCCTCCGAAATCGCCCAGCCGGCACGATGCCGGTTCATCTCTGCGGTAAAGACCCGCGAGACGCCCTCCATGGCAAAGCTGTAGACCGCATGTTCAATGACCGAGCCGTGGCCTTGCTTGAGCACATTGTCGAGATAGTCGACCAAGTCGCTGCGGACTTTAGTGACGTTGGGGTTGAGCCCGGGCTTGAAGCTCATATAGCAGCGCTTTGCCGCCAGGGCGACCAGAAGTGCTGGGTCGCTCACCGTGCCCGGCTCGGGGATCTCGAACCCTTCGGCGCCGATATGGTCGAGCCACTGGCGCACGGCCTCGCGGTCCACCATAGTCCGAGCGATATTGAAGACCTTTATAGGAACCAGCTTTGGCATGAGAAATCTCCTCTCTTAGCCGTTTCTCTAAAAGCACCATACTTGGGGAGTGTATGGTGGTCAACTTCCTTTTTGCCTGTGGCTGTGGCACCATGCTGGGTGGGTACGAACAATAGGAGATGGCTATGCGACGAGGTTTGTATTTTGTCGTTGATGGAGGCGAGGGGACAGGGACTACCACCATGACCAAGTACCTCGTCGAGCAGATGAAGGGGGGCAAAGCGCTCTGGACGCGCGAGCCGGGTGGGGCCAATTCGCCGTATGCGGAAGAGATCCGCAGACTTATCCTTTCCGATAGTGGCAAACAGGCGGACGCGGAGACGATGTTCTGCCTGTTTTGGGCCGCGCGACGCGACCACTTGGTTAACACGGTGTGGCCGGCGCTCAAGGATGGTATCACGGTCATAAGCGATCGCGGTGACTCGTCGACTTGGGCGTATCAGATCTACGGACAGGAGCAGACGCAGCTCGAAGACTTGTTCTCTAAAATGCGATTGCACTACTTTGGGCAATATACCCCGGACCATTACTTTATCCTCGATGCTCGGCCTGAGGTTGGACTTGCACGCACCAAAAAGCGTGCAGACAAGCCCACGCATTTCGACGAGCGAGATCTTAAGTTTCACTCCCGAGTGCGCCGGGGCTTTCTTGAGTTTGCATCGTGGTTGGGCGGCACGATAATCAACGCCGAGCATCCGCAGCAAGAAGTAGAGGCTCGTCTATTGTACGAATGCAAAAGGTGGGTAATTTACTAGGCAATTAATTAGGGCGCCCGCGAGGGTGCCCTTTTTCTTTGCCCCGGGCTTTGGTATGCTCGCTTGCGGATGCCTCTAGGGGCAATGGACACCAAACAACGAAGGAGTGACTCATGGTCATGCCGTATCAAGACATTTGGCGGTCTATCACGGGCCGTATGCCCATGATTTCGACCGACTCGCGACTCGCATTTACCGACGAGTCGCTCAAAAAGCTGATCCAGCCGGCGTCTATGGATTTCCGGCTGGGCTTCAAGGCCTATGGGGTGCGCTCGGCCGCGCTGCCTCACGGCAAGCGGGTGAGCGACATGGTCGGGGACCCGCGCCATTGCTGGTGCGAGTTCGACTTGGGGTTGGACAAAACGAACCCAATTCCTCTCGACCAAACCTACCTCATCCCATTGGCTGAGGGACTTGCACTCCCTTCCGACGTCGAGGTGGAGTTCTCGCCGAAAAGCTCGCTTGGGCGCGTCGACGCGTTCGGACGAGTCATCTGCGACAACCACTCCGGCTACGACAAGGTGCCGGCAGGGTATCATGGGCCGCTCTGGCTCGAAATAACGTCGCTCTCGCATGAGATAGGCATCGGTGCGGGCATCCCGCTGGTGCAAGCACGGTTCAAAAAAGTTGGAGAGCCGAAGCTCACGAGCAAGGAGATTGAGTCGTATCACTGCGCGGAGGGCATTGCTCTGGACTTCGCAGGCGAGCCCATTCCGACCAATCGTCTCGATATCCGCAATGGGGCGCTTACACTGCATGTCGACCTTAACCGCGAGGTGGTCGGGTTCGTGGCGCGCGATACGGCCACGAGCACTCTTGACCTTACCAAGGAAAATGTCCACGAGCCTCTGGAGTTCTGGGAGCCTATCATGGGCACCAAGGACAAAGAGCTCATCCTTATGCCGGGCAAGTTCTATCTCCTGGCTACCGAGGAGCGCATCGCAATCCCGCCCGGCATCTGCGGTCATCTCATACCGACCGTTGCGACTATGGGCGAGACGCGTCTCCACTACGCCGGATTCTTCGACAACGGGTTCGGCGGAAAGACGGGCACCCATGGCGTTCTCGAGGTCCGTGGACGCGATGTCCGGTTCAAGATTGAGCACGGCAAGCCGGTGGGCGCTATGGAGTTTGAGCGTACCTCCACGGTGCCCACTAAGCTCTACGGCGTTGGCAACAGCTACGCCAACGACCACAAACCCTCGCTTTCCAAGCACTTCAAGCATCGTTACGAGGCTTGGACGGCCGACTACTGGCGTTCGGCGCACTGACTATGGGGCCCGGGTCGCACAAGCGACTCGGGCCTTCTTCTTTTTCATATATAACTCTGCTACGCTTGTAGCATGTACGAGTTTGTCGGCAAGCAGGACCCGGAGGCCTACCAGGCCTTGGTGGGGGAGGAAGAGCGCCAGGCCAACGGGCTCGAGCTTATCCCGTCCGAAAATTATGTCAGTGCGGCGGTGCGCGAGGCGCAGGGCTCGATACTCACCAACAAGTACGCCGAGGGCTACCCGGGCCGGCGCTACTATGGCGGGCAGGAGTTTACCGATGCAGTCGAGATACTTGCTATTGAGCGGGCAAAAAAGCTGTTTGGGGCCAAGTATGCAAACGTCCAGCCGCACTCGGGCTCGGCAGCCAATGCCGCTGTGTACTTTGCCCTGCTCGAGCCGGGGGACACCGTACTGGGCATGGACCTAAGCCATGGCGGGCATCTGACCCATGGCAGCCCGGCTACTGCTGTTGCCAAACTTTTTAACTTTGTGCGCTACAAGATGAAGGATGTAGAGACCGGCGAGATAGACTACGACGAATTGGCGGCGCTCGCGCGCGAGCATGGGCCCAAAATTATCCTGGCCGGCTTTAGCGCCTACAGCCGCGAGCTCGACTACGCCAAGTTTGCCGCTATTGCAAAAGAAGTCGGCGCCATAGCAGTGGCCGACATAGCGCATATCGCGGGGCTCATTGCCGGCGGCGCGTGCAAAAATCCTTTTGACTTCGGGTTTGATGTCATGACTTCGACCACGCACAAGACGTTGCGCGGGCCGCGCGGTGGGCTTATCTTGGTGCGCGAGAGCGAGGAACTGGCAAAAAAGATAGACAAAGCGGTATTCCCGGGTACGCAGGGCGGCCCCTTGATGCATGTCATTGCTGCCAAGGCGGTTGCGTTTGGCGAGGCATTGCATCCGAACTTTAAAGCCTACGCGGCCCAGATACTCAAAAACGCCAAGGCAATGGAGGACGTGTTTAAGGCCAAGGGCATCCGCATGATAGGCGGCGGCACCAGCAACCACCTGCTCCTTGTCGACGTGCAAGGGAGCCTCGGTGTGGGTGGCCAAGAGGCCGAGGATGTACTCGACCGCGTCGGCATTACGCTTAACAAAAATATTATTGCCGACGACGCCCGCAAGCCGGGCGACCCCTCGGGCATACGCTTGGGCACCCCGGCCATTACGACGCGCGGGCTTACAGAGGCGCAGTGCAGCCGCGTGGCCGAGCTTATAGTAGAGGCGCTCCAAAATCGCACCGACCAGGCAAGGCTTGCCGCTATCCGCGCCGAGATACAGTCATTAGCGCAAAAATTCCCCATACCCGACTCGTTTGTGTAGGCACTGAAAAAGTCCTATGAAAGGGAGTTGGGGTCCCGTTCATCTCTCCCTTTCATAGGACTTTTTCAGTGCCTTGGGGGTACAATAGGGCAATGGCCTTTCGGGACACCAAGATATTTAAATGGTGGGAGCGCTACGAGCATCACCTGGGGGTGGGTGCCTTGGCGGTGGGCTTTGCGTTTGACCTTATCATTGCGGACCGGCCCGACAGTGTGGGCAATAACCTCTTGCTGTTGTTTTACTTAGTGGCAGCAGCAGTGCTTATAATCCTGCTTAACCGCCGCGAGATGCGAAAGCTCGAAGCTGTACACTCGACCGAGCCGCTGTTTTTGCTCCTGGCGCTCCAGTTTTGTTTTGGAGGCTTGGCCAGCAACCTGCTGGTCCTCTACGGCCGCAGCGGCACCTTGGCGGTCAATGCGCTGTTTGTTGCATTTTTGGTAGCGCTTATCTTTGGCAACGAGTACTTGCGCAACCGCTATGCGCAACTGCGCTTTAATATCGGCGTGTACTACATATTGCTCCTGACGTACCTGCTTATCGCTGTACCGGTATTTATTACCCACACTATTGGCGTCTGGACCTTTATCCTGACTGGGCTCATAAGCCTTGGGCTTATAACGGGCTTTTTGGCGATGCTCTCGGTCATAGTCTTTCGCAACAAAGAGCCCCAAAAGCTCTTTGGGGTCTCGACCTTGGTATTGGGGATATTCTTGGTTTTCAATCTCTTGTACTTTCTCAACATCATCCCGCCCGTGCCGCTGTCGCTTAAGGACATCGGCATCTACCACTCGCTCTTAAAGCGCTCCGACGGCAACTATGTGGCGCTCTATGAGCCCGCACCGTGGTGGCAGCCGTGGCGCAGCACCAATGCCGACTACACTTTGGGCGTCGGCGAGAGCGCGTTCTGCTTCTCGTCGGTGTTTGCGCCCACTAACCTGAGCGTGCCGGTCTACCACCGATGGGAGAAGTTTAGCCAGGCAGAGGGCTCTTGGCAGACAGAGGCGCTGGTGGCATTCCCGGTGTCGGGCGGGCGGGCGGCCGGCTACCGCGGCTACAGTGTTAAGTCGGCACTGACGCCGGGGGCTTGGCGCTGCGATGTCGAGACGCAGGGCGGGGCGCTTATAGGTCGTACCGGCTTTGACGTGGTGGAGTCGAGCTCGACCCCGTCACTTTCTCAAAAGATATTGTAAGAACTTTATTCTAATCAAAGCAAGTGCTAGTGTAGTCCTACATGAAAGAGAAGATAGAAAAAGCTATTGCAAACGCGCTCATAAGCCTCGGGGCAGGGGAGGCTCGCTTTGTCGTGGAGCGCCCGCGGGCCATGGCGCACGGCGACTACGCCACCAACGCCGCGTTGGTGGCAAAAGTCGACCCGCAAGAGCTCAGTAGCTCACTGCGTAGTTTGCTCAGTAGCGATGAAATCGAAAAGATCGAAGTGGTCGGCAAATTCGTCAACTTCTGCCTCTCGCGCCAAGCGCTGGTACCCCAGCCGCAGGCTATCCCGCAGCTCTACTCCGGCAAGCAAATATTGGTGGAGTATACGAGCCCTAACCTTTTTAAGCCGCTCCATATCGGCAATCTCATCGGCAATATATTAGGCGAGTCGGTAGCAAGACTCTTAGAGGCGACCGGCGCCGAGGTTAAGCGCCTCAACTATCCGTCAGACATCGGGCTCACGGTTGCCAAGGGGGTATGGGGCCTCCTTAAAACCCAAGGCGACCCAAGCGATATCAAGGCGCTGGGCGCGGCATATGTCGCGGGCAATGCGGCGTACGAAGACGGATCGGCAAAGCAGGAAATAGACGAGATTAACACCGCGCTCTACGAAGGCACTAATGCTCAGTGGAGCGGCCTGCGCCAAAAGGGCATCGAGACCTCGCGCCGCCACCTGGACGAGCTGTGTGCGCGGCTGGGGACAAAATTTGACCGCGAGTTTTTTGAGAGCGAGTCGGGGCCTTTGGGCCGCGACGCGGTAAAGGAGCATATCGGAGGGGTGTTTAAAGAGAGCGAGGGCGCGGTAGTGTATGAGGGCGCGCATACCCGTGTGTTTTTAAACTCGCGCGGCCTGCCGACGTACGAGGCGAAAGAGGTCGGACTTTTTGACCTCAAGAGCAAGGCGTACCCGGCCTTTGACATCTCGATTACCGTAACCGGCAACGAGCAAAGGGAGTTTTTTGCGGTCGTGTTCGATGCGATACAAAAAATGTTCCCCGAGCGCACTGCCCATAGGTCCTTGCGACACATTGCCAACGGATTTTTAAAGCTGACGACCGGCAAGATGTCGTCGCGCTTGGGTAATGTGATAACCGGCGAGTCCCTGCTCGAAGACCTGACCGAAAAGGCCCGTGGACAAGAGGCGGTAGCCGTGGGTGCCATAAAATATGCGGTGCTTAAGTCCGGCAGCGGTAAGGATATTATCTTTGACCCGGAGCAGTCACTGTCGCTAGAAGGCGACTCAGGCCCGTACCTGCAGTACGCGCTGGTGCGCGCCCGCTCGCTTGCTAAGGCGGCCGGAGGGACGGGCATACACCCGGGGCAGGAGGACATGCCGCAGGAGGGGAGCGTCTTGGAGCGTCTGCTTATACACAACAGCGAGGTGATAGAGCGCGCCGCGCGCGAGATGGAACCGCACCATGTCACGACCTACCTGACCGAGGTCGCGAGCGCATTTAACTCCTGGTACGCTTCGGGCCGCGTTATTGGCGGCGCTGCTCCGCACTACGGCGTCTGGTTGACCTACGCGACTATTAAGATTCTTAAAGAGGGTCTCGATATACTAGGCATCCCCGCACCCGAGGAGATGTAACTTTCTTTTCCTTTTGGGCTAAAAACGGCTATATTTAAGGGTATGGACGACCCGAAGCGGGGAGGTGAGAAGGCCGCTACCCCTGCACCCAAAAGCGAGACTGTTTTGCGCGAGGAAGAAATCCTCGCTTTTTGGAAGCAGGACAAGACATTTGAGAAGTCGCTGGCTAAGCCCGCGCCCCAAGGCGAGTTTGTATTTTATGACGGTCCGCCGTTTGCCACCGGGCTCCCGCACTCGGGGTCCCTCCTGTCGTCGATAATCAAAGACGTGGTGCCGCGCTATAAGACCATGCGGGGCTACCGCGTGCCTCGGGTATGGGGGTGGGACACGCACGGCCTGCCGATTGAGAACTTGGTAGAGAAAACGCTCGGCCTTAAGACTAAAAAAGACATTCTCGATATCGGCATAGGCGCTTTTAACGAAAAGGCGCGCTCGGTGGTGCTGCAGTACGTGCACGACTGGAAGAAATACGTCGACCGCGTGGGGCGCTGGGTTGACTTCGACAACTCGTACAAGACGATGGATAACTCCTACATCGAGTCTGTCTGGTGGGCCCTTAAGCGACTCAACGATAAAAATCTCTTGTACGAGGGTCGCAAGGTCCTGATGTACTGCCCGCACTGCGAGACGCCCTTGGCCAAGGCCGAGATAGCCGCCGACAACACCTACAAGGATATTACCGAAGAGGCGGTCACGGTGCGCTTTAAGGTCAAAAACCCGCACAAGCACAACTTGCCCGAAAATACTTTTTTGCTTGCATGGACCACGACGCCCTGGACCTTGCCGGGCAACGTGGGTCTTGCGGTCAACCCGGCGATGACTTACGCCGTGGTGCAGGATGACAGTGCACACTACATCGAGCACGAGGATGGCGGCGACCTAGAGGGCAAGAATTTGGTCGGCATCGAGTACGAGCCGCTGTTTGATGTGCCGGCAATGCAGGGCAAAAACGCCTACAAGGTATGGGCGGCCGATTTTGTTACGGCAGGCGAGGGTACTGGTATCGTGCACACGGCCGTTATGTACGGCGAGGACGACTTTGCTCTGGGGCAAAAGGAGAAGCTCCCGATGGTCCAGATGCTCGAGCCAAACGGTCACTATAACAGCGTGGTGCCGGAGTTTATCCGCGGCAAGTATATAAAGCAGGCCGAAAAGCCTATCAAAGAGGACCTGGAGGCGCGCGGGCTCCTGCATGCGCGCGGAATGCACATGCACTCCTACCCGCATTGCTGGCGTTGCGGCACCGCGCTTATCTACAATGCGGTAGCATCGTGGTTCCTCAACATCCAAAAAGTAAAGAGCAAGTTGCTTGCGGAGAACGAGAAGATAAGCTGGTTCCCCGAGCACTTAAAGCACGGACGCTTCCGCAACATACTCGAGAACGCGCCCGACTGGACGATATCGCGCAACCGCTTTTGGGCGTCGCCCTTGCCGATATGGAAGGAGAAGGGCGGCAGCAAGCTTATGGTCGTGGGCTCTTTGGACGAGCTATTGAGCAAGACGAAGCGCTCGGGCAACCGCTACTTTGTGATGCGGCACGGCGAGGCGCAGTTAAATGTAAAAGGTCTGGCAAACTCGGATGTATCGGTGCTCAATCCTCTCACACCTGTTGGTAAAGAAAGGGTGTTGACTTCCGCCGTAACCTTAAAGAAAGAAAAAATAGACCTGATAGTATCCTCGCCGCTCCAGCGTACGCAAGAAACTGCGAAGATAGTATTACGCGAGCTTGGATTGCCCGACAGCGCTCTTATGACAGACGCGCGCCTATCTGAAATAGGATTTGGCGAACACGAGGGGAAGCCGATAGGCGAGTCAGACAAAGTATATATGGACGGGGGTGACTTCTATGAGCGCCGGTCGCCTGGCGGCGAGAGTTTGGGAGAATTGCGCAAAAGGGCAGGGGAGTTTTTGTTTGAGATAGAGCGCCGCTACAACGGCAAAAATATACTCTTCGTTACTCACGACGGTACGGCTTGGCTTTTACATGCCATTGCAAAACGCAAGACAAAAGAACAATTAGAGAAAGAAGTTGCAGAGGATTTCATGCCATATGCAAGCGTGCGCGATTTGCCATTTGTGCCATACCCGCATCGTAGTGACTACGAGCTCGACCTGCATCGCCCCTACATCGACGACGTGGTCCTGGTAGACGGCAAAGGCGGCAAGTACGAGCGCATCCCCGAGGTCTTGGACTGCTGGGTCGAGTCGGGCGCCATGCCGTTTGCCTCGATGCAATACCCGCGCGACAAGAGCAGGGTAGACCCGGGCCGATTTTTTGGCCTGTACCCCAAAGGGTACCCGGGCGACTTTATTGCCGAGTACGTGGCCCAGACGCGCACATGGTTTTATTACATGCACGCCATGGGCGTGCTCTTGTTTGGCAAGCAAGCCTTTAAGTCGGTGGCGGTTACGGGGACGATACTTGCAGCCGACGGCTCCAAGATGAGCAAGTCCAAGGGCAACTACACCGACCCGTGGGAGCTTATGGAAAAATGGGGCGCGGACCCGTTTAGGTTCCACTTGATGAGCTCGGTCGTTATGCAGGGCGAGGATCTTAACTTTAGGGACGATGACGTGCGCGAGGCGCATAACCGCGTCGTGGGCACGCTATGGAACTCGTTTAAATTTTTTGAGCTGTATAAGGGGCAGTTGTCCGATGCGGGCAGCATACAGAGCGCGCACCCGCTCGATTTGTGGGTCATGTCGTTGCTCAACAAGACTGTTGCGGAGGTTACTGCCGCGCTCGACGGATACGATATGCCGCGCGCAGCCCGTGCCTTACGCCAGTTTATCGAAACATACTCGCTTTGGTATGTGCGTCGCTCGCGCGACCGCGCCAAGCAGGCCGGGCCCGACCAGCAAGCAACCCTTGCAACCCAGCGGCATGTGCTGGCGACCACGGCGAAACTTATCGCGCCTATCATGCCATTCTTAGCTGAGAGCATTTACAAAGGATTAGGAGAGAAAGAGAGCGTGCACTTAAGCGAGTGGTCCGAGGCGGGTGCCATAGACGAGGCGCTGCTTGCCGACATGCAGGCGATACGCGAGCTGGCCAGCAAAGGCTTGGAGCTGCGCGAGCGTGCGGGCATTAAAGTGCGCCAGCCGCTGTCTATATTTAGCGCTAAAGTGGTGCCGGCAGATGCCGGGCTACGCCAGATTTTGGCCGACGAGCTCAATGTTAAAGAAATAGCGGAAAATCCCTCGCTCGAAGCTCCTGAGCTAGCTACTGAATTAACTCCTGAATTAAAAGAGGAGGGCTTGGTGCGCGACCTGGTGCGCCGCATACAGGAGTGGCGCAAGTCGGAAAACCTGACCGTGACCGACCGCCCCGCGTATACGCTTGCTGTATCGGCAGACGAAAAGAGCGCGGCGCAAAATAATAAAGAAAAAATAATGACAGCTACCGGGTTGGGCGAGCTTACGATAATCTCAAATGACTAAATACATCAATACTGTGCTATAGCATCGGATCAATGTATGCATAAGATACACGTAACCGATGGGGTCGTGCTGGGCAAGCGCGGGGCGGGGGAGGCTAACACGCTCGTGTCCATACTGACTGAGGAGTTGGGGCTGGTGCGTGCCAAGGCCACGTCGGCGCGCGTCGAGGGGTCTAAGCTGCGCTACGGGCTCGAGACCCTAACCCATGCGCGCTACTGCCTGGTGCGCGGCAAGTACGAGTGGAAGCTGACGGGTGTGGAAGGGGTGTCGCACGCGCTAAAGGGGGAAGAGCGCGACCGCAGGGTGCGCTCAGGCAAAATCGCCAAGCTGCTTTTGCGCCTGGTTAATGGCGAGGAGCCCGTACCTGCGCTGTACAAAACGGTTATCGAGGGATTGGGTGCTATAGCCGGCGCTGCAACCCCAGCAGACGCCGAAGCGGTCGAGGTGGTCTTAGTGCTTCGCATCCTCTCGCACCTGGGCTACCTGCCGCACACGCAGGCGCTCGCACAGTTTATCGAGGGCGAGTACTCAGTGGAGCTTGCGGCGCAGGCGCTTAAGTCGCGCGCTACTTTGGTGCGCGCGATAAACGAGTCGCTTATAGCGACCGGGTTGTAGGTAACGTCATCTAATCAATAGCTTCGCATCACTTGGAGCGGCGTTTGTAAGTTAAGCCCGAAGTGGTAGCGTTTTTCGTTGTAGTACCGCAGATACTTGGGAAGTGCCCGGTTGATGGCTTTCATATCGAC
>Ga0209542_10009287_pt1 | contig 18087 bp, 17 predicted proteins | sample RifCSPhighO2_01_FD_184028 | JGI IMG/M metagenome (GOLD analysis project Ga0209542, IMG submission 184028) | Soil microbial communities from Rifle, Colorado - Rifle CSP2_plank highO2_0.1 (SPAdes) (version 2) | ecosystem: Environmental > Terrestrial > Deep subsurface > Rock core/Sediment ...
CATGATGCTACGGCCTTCTTCTTTTTCCTATTGACAGTTCCCTGCCCACCGCTAGAGTGGAAGCAGACAAAGCCTTTGATCCGGTTCCTCTGTGGGAAGCCAGCATACTGCTCGCTATTGAGCAAGATGTGAGCGTCCGTTTGACAGAGGGTTCGGGCCGGGTCGCCCTGAACATAGTTGAAGGGCAAGGCGGCTTCTGCGTGAGTGGAAGCCCGGTATCCCCCGTAAACAGGAGAATCCATATCTCTACGCGAGAGTGGGTGAGATCCGCCAGCTGGCGGAAAGCAAGGTGGCACCGTGGACTTATCCTGAGCCTGTCGAAGGAGAAATCCGCCCTTAGAGCACAAGTGTATTTGTGCTGTAAGGGCGGATTTTTTGCGTTCTGCGTACCCGAACCGCAGAAAGGGCATCCGCAAGCTCTTTCTGCTCTTTTCAACCCCCAAACAGGAAAGGCCACGTGATGAACATGAAGCTGCGCATTGCGGGAGTGCATCCCGAGGTCGAGCAGAAGAATCTCTTCCAGGATCTGAGGCGCTTTCTCGAACCGACCGCGTTCAGCGTCGAATGGTTGCCGCGTTCGAACGACCCAAAGATCGAACGTCGTGTCGTCGTCGAGAACGTCCCCCCGATGGAGTTCGCGACGATGCAAAAGAAGATCCACAACGCGCTCTACCTCAACGGACGACACAACCATGAGATCGTTCGTCTGGAGGACCTGCTCGCTCTTGTGGACGCGCAGCCGAGCGGACAAATGTCGAGGGTGGTTGCGTAGCTTTGTGCTACCGAACGGGGAGAAAAGAGGCGCCGGCCGAGTGTCGGCGCCTTTTCCTTTTCTTGACAGGAATCCTTCGTCGGTTTACCATCACCGGCAGATAAATCCATTGATTCGGGTCCCCGGGTAACTGGGGGTTGGGCCCGATGAGGAGGTTACTGCGTGAGTGGTAATCCGGGCTCTCCCGTAACAGAGATAACTGATAATCCTACGGGACGTCAGTGAAAGAAGCCCCTCCACGTTGGTCGGGGTAAATAAGGTGGCACCGCGAGCTGTACTGAGAGAAATCGAAGTAGAAAATCGCCCTTATTGCACAACATTTGTTTGTGTGATGAGGGCGATTTTTGTTTTGTTTCGGAATCGCAAGAAACCGGAACAGAGAGGATCGCCTGCCCTGAGAGAAATCGAAGGGCCAATGGTTCTTTCTGTTCCTTCACACACAAGGATGCAACGCATGAAGATAGTGCTTAGGCACATTGCCGATGAGGATCGGGGCAAGGTCAAACGCGCCCTGAAACAGGCGTTCACAGACGCGCCCGCCGTTGTCGTGCTGGACACGGTCGCGTCTCGTGATCCATGTTCAACTATACCGGTCATCGTCACCAACGGTCCGAAAGATAAAACGGGACGTGAAAGCGTGGCGGGTGTTATCGATACCATACTGATGCAGAAAAAGTACCGATTCTGCAGTATAAGCTTCGGTAGTGAGAGCGTTAGGCGGGCTGAGCAATCTGCTCCCGCCTGGAACTGGGACTGAACCACCAACCATCACAGAGGAGAGACTTGAAATGCACATTCTTCTTCTTGGTCACGGGGCTGCGGCACCACGCCTTACAGCGATCGCCATGGCACTCAAGACTATCCCCGGCACGTTCACCAGCTGCTACTTCGACGAAGACCTCGACAAGGTCAATGCGAAGCGCGGCCTACCAAGGGCGGACTTCATGCTCATCGGACTCAGTCGCAGCAGTCGCGACCATAAGTCCGATTCCCACGCGGTCGAATCGGATCTTGTGGAACGTGCAAGTCAGCTCAATCCGCCAATGTTCTGTGGAATCCTCTGTGATGAAAATGGGCTCGTGAGCGCCCCATTCCTCACGAAGCTCGGATCCACGGTCCGTCTGGTGGTCGCCCATTCGCAAGACGCCGGCTGCAACATCACTGAACTCTGCGAGCGAGCGCAGCCACTTTACGTTTCCGATGTCGCAACCAATGCGGAGGCTATCTCTGCCGCGATCTTCGATATCGTTCGTCCGCCGCAGATGCGCGCGACGGCTTGACGATGCATCCCTGGTGACGAAAGCGCTGGCCTTACCGCCAGCGCTTTTTCTTTGCATAATGATCTACCATTATGTCCTTAACTTTGTGCCATGGCATATTCGTAGGGATATGAACGGGAGGCAATAAACGTTAGCCGTTTTGGGCACGATGACGGAGGTAATGGTCCATGATGACCAAGGCACTCATCGCGTCCACGATGGGCACCGCGCGAGGGAGGACGCACGGGTCATGGCGGCCAGCAGCCGAGAGTTTGACCGCCTGTTTCTTGCGATTCACGGTGTCCTGCTCTTTTTTGATGGTCGAAACCGGCTTAAAGGCCACGCGGAAGTTGATGGTCTCCCCACTCGTGATGCCGCCATAGGTGCCTCCGGCGTCATTCTTCTTCGTGCGAATATTTCCCTTCCGTATCTCAAAGGGGTCATTGTGCTCGCTGCCCTTCAGCCCAACACTTCGAAACCCTAGCCCAATCTCAAATCCTTTCACCGCGTTAATACTCATCATCGCCTTTGCAAGGTCGGCAGGGATCTTATCGAAGACCGGCTCACCGAGACCCGCCGGCACGTTCCTGATGACTCCCTGAATGACGCCGCCGATAGAATCCCCCTCTGCTTTCACCTTCTCCACGAGCGCTACCATTTCCTTCGCCACCTTTTGGTCTGGGCAGCGTATGATGTTCTTCTCGATATCCGATGCTTTCACTTTTTCGAAATCGGCGTTCGTTTTGATGTCGCCTACCTGATCCACGTAGCTCAATATCTCCACGCCAAGCTTTTCTTTGAGGTATTTTTTCGCGATCGCGGCCGCAGCGACGCGCGCGAGCGTCTCGCGCGCCGAGGCCCTACCGCTCCCACGCCAGTCTCGAAAACCATACTTCGCTTCATATGTAAAATCCGCGTGCGAAGGCCGGTATGCTTCTTTGAGCTCCAAATAATCGTCCGACTCGAACTCTTCGTTGTACGCGATCAGCAAAATCGGCGTCCCCGTGGTCTTGCCTTCGAAATAACCGGAGAGGATCTGTATCTTGTCTGCCTCTTTGCGAGGCGTTGTTATCGAGCTCTGGCCGGGTTTTCGCCTGTCGAGCTCCTTTTGTACCTCATCCTCTGTTATTTTGATACCCGGCGGGCAGCCGTCGAGGACAACACCGACAGCTCCGCCGTGCGATTCACCGAATGTCGTTATCCTAAAGAGCTGGCCAAAGCTATTTCCTGCCATGCGCGCATAGTGTCATATAATCCCTCGTTTTTCTAATTTCCTGATGACTTCCGTGACTTTCTCTTCAGGCGTCAGGTCCGCATCTGATACAACAATGTCTGCTACCGTTTCGTAGAATGTTTTGCGCTCCGCCAGCACCGACTCCACTTCTTCCAGAGTTGAGCTTGCTTTGGTGAGACGTGGGCGTGACGCATCGCTCTCGATGCGACGCGCAAGCAGCTCGGCCGGAGCACTCAAGAACACGAGGGCACCGCGCTGCTTGAGAAGGGCGACGTTCTCGGGCCTGCCGATAACGCCACCGCCGGTCGAGATGACGGTGTTCTTCTGCTTTGCTACTCTTTTCACGAGCTCCGATTCTCGATCGCGAAAATAGTCCCAACCATGCTTTTCGACGATCTGCGGAATGCTCGATCCCTCCTCCCTCTCAAGCAACGTATCGAGGTCCACCACCTTCTTCCCAAGTTTTTGTGAAAGCAGTTTCGCGACCGTTGATTTGCCTCCACCGCGCATGCCGATCAGTATGATATTTGGATCCTCGTATGTGTATTCGATCCCAACACCGATGGAAGTAAGTGCTTCCCAAAAGTTGGGGTATGACTTAGAGACGACGTCGGGTTCATTTATCTCCATCCCTTCAAGCACCGAACCTGCGACAGCAAACGCCATCGCCATACGGTGATCGTCGTAGGTGTCGATGCGCGCCGGCGCAGGGTCGCCACCGTATATCGTCAGTGAATCCGGTGTAGATTCCGTCCTGATACCCATTCGTTTTAGCTCTTGCTCCAGTGCCACCACGCGCTCCGTTTCCTTCACCCGAAGCGAAGTGATACCCGTCATGGTGGTCTTCCCCTCCGCAAACGCGGCGAGCACGGCGAGTGTCTGCGCTTGATCAGGACAATCCCGCATATCAACGTCGACGGGACGCACACCGCCTCCCTTGATGGTGATGCTTTCTTTCCCGTACGATATCGTACTCCCCATGTCTTCGACGATCTTGAAAAAACGCGTGTCTGCCTGCAGCGAGCGCGGGTTCATATTGGTGAGCGTCAGGGTCGAGCGAGTGAGCGCTGCGATAGCGGCAAAGTAGGAAGCGCTGGAGACGTCGCCCTCGACCGCATACTCGCGCACACGATATTGCTGACCAGCCGCCACATGGTACTTTTTGTACGCTTCGTTAGAAACTTCGACACCAAAATTCTTCATCGCCTCTACCGTCATATCAATATAGGGCTTGGAGACTTGTTCATCCTCGACGAGGACCGAAATATCGCCAACACGCGGTGCCACCATGAGGAGCGCCGAAAGAAATTGGCTGCTGACGGCACCTCGCATCGCGACTTTCCCCGGGTTGAGCTTTGCACTTGTGATACGCACCGGTGGATAGCCTTGTGCGCCTACGTACTCGATCTTCGCCCCAAGCTGCTCCAATGCCTCCACGAGGTGTGCGATGGGACGCTCGTTGAGACGACCTCTGCCAAGCACGGTCTTTATGCCGGGAACTATCGCCGCAAGCGCGAGCACGAAACGCATCGTCGTGCCGGAGAGATTCGCGTTGAGCGTGTACTCGCGATCCTCCACCTTCGAAAGATCCCCGCTCACCACAAGGCACCCATCCTTGAATGCGCAGCGAAAACCGAGCTCACGCAAACACGCGATCATCGCATGGGTATCATCGGAGACGAGCGGATTGCGTATCGTCACCTCCCCGCCCGTGAGTACAGCGAGCATCAGTGCGCGATTGGTGTAGCTCTTGGAGCCCGGTATAGCGAGTGTGGCCGTAGCGGGGCCTTTGAGCGGGGTGATACGAGCTCTCTTCATAGATAGAATGTATAAACCATACATTGGATACTAGTGTCAATTATCGCACACCTGCCTGCCAGCAGGCGGGTTGCACGAGAGCTGACGCCGCGTACTATTCTTTCATGGACGAGCTAAAACGTTTCCGAGAACGCATCGACAAAGCTGATACGAAACTTTTGGACGCACTATCCGAAAGGATGAAGGTCGTTGATGAGATCGCCGCGTTCAAGGATGAAAAGGAGCTTGATGCGTACGATGGAAAACGGGAGAGCGAAGTGTTGAGCTCCCGAATGGCGAGCGGGCGTAACAGAGGCCTCGAGGGGGATATGGTTCGTACTATTTTCGAGACTATTCTCGATTTCTCTAAAAGGCGACAAAAGTAGACATGAGACTCGCGACACGTCTCAACAACTTTCCTGAATACGTTCACGCGCGGCTCGCGAAGACTGTGGCAGAGGTAGAGCGAACTTCAGGACGCAAGGTGCTCAACTTCGGCATCGGGAGTCCCGACGTGCCACCGAGCGAATTATACCTCGCGAAGTTCGAAGAACTCATCCGCGAGAAAGATGCGCACCTCTACCCCGGCTACGGTGGCACGAGAGAATTCAAGGACGCGATCCGCGTATGGCACAAGAAGCGCTTTGGTGTAACGCTCGAAGAAAACGAGGTGCTCGTCCTCCTCGGCGCAAAAGACGGTGTCGCGCACCTGCCGTTCGCACTCGCGAACGAAGGTGAAGAGATTCTTGTACCCGACCCGGGCTATCCCGGCTTCTCGGGTACTGCTCCTTTCGCGGGAGCCACGCCGGTTCCTTATTCTTCTCTTGATGAACTTGAAAAAAATATTTCAGATAAAACATCTTTCATCTGGGTGAATTTCCCCTCGAACCCTACCGGCGCTGTTGCAACGTTGGATGAGCTGGAAAAAGTTGTCGAGCTCGCAAAAAAACACAGCGTGCCGATCGCGTACGACAATGCATACTCCGAGATAACCTTCGATGGATATATGGCGCCAAGTATTCTACAAATTGAGGGAGCGAGAGATGTTTGCGTGGAGCTTGGCTCATTCTCAAAAACCTTCTCATTCGCCGGATATCGGATGGGCTGGCTTGTGGGAAACAAAGAAATAGTTGCCGCGCTTGCCAAAGTCAAATCGCAAACCGATTCTGGCATGTCGCTCCCCTTGCAGCGCCTTGGAGCCTTTGCACTCATGAATCAAGACACGGAGTGGCACAAAAAAATGCTCGCGACATACCAAAAACGCCGCGACCTCATCGCCGAAAAGATCCGCAAACTCGGGCTCACGTTCGATATCCCTAAGGGCTCCCTCTATCTCTGGGCAAAAATCCCCGACTCTGCAAAAGACTCCGAGAGCTATTGCATGGCTCTATTAAAGGAAAAACAGGTCCTTTTCGCCCCCGGCTCCGCTTTCGGCGCACGGGGCGAGAGATACGTCCGCGTCTCCATCTGCGTCGACGTCAACGATATTGATGAGTATCTTTAGCGAGTGGCGGCGATGAAGGTCGTGAAGTTGATCTTGAGGTCTTGAATGCCGGCCTCTAGGATCTTGAGCTTGTAGAGTTTGGCGGCGGTCGCGGAGGCGATGACGGCCGTCGTTCTCGGCAACTTCCCTGCAGCAAGGTCTCCAGCAGCTTTGGCGGTGTCTTCGTACTCTTTCAGTTTCGCCTTTCTCCATTCTCGCTTTAGATAGTGCTTGCACTGCTTGAGCGCCTGTTCGTGAGACGTGATCGTCTTGATATCATTTCTCGCCACGCCTCGACGAACAATGAGGTTCTGTTTGATGTCGATGTCGAACATCTTTTTCAGACGGAAATTGTGTTTCGCCATCGCCTCCACCGCCTCGGTAACGATGCCGCCGGTGGAGTTCTCAATGGGAAAAATACCGAGGTCTATAGAACTCGTATCGAGCGCGGAAAGCACGTTCTCGACCGATATGAGGTAGTCGAGTGAGAATTTTCCGACGTGCGCCTTCTTTGCATATGCCCGTGCCGCTTCTTCCGAAAAGCTCCCCTTCGCGCCCGAGATCCCTATTCGAATGGGTCTGGTTTCTCCGGAGCGCGATTCCAAAAGTGAACGCACACCTGTTTCTGCCCTGCTAATGCGCTCCAGCACCCCCTTGCAGTACGGATTGAAACGGAACACGTCCCGAAAAAGCGCGATGTCATTACGCACACTTTCGACGGCGTTCATGAGGAAGCCGAATGAAACCGTATCTACCGACGTCCGCTCAAAACCTGCGCGTGTGATGAGCTGGGCGATAAAGTGTGTCAAGAAGAGTGACTCGGCAAGGTGCTGGTCGTGTTCTGTGGAGCTGACCTCAACTACCTCGAATCCGCACATCTTGAGGGTGCCGCAAAGGAGCTTGTATTCCTCTTGCGGGAGGGTATGTGCCGTAACAACGATGCGAAAGCCTCGCACGTCGCCGTCACGCTTCGCATAGCTCTCGGGCCCCCATACGGGATGTGTCGCGATGTATCGGCGCCCTTTGGCGAGCTTCCTCAAGAGCCCACTCGTATGCACCTTGACCGTAGCAACGTCCACAATGACGGTATCTTTGCGTGCGAGCGGGAGCACCTTTTTCAATACTTCTTCGAACGCAGCTATCGGAACCGCGAGAATGACAACGTCACTCTTTGCCGCATCAGAAAGGGAGCAAAATTTTTTGCCATCGGGCTTTCTGTCGTGCGCATGCACCCGCACTTCAATATCCGATGCGAAACGATTCAGAAGCGTGTGGACAAGCCTGCCAAACGCCCCATAACCGACAATGCCGACGGTTCGTAGCTGCATATGGACGGAGTCTACTTCTTCCGTCTCCACTTCTCAACCGCAACAAGGAGTGGGGTCGCGAGGAAAATCGAGGAGTAGGTGCCAGCGGTGATACCCACAAGGAGGGTGAGCGCAAAATCGCGGGTGGATGCAGGACCGATGAAATACAGGACCAAAAGCGTGAAAAGTACCGTGAGTGAAGTGTTCACGGAGCGCACGAAGGTTTGCCCCAAGCTCCGACCGGCAATTTCAGCAAAATCTTCTTTGCGATTACGCTCTTGATTGATGCGCAGATTCTCGCGAACACGGTCGAAGACGACGATCGTGTCGTGGATCGAGAAACCGAGAATGGTGAGGACTGCCGTCACAAAAAGCGTGTCGACTGCAGCTCCGGTCAGGTATCCAAGGAATGCGAAGAATCCGACCGGCACGACGACGTCGTGTAGGAGCGCCACGAGTGCGATAAGGCCGTAGATCCACGAGGAGATCGGCGTTGAAACTTTGCGGAACGCGAACGCGATAAAAAGAAGAATGCATAGCAAGACGAGCGCGAGCGCGAGGAGTGCTTTGTTGCGAAGTTCCTTGCCGATCGTCGGGCCGATCTCCGTGAGTTGATCTACATGCGCTGTGCCCCCCTGATGCGACATGATGGTCGAGAGTCCTTCGCGCTGCTCATTGGTCAGGGTTGAGGTGCGAAGCGTAAAGCCGGTATCACCCGATTCACGCAAGGAAAAACCTTCGAATCCCGCGTCTTCGAGTGCACTCGTAAGTGTCGCGGTATCGGGTCGTACTCCTTCATAGCGAACTTCTACCAACGTGCCACCCGTAAAATCAATGCCGAAATGGAGTCCGAATGCGAAGAGTGAGATCGCGGAAGCGAGTACGATCGCCGCCGTCACAAGGAAGAAAATGTTTCTGTGTCGAATGATGAACATACCCTAGAGCTTAAAAATGCCGCTGCCAAAAAGAAAACGAGAAATACCGGTTCGCATCTCGAGCCCCAGCGCCATGAGGAAGGTGCGCGAGACGGTGATCGCCGTGAGCATTGAGACCAACACGCCGAGCCCGAACACCAGAGCGAATCCCTTGATGAGCGATGTGCCGAACCAGAAGAGGATGACCGCGGTTATCATCGAGGAGATGTTGGAATCGCGGATGGAGAGCCACGCGCGGGCGAAGCCGTCGTGGATGGCGTCTTTTGTATTCTTCCCCGCAGCAAGTTCCTCACGCATCCGCTCGAAAATAAGGATGTTGGCATCTACTGCCATGCCGACCGAAAGAATGAATGCCGCAATGCCTGCAGCCGTGAGCGTCACGGGGATCAACATGAAGAGCGCGAGAACAGCCACTATATAGAGGAGCAGTGCTGCGCATGCGATGAGGCCGGGGAGCCGATACCACATAACCATAAAAAGCATCACCGCGAGGACTCCCCACAGGCCCGCCATAACGCCGTCTTCCACCGCCTCGTCTCCCAACGTCCCTGAAACAGTTTGGGTCGAGATGAGCTCGATGGGTACCGGGAGAGCTCCGTAGTTGAGATTGCGCGCGAGCTCCTTGGCACTCTCCGGCGTGAAGTTACCCGAGATCACCGCCTGACCGTTTGGTATTGGCTCATTGATGACGGGAACTGAAATGGCTACACCATCGAGAAACATCCCGAAGTAGCGCCCCACGTTCTTTTTTGTGAGTTCCGCGAATATGCGCGCCCCTTCTGCATTGAAAGTCAGTGAAACCACCGGCTGGCTTGGACCACCGAGACCTTGACTGAACTGAAGCTGCGCGCTTTTCAAATCCTTCCCCGTAATAGCGGCGGGCTCGAAAAATTGATTGACATCCTCGTCGGGAGCGCCCGTGGGCTCTGCTCCTTCTTTCAGCATGCGGAATTCGAGCACGGGTGTTTGCCCGATGAGATCGATCGCTTGCTGCGTATCCGTCACTCCCGGCAGCTCGACGATGAGCCGCTCTTCTGGCTGCCCTGCAAGCGTGCCCGCGTGTTGTGTTTGCACGATAGGCTCTGAGACGCCAAAAAGATTGACCCGACGCTCAATGGTATCGCGCAGTGAGGCCATAGAATCCACTACATCACCGCCAGCGATATTTGAAACGTCCGCACGATAGACGAGTTGTGTGCCGCCGGAGAGATCAAGCCCGAGCTTAAAGGGGCGCGAGGCACTCGCCTGCGAGCTATATACATACCACCCGATGCCAGCACCGACTACCAGCACAAGGAGCGCGATGAGCCTTTTTTGCCACATGGTCGTCAAGTCTACCCCGTTAGATATGAATATTCAACAGCCACGAGCAAAGAGGCCGAGATATCTAACGGGGTCTATCTAGTACTCCCTACTAAATCAAACAGGTTCTTGAATATCATGGCAACAGCCACAGGGCCAACGCCGCCGGGGACAGGGGTGAAAACAGAGGCGACCTCGGCGCACGCGGGATCGGCATCGCCCGTTATCTTTTTGTTGAGCTCGCTCGTGCCAGCGTCGATCAAGGCAACCCCCTGCTTCAGATGCTCGGGTTTGATGAAACCAGGGTTACCAGCGCCTGAAACAACGATATCGGCTTCTTTGAGATCCTCGATAGAGCCTTTTTCGAGAGAAAAAACGGAAACGTCGGCACCCAAGCTTCCCAAAAGCCATGCGCTTGGCGCGCCTACAAGGCGACCCGCGCCGATGACGACCGTCCGCGCCCCCGCTACCTCTTTGCCGCTTTGTTTCAGGATCTCTACGACTGCAAGTGCGACGGGCGCATGTACGGGACGCTCTTCCTCGGGAACTTTCGGGTTCAGAGCATCAACGTCCTTTTCTTTCGGGACATTCGCGAGTACTTCATTGACATCAACCCCCTGCGGCAGAGGGAGTTGGACGATAATGGCGTCGGTCGTGGCGACGAGGCGATTAATCGTTTGCAGTATCCTGCCCGCATCGCTTTTGTCGGAGACATTCGCCCGCACCATTTCAACGCCAAGCCGCTCGGCAGCCTTCATCTTTATGTTCACGAACGACTCGATGACGGAATTGGTGCCGGCGACGACGATGCCGAGTTTTACCGGGCGGTTAAGGGCTGCGAATTTCGGCGCGAGTTCTTTGTAGAGCTCTTCTGCGATGGCCTTTCCGTCGACGATCATGCAATATCGTATTCCTTCTTAAGTTCTGCTATACCCTGCTCCAGCGTAACACTCGGTTCCCAGCCGAGAAGTTTCTTGGCAAGTCCGTTGTCAGCCCTCGAATCGTGCGCTTCGATCCTCGGCGGTCCGTAATTGATCTTTCCACCGATCAGCTCCGCAAGGTATTGTATGGTCACGTTCCTCCCAGCGCCGATATTGATCACTTCACCTTTGCCAACGTTCCGACTTTCGGCAGCTAATAGATTGGCGCGAACAGCATCACGTACATGGGTATAATCTCGAGTAACTGTTCCGTCACCAAAGATCGTTAACGGCCTGCCTTCTTTTCGGGCAAGAAGAAAAGCCCCGACTGCCATCGCATAGGGACCTCGAGGGTCAATCCGTGACCCATAAATATTGAAGTAGCGAAGACTGACTGTTTCGAGACCGTAAGTATGTGCCCAGACTTTTGCGAGCAATTCACCCGCATACTTTTGCAACCCGTACGGGTTGACTGGATTTGATTGCATGTTTTCGGAAAGCGGCATTTCTTTCTGTTCACCATATGCCGAACCCGAAGCCGAATAGACTACCCTTCGCACTTTTGCATCCACTGCAGCTTTAAGTACCGAAACAGTGCCCATAATATTGGTTTCCGCACTTTCGATAGGGTGGTCAATGGAATATTGAACTCGTGGGAGCGCTGCGGTGTGGAAAACACAATCGGCCCCCTCAAAAATACGTTGTATTTCTTCGGTCGACTGAACGTCGAGTTCATGGTGTGTCGCTTTTTTATTGAAACGGTCGTCGCGCTTTCCGGCGGCGTAGTTGTCGATGACGTGCACCTGATCTCCCCGCTCCACCAACGCGTCCACAAGGTGGGAGCCAATGAATCCCGCTCCTCCCGTTACAACAACTTTTTCTTTTGCCATGGTTATGATCCTCGAGATGTCAGGATGATGCGTATGGTTTGAAGGATAATGAAAATATCGAGAAAAAGCGAGCGGTGCTTGAGGTAATAGAGATCGTACGAGAGCTTCATCTTCGTTTCCTCGATATCCGCCGCATGGTGCGGATGCATATCGTGCTTTATCTGCGCCCAGCCGGTAAGGCCCGGGGGTATGAGATGGCGTGCATTGTAGTACGGGATCTTCGCACTGTACTCGCGCGAGAGCACAGGGAATTCGGGCCGCGGGCCCACCAAGGAAAGTTCCCCCTTGAGCACGTTCAAGAGCTGCGGCAACTCGTCAATGCGCGAGCGACGCAGGAAGCGGCCCACCTTGGTGACAGCGAGTTTACTCTTGCCCTCTACGCCGTATTCGCCTCTGTCGTTGCCGGTCATTGAGCGGAACTTGATGACACGAAGAAGTTTCTGGTATCGCCCGATGCGCCCCTGATCGATGAATATCTGCCCGCCGTCGTCGAGCTTGATAGTAAGTGCGACAAAGGGATAAAAGACGAGCGAAACGAGGCCTATCACGAGTGCGCCGAGGATGTCTACCGCGCGCTTGAGCACGTCGTACATGCGCGAAGCGTTCACGCTCGCGAGCACCCATTCGTATTCGATGAGTGAGAGCGGAACACGGTCGAAGACTTCTTGGTACAGCTCGACGACATCGATGATGGCGAACCGCTCCTTGTGGAATGCCGCGTCGTAGAGTATCGGCCGAGCAGCCTCAAATGCCTTATCGGAGAAATCGACGACCAAAAAAGCCACGTCGTCCTCCGCTGCGACCCGCAGCGTCTGTTGGATGATCTCGTGAGAGGCGGACTTCGACGTGTCTATCACGTGTGTGAAGGAAAAGGGATAACGGCTGTCGTTCGCGACCTCTTGCGCGAGCAGCCTCGAATCCGGGCCGGACGCGACAAGGACACCTTTGAGCTTTCGCCCCCGCAAAAGAGACGGCAAATGCGGAAAAATCAGAACGCGCCACGCATACACCAATGCGAACGATACGAGTAGATAGAGCACGAGTATCGTTTTGGGTGCGAGGCCGAACGCGGGAATAAAAAAGAAAAAGATGGCTGCCAAGAGCACGTTCACGATCTGCGTGTAGAAGATCACCGTTGGGAGCTGGCTTCGGAAGAGCCGCGTGTGCTTTCCATAAAGACCGGCGAGAAAAAAGACGCCCACCCACACAACGAAGAGAAGTGAGAACGGAGCGAGATGTTTGAGCAAGAGCTCGGAGCCCGGTAGCTCCACGTAGCGGAGCAGGAGCGTGAGCCACAGCGATATGCCAAAGATCGCAAGGTCGCCGACGAAAAGGACGGCGTATTCGCGCTTAGGCACGAGTGTCATAATGCTGTACTATGGCACTAAATAAGCTATGGAACAAGCCATGAATCGGCACGTGAAAGTACTCTATCTCATCACAAAAGCGACGTGGGGCGGAGCGCAAAAGTATGTGTATGATCTCGCGACAAATGTCCCGAAAAATGAGTTCGAGTCAGTTGTCGCGTATGGAACAAAAGGCAAGCTCGCAGAAGACCTTGCGACGGCCGGAATCGTGACACGACAACTTCCCTCGCTCGGTCGCGACATCGCCGTTGTCTCGGATGTCAAAAGTTTCTTCGAGATTGTGCGAGTGATCCGCAAAGTAAAACCCGCGGTGATCCATCTCAACAGCTCAAAGGCCGCCGCTCTTGGCGCACTTGCCGCTCGGATAGCAAGAGTCCCCAAAATAATCTTCACTGTTCACGGCTGGCCGTTCGGGGAGAAACGGAACCTACTTTCGAGGATGCTTATCTGGAAGATTTCGTGGCTCACGGCACTGCTCTCACACCGCATCGTCTGCGTATCCGAATATGATCTTCAAATCGCCAAACGCATTCCATTTGTCAGTCGTAAAGTGATACGCATCTACAACGGTATCGGGCCAATGACGTTTGGATCCGGCGACATAATCCGCCGCGTCTTTCCCGCCGGAGTAAAGATCACCGGCACAATTGGCGAGCTCACCAAAAACAAAAATCAAATGGCGCTCATTGAACAAGCGAAAAATGACATAGGTATATATGTCGCGATTGTTGGAGAAGGCGAAGATCGCGCGATGCTAGAGAGAAAAATTAAAGAGTACGAGTTGGAAAAACGCGTCAAGCTCTTCGGCTTTATGCCCGCGAGCGACGTACTCCGCGGCTTTGACACGTTCTCTCTCCCCTCGCTTAAAGAGGGGCTCCCCTACGTGTTGCTCGAAGCAAAACAGGCCGGTATACCTATCGTCGCCAACCGTGTCGGTGGGGTCGGTGAGATACTTGATGCGAAGGATCCGAAAGAGTTCTCTCTTGAGAACATGGTTGCCAAGACTTCCGCACTCTACCGCTAAACAGCGCCGACGAGCTCCGTCTCGTCTCGGGCTTGCGTGGAGGGGCGCACGCTCCGTCGCATTCCCATCAGTATGCCGAGTACGGCATATTCGGTGAGGAGGTGCGAGCCGCCATAGCTCATAAAAGGTAGCGTGGTACCAGTGATGGGCAGGAGCCCGATATTCATTCCTACATGAACGATGAACTGCGCAAGAATGTAGATAGCGACACCGGAGGCGAAGAGTGTGTGGAAGTTGTCGCCGGAGCGCAGCGCGTGGCCAAGGATGCGCACGATAACGACAGCAAACAAACCGAAAAGGAGTAACACGCCAAAGAAACCCCACTCCTCGGCATAGGCGGCAAAAATGAAGTCCGTCTCATACTCGGGAAGGAATTGGAGCTTCGACTGTGTCCCATAGCCCACGCCCTTCCCGGTAAGTTCTCCGGAGCCGACCGCGATCGCAGCTTGATAGGCATTGTAGCCAGCTCCTTGCAGGTCGCTCAAGGGATGGAGAAAGGTGAGGATACGATCCTTTTGGTACGGCTGCAGGCCCCATTGCCATAGGGCGCCGGAAAAGAGTGCGGCCGTAATGAGAAGTGCTGCGAGGTGTTTCCACGAGATCCCTGCGATCAGGACCATGCCGAGCCAGACCGAAGCGACGATGATCGCAGAGCCGAGGTCCGGTTGAAAGAACACGAGCACAACAAGGAACACTGCATATGCCCCCGATATGAGAATGTGGCGTATGTGGGCGATCTCAATGTGCCGCCTGCTGAAATACTTGGAGAGCAATACGATGAGCGTGATCTTCGCCGGATCCGAAGGTTGCACAAAAAAAGCGCCGAGATCGAATCGCTCCTGCGCCCCCTTTACTACCGAACCGAAGAGAAGCACTAATCCGAGAAGAAATATGATCCCGCTGTACAGCGCGACGACGACCGGTGTACGCCGCAAAAATCTGTACTCCGGAAGACTCGCGATAAGAAAGACGCATAGCGCAAGTCCTATCCAGACGACTTGGCGCTCGAAGAACGCTCCGCCATCCGGCTGGAGCGTGGGGAACGAGCGCATGGTCACAAGACCGAGCATCGAGATCACAAACGCCGATACGAGGAGGAACCAATCAACGTGACCGAAGATCCGAGCCCCACTTTCGGCCCCGTTCCTTATCAGTGCGTGCATGGTTATTCGCCGGAGGGCGGCAAGAGCGGCAGTATGTCTATGCGTCCGACCACCGCGGGAAACGGGTCCGGCCACGTAAAGACGACTTCTTTCTCTTCGTTCGGTTCAAGACGCGGCAGTGTGGTCGCCGAAGCGGCAAAGGCATTGCCGGCCGGATCGAATATAACGGCGATGAACGAAGGATCCAGAATGGGAGCGACCGACGTATTCTTCACCATTCCCGTAAGGCGAGGGGTCGACTCGACGGCGGAGCTATTCTTATTGCTGATGGAAAGAACACTCGCCGCGTTCTCGACCCGCTCCCACACGAGCGAAGAAGAAAACTCGAAGTAGGTGCGCGCCACGATCCGATTCCCGGTCCCGATACCTCCTTCAAAAACCGGCGTGATCCCCCCGGGCATGATAAAGGTCGTCCCCTTGCGCTCCGCAATGAGCACATTATTTTGGTCGTAGAGTCCGAAGCGATAATTCACCGCGCGCACTCCGGCACCATCGTTGGGATTCTCGATGTAGGCGACCGCGCTGTAGAGACCACCACGCACCGAAAATGCGCGCGACCACAAGACGGAGCTCGGTTGCAATGCCCGCTCATCAAGGATAGTGCACGGCCCGCTTTTGTCGATCGCGGTCTCGCCTTGATTTTGCTTGCCATCGAAGCACGTCGGCGCTTCGTAGAGCCATAGCGCAAGCGGTATCCCAAGGAGGACCGCAAAAAAGAGAAAAACGCCACCAAGGTACGCCGTCCGCTTCCGTGATGCCCAGGACATCCGGCAATTATACGACAAGCCGCCCCGCTGCCTATGGCGCGGGGCGGCTCTGCTCTAAAGACTCTGTTCTGGCGACTAGCTACTCTCGCATTTCGACTACCATCGCCTCAACTGGGCTTAACTGCCGTGTTCGGAATGAGAACGGGTGTAACACCAGCGACAAATCACCAGAACAGAATCTTCAACGTATCTTCCATTCCGGTGACAACTAGCAAAGAGAGGTGAACACTCTTAGCGATGAATCACCAGAACAGAATCTTCAATTCCAAAGAACTCCTCGTTGAAAACGAAGAGCGACACAAAAAAGAATCTAGAAAGCGTTTCGTTATACGCGACTCCCACAATTCCTTACGAGAGTTCTGTCGACTTATTAGTACGCCTTGGCTCAAGGGATTGCTCCCCTTCCACCGAGCGCCTATCAACGTGGTCATCTCCCACGAGTCTATAACGATTCCTAATCTTGGAGTTGGTTTCCCGCTTAGATGCTTTCAGCGGTTATCCTTTCCCGACATAGCTACGGGGCGGTGCACCTGGCGGTACAGCCCCCAGACCAGAGGTCAGTTCATTTCGGTCCTCTCGTACTAGAAACGAATCTCCTCAAGAATCAACGCCTACAGCAGATTAAGACCAACCTGTCTCACGACGGTTTGAACCCAGCTCACGTACCTCTTTAAATGGCGAACAGCCATACCTTTGGGACCTCATTTCTTTGTTATCTGGCGTTACCACCAGTATCAGACTATTCCATTACCTTGTATCGTGCGTCGCCGCACAACCGTCAGGTACAAGCCGTGTGATACCGTCGTTTATGACGCATATCTCACGCAACAGCCAAAACTGTTGCGATCAGTCGTTAGGGGAGAAATGTTCTTGGATCATTGTCGCGTAGTTCTTCCGTCGTAATTTGGAACGAACGTTAAACTTTGACAATGCATCTGCCAATCGAGCCACTCGCAGTAAATCTCGACGCTCTCGAATCGGAGTGTCGATAATCTTCGATGCGAATGCTATTTGCCGTTGTTTCATTCTCGAATACGGACGTACGAGCGAAAGGATGCGCAGGATATGTTGTTGATCCCGCGTCAGCCAATCGCATGTAGTCCTATTCTTACGCACCGAACCGCACCCGAGAAGTTCGTTGAGAAACATGAGGTCTCTCTCGTTCTTCTGCGTAATCTTCAGTTCAATACGAACTCGAAAACGAAACCGCTTCTCATGCATCGGTTCGATGAGCGCCATGATAGCGCCATCGCCGTCGATGAGACCGGCCAAATATGCTCTCTCTGCTACAGAACATCTCTTTCCCACGGCGTTAGCCCTCATACTCCCAAGTGTATCACCTGGGACCTCCGAAACAGGAGGTGTTGTGTATGAGTCAGCCTTCACCGTTTTGAGCTTGTTTAATTACCCTATCGTTTCCAATAGGGAGAGAAGGTGTGTTTTCTCCAGCCCCGGGATGAGATGAGCCGACCACATATGTACACATTTCCTTGTACGTCCCACATTACTGCGGGCGCAGACTATATCTTTATCGTTTAGCAACGATACTGACGTATTATGGCGATTGAACGCCATCTTCATCTCGCGGCGTGCGAGAATCCAGTCGTTACGGGGTTATAACTCAGTTGTAATTGAGTCAAACTTCCCACGGTATTGACCATAGACAATGGGTTAATTGTACTATGGCTTCCACCGTTATTAGTCAGTTTATTTCCTCGACATCAAAACCCGTTCGGGTTTATCGAGGTGCCGAACTTCGCCGTCGATTTGGACTCTTAGGCGAAACCAGCCTGTTATCCCCAGAGTAACTTTTATCCGTTAATCTTCGGTCGCATCTAATGCGGACCGTCGGTTCACTTTGCTCCGC
>Ga0209542_10009288_pt1 | contig 18085 bp, 14 predicted proteins | sample RifCSPhighO2_01_FD_184028 | JGI IMG/M metagenome (GOLD analysis project Ga0209542, IMG submission 184028) | Soil microbial communities from Rifle, Colorado - Rifle CSP2_plank highO2_0.1 (SPAdes) (version 2) | ecosystem: Environmental > Terrestrial > Deep subsurface > Rock core/Sediment ...
ATATGTTCGGGAACAAGGCAGATCTGAAGAACAACTTCAGTTGTTCGAATTTATCTCGTCGTGATGCCCCGACCCTCTGGGTCGATTGGGAGTTTCACTAGAACTTCTCCTTCGATAAAATTAAACGAAGTTCATTCTATAAGGATAAGCTCTAAATCTATAGCAACGAAATTATCAATTAGCAGTTTGTTTGTTGTCATAACGATTAAAAATTATAGAGATTCCCGATAATTATAATACATTTGGTTCGGTTTTCTCTAACGGATAAAACCTTTAGCTCGGTGTTATAATCAACGGTTTTATCCGTATAGAGATTCCCGATAATTAGGTTAGAATTTAGTTCGGGAATCTCTATACAAGAAGATTAATACTCTTCTAACAGCGAGGCTGCAGTAACAGATTTTTTTATTCGCATGTGAAGTTTTTTATCTGCTGTAATGAATTCTGCATTGAGCTCTGATGCAAGCGCTGCGTAAAAGGAGTCATAAAAGGTGCTGTTAGTTTTGAATGCAATCTCAGAAGCCCTAAAGAGAACGTTTGTTGTTGGAACAGTAATCGTCAAATCCATATCGAGAATACTATTAATCGCGTTGTCTACGTCTTCCTTTGTAAATTTAGGGTTGTATCTCAAAGCATTGGCGATTTCATATAATGCTAAATCTGGCAGGATAATACTCAACTTTTGATTAATGAAATCATCGCGAATTTGCTTCGCTTTTTCGTGGTCAACTTCTTCAGTAAACCATTTAATCACTACTGAAGCGTCGAGGATTATCTCTTTTGTCTCCATTTCTTTATCTCTTCTGCACCATTCCAAGATCCGCTTTTTTTACTTAAATCATCTTGAACACATATCGCCCTTGCGAGATTATTTTTTCTTCTTAATCGCCCAGCTATTAAAATTTCTATTTTATTTTTCAAGGTATGCAATTCTTCTTTGCGGTTTATCTCTTGTTCCATAGTTTAACTATTGATCTATCTTATATAAATTATCCCTTTGCGTGAGATTTTCTTTTATTCTCGTTAATACCTCTATGGTCTTGCCTTGGGGATATAGCGTGATGAAACTGTTGCTCGCTTTTTAGAGCGAGTGTAGAAATTGCAAGATTCAAACATAAAGTTCTCAAAATTGAATATCATTTTTTGTATTGGGTTTATGGCAACGAAATTATTAATTGAACAGTTCGTTCGCTGCCATAACCAAAATTATATCGAGAATCAAGGAAGAAAAGTAGACCAGCTTAAGCTTGCCGTTTTATGTCGTCGTTGTGTACTCAAGTCCGCCCGTAGGCGGATTTGCCCGCAGACAAAAGCTTGCTGTTGGGAGCTTCACTTTGTTTTTTGTATTAAATCCATAGCTGCTAAAATTATAACGCAGAACATAAATAATTGGACATTGCTTTTATGTTCCCCGAACACAAAAATCGAGAGATTTTTGTGTCCAAAAAATCTAACGCAATCAGGGGAAAGATGTATAAGTAAACTGGTTAAGCTGTTCGATTTTTTTCATCGTCAAATAGACTGTTTTGCCGATGGCGGATTTGCCCGCAGGCAAATCCTCGTGGGAGATTCACTCTCAAATTTTTCTTGCAAAGCCCTCAATCTCTCCAATCGTCTTCAAACTCATCAACTCATCTCTTTTTCCTCCAGCTCCAGAAAATCCCCGCAAAAACCTGCTTCCTAAATATTTAACTCTTCCGATATCAATTTCATTGCCATAATATTTTTTCTCCAATCGTAAATACTCTAAAAACAAATTCAAGTTCTCGTTAACATTCTTCAAACCATCACCCTCCTCTAACCCAGAAGAACCTATCAACTCCGATCGAGATTTACCACTTAATTCTATTTTCTCATCTGATTTTTTTTCCCTATTAACTTTTCCATCTCCTTCGCCACCTAAATATCTCAAAATTCTTGAAAATATCAACGGATCTCCAATCGCTCCTCTTGCAATCATGACACCATCGCAAATTTTAAGCATGCGCGAAGCATTTTCTCCGGAAAAAACATCTCCATTTCCAATCACAGGAATCTTAACTATCTTCTTAACCTTTGAAATCCAAGACCAATCAGCAGGAACATTTCTTCCATCAACAGCCAAACGCGCATGAACAGTCAGAGCATCAGCTCCCGCTCTTTCAATTTCCCGCGCAACTTCCAAAACATTATTTTTCTTAAATCCTAATCTTATCTTGACGCTAACAGGTTTTCCGGTCTTTTTCAAAATCCCAACCATATTTCTAATCTTCTCAGGATTTCTAAGTAAATAACCGCCTGCTTTATTTCCTGTAATGCGAATAGAAGGACAGCCGCAATTCAAATCTATCAGCTCAAAATCTTTCCACTTCTTTGATTTAACAAATTTCTCAAATTCCTCCTCGCTATTTCCAGTTATTTGTAATCCAACAGGTTTCTCTTCTTCAGCAGTTTTCATCAAATTCAAAGTCTTCTTATTCTCATGAAGTATCGCATCAATATACAACATCTCGGTAAAAACTAAAGCCGCTCCGGCTCTCTTGCAAATCAGGCGATAAGGCAAATCAGTAACATCAACCATCGGCGCTAATACTAATCTGTTTTTTAATTTCAGGTTTCCGATTTTAAGAGATTTCATAAAAAAGAAAGGGGAATAAGATTTTATAATACTTTCAACAAAACAAAATCTTAAAATGATTTTACTCCAAGAGAATCAAAGAACTTTTGTATGCCTCTATCTTCAAATGTTGCGTCGCTTCTCTCATCAATCTGTCTAATTAATGCTGAAAGATCTCCTTTACTCTTTCTTATTGTATCAAAAGAAATTTCTGTAATAAGAGCAACTCCATAAGACCTCTGAGGTTCTGGAGTATTCCCATCAAGACTAAATCTAGCGTAACGTCCGGAGGAGCCATTATTTTTATTACTATTGTATACTTCAAGTTTGTTAGTGTCTGTGTTTACTATATATGCCCAGCAGCATAAACCATCATACATAAAACGAGAACTATCCATCATATGTTTCCAATCTTCATCGTAACTAGAGGGATTTGCTTCAAAATCCGAATCATCTTCCGGAAATAACCTTGCTAACTGTGGAGAAACAGTTAGAGTCATTGGAGGGATTAAAACTACTTTTCTTGCTGTCTCTCTTAGTTTTTTATTTGATCTTGCGCCCACATATTCCAAAATATCTTTTCCTAAAGCTGTTGGATAACTACTAGTATGAACATAAGTAACTTTATCTATGTCTTCTGCTCTAAATCCCCAAACTCCTCTGGTTCCCATTTTAAAACTGTAAAGTAGTTACTATTTAAACTTTTTGGAATCTAAAAAGTATTTGCGATTATCGTTCACCAAACCCTAACTGTTCTTCCAAAGGTCTCCAAGGATTAGTTTTATACTCATTCGGAAAATAATTTCCTTTCCTTCCAGAATTATCAATGTCAACGCCATGTCTCTCGACGACAACCTCATGAGTAATTCTTTCAATTTCCTTCTCGCTAAATCTCCTCCTTCTAAAAAATTCCAGAAACATCGGCCAAGCATTCAAAGCGGTTATTCCAGAAGCGCAAGTCGGCGGCTCCTTATCTCCTCGAGTATGAGGTGCATGATCTGTTTCAACTCCTTGAATTTTTCCCTCTCTCAAAAGTTCAATCATCCTCTCTGGGTTTCCAGGCGCTCTCAAAGGAGGATTCATTTTCCAAATCCATCCGTTCTCACCTCCCATAATTCGATAATCGCACATCAAATGATGAGGACAAACCCAGCACCAAACATCTCTTCCTTTTTCTCTAGCTACAGCAACAAGTTCAACACCTTCAGGAGTAGAAATATGTTTAATGTCTAACTTACCCTTATAATCAGTTTCTTCAGTTATCCGTAAAATATCGCTTATAGACTCAATTTCCGCAGAAGGAGGTCTCGCTAAAGTAGCATGCGTCAAAGGATTATTGCAATCAAACAACCACCCATGCATCTCGCTCTCTTTTTCAGCATGAACAGCAACAACACCATCATAACCTTCTCTTGTTAAAACATCAAAAACTCTTTCTAAATCTTCATTATCCGTAATGCTGATCTCTGGATTTGTAGATCTTCCTGCATATATCTTGAAACCAACAACTCCGGGAGAGAGTTCGCGATAAACTCTAACAGCTCCTCTAACTTGCTCGACATCTTTCGTCAAACCCATGTAAACTCCGAAAAAAACCTTTCCTCCAACCTTATCAGCCCTGCTTAAATAATTTCTAACAATAGATTCGCTAGTAAGATGTGGCTTCGTATTCGGCATCGCGAAAACTCCATCAACTCCAGCTCGTTGAGCAACACTCAAAGCATGTTCTATCGTCTCTTTCTCCGCCCACTCTTCATCTCTACAATGAACATGACAATCAATCACCATTTTTTCTCACCAAATCAAAATACTCTTGATTAATTCTATGCGCAAACCTCGGTCCTGCATAAGGATTATTTTTATGTCTATAAACAAATCCTGTAAAGACAAGAAAAACAGTTGCGCCAGCTTGCCGCAATGCATACGCATCTTCCTCTGTGCTAATTCCTCCAACAGCAATAATCGGCTTGTCAGTCATTCCTCTCAGAGTTCTTACAGATTCAACAGCCGCACTTCTCAATCTCGAACCGCTCAATCCTCCATTCCCGTATTCATGATGTTCAATGCCCTGCGTGTTGACAACTTCGTAACCGTCGGCAAAATCATCTGAAATTTCAACCAACCTCTCCAACTTCTCTCTTCCAAGTCCAGGAGAAAGCTTGTACACTAAAGGTCTTCCCTTTCCTTTTTCTTTCAAAGCTGAATTTAGCTCCTGAAAAATTATTGGCATTTCAAACGTTTTTCCTTCTCTCGTATTAGGACAGCTGACATTAATCGCTGTATAAATTCCAAAATTTTTTAAAGAAGAATAAGACTCAACGATATCTTCAATAGCCGCATCTCCAACAATGTTCGGATCGTGCGTCTTCGCAATGTTTACGGCGAAGCTGTTTTGATCTTTAACTCTAGAAAATATTATAGATGCCCTAATAGCTCCGCAATTATTCAAGCCCATCCTATTCAACAATGAGCCATCTTCTAATCTGAACAACCGAGGTTTTGCATTGCCTCGCCCGCCATTCCAGGTAAAACTTCCGCACTCAATCCACCCAAATCCGTAATTTCTAACTCTGCTATGCAATTTTGCATGCTTGTCAAAACCAGCGGCAATTCCAAACGGATTATCCAGCCCTACTCCGAATAAATTTGTCCTGCTCTCATCTGTACTAAACATGCCAGGAGCAAAAACGCCCCCCCTCATTCCCAATTTAGCAATAAAGTGTGCTATTTCAGGATCGAGTTTCAAAAGTAAAGAATGCCAAAAATCTTCAAAATTCATACGATATAATTATCAAATTAGTTTTTATTAATATCTATTTTCTCAAACTACTCTTCCCAACACATAAGTTAGTTCAATCATATCCAACTCGCAAAACATTTATATAATCCCCCTCCCAATTTATGCAATGGAAAAAGACATAGACAAAATTTCTAAAAACGCAGATACAGACATAGTGATTAGAATAGATGATTTTGGAGGCAAGCCCGGATTAACAATCCGTGAATTTATCCGTGGTGAAAGATATACTGGATTTACAAAAGCAGGCATAAGAATTCCAGCAGACAAATTTAAAATATTCAAGCAGGCAATTAATTCTATCAGAGAATCTGACTTTCAAGCAAATAATCAAGAGGCATTAGATGAATCCGAGCAGAAAGAGGCTTCCCCTTCAGAAGATTTCGAAGAAGAAGCGATATGATATCTATTTTCTCTATCAATTACTACCAAAAAATTTAATCGATTAATCTCGCCTTTCTCATTATGTCTTCAGGAGGTCTAATAGGTCTACTTGTACTGAAATTATAAAAGAAATAATAGAGATGTGCTTCAACAACAACTTTTTCTCCCGAAGTTACCTGCTGTTTAATTTCTACTCTTACTTCTTTTCTGTAAGGCGCGTATTGAGAAACGACTCTTAGCTCTTGATCTCCTCTTATCCGACCAGTATACCGATAAATAGCTCCCATAACTAAAAATCCAATATTCTTTTCAACAAGCGCTCTAACATTAAGCCCAGTCTGCAAAGCTAATTGCAGTCTTCCTTCTTCAAGATACTGAGGAAAAGCTCCGTCTTTCACTATTCCATCGCTAACATGTTCATTCTTTATGTTAAGAACGATTCTAGACTCATGCTTTCCTTGCATAACGTCCGCGAATTTATCTCCTATTCTATAAGATTCTCCATTAAGATTGCATATCATCTTAGCAGTCGCCATAACCTTTTCCCCCGTCATCATACTCTGTGAAAGAATAATCTTCTCTCCCCTAAAATGCTCGTCAACCTTTGTGTAAATATCCACTTCCTGCCCAGGTAAAACTTGAGCCTTATACACATAGCTAACCTCTCTTCCTAAAAAACCAAAGCCTTTGGACAATACAGGCTCAAAAAATTCTCTATGGCATAACAAATCTCTCCTTCCTTCAGCAAAACCAATCGGAAAGAAACCATTATTAAAGTGCTCATAACCATCGAAATGTTCTCTTGTCGGAACAAAATGAATCGTCCTTTCCATAAAAACTATCAAAAACATTTCTATTTAAATTTTTCCCTCACCAAAAACCTTTAAAACCAAGATTTAACTATTTTCTACATGACGCCAGACAATAAAACACAGCAGATAAGACAGCCGATCGTTACTGTAGCAGGGCATGTTGACAGTGGAAAAACATCAATCCTCGACTGTTTTCGCGATTCCTGCATTCAAGAATCAGAAGCAGGAGGAATAACACAAAAAATCTCATTTACTAAATTCCCATTATCCCAGATAAAAAATACATGCCCTTTGATTGAGAAACAAAAAATAAAACTGGATATTCCGGGTTTTTTATTTATAGATACTCCCGGACATGCGGCATTCACGAATTTAAGAAAAAGAGGAGGCTCATTGGCAGACTTGGCAATTCTCGTTGTGAACATCAAAGAAGGAATAAAACCACAAACAGCAGAAGTCATACAAATCCTAAAGGCATACAAAACGCCCTTCCTAATAGCCCTTAATAAAATTGACTCAATCTCTGGATGGAAAAACCAGAAAGAAAAATCCCTGAAAGAATCAATTAACTCCCAAGCCATTAACGTCTCTCAGGAATTTCAGGAAGCACTGCTGACATTTCAGGGCTCTTTATCAGAACATGGATTTGAATCAGATTTATACTATGACATAAAAGACTTTACAAAAAAAATAGCGATAGTTCCCTGCTCAGCAAAAACAAAAGAAGGCATTCCTGAATTATTATTTATCCTCTGCGGACTGTCTCAGAGATTCTTAAAAAAAAGCCTCGCAATTTCAGATGAAGGAAGAGGTGTTATTCTTGAAATCAAAAAAGAAAAAGGCATGCCGACAATTGAAGCAATCCTCTACGACGGAAAAATAAAAGAAGGAGATGAAATAGCGGTCGCCTCCTTCGACGATACAATCACGACAAAAATTCGTGCAATAGAAGAGATAGAGCCGCTCTGTTTCAAATATAAAAATGTAAAAGAAGCATCGGCCGCGACAGGCCTGAGACTTCAGCTAACTTCAAAAGAAGGAATCTTATCAGGAATGCCCTTCCAAAAAATAAACAAAAACCTAAACAAAATAACAGAATCATTCAAAAAAGAAATTGCTAAAACCATAAAAACAGACAAGCAGGGAATAGTCATAAAAGCAGAATCTCTTGGAAGTTTAGAAGCTCTAATCACCCTGCTAAAACAAGAAAATATAGGAATACTAAAAGCTGGAATTGGCGACATCAACAAATCAGACGTCATAACAGCTAAAGCAAATCTTGAAATTGATTCCCTCAACTCAATAATCCTCGGTTTCAACGTTAAGTTATGTGAAGATGTAGAAATAGGAAAAGTAAAAGTCCTGACAAACGAGGTCGTCTATAAACTAATTGAAGATCTCTCAGTTTGGAGAAAAAGCAAACACGCCGAAATAGAACGCTCTCGTATTTTATCCCTCGCCCAAATATGTAAAATAGAAATTCTGCATCAATATCTGTTCAGAAATTCAAATCCTGCTGTTTTTGGAGTCAGAATAGAAGCAGGTAAATTAAAAACTGGATTAAGATTAATAGACGAATCAGGCGAAGAAATTGCCCGCGTAAAAACAATCCAGTTAGAAAAAGACTCAATCACCGAAGCAGAAGAAGACATGGAAGTAGCAATCGCTCTGCCAGGAATAAACTTCGAAAGAAAACTCAAAGAAAAAAAATTCCTTTACTCGGACATCTCTGAAAGCCAGTTCAAACAATTCAAAAAGAATAAAGATCTTTTATCGCAAAGTGAACTCAGAACTTTGCAGGAAATTCAAACCATTAAACAAAAAAAGAAAGATAATTGGGGAATGCAACCGTAAAAAATAGAAAAGTTTATACAATTAAAGATTATATTTTATGTATAGTTCAATTTCGTGCAATTTCCGCTGCGGAGTTTTTTAGTGCACGAAATTGGTCATTCACAGAGATTTCCGATAATCAAATTAGAATTTAGTTCGGAAACCTCCGGCATATCTTTTCCTAAAAACATAACGAGGAAAAGATATAGAGATTCCCGATAATTAAGTTAGATTTTAGTTCGGAAATCTCTAATACATCTTTCCCAAAAAATCTAACCAAATCAGGGAAAGATGTATATGTAATGCAAAAAAACTGCAATGATTTTTATGGCTGTGCGGAGATATAGCAGACCAACTAAATTCTTCGGCTGCTTTTAGTTGCTCCGCTAATAGTCAACCAATAGAAAAACCTAAGAACTTAATTGGTTGACTATACTGAAAAACCAAAAACATTTTTAAACCCTCCTTCTCACATATCCCAATGACACATAAATTAAATATCTCACACTCAGGAAAATCCTGGAAGCTGGAATTAGAAGACAATCGTCTTAATGGTAAGTCAATTAAAGATACCTTCCAGGGTAAAGAAATAAAATCAGAACTGGAAGGCTACGAATTCGAAATCACTGGAGGAAGTGATTACGCCGGATTTCCAATGTACGAAAAAGCCGAAGGGACTGGAAGAAAAAAAGAAATTTTAACAAAGGGCTGGGGTTTGCATAGAAAACCAAAAGGACTAAAAAAGAAAAGAGTTTCAGCGCCAAAAGGATTAAGATTAAGAAAAACACTCGCAGGAAAAACAATTCATGATAAAACAGTTCAGATAAATCTCAAAGTTATCAAAACAGGAAACAAGAAGCTGGAAGAAATTTTTCCTGAACAGAATAAAGCTCCAGAGCCAAAAGTAAAAGTAGAAAAAATATCTGAACAACAACCACCCACTAATAACCAATATAGAGAAAACCGATAATTATAATACATTTGGTTCGGTTTTCTCTAACGGATAAAACCTTTCGCTCGGTGTTATAATCAACGGTTTTATCCGTAACTACAAACTATCTCAGTCCGCCGCTATCTTCTCTCTCAGTCCATTGTTTAGCCGCCTTAGACTGCAGTTCTTCTTTCTTCATCGAAACAACATCCTTCTTTCTTGATGCAACAAAATAAATTATTAAAACAACAAGGACAGCAGCTCCAAGAACACTGCCGACGGCAATTAAAGTTTCTCTTGTAATTAATTTCCTAACAGCTTGTATTAACTGCTCTTCAGGTCTTTCATCAAAACCTGTTTCTGCCTGAAGCTCACACTCTCTACTTTCAATCGGCTTATTTTCATCATCACCGCATTCATTCTGATCCCAACACTCTCTTGTCTGTTCTCCATCAAAGCATTCTGTCCATCCTCCACAAAGCCATTTCTTTTCGCAAACAGCTAAAGGCAATCCGCTGCTTCCTCCTCCGCCGCCTCCGCCTGGAGAGCCGGTATCTGACGGAGGCGAACTTCCAGCTTCAACAACTCCATACCTCGAAAATCCAGAAACATCAGCGACAAAAATATTATTTGCAAAACTAATTTCCAAACAAGAAGAACAATCAATATCGTCTCTCAAAATTTTCGGATCAACAAAACTAATTCCATAAAATGATAATCTCGAAGAAACATTCAATCTGTCCATTCCAGGATTTGCGGTATTTATTTCGATAACCTCATCCTCGATTAAAACATAGCTCAAATTCAAACCGGCAAAATTAATTGAATTGTTTGTAAAATTAATCTTTCCAAATTGCGTTATCTCTAAAACAGCCCAGCTGACATTAGTAATATCAGAAACATTTGTAAAGTTTGTAGTTGTTCCATCAAATCCTGTTGTGTCTGGAATCATGGGATTACAGCCCCCTCCGGAAATACATGCTTCTCCAATGTTGCATAAAGAATTATCTTCTTCGTTTACAACAATATCATTAATTTCATCGCAGCTGTCCAATGTGCAATCGGTGCTGTCGTCAATTATTGGAACAGTTCCATTCTGACAATCCAATGTTGTACTGCAAAAGTCAGTTCCGTCACAGAATAATCCGTCATCACAAATTGCATCATTGATAAAAACATTACATAAGTTCGGATTCTCATTACATGTTTCAACTGTACATCCGATCCCATCATCGCATGGATCAAATCCTTGCTCGCAAACTCCTAAATTACAAACCTCTGCTCCATTACAAAAAGTTTCGTCAGAACAGTCTGAATCAAGTGTGCATCCTCCGACAGCTGTGCAATCATTAACTAAATCGCATACTTCCCCCGCACCGCACAGTCCATCATCCGGAGTAAAGGAACAAATTCCATTCTGGCTATTGCAGCTATCTATTGTACAGATTACGGAATCATTACATATTACATTATTCCCTCCGACGCAAATTCCGCTTGCACAACTATCTGTCTGCGTGCAGGCATTATTGTCATCGCAAATAGTTCCATCGCCGTCATCAGAATAAGAACATTCACCAGCAACACAACTTGCAATTTTACATTGAATAACATTGCAATCTCCATCAATAACACAAGTCTGCGCTCCCTGAAATTCATACGCCCCTATGTCTGGATTCCCTGTTCTCAAATTCCCATCCCTATCATACTTGTAAGCATTTCTGATATAATCTCTCAACTCAATTTTTTCAGCCGCGCTCAAAATGCTAAACTCATTAAACGCATTATCAGGATTTCCATCACTGCTCCAATTCGATAAAAATTCTTCAACCTTGAAAGGATAATCATTTGGGTCAGCACTGCCATAAATAGTCCCGGAATCAATAGCATTTGAAGTATTGTTTAGATGGATATCACAGGCATCTCCGAATAAGTCTCCGTCGGCGTTTTCTTGTAAGGGATTGGATGTAAAAGGACAATTATCTAAATCTGCGCAAATACCATCTCTATCATAATCATTATTCCTGTCAAATGGACAAATATCATTGCAGAGATCTCCTCTATGATCATAATCGTAATCCCATTGATCAGGATTCACAATGTCTACGCAATTATCTGCATAATCATCTACCCCATCCCCATCATAATCTCCGACACAGGTTAATCTCGTTCCACTATCGCATACATCAGCATCTCCATTTCCGTCACAATCAAGCGTTTGCAGCACTCCAGGATTGTATTTAGTCTTACAGCTATCCACATTCCCGCAAACTCCGTCCCTGTCAATATCATTCCAATCATCTAAAGGGCAACTCCCGCCTCTATAATCATAAGATGTATTAAACCTTGAAAATCCTGGATCTGCATAGATTGAATTGGCATCACTTCCGAAATAATTCTGAAATTCCTGCATGTTCAATTGAACATTTCCTTCTTCTAACAAAACAATCTTATCGGTTGCACTTTTAGTTTTCACAAAAAGTAAATTGCCATCTCCAGAATAATCGAAGAATATTGGATCTCCCTCGACATCGATAGCAAACTTAGGATCTCCGCTTGAAGTGAATCCTTCTTTATACAATAAATTATTCTTAGCATAAACTTCTACAACTTCAGAGGCAAAATCACCAACAGGGTCAACTCCTGCGAAAAGAGATAAAGGAGCAACGGCATTTACATCTCCATGTTTCAAGCTAATAAAAGTATTTCCGTAGAAGTATGCGTTCGTGCTCCACCATTGTTTAACAGGGCCCTGATTTCCCTCAACATTCTGATTCCCAATACCTATATTATTAAGCATGATATAATTTGAATTATCTCCCGAAACAATCCCGCAACCGCTTACAACTTTCTTTGGGCCTCTAATATAGTAAGATGCTTTCTCTTGATTAAAAGCAAGATTATTAATAAAGAAGTTATATCCTCCTGTTTTCGATCCAATTCCCAACTCCCCATTATTATAAACTGTGTTATTAATATAAATAATATTATCAGAAGTTTCCTGAGCAATGCTTGCACTCGACGCATGATGATGAGCGCCATACATCACGTTATTCCTAAAAACAATATCCTGACTTCCGCTTCCTGCAAGACAACTGCTATTTCTATTCAAATTAATATCGAAAGACCCGTCATCATTATGAGTATCATAAATCAAGCTATTCTGGACAACTAATCTGTCAACTCCGGGTCCGTCAGAATTAATTTTCAACGCTCCATCTGAAAAGCCATGCATTTCAATATTATCAATTAAAACATCTGTAATCTTATCAGTCTGCTGTCTAAAGAAAAATCCAATTGAGCCATAACGAATACCGAAGTCCTTGAAAACAAAATTACTAAATCCTGCAGTGCTTGCTGGAAAATCAAAAACCCTCCCGCCTGCATTGCTAAAGTTACTTCCTCCTTCAACAATTGCATCTTCATTCATATATCCAGAAACAGTTATCGGAAATCCGGGCAAACCGCTATTTGCCATTACAATGTCAAGCTCGTTATATACCCCTTCCCGAATATAAATCGTATTCCCTGCAATAGCAACGTTCGCCGCCTCCTGAATCGTGTCATACTTGTCTCCATCTGTTCCGTCGCACAATCTCGAATTTACATTATAATTCCCATTACAGTCTCCAGCATTCAGATTATCAACATAAATTACTGCTCCGCTTACACAACTGCCAGCATCAAAAATTAAACAATTAGAATTGCAAAACAAATTTCCGCTTTGATACCCTTGGCTGACACAACTCTCTCCTGCCAAATCATCATCCGAATTTCCGCATACTCCATCCAAGCCACACTCACAAACTTCTGCTCCTTCGATTAAACCATCACCGCAGATAGGAAGAAAAATATTTTCAAATTCAAAATCAACGCTATCTAAATTTGTATTTCCATTAAAATTAGCCCTATAATAAAATTTATCCGTGGGCAAAGCATTGCAGGATTGTTCTGTAACTTGCGAGCCATTCAAAACAGAACACCAATCAACGCTATCATTGCTTATCTCAATATTTGTATTCCCGAAATTGCTCTCTATCCATGAAGAATTAACAGCGTTGTAGCTCGCATCTAAATTTATTAGTGTTGAAACAAAACTTCCTGTTGGGCCAGCGCTAACCATACCCGTAATTTCGCTGTCAGTCAAGGTTCTATTCCAGATTGCAACATCATCTAATGTGCCATTCCAACCAGCAGTAGAACGGCTCAATGACAAACTTTCTGTAACTCCTCCTGTTTCTGTCCTGCCGCTAATTGCCAATCCAGTTGCCAGCAAAATGCCGTCTTCATATATGGACGTAGTTCCATTAAAAATACCGGCATAATGATGCCACCCATTATCGGTCTTGAAAGCGTGATTAACTGTTGTAGCATCACTCGTACTCTGACTTTGATTTCTGACTTCAAACTCCATAACACCATTAGCGGCAATAAAATATCTCGCAATTATTTGGTTATTATCTACGACCGAATAAAAGAGATTTACATTTCTCGGATCTACTTCAGATGGTTTTGCCCAGAAACTAATGCTGAATTCTGAAACATTCTCGATAAAGTCGGGTGGAGTAACCGCAACATAATCTCCATCTCCATCGAAAACACACCCCTCGTTGTATCTTCCCGCGGCACCGCAATTAGTCCCTCCATTTATCGCTCCAACATTTCCGTTCCCTGAATCATCATTCACATCGCCATTCAAATGCCAAAGTCCAGCCAAGTCCTGCCCCAAAGAGCCGGCAGGATTAATCTCTCCGCCAGTATCAATTGGATAATAACTTGTGATTCCATCCCATCCAACATTAGTTATCGAAGCTTGATTAACAAAAGTATTTATCGTAATATTATCTATATAATCATCATTAAAACCATTTCCAGTAGGTCCAAACTCTGCTGTTCCAAATCCTTCGCTGACAATCAATGTTCCGGAATCTCCTTCAGGATTTGTCTTCGCATGAAAAACAAATTCATTATCATTGCCAAACAATCCAAAAAACAAATTATCTTCTTCCCATCGAACAACAAAGGGCTTCCTGACAATTCCATTCTCGAATACATCTCTTTCCTTCCCCTTCTCGTCTCTCCCAAAAAGAAAACCATCATCCTCGAAGACTGTAAAATCAACTTCCAAGCTTTCACAACTATCTCCTTCAACATTTAGATAAACTATATCTCCATCTTCTGCACTCGTTATATCGCTGCCTTCTTTATCACTCCAATAAACTCTGTTAAATTCACATTCTAATTCAACAATTTCTTCTTCTGTAATTTCTTCCCTTGATTCATCAGCAATTCCTTCTATAATTTCCTCCTCCTGCTCGTTTAATGATGAAGGAACATCCTGCTCATCCTCGACAGCATCTTCAATAGTATCTTCAACAAACGATTTTTCTATTGCTGTTTCATTGCCAGTTTCATTAAAATTCTCAACAGGATTCTCTTCTACGATTACATTTTCCTGGGCAACTACATTATACAGCTCAACAACTTCCTGCTCTGTTAAAGCCTTACTCCAAATAATAACTTCATCCATCGCCCCATTAAGATTTCCAATTTGAACACTGTGTGGAGTTTCATACATACTGCCATTGAACATCAAAGTTCCACTCTGTAAAGAGCCATCAAAATATAACTTGCCAATATATCCGTCAAACGTAGTAACAATATGGTGCCATCCAAGATCGCTCAATACGGCTCCATCACTCGCAAAATTTTGATTAGCCCACGCTCCGTAAAAATTAACATAGACTCTTTCATTAGCCCCCCATCTTATCAAAAAGGTATCGTCCCCGCTTCCGATTTTTTGCATAAGGTTATTTGTATCTCCATCAGGCACATTACTCTTTGCCCAAAAACTTATTGTCAAACTATTTTCAATTCCCCCAATATCTCCAACATCAACATAATTATTTTTTCCTAAAAAACCACAACCCTTTCCAAACTTGCCACTGACAGAACAATCAACGCTCCCAACATTATTCCCTCCAGAACTTCCATCCATCGGCAAATAAAGAACAACATCACTGTCTTCTGGTATAATATAATCAGCCACTACATTCCCTGTAATTTCAAAGCCGGTAAAAATCAAACCAAGACCTAATACAATAATTACCGCACCAATTATTGCCACTTCTTTTTTCATAATTAGAAATGTTTAATCAATTATTTAAACTTGTTGGACTTCGCTGTATCTCTGCACGGCCATAAAAATCATTGCAGTTTTTTTGCATTACATATAGAGATTCCCGATAATTAGGTTAGAATTTAGTTCGAGAATCCTAAAAAACTTTCAGTTTTTTGGGCACAGAAATTATGAACTTGATGAAAAATTTCTGTGTTTGAAAAAATCCGGTAATTCAAAATTCTCTTCGGGAATCTCTAAGACATCTTTCCCAAAAAATCTAACGCAATCAGGGGAAAGATGTATACTGCCATAAGTGAAAAGTATAAAAACTTAGTTTTCTGATTTATTTCAGAGGTGTAAATGATAAAAGTAACTGCGCCAACGAGAATTGATATTTCCGCGGGATGGAGCGATGCTAATCCTTTTCAAAGTGATTTTGGCGGGGCTGTTTTAAATGCAGCAATAAATTTGAGAGTTAGTGCGACTTTGAAAGGCAAAGATTTGATTAGCAGCTTGGAGAATGTACCTTCCAATTCTGGTTTGGGAACATCAGGGGCGTTGAGGGCGGTTTATTTGGTAGCTGCAAATCCCGAACTGATTAAAGATAAAATAAAATTGATAAAAAGAGTTCATGTTTTTGAGAATGCTATCGTGGGACAGAGAGCAGGGTTTCAGGATCAGGCAGCTGCTGTTTTTGGAGGAGTAAATTATTGGGAGTTTAGGAAAGATGGTTCGATTAGGAAAAAGAATATTCCTAAAAAAAAGGCAAAACATTTATACGACCGTCTTGTTTTAGTTTACACAGGAGACAGGCATCAGTCTTCTAATGTTCATGCAGAAGTATTCGACGGCAGATATATGAAATTTATACCTGTTATTGAAAGAATGAGTGTTCTTGCTAAAAAAATGGCAGACAATATCACGAATGAAAATAAGATGACGGAATTTTTCAGAGAAACATGGATGCTGCAAAAATCTTTGCACTCTAAAATGGAATCTCCTGCGATGCAAAAATTACAGCAGATTTGTGTTAATTGTTATTTGGCTTGCAGAGCTACTGGAGCAGGAGGCGGCGGATGCATGTTGTTCTACGTTAAACCCGAGAAGAAAAAAAATCTAATTAGAATCTTTGAGAAGATGAAAAAGAAGCTGCCAAATATGGAGGTTTTGCCTTTCGAGTTTGACTGGAGAGGAATTGAATTGGAAAACAAATGAACCCCTACAACTACAAACAACATGCTACAATCATAAATCAAAAACGAAACTTTAAATATTCTCTCGTTTGCTTTCTTTTATGATCCCGTAGCTCAGCCCGGTTAGAGCACCGCTCTTATATGAATTTGTTTCATTAGAAATAAATCTTCATGCTTTCCGAAGCTAAGAAAGGCGGGGGTCCTGAGTTCAAATCTCAGCGGGATCATTAACGACTGGGCTTACGAAATTGGGCGGCGATGTTAAGGGGTCAGAGGAATCATTTCCAGCACATGGCTAAAGCCGTAGAATGATCAGGAGAAATTTTCAATTCCAATCTGTCAAAATATATTCGCAAGTATCTCTCCAAAGCTTCGATTTTGTGCTTGTATGCAACAAGAACTACAATCTGGTCGCCTTTCTTAAAATAAACTTTTTTATCCAAAAACTCAACAAGCTGATCTTTTTCTATTACATAAAACATTTCAATTCTGGAATTAGCAAATCGTGAATCAATCCGCACATTTTTTTTATCCAAACCCAACTGGCAAATCACTTCTCCCAACCAATCATGCCATAACTCGTTATTTTTATAAGACACAGCTCTGGCGTCTCCCTTATGATCATCAATACCCGTGCCAATCAAAAGAAGATCTCCTTTATTCATAGCACTATGTATTTGATACAATATCTCATTTACTTCAAAATTTCCAAGTGTGTTTCCAAGCAACAAAAATAGATTTCTCTTATAGTCTCCTTTAGTTAACAGAGGAGTAATATTTTCCAAATTTTCAAAATCAGAAATATTATATTTAAAATCAATAATTTCATCTACATTATCCATTTTAGAAACATTCTCTATAGCTTTCGCCGCCATATATCCGCTAATATCAATGGGGCAGTATCTCAGCTTATTTTTTTCTTTGAGATGCTGCATAACCTGTCTTGCTTTCCTTCCGTCTCCACAACCTAAATCAACAACATTTAACGGTCCGCCTTCAACAGATTCCATAATGCTTTTCATATTCTCCTCCACTAAGTTCTCTCCAGCTTGATTAACATCTTTCTGATACTCTGTAGACTTCTCAAGATCTAAATATGCCTGCGCCTGTTTAGGAGTCAGATACCATAACTTGGAATCTGCAATATTCCAGATTCTTGTATTGCCATCGAGAGAATATCCTCTCTTAATTAGCTCCTTGAAAATCAAATCGTTTATTTTATTTTCCTGCATGAAACTACTTAATCTCTTTGCTTTAAAACTTTTCGCTTAAGAGAATAAGAGCCAAAAAATATTTATACTGTAAAGTATTGAATTGATATATTCTAAATTTAAGAAAGTGTGAATAGTACAGATAACCCCTATGATTTTACTACTTGACTTCGCCAGTTAACCATAAATCGGCTAATTCTTAGGCGAAGT
>Ga0209542_10009293_pt1 | contig 18077 bp, 23 predicted proteins | sample RifCSPhighO2_01_FD_184028 | JGI IMG/M metagenome (GOLD analysis project Ga0209542, IMG submission 184028) | Soil microbial communities from Rifle, Colorado - Rifle CSP2_plank highO2_0.1 (SPAdes) (version 2) | ecosystem: Environmental > Terrestrial > Deep subsurface > Rock core/Sediment ...
CTCATATACAACGAGTGGCTTTTCCGGCGCCCAGATAGAAATGATTTCTTTGCCGGATAGCGCGTCCTTGCGCCGATACAGCACACGCTCGTTGCGCCATAGCATGACGCGGCGGAGGCGGCACAGTGGGCACCATGTTGGCGCAGGCACTTTCATCTTCTCATAAAACGCAAAATCATCCGCATCAATGCGGAAGTCCTGTTTGCAGTTTTGGCAGATGTGAGTTTCCATTTTTGCCTGCGATCTATTGAAGTCTCACTTCAATAGATTAGCCGAGAATCTTTTTAATCACCTCCTGGACGATTTTGGGGTTTGCCTTGCCGCGCGATTCTTTCATCACTTGTCCTGTGAGGAATTGGAGCGACGCGGCCTTGCCTTTGCGATAATCCTCCGCGGCTTTAGGATTTTCCTTGATAATATGCGCGGCAATATCCTCCAGATCGCCGGTATCAGACATTTGCCATAGGCCAAGCCGATCAATGATGTCCGACGGGTCTTCGCCCGTTGCGAACATCTCTTCCATTGCCTGTTTTGCCGCGGTGCTGGAGATTTTATTTTCAGCAAACAGCAATACTAATTCAGCCAAATTTTCCGGCGTGATTTTCATGCCGTGCATAGAGGCACCCGCAGAGCGCGCGAGGCGCAGAAAATCGCCCGTCATGAAAGCGCCCAGTATCTTTGGCAAATTTTTCCCCGCCCGCTCCGGTGTTTCTTTGTCATGCGCGGAAAGTTCGCTTGCCGCGGCTTCAAAATATCCCGCAATGCCTTTGTCCCGCGCCAGCACTTCAGCCAATCCCTGGTCCAAAGCGTATTCGCGCACAAACCGCTCTTGTTTTGCCGCGGGCAATTCGGGCATTTCGCGGCGTATGTCATCCACCCATTCGGGCGAGATATTGAGCGGCGGCAGATCCGGCTCTGGAAAATAACGGTAATCATGCGCCTCCTCTTTTATGCGCTGGGAAAATGACTCGCCTTTATGCTCGTTCCACCCGCGCGTTTCCTGCACTATTTTCTCGCCTTTCTCCAGCAAAGCCGTCTGCCGCTTGATTTCGTATTCCACTGCATCAGCGGCGTATTTGAACGAATTTATATTTTTTATTTCAACTTTTGTGCCGAACGCCTCCTCCCCTTCCGGTCGCAGTGAGATATTCACTTCCACCCGCATCTGCCCCTTTTCCATATCAGCGTCTGACGCGCCGATCGCGCGGACGATCTTTTGCAATGCTTCGCCGAACTGCCGTACTTCCTCTCCCGTGCGGAAATCCGGCTCCGTAACCAATTCCATGAGCGGCACGCCCGCGCGGTTGAAATCCACCAATGCCGCACCCGCCTCTTTGTCGTGCACCAGCCGTCCAGCGTCTTCTTCCAAATGAATCCTGCGTATGCGTATGGTCTTTTTTCCTTCCTGCGTCGTAATATCCAGCACGCCTCCCTGCACCAACGGATGCTCATACTGTGAGATTTGATAGCCCTTCGGCAAATCGGGATAAAAATAATTCTTGCGGTCAAACTGGGAAAATGCCGGTATCCTGCCGCCAAGCGCAAGACCCGTCATAATCACCTTTTTCACCGCCTCGCGGTTGATGGTCGGAAGCGTCCCCGGGTGCGCCATACAAATGGGGCAGATGTTGACATTCGGGCGCTTCTCGTCCGGATCATTGGGCGAATAGCAAAACATTTTGGTTTTGGTATTGAGCTCCGCGTGTATTTCCAGACCGATCACGGCTTCGTACTGCATGCCGCTATACTACTATAATCAGATTGATTTTCCCAGAGATTTTGGTATTATCTCGGCAGGGTCCCATCGTCTAATGGTTAGGACGGCGCGCTTTCAATGCGTAAATCCGGGTTCGATTCCCGGTGGGACCGGATGAAAAAACTCGTGTTTGTCACCCAGAATAAGTACAAGCTGGAGGATGCGCGGCGGCTCCTGCCGGAGTTTGAGATCGCGCATGTGGATTTTGACGTGCCGGAAATACAATCACTGGATCCCAAAGATATTATCGCGCACAAGCTATCATACGCGTACGAAAAAATCGGCAAGCCGTGCTTTGTGATGGACTCTTCCCTCTTGCTCGCGTGCCTCAACGGCATGCCGGGACCCTTTATCAAATGGTGGTTTGAGAAAACGGTGGGCGAAGAAAAGACGTGCGCCATCGCGACGTTTTTCGGCGAGCGCGGCATCACGTGGATAAATATGCTGGGCTACTTTGACGGGCGCGACACGCACTATCTGGAAGAGACATTGAATGGTACTCTGCCGGAGACGCCGCGCGGAACCGATGGCTATCACTGGGACACGATTTTTATTCCGCATGGAGAAACCGAGACATTTGCTGAAATGGGATTCGAGCGCAAACAGCAGTACGCGCCCACGAAAAAGCTATTTCATAGATTACGCGATATCGCGATATAAAAAGCAGGATATGCCTCATATCCATGAAAAAATCGACTTCACAGCTGAAGTATTCGTCGTGTATCGCAACACCGTACTCCTCCGCAAGCATGACAAGTATAAAATATGGCTTTCGGTCGGCGGACATATAGAATTGGATGAGGATCCGAATCAGACCGCCATCCGCGAGGTAAAAGAAGAAGTTGGGCTTGATGTCGTACTCGCCGACGGCCTTCGTCCGTTCACTAAAGAGACCTCGGGATACAAGGAATTGATTCCTCCCATGTTCTTGAATCGAAACCGTATCAGTGATACACATGAGCATGTGACGCTAACATATTTTGCGCGCGCCGAGACCGACCGCCTCGCGATCTTAGACCACGAAAAAAGCGCGGAAATAAAGTGGTTTACGCGCAGCGATCTTGAAAAGAATGAATACGGCATCAAAGAGGCCATCCGGCAGTATGCGCTTCGCGCCCTTGATGTGTTGGGCGAGAAATAATAAAGTATCGCAGGCGCCTATGGACGGAAAAACTTTTGCGCGCATCGTGCGCCAGGGCATAGCCGCTCTGCCCGCATCGGCGAGGGCGGCAATGGAGAATGTCGCGGTCGTGGTGGAAAAAGAAGCGCGGCGGAAAAAAGCCGGCGAGGTTGGCATCAGGGATGGTGAAGTATTGCTGGGTCTGTACGAAGGCGTTCCAAAAACAAAGCGGGGAGCCAATTACTTCGGCATACTCCCGGACAAAATCACCATTTTTCAAAAGCCGCTGGAAGCGTTGAGTCACGGAGACCCGAAAAAAATACAGAATCTCGTGTGCGGCGTAGTGTGGCATGAGGTCGGCCACCACCTCGGCTTCAGCGAAAAAGAAATCCGCGCGCTGGAAAAAAAGAGGAAATAGATGTATGCACAGCATAGCCGCGCGCGCATAGCTCAATGGTCAGAGCGCTCCCTTGACATGGGAGAGGTTGTGGGTTCGATTCCTACTGCGCGCACCGAGAAAACCAAGGGCGATTAGCTCAGTGGCAGAGCACTGCTTTTACACAGCAGGGGTCGTAGGTTCAATCCCTACATCGCCCATATCGTAACACGCACATATGATTGCAAAAATCGTGATAGCGGCAATGGCGGTGATTGCTCTGGGAGTAGGCGGATTTTTCCTATGGGGAACGGGGAACGCCCTTCCCCGTCTGCAGGAGGGGTCGTCCGATGCCGCAACGCTCCCGCAGGGCGCGTGGATTGAAATCGTCGCGCCTCGCGTTACCGAGCGGGATACAAGCAATGCAATCAAGCGCGAACTCGCATCGGGCGACATCCTCGCCGAGGGCGCCGTGATTGAAAGTGAAGCCGGAGCCAAAGCGAACATCCATTTTCCCGACGGCTCGGTGGCGCGTCTGGATGAAAAAAGTCGCATCGCGATCGCGGAAACGCATTTTGACGGGGACAACGCGGTACTGCGCGTACGGATACGGCTGGTTGCGGGCCGCGTGTGGTCAAAAGTCATGTCGCTCGCCACTCCCGCGTCCCTCTGGGAAGTACGAACGGCCAACACGGTCGTTGCGGTGCGAGGCACCGCGTTCGGTATGGCGTTTGAAAACGGCGCCTCGCGCGTGATCGGCTCGCAACGCGCGGTCAGCGTGGCAGTCGTGGATCCGGAAACAGATGACATCATCTCCGGTACGGAAGTACTCGTGGAAGAAACCCAGAGCATTACGGTGCGAGCAGGAGACATCCCCGCGATCAAGAAAAATCCGCAACGCGTCGCCTCGGCCGTGGGACGCACGCCCGAGGCGGTAGCGCGCGAGCCGTGGATCAGGGACGCTCTGCGCGAGGACAAAAAACTTGATGAGAAGATAGACATCCTTCGGCGAGAGCGAGGCAGTGACCGCGGCATACGGGAAGTTTTGATGAAGATAGAGCAAGAGGCGTTTACAGAAGCAGTACGCGCGCGGGAGGAAGGACAAGCGCCCGAGGCAAAAGATGCTTCGATTGACACCCTCCGTATAGAAGGCAGCGAGCCCGCGAGCATAGCAGAGCCCCTGCCGTTAGGCGGCACCGCATCCGTGCCCAAAGAGCCGGAACCCGCGTCACGGCGGATCGTGATTGAGATGTCGGGAGGCGTGCGTACGCTCGCCGAAGGCACGGCAGTGCAACTCCGGGCATTTCTCCTAACCAGCGATGGGCAGAAGCGCGAAATTACCAAAGAAGTATCATGGCAGGTCGTGGGACCCATCGGCGCCATTGACCGCGCCGCCCTATTTCATGCTCAACTTCTCCCGCCAATCACGGAAGTCGGCGAGGGCGTGGGAGCCATTGCGGCAGTGTGGAAAGACCCGCTCACCGGTACTGCGCTGACCGGCACGACACCGATCTTCCGCGTGGAATTGACCGTGCAGGAGGGGCCGCGGGAGGGATAATTCGCGCAACAGGAAGTCGGACTTCCCGCGGGAAGTCCGACTTCCTTACCTATGATGCGGTGGAAACAAATTTTTCTTTTTCTCGGCATTGCGGCCGGAAGCGCGGCACTCGTCAGCGCCTCGTTTATGGGCGGATGGTTCCGGGGGCTTGAATATTTTCTTGAAGACCTCCTCTTTGCCGCGCGGCCGGTGGCACGCGACATCGTCATTGTCGCCATAGACGACGCATCGCTCACAGACATCGGACAATGGCCGTGGCCGCGCCGCGCGTTTGCCGATTTTCTTGAACGCATGGCCGCATATCCTCCCGCCGCGGCGGGTCTTGATGTGATGTTTGCCGAGCCGTCGCGCCTTGGCGCCGCAGACGATGAAGCATTGCGCCGCGCGCTCGCCGCCCTTTCCTATCCCGTCGTGCTTCCGGTGGAGGGGAGGAATATTTTACTGCGGGAAAATCGTCCTGCCGAAGCAGAAACATTGCTGATTCCCCTTCCGTTGTTCGCCGGCCCTCGCGTCTCTCGGGCGCATGTCAATGTGATTGAGGACCGCGACGGCGTGGTGCGTCGTTTCCCCGCCGCCATCACTGGAGGAACATCCTCATTTCCCGCATTTGCGCAGGAAGTACTTTTGCAGAGCGCATCATGCCCGCTTTGCAAAAGCGGGCATGATGCGGCAGCGCTCCTTGCGGAAACGGCAACGCCGCGCATCGTGTATGCCCAGCCCGCGGGAAGTATCCGTCGCATATCTTTTTCCCGCGTGCTTCTGGGCGATGCCGCAAAAGAGCTGAAAGGAAAAATCGTCCTCGTGGGCGCCACAGCCCCTGATCTCCACGACGAGAAAACAACGCCCGTCTCCTCCGGCCGCCCCATGCCGGGCGTTGAGATACACGCCCAGATTGCGAACATGCTGATCCACGGATGGCGGCTCGAGTCCGCTTCATTCGCCCCGATGCTCGCCTGGATAGTCGGCGCGGCCATGATTGCCGCATGCTTGTTTCTCTTTTTGCCCGTGATGCCGGCGCTCGCGGCAAACGCCGTTCTCGGCATCGCGTATCTCATCGCCGCCATCATCCTTTTCGAGCGCGGCACGGTCGTCAATATCGTTCACACACAGGCCTCGGGGGTGATGGCAAGCGCCGCACTCTTTACCTACCGGCACTTTTCTACGGAGCGCGAGAAGCGCCACATCAAAAATGTATTTTCAAAATATGTGTCTGCGGATGTGCTGGCCGAAATCCTCAAAGACCCCGCCAATATCCGACTCGGCGGTGAGGAAAAAGAAGTCACCTTGCTCTTTTCCGATATCCGCGGGTTCACCTCCATTTCAGAAAAAACGCCCCCCACGGAACTCGTGCGTATTCTGAACCGCTATTTCTCCGTGATGACCGAGGAGGTGCTCACGCACGGCGGCGTGCTGGACAAATACATTGGTGACGCGATCATGGCGTTTTGGGGAGCGCCCGTGCCCGACCCGATGCATGCGGAAAAAGCGGTTGCAACCGCGCGCGCGATGGTAGAAAAACTTGCCGTGCTGAACCGCGAATTCGCGCACGCCGGAGACCCTGAAATCGCCATCGGCATCGGCATATATACCGGCCGCGCAGTCGTGGGCAATGTCGGCTCGCACCTGCGTTTTGACTACACCGCCATCGGCGATACGGTAAATGCCGCCTCGCGCATTGAAGGCCTTACCAAACAGTATGCAACCCCCATTCTGATCGGCGAGACGACCCGGAATCAACTCAAAAATCCAGACGCCTGCACGCTCGTTGATGAAGTCGCGGTCAAAGGCAAGCAAGACAAAATCAAGATCTATCGCGTTGCGTAGAGTCCGCGGGTAAGAGCGGCAAGGAATGCGTTCACTTCGGCGCGGGTTTTGAAGAAATAGCGCGCGGCGCTTTCGATGTTTCTCCCCACGCGAATGGTAATGCCTTTTTTCAAGGCAAGAAACGCGTCCTCGTCGGTCAAGCTGTCTCCTATATAAATCGGTACGGGAACCGCACCGTTGCAAAAACCGCGCCAAATCAGCCGGGCGCAATCGCCCTTGGTCCATTCCGCAGAGGGCATGATCTCAAATGTGCAGAGATTATCTATAACCCGTATGGCACCGGCAAACGGCGCCATTGCCGCATGCGCCGCGCGCCGAAACCGCAACTCGCCCGCGCGAGACAGCCCGCGATAGTGCACAGCGAGGCAATGGCGTTTTTCTTCCGCAAGCGTCCCGCGGAATCCGGTGGCGCAGGCAAGAAGCGTCCGGCGCGCCGCGCGGAAATCGGCGGCCGCATGGGCAGATACGCGACGACGCTCCGCGTGTCCGTTTATTTTCCATTCAAACCCGTGGCTTCCGGCATAGACAAGACCCTGCAGGCCAACGCGGCGCATAATATCGGCAAGTGGCCGACCCGTGATAATGGCAACCGGCATATGCGCGGCACATCGCGCGAGGAGACGCCGTGTCCGCGAAGAAAATGACGCGCGATGCGGCGTGCGGACGATCGACGAGAGCACACCGTCAAAATCAAGCATGAGCACGCATCCTTGTTTCTTGATGCGCGCAAGAATTTTGGGCATGTGTGCCGCGGCATTTTTCATACACTATTCCAGTTGCGCCAGCGCCTTGATGAGTTCGGCTGACCATCGGTAGATGTTGTAGTCCCGCACGGAGGCGCGCATCGCCGCCATGCGACGGCGCTGTTCCTCACGGGGCATGTTCAGCCCCGCATACAACGCCTCGGATGTTTCCTCCGCGCTGTAGGGATTGACGATGACGGCGCCTTTGAGATCGCGTGAAGCGCCCGTAAACTTGCTTAAAATCAGCGTGCCTTGCTCGTCGTTGCGCGCCGCCGCGAATTCTTTTGCAACGAGATTCATGCCATCGTGGAGCGACGTTACCATGCACACATCGGCAAGACGGTACAACACGCGCAGTTCCTCGTGCGTATAATTTTTCGTCTCCAGAACGATAGGCCGCCATGCGCGCGTGGCGAATCTCCTGTTGATCCGATCTGCTTCCGCGGTGACTGCCGCCGCATACCGGCGGTACTGCTCCACCGACTCGCGCGATGGCGATGCGATCTGTAAAAACGTGAACTTCCCGAGATATTCCGGATGCGTTTCCAGCAAAAATTCCACGCTCTTGAAGCGTTCCAGTATGCCCTTGGTGTAGTCCATGCGGTCTACGCCCAGTCCGAGGGGGCCATCCGGTATGCCGAGCCGTTCTAGAATCGCGCGATCCGCAACACCCTGCGGCTCTGCCCTGCCGGGAAACGCGACGGAAATGGGAAACGACCGCACAAATGCGGAGTGTCTGCCGCGCACCACGGCAAAGTGCTCGTAGTCCACGCGCGCCTCTATTTCATTCGCCGCGGTATCAATAAAATTGTTGCAGTATTGCTGAATGTGGAAGCCGACGAGATCAGCGCCAAGCATTCCTTCCAAAATCTCGCAGCGCCACGGGCAAATACTGAACTGCGCGGCCGACGGCCACGGGATATGCCAGAAAATCGCCACCTGCGCGTCGGGACGCGCGCGCTTGATGAGCGCCGGAGCCAACGCAAGGTGATAATCCTGCACCAGCACGATGGGGCGGTCAATATGCCGAACTTCGTCAAGCAACGCTTTGACAAACGCCGCATTCACTTTCCGGTAGCTCGCCCAGTCCTCCGCGCGAAAGATCGGCCGCACGTGCGCCATCTGGCACAACGGCCAGAGCGCTTCGTTGGAAAAACCGTTGTAATAGCCCTGCATGTCTTTTTCCTCGAGCCATATTCGCTTGAGCGTATACGACGGCTCGTCCGGCGGCACAGGGAGCTTGCCGTCTGCATCCGCGGTTTCTTTATCCGCAGATCCGCCGCCGTGCGCGATCCACATGCCGCCGGATGCTTCCATCACGGGCTCCAGCGCAGTGACGACACCGCCCGGAGGCACCGTCCACTCGGCGCCGTTTTTCCCGTGCTTGTGCACATACGGCTCACGGTTGGACAGGACAAAAATGGATCTGTCCTTGAAATGCGCCTTAATGAACTCGCCGAGGCGCTCGGCAGTCCACGGCGTTTCTATTTTTTCCATGCGCATGCGCGCCTCCTCGCTCGCGGCAGAGCGAGCGGCGCGCAAGCTCGCTGTTACTTTGGAGATTTCCCCGGCCAGCGGCTCAAGAAAAGTGTCGCTCCGTATGGCGCCGTCTCCCGCGCCGTTCTTACGCGCCACCTGTACCGATGCGGCAAGATTGGAGACCGAACGCATAAATACCCACCGAACAAGCACGAAAATCGCCGCCGCAAACACCACAATCTGTAAAAGCAGACGGATCAGCCCATTCCACCATATCTGCCGTATGCGATCGTCAATATATGTCGCGTTTTGCGCGACGGCAAGCGCTCCGGACACGCGGCCGTCTTCGTGCAGAGGTATCACATGCACATAATACGAAACATCGCCGCGGCTCACGAAATCACCCGCCGCCTCGTCGCTGTCCATAACCGTGGTGATGAAGGAGCCATTCTCCGGCAAAGGAAGATCCTGCGATACCGCGATTGCAGTTCCCCTATTGTCAAAAACACCGAGACCCGCCAGGCGCTCGTTGCTCGCGAACCGGTCTATAACTCGTTGTATCGTCGTCGCCCGCGCGTTGTATGACGACTCAATGCTCTCCGCCAAACTTTCAGCCAGCACTTGACTGCGCGACTGTAGGCGCGATGTCAGCTCGATCTGTTCCTGATTCGCCTGATTGAGCGCAAAAAGTCCCACAATGGCGCTGACCACGAGCGTCACGACACCCACAATGACATATATGCGGCGCATACGCCCTATCATATCCTCACACAGCGCTTTTGATCAAACCGTTATTTTTGCTTGCGCCGCTCATGAGCACGCAAAGAAAACAATGTACGCGCTCTTGCAACGCCCTGCAAAAGCATGTTTCCATAGAAGAACGGCAGATTCATTGCATATTTCACATGCCATCCCACACGTTTCGCCTCATATCATTCAATATCTTTTACGCCCTGCGCCACGGACGCCTGTCTCGCAGTGTTTTTGAGCATTTCAGCGAACTTGATCCTGACATTATCTGTCTCCAGGAAGTGCTGATCGGCAAGAAACGAAACTTCGCGCGCGCCCTCGCGGACGCCTTAGACATGCATGTGTCTTTCTCCCTTCGTCGCGAATATGGCAAGCGGCAGATCGGCCTTGCCGTACTGTCCCGAGCGCCGGCGGAAGAAAACACCGCCGTCATTCTCCCCCGCTCCTCTGTCTCGCGCCCCCGCATCGTGCAAATCGTACAGATTATGCACAAAGGCGCGCCCTGGCGCATTGCCAACACGCACTTGTCCAATGTGTCCGCGGGCGCCCGAGCCGCGCAGATCAAGGCAATTCTCTCATCACTCAATAATGACCGTCCCGCCCCAATCCCGCTCGTGCTCGCGGGCGATTTCAATACCAAGACGAAAAAAGAAGTAACGCAATTCGGCGCTGTTCTTCGCGACGCCGGATTTGCCGCGCCCGAAACCCTGCCCTATTCATGGCGTCTCCTAGGCGCTAGGAAAAAACTCGACTGGATTGCGGCCCAGCATTGCGAGATACCCGCCATTGAAACACTCCCCCATATCAAGGGCTCCGACCACACCCCGGTCTGGGCGGATATTTCCTACGCGCCAAAGAATTGAAATCCGCGCCCAAAAGTGTTATCTTTTTGTAAAGATATATATGGAGGCGTGGCAGAGCGGTTTAACGCGCCGCACTCGAAATGCGGTATGCCCTTACGGGCATCGGAGGTTCGAATCCTCCCGCCTCCGCATTTTATCAAAATCTGAATTTCGGGCGGCAATTAAATTAATACTTACCGATGATTCAAAATAAAAAACTGATTTTGTTGATCGTCTTTGTTTCGCTTTCTTTAATTGGCTTTTTGGCCTACTCACTTATTGAATATAAGAGAAGCGGCATTGCTCAAGACGGAGTAGTCACCTGCGCAAACGGACAGTGTTTCTGGAGCGCGCATATTCATATTGATATCCCGATACAAATGTGCGGCGAGAAATACGTCCTGTCTAAATTCAAAGGGTCTCTCGCGAATCACCACACTCACGGGGATGAAAACATTATCCACTGGCACGATAAAATCCCCTTTGATGCCGAGAAAAAGCAACTTTCTGGACCAACTCCATTTGCGCTCAATTTAATTTTCAAGACCATAGAACTTCCGATTACGGAAGAAGGCCTGCTCAACAAAAAAGATGGCGATGGATGTCGCAGTTTGGCGGCCACATGGAAAGTTTTTGTAAATGGAGTGTTGCATCCCGATTGGAGAAGTTACGAATGGAAAGATCGCGATATTGTTCTTTTTGTCTTTGATGAGCGGACAGCGGAAGAAGTTGAAAAAGAACTTCGCCAAAATCCCATCAAGTTTCCTCCTGTTGGAGAGGGTTAACCCCGTTAGAAGATGGTGCCCGTGGGCGCCAGCCGATGTCTCTGACATCGGGCTTCTAATGGGGTTAATAAAAGGTCGACTGTTTATTGAAAATAAGCTATACTCACATTATGGATAACGATACAAATAAAAAAATATGCGCGCGGTGCAGTAAAAATGACTGTGCGCAATGCGTCGAAGAAGACGGAAAAAGCTTCTGCTGTCAAACCTGTTGCGGTGAGTATAAAAAGGAAAAAGAGGGGGAGAAGAAAGAAGAACCGGTAAACGTCTGCCGTTTTTGTTAGTTAGGGCATAATCGTATGGAAGTAACAAGTTTAACTATCCCCATTTTGGTGGGAGCGGCTGTTATTGACAGCATCAATCCGTGCGCGTTCGGGGTGCTGATTTTTTTGCTTGCCTACCTCTTCAAATTTTTTCATTCTCGCCGGTTGGTACTTTTGCACGGCTTCACCTACATAAGCGGTGTTTTCATTACCTATCTCATAGCCGGGTTACTGCTTCTTCCCGTTATCAGCCAATTAGGCAGAATTAGCGCCGGGGCTTATGTCGGGATAGGGATTATCCTGATTATTTTCGGCTTACTGGAAATCAAGGACTTCTTTTTTTACGGCAAGGGGTTATCGCTGGGAATTTTACCGTCAGCCGGTAGGCGCATTGAAATAATTGTTCGACACATTAAGGGGAAGCTCTCCACCTCTTTTTTCCTTGGTGTCTTTGTAGCACTTGTTGAATTGCCTTGTACGGGGGCGGTGTATCTCGGTGTATTGGCGCTGGTATCTCTTGCCGGTCTCACCGCAAACAATTTTCTTCTCTTGGTAATATATAATCTCCTGTTCGTCCTTCCGCTGGTGGTTATTTTGCTCTTAGTTCATCGTGGCGGTCAGACAGAGAAATTTGAGATGTGGCGCGAAAAGTATCGGGGGTATATGCGTTTGGCCATTGGATTGCTTTTAATCGCTTTGGGCGGATGGATGATTAAATTTATTTTGTAAGACTGATTTTATTCAATGTCGCCGCCGAAAAAAACTTTTGCCGAAGCGAGGACGGCTCGGCAGGAGGGGGTTGGGGGGAATGGCGGAGCGATTGGTTTTGGTCAGCAATTCTTGATAAAATGATTTCGAGCGTGGTTTAGCAAACCGCATCATAAGTAACTTTGTCTAGAAACTGGCGGAATACAGAACCCAACCATTGAGACCTTGCAAAAAATCAGCAGGGCCCTCGGCGTTTCGGTTGATGATTTGATTTAATAATTCGCGCATAAATACATATCACTATGAACCACCAAAAGTCAGAGCTTTATTTTTTACTTATTCTCCTCGCGGGAATCTTTATCCTCGTTTTTTTCATTTTCAAGCCTTTTCTCTACGCGCTTATCTTAGCAATAGTTTTTGCGACTGTTTTTGAGCCGGTTCATAAAAAAGTATTCGCCATTACGCGTGAGAGAAAGAGCTTGGCGGCATTTCTCGCTACCATCTCCGTTCTCATCGTTGTTGTTGCTCCTCTCGCGTTTTTAGGCATACAGATTTTTCAGGAAGCAACGGGGCTTTACTCTTCTCTCATCGAGAACGGCGGCGCAACTGACCTTTCTCGCTTCGCGGGCGACACCATACAGAGCCTCACCAGATTTTCTCCCGTGCCGATAGAATTCTCTCTCGATGTTAGCCAGTACTCAAAGCAGGGATTAAGTTGGTTGCTCCAGCATCTCGGCTCTCTTTTTGCAAATGTTGCAAAAGCAATGGTGGGTATCTTTATATTCCTCGTCGCTTTGTATTACTTATTTAAGGATGGCCGCAAACTTAAAGCGGCTGTTGTCGCTTTAAGCCCCCCCAAGATATTCATGATGAAGCAATTTTCAATAAACTTGGATTAGCGATCAATTCGGTCATCAAGGGAAATCTTGCAGTGGCACTCATTCAAGGCATACTAACTGCAGTCGGGTTTACTTTTTTCGGAATTCCTAACGCAACACTCTGGGGAAGCGTTGCGGCAATCACCGCGCTTATCCCTGGTATCGGCACCGCCCTAGTGCTTCTCCCGGCCATTCTCTACCTATACTTTAGCGGGGAGACGCTTTTCGCGGTCGGCCTTCTTCTTTGGGGGATGACGGCCGTGGGGCTTGTTGATAACTTTTTGGGACCGAAACTCGCGAGCTATGGAATGCGGCTTCACCCATTTCTTATTCTTCTTTCTGTCTTGGGCGGTGTTGGCTTTTTCGGGCCTCTCGGATTCTTACTGGGGCCGCTCGTCTTGAGCTTACTCTTCGCTCTTATCGAGATTTATTTTGCGATTAAGAAAGAACACGAAGGTCGATAATACTTATCGCGATATAAATAATAGGTAAGAATCACGAGCGTTATTTACGCTTTTCTTATAAGATAGAGCCAAAACTTTCATGAAAGTGTAAACAACGCTAGGATATATTACACATAAATTCATAAAGGTATGACCACAATCACCGCGAAATGGGCGACCTGCGCCCCGTATCTTCATAGCATCCTGCGCATCACAGCCGCGCTTATGTTTATCCAGGCCGGCACCATGAAGCTCTTTGCGTTTCCCGTCGGCATGCCGCCCGATGGCGGCACCGTAGCACTCTTTTCCCTTATAGGCCTTGCGGGAGCGCTGGAGGTCTTCGGCGGCGCGCTCATACTGCTCGGCGCGTTCACCCGCCCCGTCGCTTTCATCCTCTCGGGAGAAATGGCGGTCGCATATTTCATGGCGCACTTTCCGATAAGCTTTTGGACCGTGCTCAACGGCGGCCAGCCCGCCGTGCTCTACTGCTTCATCTGGCTGTACATGTCCGCCGCAGGCGCAGGCCCATGGAGCATTGACGGGCTCATGCGCCGCCGTCCCCAAGGCAGTATGTTTTGATTATTTATTTCAATCTGCTCGTGGCAAACGGGCACACCGATCACTTCACAAAGGAGTGGCCGCTATGAAAGTAAAGCGCCCTTAGCGCACAGGGTTGCTGTGTGTATTATTTTGTATGCCGGTAGTAGCCCGTCCACGCGATGATGTTTATCACCACCGCGATGACGAGCAATCCCGAGAGAAAAAATTCTAGTCCGGTCATATTTTTAATGTAATTACCTCGTTTAACTTTGAAATACCTATTCCCCCAAAATAGAGCGCGGTGGTGAGGAGAAGTCCTAACGCAAATACTCCTCCCCGAAGGGGCGCCTCTGACACAAACTGGCCGAATACCATAGCACCGGCCACGATATTTCCCAGCTCTACCAACCCCTTTGCCACCAACGTTCTTTGTTCCCGACCCATGTCTCTAATATACCATCCATGGGACAGCCGTCCAACCATTCAAACTTCTCACCATCAATCCCTCATATGACACCCAGCGTTGCGGAGTATTACCGGCAAGCTCTCTTTTGTTTGCATTTACGCTTGAAAACCTGCTACTATGCGTCTCATGGATATACCGACACCCTACCAATTTTTGACCCTTGCCGCGATCGTGATCGCGGGGTTTGCCGTGCTTGGCTGGATGACCCTGCGGACGCGCTCGCGCATGAAAAAGATGTGGGGAGGCATTGCCCCGTCTGGGGACGCGATGGCAGACAATGTAAGACGCATCATGCATCTGGAAGCGCGACTTGAGGAAATAGAGCCGCGCCTTGCCGCGACTGAAGCCGCCACTGCGGTGAGCGTGCAGAAAGTCGGATTTCTCCGCTTCAATCCCTTTCAGGACACCGGCGGGGACAATAGCTTCAGTGTGGCCCTGCTTGATCAGAAAAACAACGGCGTGCTTTTTTCTTCGTTGTACATGCGCGAGGGCACACGTGTGTATGCAAAAGAGGTGAAAAACGGCGCTACGCGCCAGCCCTTGTCCGGCGAGGAAATCAAAGTCCTAGAAGACGCGGTGCGCCAGACGATTCGTTTTTCATAACGCCCTATGACACAGACACTCCAGGACAAACAAATCCCGCGCCCGCCGATCATTGTCGTCGTGGGGCATATTGATCACGGAAAGACCACCCTGCTCGACTGGTACCGTAAGACAAAAGTCGCGGACAAGGAATCGGGCAGCATTACCCAGCGCATTGCGGCTTATGAAGTAGAACACGCGGGCAAGCGTCTCACCTTCATAGACACGCCCGGCCACGAATCATTTTCAAAGATCCGCCAGCGCGGTGCGCGGCTTGCCGATGTGGCGATTCTCGTCGTCGCCGCAGACGACGGCGTAAAACCCCAGACGCGCGAGGCGATCAAGGTGCTCAAAGAGGCCAATCTCTCTTTTGCCGTCGCGATCAACAAGATCGACAAGCCGGACGCAAATCCTGAACGCCTCAAACAGGAACTCGCCAAGGAAGAAGTGCTCGTAGAATCATACGGGGGCACGGTGCCTGCCGTGGAAACCAGCGGCCGTACCGGACAAGGGCTCGATGAACTGCTAGAAACCCTCCTGTTGCTCGGTGAAATGCAGGAGCTGACCAGCGACCCGGACATGCCAGGCGAAGGCATCGTGATTGAGACCGAGCGCGACCCGCGGCGAGGCACTACGGCGACGCTCATCGTGCAGAGCGGCACCCTGCACAAAGGCGATACGATCGTCGTGGGACGGTCTGCAGAGCCGGTACGCATCTTGGAAAATTTTGCGGGCCGTCCGGCGGACATGCTGGGACCGTCATCCCCGGGCCGCGTCGCGGGTTTGGGAAAAGTACCGACTGTCGGCGACACGTTCCACGCGTATTCCTCGCGCGGCGACGCCGAGGCCGCTGTCCGTGCGCTTCCGCCAGAGGTGGCGGCCAACATCGTCTCCCGAACGCTGGGCGCCGATGAACACACGGATCGCGTCTTCAGCATTATCCTCAAAAGCGACGTATTCGGCTCGCAGGAAGCCCTGGCCGACGCCCTCCTGCGCCTCTCTTCCCCTGCCGTTGCCATCCGCCTCCTTTCCGCCGGTGTCGGCGACATCAACGAATCCGACATCAAGCTAGCACTTGCCACGCGCCTCGTTACCATCGTCGGCTTCCGCGTGCGCGTGGATACGGCGGCGCAGGGTCTTGCGCGCGCCCAGAACATCCGCGTCGTAACCGGCACCGTGATTTACGATCTGCTTGATCAGGTAAAAGCCACAATCACTGACCTCATCCCGCCGGAAGTTACGCGCATTGACCTGGGCCGCGTGAAAGTGCTCAAGATTTTCAAAAAAGATCAGGGCAAGCAGGTCGTAGGCGGGCGCGTGGAAGCGGGCAAGATCGTCAAAGGCGCGCAGGTGGAGATCGTGCGCATGAAGAGCGCCATCGGCACGGGTACGATAGCGGGACTTCAACGCGGGCCCCAACAGACGGAAGAAGTGTCAGAGGGAACCGAATGCGGCATGGCAATAGAGTCGCGCACGACCATTGAGGAGATTGACGAGTTAGCAGTGTATCAGACGGAAACAAAGAAAATAGATTTTTATGGCGACCCTGCGGCGGATAGAAAGAATTAATCAGCTGGTGCGCGAAGAGGTGACCAAAATCATTGACCGCGAGCTTGAGTTTCCGGACGGCACGCTGGTTACCATCACGCGCGTCGCGGCGTCTCTTGATGCTCTGCACGCCAATGTGTATTTTTCCGCCCTTGGCATGACGGCAGAGGACGCGCTCGCGGAACTGGAAAAAAACATATATCATATCCAGCAGATGGTGAATCGGCGGCTACGCATGCGGCCGGTCCCCAAAATCCGCTTTGCGCCCGACGTTGAAGAGGAAAATCGAGAGCGTGTGGAACGCTCGCTCGCTGCGGCCAAGCGGGAAGATGAAGGGAAATTATAACGGCATGGTAGCCAAGTGGTAAGGCAAGGGTCTGCAAAACCCTTATACGCGGGTTCGATTCCCGCCCATGCCTCGCCAGATTTTTGTACGGGACAAGCAAAACCGCTATGCGAGGGTGCGAATCCTTCCCGCGCCTCCAAGTAATACGGGCGAGCCCCGTTAGAAATGTAGTGTGGTTTATCTTGGGCTGGGGACATATTCATTCCTGCTCTTGATATAGACATAAGGATACTCATTAGATTTCTAACGGGGCGAGTGGCGGAACGGTTTACGCAGAGGACTTAAAATCCTTGGTCCGAAAGGACTTGTGGGTTCGAATCCCACCTCGCCCATTTCTTGATTTTTCATATTCCTTGCGTTAATGTACCTTCATGTCCACTCTTACCATACTCAAAAAAATAACCAAAGGAGCCGAGCTCGTCGTACTGCCACGCAAAGAATATGTGCGGCTTTTGAATGCGCGGATCATTCCGGAATATCAGGCGACGGCGCGCGAAAAAAAAGTTCTTGCGCAGGCGCGGAAAAACAGAGCCGCAGGGAAATTTCTTACTTTGGATGAACTCCGGCAAAAATTGGGTTTTGCAGATTGATGATGCGGCGTATCGGTTTCCCAAACGGATTCTCCGCAAAGATGCGGAGCGACTTTTGTCCGTTATCCGCGATCTGCCCGAAGACCCGTTCCGCGGGGATATCAAGAAAATGAAGGGGGAACAGAATGTGTGGCGCAGAAGAATCGGCGACTATCGTATTCATTATGAGTTAATTGCGGAAGAAAAGATCGTCCACATTTTCCTTGTTGAGCGAAGGACATCCCATAGTTATTGACCAAGGATTTGTTGAGCTACCGAAAGTGATTGACAGCATTTTCAACTGAATCGAACACATGCACGATGAACTCCTTGACCTCGTGGACGAACAGGATCGCGTGGTCGGCGTGATGCCACGCTCCGAAGTGTACGCTAAAAAGCTCCATAATATTCGGGTCGTAAATCTTTTTATCAAAAACAGCAGAGGAGAATTATGGATTCCTCGCCGCACGGCGCACAAGCGCTCATTTCCTCTCTGTCTTG
>Ga0209542_10009294_pt1 | contig 18075 bp, 17 predicted proteins | sample RifCSPhighO2_01_FD_184028 | JGI IMG/M metagenome (GOLD analysis project Ga0209542, IMG submission 184028) | Soil microbial communities from Rifle, Colorado - Rifle CSP2_plank highO2_0.1 (SPAdes) (version 2) | ecosystem: Environmental > Terrestrial > Deep subsurface > Rock core/Sediment ...
AAAGCAAGTGAACGCGGTATAGTAGGGTAGGACCTTGAAATAAGCAGTAAGTACGGGGTTTTTCTTCAAGCGGCCTCGGCGATTTTTAGATAAAAGCTAGCCTGGTACGACAACGAAATGGGGTACGCGCATACGTTGCTTAGACATGTGAAGAGGGCTGGTGCCCAGTGATATAATTGAGGGGTGAAAGTATATTTAGCAAGCGACCACGCGGGGTTTGAACTTAAAAAAACATTGTTGGAGTTTTTGCGCGCGCAGGGGCACGAGGTTGTCGACCGTGGGCCGGTCATGCTCGAACCTAAGGACGATTACCCGGACTTTATAGAGCCTTTAGCCGAGGAGGTGGTTGCGCACCCGGGTTCTTTTGGTATTGCCATAGGCGGCTCCGGCGAGGGCGAGGCGATGGCAGCCAACCGCGCGCAAGGCGCGCGCGCCGCGGAGTATTACGGCGGTAATCTCGACATTGTGCGCGCGGCAAGAGAGCATAATGACGCCAATATTTTGTCGCTCGGCGCGCGGTTTATCAACGAGGAGCACGCCAAAGAGGCGGCGGTGCTGTTCCTCTCTACGCCGTTTTCCGGCGAGGAGCGCCACGCGCGCCGTATAAAAAAATTAGACAAACCATCATAGTCTTCTGAATAATTTTTCAATTACTCTCATTCCATAAATAATGCGGCCGTCAAAAACAAGGAATGGAAAAAATAGAGCCCAAAATCAAAAAAACCAGCAGGCGCGTCCACATTCAACAAAAGCTGGCTCTTGCAGTCTTCAGGGTCACGACGCAGTCCGTTTCTTTGGCTTTTGCATCGGACGAGCATCTCCGCAAGCGTCTCGGCTTTGATTCGGGTCATGCGACGGAGCGCATGCGCCAGGCATTCCACCGGCTCGAACAAAAAAGTCTTATCAGGCGCGATCTGCAGAACGGACGCTTTATACTGACCGCTGCAGGCAAGGGGTACGCTAAAAAACTTGACGCTTATGAACGCATAACGGTTAAAAAACCGCGCACATGGGATGGAAAATGGAGAATAGTTATTTTTGATATCTGGGAGAGGCGGCGCTCAACGAGGAATCGGCTCCGCTATCTTTTACAAAAGATTGGTTTCAAAAAAGTCCAACACAGCGTGTGGGTATACCCGTATGACTGCGAGGAAATGCTCGCGTTTATACGCACCGATTTACGGCTTGGAGGAGGCATCATTTATCTCGTAGCTGAAGGAATGGAGAATGATAAGTTGCTTCGGGTAAGGTTTAATCTCATTCCTTAACTAGTGCGGCCGTCAAAAATAAGGAATAGGAAAAAGTGGAGTCGGGGTGGTTGTGGAGTAGTATCTTGACAGTGCCATGGTCGGTACGATACGATGTTATACTTTTTTTATGGAAGAGCTGCATCAACGGGTGGAAATAATTCCGGCGGTACTTCCGCAGTCTTTTAAAGAGCTCGAGGAGCGTCTTTTGCCTCTTAAAGATAGTATCCGGCAGGCGCAGGTGGATGTCGTCGACGGCCGCTATGCTAAAGGAAAGACATGGCCGTACAAAGACCGCGCGACATTCGACAAAATCGTGCGGGACGAGAAAGGATTGCCGTTTTGGGACAAAATAGACTTCCAGTTCGACCTGATGATTCAAAATCCGCATCTAGTTTTAAAGGAGTATATAGGCGCCGGCGCGTCGCAACTGATTTTGCATGCCGCGTCCGCGGGCGCCGAAGAGGCTCTGCAGATGATTGTTGATATGCGCACCGACGAGATAGGCAACTTTTCCGTCCGCGCCGGCATAGCTATTGGTCCGCAGGACCAGCCCGATGTGCTCGAACCTTTTGAGTCGCAGTTTGACTTTGTGCAGGTAATGGGGATTGACCGGGAGGGGAGGCAGGGCGAGCCGTTTGATATAAAGACGGTATATTTAGTGGAGCGCCTGCGCTCCCGCTATCCACAGTTGCCCATACAAGTAGACGGCGGAGTGACCAAAGAAAATGCGCGCGAGCTGGTAAGCGCGGGCGCCAATCGCCTTATTGTCGGCCACCTGATTACAAAAGCGGATGATCCGGTTGCCGCGTATAAAGAGTTCGTTGATATCGTCAAACCATGATTACCGACTCAAAAATAAAAGAAATAGAGCTTAAGGCGGAAGCAATACGGGAGACCGTTGTCGAGATGCTTCTTGCGGCCGGTTCCGGCCACACCGCGGGTCCTCTTGGTATGGCGGATATATTTGCCACCTTTTATTTTTATATCCTTAACCACGACCCAAAAAACCCACAGTGGCCGGAGCGCGACCGCCTCATGCTCAGCAACGGGCACATCGTGCCGGTGCGCTACGCGGCGATGGCGCATGCAGGGTACTTTCCCGTAGAGGAATGTTTAACTCTGCGCAGGTTTGGCAGCCGTTTGCAGGGGCATCCGGAGCGCGAGCGGCTACCGGGGATGGAAACAACGTCCGGCCCGCTCGGGAGCGGGCTCGGGCAGGCCTCCGGCTACGCGTACGGCGCGCGGATGGATGGCGCCAAGTTCCGCGTGTACTGCTTTATGTCCGACGGCGAGCAGGACGCCGGCAATACGTGGGAAGCGGCGATGTTTGCGGGAGCAAACAAGCTTTCCAACCTCACGGCAATCATCGACCGCAACAACATACAAATTAACGGCATGACGGAAGACGTGATGCCGCTAGAAAATCTGCGCGCCAAATATGAGGCCTTTGGCTGGCACGTGCTCGAAATAGACGGCCACAATGTCAGCGCGATTATCAGCGCGGTAGCGCAGGCAAAAGCGATTTATGAAAAGCCGACCCTCATTTTGGCGCACACCATCCCCGGCAAAGGCGTCAAAGAAATCGAGTTCGACTACCGCTGGCACGGCAAAGCGCCCAACAAGGAGGAAGCCGCCAGATTCCTCAAGGAATTGCGCACGCTAAAAGGTAAAATACAAAGCGAACATGAATGACTTGCCAAAAATGGCGCATACGCGCGACGGGTTCGGGAGAGCTCTTTTGGAGCTCGGGGAGCAGAACCCAAACGTGGTGGCGCTCTGCGCCGATTTGGCGGAGAGTACGCGCATGCTAGCTTTTAAAGAAAAATATCCGGAGCGGTATATAGAGATGGGTGTTGCGGAGCAAAACATGGCGACGGTCGCAAGCGGGCTTGCCAACTACGGCAAAATTCCGTTTATGGCCTCCTACGCGACCTTCAGCCCGGGACGCAACAACGAGCAGATACGCACCACCATTTCGCTCAACAACTTAGGCGTCAAAATAGTCGGCAGCCACGCGGGGCTGTCGGTGGGCCCCGACGGCGCGACGCATCAGGCGCTCGAGGACATCGCGCTTATGCGCGTACAGCCCAACATGACGGTACTCTCGCCGTGCGACGAGGAAGAGGCGTACAAGGCGACGCTTGCCGCCGCCGCGCACCCCGGGCCCGTCTACATTAGGCTTGCGCGCGAAAAGACGCCTATCATGACCGCCAAAGAAACGCCGTTTGAAATAGGGAAGGCAAATGTCATGTGGGAGGCGGACCACGGCAGTGAAGTGGTTGTGTTTGCCACCGGTCCGCTGTTGCATAACGCGCTCCTTGCGGCAAAAGAACTGGAACACGCGGTGCCGGTTGTGGTTATAAATATCCACACCATAAAACCGCTCGATGCCGATACTATATTGAAATATGCCAAAGAAGCCGGAGCGGTCGTCACGGTGGAAGAGCACCAAATTGCGGGCGGTCTCGGCAGTGCTGTCGCGGAACTATTGGCTACAAACTCACCACTACCCACTGAATTTATTGGGGTACGCGACCAGTTCGGCCAGTCGGGCGAACCAAAAGAGCTGATAGAATATTATGGTATGGCTCCGTCGCATATTGCGGCAGCCATCCGCAAAGCGCAGGCGCGCAAATCCACATGATTGACTACAAACAGGCTATTTTAAAAAGCCGCATCAGCACCATTATCGGTTCTTTGTTTATCGGCTCGTGGTCGCTCGGGTGCGGGCTCATATTATGGCAAGCGTCATTTGACCAAAATCCCATCGCGAACGCATTTGTTGAAGTACTCTATAATGAGATGCAAGAGGATTTTTAAATAGGCGTTACTGCAAACGGAGCCGGAGGGTTTGCCAAGTTTTTTTCCAGCTGCGGCCGAGAGAGCAGACCTTTTTGAGCGCCCACTTCCTGCAACACTGCCGAGGCGTTTGCGGAGCCCCAGCGCAGTGCCTCGCCGAGGTCATAGCCTAGGCTAAGCGCGCAGACGGCAGTGGAGGCGAGCGCGTCGCCTGCGCCTGTTATTTCGTAAGGAGGTCGCGGGTCGGTGTAGCGGGGGCAGTGCATCGCGGCGCCCGATTCATCTATGGCGTAGCATCCGCGGGTGTCGTCGGTAATGACCACTGTTTTAGGACCGAGTGCGCGGATCTGGGTTAGGAGACTTTTCATATCAACCCCCGTAGCAAGACCCAATATCCTCTCGGCCTCTTCTTTGTTGCAAAAAAAGATGTCGGTGCGCGCGTACCATCCCGCGAGCGCCTCTCTGCCCAGCTTCATCTGGAAGGTGCCCGGCTGGAAGGCGAGTTTTGCTTGCGGATATTTTTTGAGCCACTCCAGCAGAGCGTTGTGATACGGCAGTGAGTTTGCCGCGAGCGAGGAGAGGTAGACCCACTTGGGCTCCTGCGCGAGCGCGGGAACTGCGTAGTCGAACTCCTCGTGCTTGACCAGTATGGTGCGCTGAGACTCGTACCACAGCACATAGTGATAGTTGGTGTGTTTGCCGTCCTGCGTAACCACGTATTCGGTATCAACGCCCTCCTCGCGCAAAACCTCGATGCATTGCGCGCCGTAGGAGTCGCGCCCGACGTAGGCGCGCAGAGCGGAAGAGATGCCGAGCCTTGCCGCCGCCACCGCGGCGTTGCTGGCGTTGCCGACAGCGGCGCACACGGTCGCGGACTCGTAGGGGATTTTGTCGCCCCAGCGCATGCATATCTCGCAGTCCGTGTCGTTGATGTTGCAATGCACGCGCGCGTCTTTAAGCCTGATAAAAGGCTCGGTGACTATGTCGCCAATTGCAAGAAAGTCCACAGTTTACAGTCTACAGTCTACAGTCGTCGGTGGGAAGAATGATGTTAACAGTGCTTTTCTGTAAACTGTGAACTGTTTGCTGTAGACTTGGTCTTATGAGGTCTTTGCGCGAAGTTGTGCAGGAATACAAGAAAGCCAACCGTGCCATCGGCCACTTTAACATCTCCGACTCCAACCAGTTGCGCGCTATTGCGCTTGCAAGCAAAGAAACAGGCCTGCCGGCGATTATCGGGCTCTCCGAAGGCGAGCGCGAGTACTTTCCCATCTCGCATGCGCGCGCTTTGGTAAGTATCTATCAGGCCGACGGCATAGCGCTGTATTTAAACGCCGACCACACCTACGGCTTGGACAAAGCCAAGCAGGCGATAGACGATGGCGTGGACTCCATTGTGGTAGACGGCGCTAAACTACCGATGGAGCAAAATATTTTGCTGGTCAAACAAGTTGTTTCCTACGCGCGCTCATCCTCGCGCGACATAGTAGTGGAGGGCGAGCTCGGCTACATCGGCTCCTCCAGCAAACAGCTCGACTCTCTGCCCGAGGGCGTCACGATTGAAAACCTGACCACGGTTGCGGATGCAAAAGAATTCGTCGGCAGCACGGGTGTGGACTGCTTTGCGCCGGCGGTGGGTAACGTGCACGGCATGCTCAAAAACGCGGCCGAGCCGCGTCTGCATCCCGAGCGGGTCAAAGAAATCGCCGGTATTACCGGTTTGCCTCTAGTACTCCACGGCGCGTCGGGTAATACCGAGGAGGATATAAAATCCTGCATTGCCGCCGGCGTGGCTATTGTCCATATCAACACAGAACTGCGCGTGATGTACCGCGACCGCCTGTACGACACCATCCGCTCCAACCAAGGCGAAGTTGCGCCATACAAATTCCTCACCCCCGCGGTCACCAAGATGAAGGAGTACGTGACAGGGAAGCTTAAACTCTTCTCCAGCCACTAAAATTTAGTTTCTAACAGTCATTGTTTACTTTTAACGGTCGTAATTTATAAACAATAACAAGTTATGGGGCAGTTGGAACAGGGGTCGAAAAAGAGAACGCGGCGAGCGAATCTTGAAAAGGTGCTTCTCGGCACGCTTGTGGCGGCGGGCGGTATTGGAGTCGCTTTGCTTGCGCCCAACGTATTACAGCTGCTCAAACATGTCGACCCGGACTGGATATACAAACGCGATCCTCGGCAGCGTCTGCGGGAAGTTGCTCATAGATTGAAGAAAAAAGGCCTTGCGGAATTTCGGACCGAAGGCGGGAAGAAACGCCTCCGGTTGACGGCGCGCGGAGAAAGTGTAATGAGTTCTATCTGGAGTGAGAACTTTCAGTTAAAGAAACCGCGCCGCTGGGACGGAAAATGGAGACTGGTCATATTTGATATTCCGGAAAAGCGCAGGGGTGTCCGCGACAGAATCCGAACACTTGTTGCGCGGTTGGGTTTTCTTCGCCTGCAAGACAGCGTGTGGGTGTATCCATACGATTGCGAAGAACTAGTTACTTTGCTCAAGACCGATCTAAAAATAGGTCGCGCGGTGCTGTATGTAATCGCCGACGCAATCGAGTTTGATAAACCACTCCGCCAGCACTTTGGACTTCCGCTTGAGTAGTATTGTTTGTTTTTAACGGTCGTTAGTTTTAAACAATAGATTGGTTTTTTGTAGTGTCTTTGGAAAAGACAAAAGCCGCTCGAATGCGAACGGCGATTGCCAGTTCAACCTGAGCGGCTCCTTATTTAAAAGCGACGAGAAGTTGGTAGTTCAAAACAACAATGTGCGAACTTTTTTTTGATGTCCGCAATTTGTGCTGAATATCCATGATGTCGATGTATTGCGTGACCGGATTGTTCAGCACCACTTGGTCGTTGGCGAGGACGTCTCGACCATCCGAAAGACGTTCCTGGAATGAGACGAAATAGCGATATTCCATCATTCTCTCCAATTTCTAGGATTGTACAAACTATAATACCGCCTGAGACTATACTCTTTATTTTATTCTTTGTCAAGTATTTAAAAATAATGTCCAAATATGCCTTGCAATAAGGCTAAAAGTCCTATATATTGTGCGAGTTATGGAACTTGCCGTTACTAAGCGCGACACAGCTAAAAAGCCGAAATCTCTCCGCGAGGAGGGCGTTTTGCCTGCGGTTGTCTACGGCCGTTCGCAGGAGTCGACACCCGTTTCCATAAACTACAAAGATTTTGAAAAGGTCTACAAAGCCGCCGGCGCATCCAGCGTGGTGACGCTTACCGGGCTCGATGCCAACAAGAGCACGCTGATACAGCAGGTTGACGCGCACCCGGTTTCGGGCGCGCTCCTGCACGCCGACTTTTACGCCATCGAAAAAGGACAGAAGGTTACCGTCTCCGTGCCTTTGGAGTTCGACGGCGTCTCGCCGGCGGTCAAGGAGCTCGGCGGTATTTTGACCAAGGTTATGCACGAAATCGAGATTGAGTGCGAGCCGGCCGAACTCCCACACGCTATCCGCGTAGACGTGACCAGGCTCGTTACTTTGGAGGACCAGATAAAAGTGTCCGACCTCGTATTCCCCAAGTCCGCTAAGGTTTCTATCGACCAAGACGAAGTGGTTGCGATTATATCAGTGGCTAAAGATGAGCCGGTAGAAGCGCCGGTTATGGACATCTCGGCAATCGAAACCTCCGTTGAGCGCGGCAAGAAGGAAGAGGATGGCGCTCCTGCCGCCGAAGCTGAAGAGAAAGAATAAGCGTTTTAACTCGTCTGTTATACTTGTGGGGAGTATGAATGTACGAGTTTTTTTAGTGTCTATCATGCTGTTTAGTTTGCTGTTCAGTTTGGCAGGCGGACATGTTTATGCCCAAACGCTCAGCGCCGAGGAGCGGGCGAGGCTCCAGGCCGAGTACGACCAGCTCCAGACGGAGATTGCAAGCTGGCAAAAGGTTTTGGACGACACGCGCGCCAAAAAGAACACGCTTACCGGCGACGTGACCGCGCTCAACGCGCAGATTGCAAAGGCGCAACGCGAGATCAGCCAGCGCACTATTACTATCACTACGCTCGGGAGCGAGATTACCCAAAAGACCGCCACCATTTCTACACTGGAGCAAAAGCTTGCGGGAGGCAGAGAGGCGCTCGCCAAACTCCTGCGGCAAAAGAACGAGCAGGAGCTGCAGCCGCTCGCCATACTCGCTCTCTCGTCGAGCGACCTGTCGGGCTTCTTCGGCGATGTGCAGGCGATAGACACGCTCAACGGCAAGCTCCAGGAGCTGTTTACCGAGTTGCGCGGCGTAAAAAAACAAACCGAGGAGGAAAAGGCCGCGCTTGATGCCCGCAAAAATGCCGAGCTCGACGCCAAGCACGAAGTGCAGGTCAAGCAGGCCCAAATAAAGGAAAACCAGGTCGAAAAAAAGCAGCTGCTCGATATCACCAAAAAAGACGAGAAGGCCTACCAAACGGTGCTTGCCGAGCGGCAAAAGCGCGCGCAGGAGATACGCAACGCGCTGTTTGAGCTGCGCGACAGCGCCGGCATCTCCTTCCAATCCGCGATGGAGTACGCCACGCAGGCGCAGGCCTCCACCGGCGTGCGCGCCGCGTTTATCCTCGGCATTTTGCGGCAGGAGTCCAACCTCGGCGTCAATGTCGGGCAGTGCCTGCTGGTAGACGCGAGCACCGGCTACGGCAAGGGCAAAAACAGCGGCACGCCGATAGCCAAAGTGATGAAACCCGACCGCGACGTACAGCCGTTCCTCGACCTGATGAACCGGCTTGGCATCAATCCGTACGGACAGCCGGTGTCCTGCCCGCAGTCGGTCGGCTACGGCGGCGCCATGGGGCCGGCGCAGTTTATCCCCTCGACCTGGAAGCTCTATGAAAACAGGCTCGACGGCGCGCTCGGCGTGTCCGTGCCCGACCCGTGGAACGCCCGCACCGCCGTGATGGCTATGGCGCTTTATTTAGAGGACCTTAAAGCAGACCGCGGCACCTACAGCGCCGAGCGCGAGGCTGCGGCGCGCTATTTTGCAGGAGGGAACTGGAAGACAAAAGGCGCGCTCAACTACGCCGCGAGCGTGCTTGCCTTTGCCGACAAGTACCAAAAGGACATAGACTTTCTTAAAGACAACTAGCCACGCCGCCCACAAACCATGCGGTATACTATTGTATATGCAGCAAGGCTGGCGCACTATTTTGATACTTTCGGGCGGGGTATTAGTGGCAGTCCTCATTATGTCGCACGGCTACCTAGAGCAGCAGCTGCGTCTGATACTTGCAAACGTGCCCGCGACCTCGCAAGGCGCGGCCACGCCACTGGGCGTCGAGCAGGGCCTGCCGTCCTACAGCGGATATCCATCTCCGACAACCTGCAATACCGGCGACTCTCTGTGCTACCCCAATACCCGTATCGGCGTCTTTAGTATCCGCAACCAGGGTAGCCAAAGTAGTACCGGACTGACAAATTACATCAACCGGCTCAATACAACTGGAAGCGTCGGTGTTCCCGTGGTTTTACAATCAATCAGCCCAACAACAGTGGAGTGGTCCTGTCAGCCGTCTCAGGCCGTTTCCACCTTCCATTCGCAGACATGCTATCAGCAGTGTGGTTGTTGGTCGGATAATTATGGAGGTGTATTTTGCAATCAGTGTCCTTACGAGTGCGGAAGCTGGAGCACGACCAACTATACCTTTGCGAATAGTATCTCCATCAAAGACCCGCAGGGTAACACAATAATAAATAGCGGGTCTCTATTCGGTACGCAAAGTGTTGAACTCGCCGGTACTGCAGGCACTTATGATTCCGGACAGACCATAAACTACTCGCTCACTTGCAACGGCAGCGGTACCAATCCGCCGCCGCCGGTGCCGGTAACCATGGGTTCGACGGTAACCCAGACATCGCTTTCCGCTAACCCTACCACCGTGCGGGCCGGCCTCGACACCTCAACGCTTACCATTACCGCCTCAAGCGCGGTTGCGGGCTCCTGCAAGCTCCTTGCTCCGGACGGCTCAACGGTAAAATCGTACAGCGGTACGAGCGTTAACGACACGGTGCAGGTTGGTCCTTTTGGTAACCAAGTTACTCCGCAAACCTATCAAATAGTGTGTCTCGGGCCGGAGGGTTTTAATTCGCGCAAGTCTGTTTCTCTTACCGTTAAATTTCCTCCAAACCTGTCTATAACCGCCAACAACACGCCATACAGTATTCTTATTCCTCCGGCATCCAGCGCGGACATCCGCTGGACCTCGAGCAACCAGCTGCCGAACTCCTGCTCGGTCAGCTATGCCGTCACGGGCGGGAGCTGTATCGCCGCGGCAAAATCAGTCGCCACACAAGGCGCGTATAACTGGAAATCTTTTACCATCGGCGCCGACACCTACTTAGCGGTGGCCAACGCCTACGACGGCGTTTCATACAACGTAAACTCTTCTATATACAAATGGATTCCAAGCCTGTCGTGCTTCGGCAAGGACGGGAGCTCCGTGTGCGGTACGGCATATCAATCCATAGCAACCAATGGCGCCGCAAAGTGGGAGTCGTTTACCATTGGCGCCGACACCTATCTGGCGGTCGCTAACAGCCGCAACGATAGCACGCGCAACGTCAACTCCAACATATACAAATGGACGACAGCGTCAGGTTGTCCAGCAAGCGGCGGCCTTGGTGACGGCACAACCTGCGGCTCCGTGTATCAAGCAATAGCAACAAATGGAGCAGTGGACATAAAGCCTGTAATCGTCGGTGCCGACACGTATCTTGCGGTCGCCAACTATCGCGATGACTCCAGCTATACCATCAACTCTAATATTTACAAATGGATGTCATACTCGCCAAGCAACAACTGTCCGCACGTAGGCAACTCTGGCGGCGGCTTCGGCGACGGCACCGCCTGCGGATCAGTATTGCAAACGATCCCAACCAAGGGCGCGTACCGCATGGAATCGTTTGTACTCGAAAATGCTTCGTACTTGGCGGTTACCAACGCATTTGACCCGACCCTTGGTGTGGGCTATAACCAGCCGTCGTATATATATAAATATATTGCAAGCGGCTACAACTGCCCCGCGGGCGGAGGCTTTGGCAATGCCGAGTACGGCTCCTGCGGCACGCCGTTTCAAGCCATCAACACCAGCGGGGCCTACGGATGGAAGTTCTTTACTGTAGGCAATGTTTCGTATCTTGCAGTGGCTAACGCCTACAACGAAGCCTCCTTCAACATCAATTCTAAAATATATAAATGGATGACGGGTGCGCAATGCTTCGGCAGCGGCACCGCCTGCGGGTCGGCATTCCAAACAATAGCGACCAATGGCGCCACGCAGCTGCAAACCTTTACCACCGGCCCCGACCTCTATCTTATCGCCGCCAACGCCTACAACGGCTCCAGTTACAACATCAACTCCAGCTTTTACCAATGGATGCCGGGCTCGCAGTGCTTCGGCGACGGCACTGCCTGCGGCACCGCGTTTCAATCGGTGCCGACCAGCGGCGCCGCGTGGTTTGAGCCGGTAACTATAAGCGGGAACATCTATTTAGCAACAGCCAATTATTTTAACGGCACGACGCGCAACATCAACTCCTCCATCATGCAATGGTCGCCCAGCGGCTGCGGCGATACTGAGCTCGGCACGCCGACGGTCTGGACCGCGGACAACACCACCTACGCCATCAATGGAGTCCATTTTGACGGCACCAACGACTACCTTACGCGCGGCGCGGGCCTGACCGGTGCAGTCGATGGCAAGAAGGGAATCTTCTCCGCATGGTTTAAGTTTGATGCGGCTACCGATGCCTCGTCGGTCCGTATGTTTACCAGCGTGACCACCAACATCGCCGTGGAGGTTGCCAAGATATCCGGCGGTGCCATCAGACTCGTTTTGAGAAACTCGGCGGAATCCACTATCCTAAGTATAAATAGTAGCCAAACTTACGACAGCTCGGACGGCTGGATACATGTGCTCGCCTCATGGGATCTGGGGAACTCGTATGCGGAGATGTATATAAATGACGTTTCTGATGACGGTACGCCGACGATAGTGGACGGCACCGTCGACTACACCAACTCAAATTGGGTGATAGGGGCGCACCGTGATCTTTCCGGAAAAACGAACGGCGATATGGCCGACTTTTATTTCAATACAGTAACCAATCTCGACCTAAGCGTAGAGTCCAACCGCCGCAAGTTTATCAGTGCGCAGGGAAGGGCCGTGAGCCTTGGTTCCGACGGCTCGACGCCGACCGGAACCGCCCCCATCATCTTTCTTTCGGGAGCCACTGCGGGTTGGGAAACGAACGATGGCAGCGGCGGCGGATTCACCGAAAACGGCGCCTTGTCGGACGCTTCGGCAGACCCTGATGACGACTATCAGACCGGTGTCTTTACCGGTTCGCGGCTCTACACGCTTGGCTGCAAGTGGCTCGATGGCACCACCGCATCCTCAACCAGCGTCAAGGTAACCACGCAGGCGGAGCTGATGCTGAGCGCCAACGGGAGCACCACCCCCACGGTGTACATTACGCCGGATACCTCCGCGCTCGTGCAGTGGTCCACCAAGAGCATACAGCAAAACTCTTGCACTGTTACCAGCGCCAACGCCTACGGCTGGCCCACTGACAACTGGGCTGCCGACAACAACCCCACCGGCTATTCGTCCCCCGTGCTTGCCGACGGACAGTCGGTCGCGTATACGCTCGCCTGTATAGACCTTGCCGGCGACAACGCAAGCAAAGAGATGACGGTCGCTGCGGCAACGCAGCTGCCGTCGGCCGCGTCAGACATGTCTATATCCGTCAAGCGCGTCGTACGAGGCGGCCGGCCAACCCTTACCTGGAGCGCAGTCAATCTTAATCCCGGCATCAGCTGTTCGGTCACTCCGGCATTGCAGAATGGCGTGCCGACGTGGGATGGTACCGGCACTTCGTGGAGCTCGCCGCTCGGCGGAGCGCTTGGTCCGATAATAAACACCACGACCACCTTTACCCTCGCTTGCGTCAACAAGGCGGGGAACAGCGCCAGCGTATCGGCGACGGCGTACCTCGTCCCCGCGTTTAAGGAGTTATAATATGCATGTCATGGTTGCAGCTTCATACTTTCGCAAAAATCTAGCGGTCCTGCTGTTATTGTGCGTCATTGCCGCAGTCGTAGTGGGGGAGTTTTTTACGCGAGCGCTCTACGGGCTGCTGCCGGGCTATAACCGCTCGGCTGTCACGCAGTCCGACTCGTGCGCCGTTTCAACAGAAGACGAGCTATACATTACCGGCTGCAATTCGACGCTGTAACATCGCCGCGGCGAAAATAAAGCATATGCCCGCGATAAGCGGCGTGTTTCCCAAGCGCGAAAACGGCGTCACCGCCGGTTCGGTAACCTCCAATGTGCCGCGCAATACGGTTTCTTTCTCACTTGGCGCAAAGGCCGTCACCGAGCCTTTGCGGTCGATTATCGCGGACGGCCCGAGAATGTTCGCGCGGATGACGGGGATATTATTCTCCGCGGCGCGGAATTGCGCCGCTTTCAAACTAAAGACGCGCGCCGCGTTGCCGACGATGCTTTCCGTGCCGACCGATATAAGATAAGACGAGCGCGCCGCGTCCGCTCGCACTATGTCTTGCGCGTATATTTCCGAGCAGATTGCCGCCGCGGCCGGAGCGCCGGCGGCCGTTACCCGCTGGTCTTTGGCGCCGCTTTGCGCGTCAAAAATAGTCGTGCGCATTCCAAGCGCTCTTGCCCATGCCGGCGTGTAATTTAAAAAGGGAGATAGTTCGCGTTTTTGATATGCCATTACCGGCTTGCCGTCTTGAAAGAACTCCAGTTCATCGTAAAATACCGGAGCGTTAAAATACGCCGTCCAAATCATGACTGTGGTCGAAGCCGGCACACGCAAGGCAAACCACGCCGCGACCGTTGCTTTATGAGCGAAACTCACATCGTATCCGAGCGAGGGCGGCTTTCCGTCGTACAGCGCGGCTCGCGTCGGAGAAAAGGGGTATAGCAATAGGTCGGGCGCTCCTTTCGCCGCTTCTTCCAAAGTAGACTCCAGCGCTGGCAGCATAAATATCCCTTCGCGCTCTTTGCCGATAAGGTTGCGTTTGTTCGCCGTATCTCCCAGCTGTATGATAGCCAGTGATATTTTTCCCACAGGCGTTGCCGGACGGTTGAGTGTCCCTAGTGCCGTTCCTAAAAGTACGATTCCGAGGGCAAAGCTTAGGATTGCTCCCGCGCCCATCGCCGGACGCGCATACCAGCGCAACCATGCCTCGGCGAGTACAGCGTTTCCCCACGCGATAATAAATGAAACAAGAAATATGCCCCCCGCCCAGGCGAACACCATGAGTACGGGAAGCGGCGTGACCGTATAGGCAAGCAAGGCAAAGTTGTGTTCGCCGTAGAGCCGGTACAGAAGCATCTCTGTCGCGGCGTACGCGGATGCCGCCAAAAGGCCGTTAAGCAACGCATACCGCGAGCGCAAAAGACGGTATACGGTCAGCGCCAGGCCGCAGGCAATTCCGCCGATCGCGGCGAGTAGTACGAAACTTAGGCGCACGGCGGTAATAAAAAAGTACTGGTCCGCTGTCCATTTAAAATCAAGGACCACGTTGAGTGAAAGGGAAAGCGCCAGCATCCCCCCGGCGATGCATCCGCCGTAAAATACTTTTCGCAGCGGCCGCTCCGGAGATACGGCCGCAAAATAAAAGAGTGGGGCCAACGCGACAAATATGAGCGGCCAGAAGTTGTACGGATAAAAGGCGAGGACTAAGAGCGCGCCGGAGAGCGCGGGCAGTACGTACCAGTGCCGCTCTTGCAGCTCACTCCACATGGTTGACAAAACGCTTCAGTTTTACGCCGCGCTCCGACACTTCAGAGACAACTTCTGCCGTGCATGAGGCGACTGCGCCTTTTTGGAGCGCGGTGCGCATGGTCGCGGTCGCGGATAACCGCCATACGTCTGGTAGTTCGCGCTCAATAAACGCCGCTAAATCTTCCGCGCGCGCAGCATCGGCAACAAGCGCCGGGTCGGCTGTTTCTATTTTTATAGCTATTGCCGTACTGTTTTTAACCGGATAAAAATGCACTTGGTATTCTTTGCCGGCAATATGCGGGAACGTCGCAAAAGCGCGGTCGACCTCCTCCACGTCGAATTGCATGCCGTTTATGCGCAAACGGTCGACGCCGCCGCGGTACGACCACTCCAGCACAGGTCCGGGCAGGCCGCAGGTGCAGCCTTCCGCTACTTCCTCCAAATAGTCTCCAGTACGGTAGCGTATAAGCGGACTCGCGCGGTTAAGACCGTAGGTAATCACAAACTCGCCGTCTATAAGCTCGACTGCGGCTACGTCGTCCGCCACCACATGGAACCGGTTCTTGCTCCCGCGCATAATAGCGGGACAGGTAAAGAGCACTATTTGGGAGAGTTCGTTGGAGCCATATACGCTGCCTATGAGCGCATTGGGGTACGCGGCTTGCAGTTCGGCCCGGCGGGCCGCCGTTGTTGTCTCGCCGGCAAGGATAATCAGTTTAATGTCTCCAGCAAAGCCCGATGCTTGCGCGTACGGCGCGAACGCCGAGGCAATCGTCGGCAATGCCCAGAGCGAATCGCACCGCGACGATTTTGCTATAAACGCGCTGTTAGCCATGCTCTGCAGGTCGCCGAAAACGGGGAGTATCGGGTGCAGCGCCTCTTCCGCAACCCGCATGGTAAAGATGACGCCGGAACTCTTCATCATCGGGGGCAACAACAGCAGCGTGCGCGACACATTACAGCCAAAGGACGGGTCGAACGAGTACCGCGCTACTCGCGCGACGGGGATACTCAGTGGCTCGCTGGCACTCGTGCCGGAGGTAAAGGCGATAGCTCGCAGGTCCTCTGGCGCGGCGAACGTGCGCTGTTCGATGGGTACTACCGCCATTTCTTGGCGCGACAGCAACGGCAGTTCTAAAAAGTTCTCCGCGGTCAGCGTGTCGGGGGCAAGGCCGGCGCGCGCGTATTTATCTCTATAAAATGAAGAGCGGGGACTCCGGAGCACGTGCGCTAGCGCATCCTCCAGAAGCGGGCGGTTAATCCAATGCATAGATATCAGCAGTATACCGCATTTGCGTTCCCGTCCATTTTATGCTAAATTCTCCTGGTGAAATCCGAGACCCATCCGAAGTATTTTACTGATGCTAAGGCAACCTGCGCGTGCGGGCGGACCTTTGCCGTGGGCTCGACCAATGAGAAATTGGAGGTTGAAATCTGCTCGTCCTGCCACCCGTTTTACAGCGGTAACGAAAAGATTCTCGATACTGCCGGCCGCGTGGAGAAGTTTAAGGCGCGCCGCTCTAAAGCTACCGCAAAAAGCGCGAAGTAGATGGATGTAAGCAAATACAAAGACAACCCGAAAACCGCCTATCTTGCCAAGGCGGTCGAGATGATGGAAGGCGACGAAGAGCAGCAAAAGATGCTCATTGCCGAAATGGATAAAATAATCGCCGCCGAGGAGGGGAGCGAAGAGTTCCCCAACGAGGTCGTGCTCGAGGTGCGCGCCGGCGTCGGAGGTGAGGAGGCCGCCCTGTTTGCCAAGGAGCTGGCAAACATGTACAAAGGCTACGCCGCGGCAATGGGCTGGCACGTGCGCATGCTCTCCGAGAGCAAGACCGACCTTGGCGGCTATAAAGAAGCGGTATTCGAAATCCGCGGACTTGGCGTATACGAAAAGCTCCGGTTTGAGACCGGCGTGCACCGCATCCAGCGCGTGCCTGCGACCGAGAAGTCCGGCCGCGTGCATACCTCGACCGCGTCGGTCGCCATTTTGCCCATCCGCAAGAAGCATACGTTTGATATAAATCCAGGCGACATCGAGATGGAGTTCTCGCGCGCCGGAGGCGCGGGCGGACAGAACGTCAATAAAGTGGAGACCGCCGTGCGCCTGGTGCATCGGCCGACAGGGCTTGAGGCTCGCTCGCAATCCCAGCGCAGCCAAATGGCAAACCGCGAGCAGGCGATGGCAGTGCTTCTGGCAAAGCTCGATGTTTTTCAAGAGCAGCTCGAGGCGGCCAAGCACGCCGCGACGCGCAAAGAGCAGATAGGCACCGCCGACCGCTCGGAGAAAATCCGCACCTACAACATTTTGCAGGACCGCGTTACCGACCATCGGATAAAAGAGGATTGGCACAACCTGCCGAAGATTTTTGCAGGCAGTATCCAGCCTATCGTCGAGGCGCTGCTCGCGGCGCATCAGGAAGCATGAGGCGTTTACTGCTCGCGCTTTGCGTTTTAGTAGTTGTTGGTGTAGCAATCTACTTTCCTTTTCCGGAGCAGCCGGCTTGCCCCGTAGCCACTGCGGAGCAGTGTGATACCGGGGTGCGCGTGCTTTTTGTCGGCGATATTATGCTCGACCGCAACGTGGCGCGGACTATTTTGTCGGAAGGCCCCGGCGCCCTTTTTGCCGGCACGAGCGCTCTATTGGCGGACGCCGACCTGCGCGTGGGGAATTTGGAGGGAACTATTACCGGCACTTCTTCCTTGTCGCAAAAAGACAACCGTATTTTGCGCTTTACGTTCGACCCCGCGCAGACCGATGCCGTGTTGGCTCCGCTGCATATGAGTGCGCTGTCGCTGGCCAACAATCACTCACTCGATTTCGGCCAAAGCGGCTACGCCGAAACGCGCCGCAGGCTGGCAGAGAGCGGTATCGCCGCGTTCGGCCATCCGTACAATGCGCCGGGTAAAATTTCGACCACCTTGCTTATTAAAGACAAAAGTATATGTCTGGTCGGATTTCATTCGTTATACGACGCGAGCACCGCGGATACGATTGCTGAAATACAGCGGCTGCGCCCAAAGTGCTGGCGCGTCGTCGCTTTTGCGCACTGGGGCGAGGAGTATCAGGAGCGCTCTAACGCCGTGCAACAGGAGGCGGCGCGCGAGTTTATAGACGCCGGGGCGGACTTGGTTGTCGGCGCCCATCCGCACGTGGTGCAGGAGCACGAGATATATAAAGGAAAGGCTATTTTTTATTCGCTCGGCAATTTTATGTTCGACCAGAACTTTTCCTGGGGTACCACGCACGGAT
>Ga0209542_10009295_pt1 | contig 18074 bp, 21 predicted proteins | sample RifCSPhighO2_01_FD_184028 | JGI IMG/M metagenome (GOLD analysis project Ga0209542, IMG submission 184028) | Soil microbial communities from Rifle, Colorado - Rifle CSP2_plank highO2_0.1 (SPAdes) (version 2) | ecosystem: Environmental > Terrestrial > Deep subsurface > Rock core/Sediment ...
AGAGATGAACTACATAGATTGGAAAGGAACTATGCACACAGTATAGCACAAGTATGTAGATTTGTCAATGGATGTTCTGATAGACCTAAATACGGCTTATTTACTGGTCCTGCTCCGCGGGCAGGATTCGAACCTGCAACCTACTGGTTAACAGCCAGTCGCACTACCGTTGTGCTACCGCGGACCGCGCCTGCCATCGCAAGCTCAGGCATTGCGGGCAGGATCGCTAATAAATTAGCAAATTCTAAGCTCCGCGTCTATTTATGGTGAGCCTGGGCATTCGACTGAGCTCAGCCGAAGTCCCGAATCCATTGCCGAGAATCTGGTATAATCTATAATACTTTTCGAGAAATGAGAACCAAATTTTTCGCCATTTCACTCGTCGCCTTTCTGGCCTTCTCCCCGAATCTAGCGTTAGCCCAAGAGGTGAGCGTCACGGAATCCGGAGCCACCACTGAAGTTGACTTAGGAGTCGTGAACCCCGGCATTTTACCAACCAATCCCTTTTACTTTTTCAAAGAATTCGGCCGAACTATTAGGCGTGCTTTTACGGTCGATCCTATAGCCAAGGCAAACTATGAACTTAAAGTAGTTAACGAAAAGGCGGCCGAACTTCAGGAGTTGAAAGAACTCGGCGCCGATGAATCGGCCCTCGAAAAAGCCATCACTAATTATGAGGAAGATGTTAATCGTTTAAGGAATCGGCTCGAGGGGCTGGAAGAAACCTCAGCCAATCCCAACGTTGACGAGCTAATGGATCAACTAGCCGAGAGGGTGGTTAGACATCAAGAACTTTTTGATTCGTTGATGGCAGAACACGGGGAGCTCCAGGACATACTGGGAGAAACCCAAAATAATCTAGATGAGATAGCCAGCTCGGCGGTTGAAAAGATCGATACCCCCGAGAAGTTTAAGGAAAGAATTTTAGAGAAGATTGAAGGGGAGGTGGATACTCCGGAAGAGGTAATGTGGTTTGGTCTCTTAATTAGGGTGGCCGACGGGGTTAAGTCTGAAGAGGCCAAAGAGAAGCTGGCTGAAGCCAGAGACGAGTTGATGGAGCGATTTGGCGACTTCGGGAACGAGGAGGAAGAGGGATTCGTCGAAGGTGAAGGAGCCTGTATCGAGCTTTACGCGCCGGTTTGCGGCGTTGATGACAAAACCTATTCTAATAGTTGTTTCGCCGGAGCGGCTGGTGTTCAAATCGCCTCCGAAGGAGGGTGCCAAACCGAAGAATGAAATTATCCAATTTTTTAGAACCTAGAATCGTTTACGCCCACTGCGATATTCCCTGCGGCATTTACGATCCGACGCCAGCCAAAATTGCGGCTAAAACCGTAGAGCGGATGGTGATGCAGATTAAGGAATTGAAAAGCGGAGTAGACGAAACCGCTTATCTGAACGACGTCAGTCGTCGAGTTCAGGTTAAAGAAGAACACTCTAAAATCTGCAAGCAGGAGCTTAGTATCCTTTGGGCCGACTTCTTTAAGCCCGAGCATTTGGAGAAGTATCCTAATCTCCACGATCTTTTTTGGAAAGCAGCCAAACTTTGCTCAAAAAACAAACAAAGCGTTGACGATGGGGCCGCTAAAGAATTAGTGGCGGCTGTTGATGAGATCGCCAAGATTTTTTACGAAGCTAAAGGCGATCCGGTTCGCTATAACGCCTACAAAGAAGTTACCGACAAACTTTTTTAGTGAGATTTATTGTTTCGGGCAATAGTATGGAGCCGACTTATAAGTCCGGCGATCGGCTTTTTGTCTCCCGCCTGATTTATTTTTTTAGGGAACCCAGGATTAAAGAGATAGTCGTTTTAGGCGACCCCAGAACCGGCCGTCTTATCCTGAAAAGAATCGAAGGCGCCAGTGGGGATGACTATTTTGTGAGCGACGATAACCTTGAGGCGAGCACTGATAGCCGCACTTTCGGCCCCGTTACTAAAAAAGATATTCTCGGTAAAGTTATCCTCCGCTACCGGCGTGGTAGAATTAAATAAAGGGTCGTTAAGTTTAAATAATCAATGACGAAAAAGATTCTCATTCCCGGCTTAGCTGTTTTTCTTTCCCTTAACGTGGCAGCGGCCGCGGTTAATTACGAGGAGCTGGGCGATCAGTGGATGGATGTAATGATGGGCGAGCGGCACGAAGAGGCTGAAAGCCTAATAGAACAGCAGATGGGCGAAGATTTTCTGCGTCAGATGCACGAGAATATGGGTAAAATGGTCGCCTCAAATCAAAGTGGGTATTCGATGATGAACATGATGGGTGGCAATTGGAGTTATGGCTCCAACCAAATAATGGGAGGCGGTTGGGGTTCAGTCTTTGGAATTTTTTTCTTCGTTTTCTGGATTGGCCTCCTCGCCCTTATTATCTTAGGCGTAGTCAGACTCTGGCAGTTGATTACCAGGGATAAGAATAAAAAGAAATAAACCATGGCTCTTAATAAAGTCGAGGCGAAGTGGCTCTTTGTGAGCCGGCTTACGATCGGCTGGCTGATGTTTTATGCCGGCGTTACGAAAATCATTGATCCTAGCTGGACGGCTGAAGGCTACGGTAAGGGGGCGAAAACCCTTCCTGCTCTTTTTGAATGGCTTGTTTCGCCCGCCAACATCGGCTGGGTTAATTTCGTTAATGAGTGGGGACTGACTCTTTTAGGGGTGTCGCTGATTCTGGGGATTGGGGTGCGGTTAAGCTCAATCCTTGGGGCGATTCTGATGCTTTTCTATTATTTCCCGGTTTTGGAATTTCCCTATGTCGAACACGGCTTTCTGGTTGACGAGCATATTATTTATGCCTCGATTCTGGCATTTTTTGCCGTCGTGAAAGCCGGCCGTTATTACGGCCTAGATAACTGGTGCGCGAATCTGCCGATTTGTAAGCGATATCCCCGTCTCCACAAAATTTGGGGCTAGCCGAGCCGGTCGTTCTGGATAAAGAGCTTTAATCCCTTGAGCCAAATTTTTAAGGCTTTTGCATTCGGCATAATTGAAAATAAATAATTTAACTCTACGAGGCCTTTCAGAATCCAGCCGAAAAAGCCGGCAATCACCAAAGGCCCGATTTTAGAAACAGCATATTTGCCGCCAACCGGAATAATATAAGGATATTTCCTCGGCCCGTATTTTAAATTAGGTTTTTCTCCCCTTGTTTCCCTGACAATATTTTTAACCGCAATCGTTCCTTGGCTAATGGCCGCTCGAGCCACCATCGGCGCCGGTTTGCCGTCTCGATCGTAAACGCAGACGATATCTCCGATGCCGTAGATTCTGTCGCCCAGAAGCATGCTGTCTAAAGCTTCGACTCGGCCCTGCTTATCCTTTTTAAGCGGCAATTTATCAACAATGGCGTTCGCCTTGACTCCTCCGGTCCAAATTAAGACGTCATAGGTAAGAGCCCGGCCGCTTTCGAGAAAAATCTTTCCGGTCTCCGCTTTTATTATTCTTTCCCCGCCAAGGATGTTGGCTCCTAATTTTTTAAGTCGTCGGCTGACCCGCTTAATCACTTTGGACTCGAAGCCGTTAAGCACAGTCGGAGCGGCATCGATTAAAGTAACATTAGTGCCGCAGTGATAACCCTCTTTCTGAAGTTGGCTGATCCATTCCTGAATCTCGCCGGCGAGCTCGACTCCGGTTGAGCCGGCTCCGCCGATCACGATGTCTATCGTGTCATCATTTTCGGCTGCCTCAATTTTTCCCCAGATAGCGTCTCTCACTTTTAAGGCATCCATAAAATCTTTAAGCTCCAAGGCATGTTCTTTCAACCCCGGGATGTTAAAAAAATTGGTTTCGGCACCCAAGGCCAAAATCAGATATTCATAGTCAATTGTTTCGTGATTTACTAATTCAATTTTTTTGTTAGCCACATCAATATTGCCCACTTCGCTCTGGATAAATTCAATTGAAGAACCCAAAAGCACTCCTTCCACCGGGTAGGTGGTGACTGATTTCAAATCAAGATAATTGGCAATAGCCTTGGAAGTGGTGCTGATCTCATATAAAAGCGGGGTGTAAGTGTGGTATCGATTTTTATCAATAATGGTGATTTGATAACCTCTTCGGTGGAGTTCCCGGCTCCTCTTGCCCAAAAGAAGCGCGGCCCGCAAGCCGCCGAATCCTGCTCCCAGAACAACAATCCGCTTCATTTGTTTCAATTATACTCTTTGGCTTTGTGTTGATATAATTTAGGGGAAATGGAGCTTTGGTTTGAGATTTTTATCGCCGCGATTTTGGTTGGAGTTTTAGTCCTTCTTTTAAGGCGGGGGAAGGGGAGCGGTCGAGATTCGATTGTTTTACTTCAAAATCAGATGAATGAAATCACCCGGACTTTGGATTTGAAGCTCGGCGAGTCAACCAAAGTGCTTCAGCAGCAGTTTGGCGAAAGCGCGAAAATTATTAAAGAAATCACCCAAGAGTTAACCAAAGTCGGCGAAGGCCAAAAGCAAGTGGTGGATATCGCCAAGCAACTTGAGAATCTTCAGGATATTTTAAAAAACCCAAAACAGCGCGGGGTTCTCGGCGAGTATTATTTGGAAACCGTTTTGAAAAATGTCCTGCCACCAGGCTCATTTGAAATGCAGTATCACTTGGGCATTGATGAGAATTCCGGTAAAGAATTGATTCCAGATGCGGTTATCTTTGTCAAAGACAAGATTATCCCGATTGATTCGAAATTCAGTCTCGAAAACTACACCCGGATTTTAGAGACTCGAGACGAGGCCGAACGCCGCCGGCTTGAATCTCTTTTTCATGACGACCTCAAGGCTAGGATTGACGAGACCGCCAAATACATCCAGCCGGCCATGGGCACGATGGAGTTTGCTTTTATGTTTATTCCGTCAGAAGCGGTTTATTACGACCTTTTAATCAATAAGGTTGGGGCGATTAAATTAGCCACCCGGGACTTGATTCAGTACGCGGCTGGCGAGAAAAAGGTAATGATTGTCTCACCCACCACCTTCTTAGCCTATCTCCAAACCGTGCTCCAGGGCTTGCGGGCTCTTCAGATCGAAGAATCAGCCAAAGAAATCCGTAAGCGGGTCGGCGAATTGGGTCGTCACCTCGGCAGTTACGAAACTTATATGAAGAAACTGGGCAGTCACCTAACTACGAGCGTTAATAGCTACAACTCGGCCTACAGGGAGCTGGGGAAAATTGATAAAGATGTTCTTCGGATTAGCGGTGATGCGGCTGGAATTGAGCCCAAGGCCCTGGAGAAGCCGAGGAACGAAGATGAAGATTGATGGAGGACAAACCCTTCGACTTAGCTCAGGGCAAGTGGCGGAAATTTTTAAAGCGAGTTAAAGTTTTTCGCTTTGTTCCTTTTGTCGATTTTGTTTTGGCCGCTGGGTCGTTGGCGACCGGCAAGCTTCACGAGAAATCAGACCTCGACGTTATCATTGGCGCGAGAGAGGGGAGAATTTTTACCGTTCGGTTTTGGGCTATTCTTTTTTCCGGCCTCTTCGGTTTCAGACGAAAGGGCACGGATCATAAAGAAGAAGCGGCTGATAAACTCTGTTTTAATCATTTTGTCGCCCCCCGGGCTTACTGTCTTCGGCCGCCTTATAATGCCTACTGGAACGAGCTTTACTCGAAGATTGTACCGGTCATGGGAGATGAAAAAGTAATTAGTGATTTTTTCAAAGCTAATGATTGGATTAAGCCGCCTCGACAATACGAACGAGATTCTCGGTTTTTGGGGCGGGGGAAGTCTTTTATTAAATCAATTTTGGAATTTATCTTTCGCGGCTGGTTTGGCAATAAACTCGAGCAGGCCTTAAAGAAACTTCAATTAAGGCGAATTGGAAGAGGTCTACCTCAAGCCCTGGGCTATAAGCCGCGATTTGTCGCAAGCGACTCGGAGCTTGAATTCCATATGGACACCAAAAGAATCGAAGAGATGTTGGGGTAGGATTGACCGGGTAGTGAAAACTCGATAAGGCGCCAAGGGCGCCGAAAGCGAAGCAAATCGAGTTTCTACTACCCGGTTGACACATCAAACCATCTATGCTTTAAATAACTGGTTGAACCTTGAAATCTAATTACCACAAGGGAGAGAGATCAATCGGACTCAGCGCCTTGGTTGTTATCAGCAGCAGCCAAAGCGCTGAGTCCGAGCCAAAGGGGCGCGGACCTGATTAGAAGGGGAGCTCTATGCCTATGGTGTTCGTGTTTCACAGTGAGCGTGTCGACGACCTGACGCTCGACGGTCTTCGGGAAGATCTGCCGAGGCGGGTGGCGGTCGCCCTGAGTTGCGATGACCCGGACGGTCATCTTGACTCGAGGGACGTCGAAGTGAGGTTCGTGCCGCATGGTCCCCGGGACGTCACGAATTACGACGTCGAGATCGTGATCTACGCCAACCACTTCCCGAGCCGGGCCGCCAGCCTGATGCAGCGATGTGCGGTCATCGATGAATACGTGAAGTGGATCACCGGCGACCACTTCAGGTACTACGTCTGGCCCTTCCTCGGGCAGGCGGTCTTCATGGAAGGCCGGGGTACCCGCCCCGTGGCGATGAACGCAGGATCCGCCAAGTCATGGAGTCGTGGTCGACGCAAGTAGCCCGCATCAAGGCACCGACGAGAGGCATCGCCCCGCCGGTGCCTCTTCGTTTTTGGACGGTCCCTTGACACAGGGGATACACTTATCTATATACTTTTAGGCGAACTTATAATTTATGGTGAGCTTGCCGAATCCATGGAAGGAATAAAACCGCTTTCAAATCACGTTTTTATCGAACCAATCGAGGAAGAGAAGACGACCAAGTCGGGCATTGTCATTCCTGAAACCGCTGAGAAAGAACGGCCGATTAAGGGTCGAGTGGTGGCGGTTGGTCCGGGCAAATATAACGAAAAAGGGGAGCGAATAGTGATGACGGTTAAGGCGGGCGATGTGGTGCTTTTCAAAAAATACGGCCCGGATGAGATTGAAATTGATAATAAAAAGTATCTAGTCGGGGACGAGGATGACATCCTCGCCATCATCGAGTAATGCCTAAGCAGATTAAGTTTAATAACGAAGCGAGGTCGTCCCTTAAAAGCGGGATTGATAAGCTGGCTGAAGCGGTTCGGATGACTTTGGGGCCGCGTGGCCGGGCAGTGGTGATTGAAAAATCCTATGGTGCGCCTCAGGTGAGTTTTGACGGAGTGACGGTGGCTAAAGAGATTGAACTTGAAGAGAGATTTGAGGCGCTTGGGGCTGAACTTTTAAAGCAAGCGGCCGACAAGACCAATGACGCCGTGGGAGACGGCACTACTACCTCGGTGGTTCTGGCTCACGCCATGATTGATGAAGGCGAAAAACTGATTAAAGAAAAAGGCTTTAATGTCATTCTCCTTGCCGAAGAACTCCGAAAATCAAGCGATGAAATCGTTAAAGCTCTTGAAGCCCAAAAAGAGGTTATTGATGACAATAAAAAAATCGAAGAAGTCGCTTCGCTTTCAGCCAAAGATGAAGAAATCGGTAAGCTAATCGCCGAGGTAATGAGCAGGGTCGGCAAAGACGGCGTGGTCACGGTTGATGATTCGAACACCATCGGTAGTTCTTATGAAATAGTCGAGGGAATGCAGTTTGATCGCGGTTTTATCTCTCCCTATATGATTACGGATCAGGAACGGATGGAAGCGGTTTTAGAAAATCCCTACATCTTAGTTACTGATCAAAAGGTTTCAGCCATTGCTGATTTATTGCCTTTGCTTGAAAAGATGATGCAGGCTGGCAAAAAAGAATTGGTAATTATCGCCGAAGACGTCGAAGGCGAGGCGCTTGCTACCTTAATCGTCAACAAACTCCGCGGCGTCTTTAATGCTTTGCCGGTCAAGGCGCCGGGTTTTGGCGATCGCAGGAAGGAGATGCTCCAGGATATTGCCATTGTGACGGGCGCTGATTTTGTTTCTGAAGAATTAGGCCGAAAGCTTGAGAGCGTTGACATTAATGCCCTGGGCCAAGCGGGCCGGGTAGTGGCTGATCGGGACAAAACCACGATTGTTGACGGCAAAGGCAGTAAAGAAGAAATTCAAAAAAGAGTGGCCCAGATTAAAGCCCAGCTTGAAAAAACTGATTCTGAATTTGATAAAGAAAAATTAGAAGAAAGACTCGGTAAGTTAGCTGGCGGGGTGGCCGTCATTAAAGTAGGAGCAGCTACCGAATCAGCCCAGAAAGAACTGAAAAGCCGAGTGGAAGACGCGGTTCATGCCACCAAAGCCGCTATGGAAGAGGGGATTGTACCCGGCGGCGGGATTGCTCTTTTCAACGCTGTCCCAGCTAAAAAAGGAGAGGGTTCACCGCTGGCGAATGAAGTCGCCGTGATTCTCGATACGGCTCGGGAAGCGCCGCTTAAAGCGATTGTGATGAACAGCGGTGAATCAGCCGAGAAGGTAACTCGAGAACTGAAAAAGAATCAGGAGCAGTCAGGGAACAAATGGCTGGGTTTTAACGCGAGCACTAACGAGATCGCTGACCTGAAAGAGGCAGGCATCATCGACCCCCTGAAAGTGGTTAAAACCGCTTTTGTGAATGCCGTTTCGGTGGCCAGTAATTACTTGGTGATTGGCGCGGCCATGACCGAGCTACCGGAAAAGAAAGGCGGCCGGGGTGGTATGGCCGGAATGCCGGAAGAATACTAGAATAGAAGCGATGAATATCTGGTACATTGTTTGGGCGGTTCTCGCCCTCTTAATTCTTTGGTTCATTTTCGGTTATAACCGCTTAATCAGGTTTCGTTATCGAGCCCGGGAGGCCTTGTCGGATATTGAAGTTCAACTGAAGCGGCGCTTTGATTTAATCCCTAACTTAGTTGAAAGCGTGAAGGGGTATATGGCGCACGAGAAAACTGTGCTTGAAGATGTCACTAAAGCCCGGGCGGCTGTTGCCGGCGCTTCAGGCGATCCGCTCGAACGGGCCGAGAAAGAGAATATGCTTTCAAGCACCCTGAAGACCCTTTTTGCTGTGGCGGAAAATTATCCTGACCTGAAAGCCAACGCCAACTTCCTCGATCTTCAGCGAGAGTTGGCTGATACCGAAAATAAGATTCAGGCCGCTCGCCGTTTTTATAACACGACCGTCATGGACCTTAACACCAAGATCGATACCTTCCCCAGTAATTTAATCGCCAACCTCTTTAAGTTTAAAGAAGAACCATTTTTTGACATCCCTGAATCCGAAGAGAAGCCAATTGCAGTTAAGTTTTAATCTCGGGCCACTCGAGATTTATTAGAGATGGCGTCATTGTATACTCGGAAATCTAAAAACATCCGGAAGACTTGGATTCTTTTCAGTGTCTTTTTGATTATTGTGATTGGCTTGGGCTGGATTTTCTCCCAGGCCTACGGCAGTCCGGCCATCCTTTGGTTTGCCGTTATCTTTAGCACCTTAATGAGCTTCTTGAGCTACTGGTATTCGGACAAAATCGTGATTTCGCTGTCTAGGGCCAAGCCTGTCACAATAGAAACCGCGCCCGAGCTTTATCGGGTGTTGGAGAATTTGACGATTACCGCCGGCCTGCCAATGCCGAAAATTTATCTCGTGCCCGACCGGGCGCCCAATGCTTTTGCCACTGGTCGGGATCCGGAACATGCTACGGTCGCCGTCACCGAAGGATTGCTTCTGAAACTCGACCGAACCGAGCTTGAAGGGGTTTTAGCTCACGAGATGAGTCATATCGGTAATCGGGATATGCTTGTCGGCACCGTGGTTGTGGTCTTGGTCGGTTTTATTTCGATTCTGGCTGACATTTTTATCCGTTCAGTTTTCTGGGGCGGCGCCGGGAGTCGGAACGATCGGGGCAATGCCGGCGCCATTCTATTTTTAAGCGGTTTTATTCTTTCAATTCTCGCGCCCATTGCGGCGACCCTGATTCAACTCGCCATTTCTCGAAGAAGGGAGTTCCTGGCTGATGTCTCGGGAGCGATGTTGACCCGCTATCCCGAAGGTTTAGCCTCGGCTCTTGAGAAAATCTCAGCCGACCCAACGCCAATGCGGACCGCGACCGCGACCACGGCCCATTTGTGGCTCGCCGATCCATTTAAAGACAAACGAAAAACTCCCTGGTGGCAGAGGTTGCTCATGACTCACCCGCCGATTGGAGAACGCATTAAAATCCTTCGCGATTTGGCGATTTAGGGTTAAGGTGCACGGCCTGTTCCCGACTTATCTAAAATTTGGTAGATTTTAGTCATAAGTCGCAATCCCTCCTAAAGCGGTGGGGTCGCATAGTGGTCTAGTGCGGTTGCTTGGAAAGCAACTACGCCTGAAAGGGCGTCGCGAGTTCGAATCTCGCCCCCACCGCTTTAGGAGGGAGAAAGCCGTGGCCGCAGGTTCTCCGCCAGAGGCGGACTGCTCTTTGTGGCTCCGCGAGGCGGAGACAAAGAGGGAGGAATCCCATCCCTTCCGCTTTTTTCAGACACACGCCTCTAGGGATCATTATGTATCAGCATCCTGAGCGTCGAGCGAAGACCAGTTCTTCGCGGCCCCGAGCCGCTCGGGAGCTTATTTTGGAATTCGAAGCGCGGGAGCATCTTCCAAAAGGAGAGTTCCTTAAATTCGAAGGCGTCGGCGGCAAGGACGTCTATAACATCACCGCGCCTTTTGCGGTCAATGGCCGCTCGTATATCGCAGGACGAGTGGAATCGCGGCGCGCCGAAGGCGACTCCGAGGTGCAGTTCTTTGAAGAAAAAAACGGAACATGGATAGCCGCGCACGAGGCACCCGCGTTTCGGCTCGAGGATCCATTTATCACAAAAGTAGGGAATGAACTCGTTTTCGGCGGCGTAGAAACTTTTCCCCATCCTGATGCGCTTTACTCCGGCGGGCTCGGCTACCGGACGGTATTTTATCGCGGGACAACTCTTCAATCTCTGCGGCGGTTTACCCAAGGACCCGATCTTATGAAGGACATCCATTTGATTGAGCTTGTCGGCGGTGAAATCGGGGCATTCACCAGGCCGCAAGCCCCCGCCATACCCGAGGGAGGCCGAGGAAAGATCGGTTTTTTCAAAATACCTAACCTTTCTGGGCTTACCCCTCGCAATATCATCAAGGCTCGCATTATTGAGAACTTATTTCTTGAGGCAGAATGGGGAGGCGTAAATGATCCTCATCTTTTGGAGGATGGCCGCATTGGGGTCATAGGGCACATTGCCTTTACCGACACCACCGAAGAAGGGGAGTTACGAGAGCATTACTATGCCATGGCGCTTACATTCGACCCCACCACATTCGCTGTTTCTCCGATTCGTATAATAGCAGCACGCAAGAATTTTCCTCCGGGCCCTGCGAAACTCTCTCCCGAGCTTGACGACGTGGTGTTTCCTGGCGGCTGGGATGGAGAGGCTCTGTGGCTGGGGTTAGGCGATGCGCGCGCGGGGCGCCTGATCATACCGAACCCCTTTAAGTAGATGTGCCGCCGCGAGTTCGTCTAATCTGGTATAATAAAACTAAAGGCTGATAAGAGGTTCGGGCCGCTTTGTGAAAAAAACTCTAATAATTTCGGCAGTGGTCGTTTCGGTCGTCGTCGCCCTTGGGTTCGGCGTTTATTATTTTTCAAAACAAAGTGACGAGAATGCGCCTTTTGGCGGAGCTCCCGAAGGATCTGAAACGCAGGGGAATAAATACATAGGCGAGGATTTTACGGTTGAGCAGATACCCGGTTGGACAGTGGGTCATGTCCCCGGCACCTTGGTGTCTTTTCATAATTACAGCGAAGAACATCCGGACGGAAGCCCAGCCGCTAAACTTAATTTTAAAAGCTACAGCGCTGTTTCCTTTTCCGATACTAATAGTCAGACCCTCGAGGAGATATACGAGATGAACATCAATCAGCTTGTCGCCATGATTCCCTCGACCAAAGCTTTTGATGTTAAGGATGAAACGATCAACGGACTGCCGTCAAAACTGGCGGCCCTGGAGCTAAATCAGCAGGGAGTCGATTACACGATTTTACTGGCTGTCTATCTGGCGGGCGATAAATATTATGTGATGTCCTTCAATACCACTAAGGAAAAGTGGCCAGAGTATAAGGATCAGTTTTACGTAAGCGCCCGCAGTTTCGAAATTAAATAAAGTTCCGTCGTATGTCTAGGTTATCCGGCAAGGAATTAGTGAAAAAGATTGGCTTGCCGGTATTTTTTGTTTTAGCGACTTTTATTTCCTTCGTCCTTTTAATTTCCATCCTGAAGTATTTCAAATTTAGCGAGACGGTGGCAGTCGGCCTCCCAGAAATTTTTGTTGTTTATTTTTGGGGCGGCTATTTTTTGAGGAAGCGGGGATGGCCGAAGGCGCTAGGGAGCGTCCTAATTCTTGTGGCCATCGCCTTGAACCTCGTTTTCATTAGTTCTCCTTATAACAATGCTGGGGAATTCAAGGAAACGAGAGTCTTTTTGCTGCCCCTCATTTTATCGGGAGTCTTTTTAGTTCTCCAAGAGGGCAAGCCGTTACGATTATTGGGAGTCCTGGCTATTATTTTGGCCATTTTAGGCGCTTTCTGGGGAGCGTTATTTTTCGCGGCCAGCTCTAGTTAGGAATACCCAACCCTAGTTTTAAAACTAGGGCAGCTTAATCATATCTCTAATTCGCGCGAATTAGAGATATGATTTTAAGGTTGGAGTATTCAAAAACGATTAGCCAAAAACGAAAAGGCACCAGGGAGGATAGTACCTCTCCGGTGCCTTGTGTTGCGAGCCTGCCCGCCATCGGTCTTTGCCGAAGGCGATGACAGGTGGGCTACTTGCTTGCCGTGAATGCGGCCGGTATGCCGAGCAGTGGCATCTCGACCACGACGTAGTCGGTGACGTACGGCGCGATCGTCGGCGGGTTCTTCTCGAGCTGTATGAGCAGGCGCACCAGCGCATCGTGCTGAGCCCGTCGTGCCTCCCGTTTATCGGTGAAGACCCGGTAGGGCCGGTAGGTCTCGTAGTACTCCCCGCCCCACGCTCGGTACTTTTCCTTCTGGAGGACGACCCAGACAGTGGTCGGAGGTTCCTGACCCTCATCTACCTCCACTCCTTCCAGGTTAAGCTGGAAGTTGTGGACGGCGTCCTGCCAGAGCTTGATCACGTTCTTTTCCCACACCCGGAACTCCCACTCCAACTGGTGGTGGTCGAGTAGCGTCGGGTGTTTCTTCTCGTCTCGCAGTTCGGCCACGAGCCTGCTGCCTTCCTTGACAGCTGCCTCTGCGGTGAGGCAGACGGCCGCGAGGCTGGTGCACGGCACGAACATGTCGTTCACCAGGTCGAGGATGGTGTGGGTGTACTCGCGGGTGCGGGTTGGGCGGAACAGCAGGTGCACAATCATCGCGTTCTCCTTTCTTGTCAGCCGCCGACGGTGTTTCCGCACGAGGTACAGACGTAGACGCTGCCGGCGGGCTGCATCTTCCCTCCGCAGGCGTAGCACGGTGGAGCCCCCGTTCCTTCTTGCGCAGGCGGCTCCTCGGGCTTACGCAACATCGCCGTGGCTGCCGTAACATTCAGTCGTGTGGCCAGGGAGTGCAGGCGTTCCCTTGTAGACAGCGTGACGCTCAGCTTGTTGCCGATCATGCGCAGTTCGGTCGCCACCTCCTCCACCACAGAGGCAAGTGGCAGGTTTGCGGGGTGCACGCCTTCGGGAACGATGGTCCCGTCCTTCGATCTCCGTAGCGGTTTGTAGCCACCGATCCAGTTTGCAGGGGGTCCGGGGCAGTTGGGGGCTCTGCAGCGAACCCACGCCACGTTCGTGAGATTTGGCGGGGCAGGCACCACACCTCGACCCTCACAGGCGTCGCAGAGCCAGTCGACCATTTGGTCGAGGAGCGATTTGACCCAGGCTCGAGCCAGTGCGTTGGCTGGCCAGGTGATCAGTCTCTGGGCAAGGGTCGGCGTCAAACCGGCTTGCTCCAGCTTGAGCAGGAATTCATGCCCCTGGTGGAAGCTCACGACGTCTTTCGACATCGCACACCTCCGTTTCTGCCGCACGCGAATCCGAGCACCCTACTCGGATAGCTCAACCGTAGTTGAGGACGACGCCCTGATGCCGAGTCATCAGCAGCAGAACGCCGCCCTCAACATAAACAAGTAGCCAAAATTTCAAGGTACTAAGAACCCACTATTTATGGCATAAAGATATTAGTGTGTCAAGGTGATTAAGAAGCTCGATATTGTATAATATTTCCAATGAAGAAAAATACTTCAATCGCTTTGGCGGTCGTTATTGTTCTTTTGCTTGTTGGTGCTTGGTGGGCTTTTAAAAAGCCGGGCAGTCAAACCGAGGCACCAACGCCTGGTAGCGGCGAAGAGCAGCCGGGAGTCCAGGGGGAAACCGGAACCGGTGCGCCTAGCGGCGATACAGGTGCGCCTAGCGGCGATACAAGCGGCGGGGGAAATCAGGTTGAGGAAAACGTAGTTACTTATACTGATAGCGGTTTTTCGCCTTCGACTTTAACAATCAAGGCCGGCGATACAGTAGTATTCAAGAATGGAAGTTCGAGCGCTTTCTGGCCAGCTTCGGCGGTTCACCCGACCCACGAGCTTTACCCGGAGTTTGACGCCAAGGCCGCTATTTCTCTCGGAAGCACTTATTCCTTCACTTTTAATCGGGTCGGCACCTGGAAATACCACAATCACTTAAACGCTTCGCACACAGGCACGATCGTTGTTGAGTAGGGTAAAGCCCTCTGCTATCATTTCGGTGTGGCGAGGAAACTCCGCGTGGCCGTGTTTTTCGGCGGTCCTTCAATTGAACACGATGTCTCGCTTTTAAGCGGCGAGGCGGTTCGTCAGGCCCTAGCTAAGGACAAGTACGAGATTTTGCCGGTTTTAGTGAGCCGTTCTGGCCGCTGGTCAGTCGAGCCGGAAGAGCTAAAAGATCAGGTTGATCTCGTTTTTAACACTCTGAAGGGCGAATACGGCGAAGACGGCACCCTCCAGCAATTTTTAAGGGAACTCAATCTTCCTTATGTCGGAAGCGGCGTTTTGTCGAGCGCTCTCGCTTTAAATAAAGATTTAACCGCCAAACTGCTTCGGGCGAGCGGAATTCAAGTGCCGAGGTCTACTTTGATTGAGCAGTGGCCGACTAATGAAATCGAGCTTGATTTTGATCTGCCGGCAATAGTCAAACCGGTTAATCGAGGTTCTTCTTTAGGTGTCAGTTTGGTGAGGCGGGAAGAGGAACTTTTCCCGGCCATCGAGAAAGCCTTGAATCTAAGCCGCCAAGCGTTGGTTGAAGAATATGTTTCAGGACGGGAGATTGTTTGTCTGCTTTTCGATGAAGGGGACGAAGAAATTATTCCCTTGCCCCTCGTTGAAGTTGTTTCCGGAGTGCGAGGATTCTACGATCATTATTCGAAAAGGCAACCCGGCGCCGCTCGACTAATCGCTCCGGCTCGACTTTCGGAAGAAGAGGGGGATTTGATTCAAGGGATAGCCTTGGCCATCCACAAGATTATGGATACCTCGGGTCTGCTTGAAGTTAATTTTATTGAGACTGAAGGCGGCGAGCCTTATGTGCTTGAAGTCAATACCGTCCCGAGTTTTGCCGATCATGGGCCTCTCGTCCAAGCCGCTAAGGCCCATGGCTTAACTTTAACCGAGCTTTTGGAAAGAGTAATTGAGAAAGCTTATGCCGAGTCCAGTTGAAGAAATTAAAGATAAACTCGATCTAGTCGAATTCCTGAAAGGCTATCTTGACTTGAGGCCGGCGGGCCGGAATTTTAAGGCTCTTTGTCCTTTTCATCAGGAAAAAACGCCGTCATTTATTGTTTCGCCCGAACGCCAAATTTGGCATTGCTTTGGTTGCGGGGAAGGAGGTGATGTTTTTAAATTCCTGATGCGTCAGGAAAATCTTGAGTTTCATGAGGCCTTAAGGGTTCTCGCGGAAAAAGCCGGCATCGAATTACGACGTTTGAGTCCAGCCCTGGAACGGGAGTTCGGCGTTCTTTATAGTATCCAAGCTAAAGCGGCCGAGTTTTTTAAAGATAGTTTGGCGAATTCCAAAAGAGCCGAGGAATATTTAAAGGAACGCGGTTTAAATAAAGAAACGGTTGAAGAGTTTGGCATTGGTTTTGCTCCATCAGAGAGCGATGCCTTATCGCTCCACTTAATTAACAGTGGTTTTAGAATTGAGGAGGTTGTTCGAGCGGGATTGGCGATCAAGACCGAAGGCGGTCAGTACCGGGATCGCTTTCGGGGTCGGATCATTTTTCCGCTCGAGAATCATTTTGGGAAAATCGTCGGTTTCTCCGGCCGGCTTTTGCCGGAGCTTGATCAGGGCGAAGGCGCCAAATACTTAAACAGTCCGGAAACGCCCATTTTCTCGAAATCCCGACTGCTTTATGGATTTCGAGCGAGCAAGTCTTTTATTAGGGAGCAAGACTCGGCTCTTTTAGTTGAGGGACAAATGGATTTTCTTCTGACCTGGCAAGATGGGGTGAAAAACATTGTGGCTACTTCAGGCACCGCTCTTACTTTCGATCATTTGAAAACCCTAAAGAGGTTAACCAATAAATTGGTGCTTGCTTTTGACCAGGATGAAGCCGGTCAGATGGCGGCTGAACGGAGTATTGATCTGGCCGGGGCTAATGACTTTTTGGTTTCAGTTTTGCCTCTTGATGAATTTTCTGATCCAGCCGAGGCCAGTTTCAAAAAACCGGGTTTTATTAAAGAGGCTGTAGGTAGAGCTAGTCCGGCTCTCGAGTATTACTTCCGGCGTTACTTAACTGAAAATAATTTGAGTGCCTTCGATAAAAAACGAGAAGCTCTTCGTCTTCTGCTTTCGAAAATAAAGAATCTTTGGAGTCCGGTCGAACGAAATTACTGGTTAAGGGAATTAGCTCATCGCTTGCGGGTATCGGAGAAAGAATTGGCCGAAGAGATGGAGAAGTTAAGCGGTTGGGCCTCCCGAGAATTACCTCCAATTCAATCAATTGAAAACGAAATCGCCCGAATCCCTCGGGAAAGGCAGGAGCTGGTGGCTGAAAGAATTTTAAGTCTTCTTACGCTTAAAAAAGAATTAAACAAATTAATTTCATCTCACCTTGCTTTTATGCCTTCTCTTTATCAAGGGGCTTACGAAGTCATTGTTGCTCCTCGGCCTGCTACTCGGCTATCACCTGAACTTAAAGATTTAGTTGATCTTATTAGTCTCCGTTCCAGCTTGGAGATGGTCGAGGATAATTTGTTGGAAAAAGAGGTGGAATATCTTTTAAGAGAATTAGAACTTGAGTATTTGAAGCGGTTAACTCTAGTAAAAAGAGAAGAGGTGCTTTTGGCCGAGGAAAAAGGGGATGAGGCCGAATTGGCCGGGCGGCTTCGGGAATTTGACGAACTCTTCAAAAAGATTCAAAATTTGAAAAATGCCAAGGAAATTACTGCCAAAAAAGAGTAGAAAAAAAATTACTCGAGTCAAAAAAACCATTAAAAAAGTAAGGAGAAAGGACGCCGCCAGCCGGAAGAAAACGGTTCGGAAGTCAGTTAAAGGGGCGGCTCCCAAACCCCTTACTCGAGGCGAGAAAATAAAAGAGAGTCAGCTCCAAGGCTTAATTAAGCGCGGCGAGAGCAAGGGATTTGTGACTGACCTTGAAATTCTTGATTACTTTCCGCGGGTAGAGCGAGATACCGCCTATCTTGAGAAAATTTATGAAACCCTAGAAAAAGCGGGGATTAAAGTGATCGAGGTCGAGTCGCTCCTCCGTCTGCCTGGCGAGGAGATTGGCCGCAAAGAGCTCGAGGCCGCTACCGACATCCGGGGAGAATTACCAGACAATGTCCAGATGTATTTGAAGGAAATCGGTAAAACCGCTCTTTTAACCTCGGATGAGGAAAAATATCTGGCCCGCCGAATTGCCAAAGAGGATGAACAGGCGAGGCAGAGATTAATTAAGGCCAATCTTAGGCTCGTGGTTTCAATTGCCAAGCGTTACGTTCATCGCGGACCTTTAAGCATTTCCGACTTGATTCAAGAGGGGAATATCGGTCTTTTCAGGGCAGTTGAGAAATTCGACCCGGAACGAGGCTTTAAATTTTCAACCTACGCCACTTGGTGGATTAGGCAGGCCATCACGAGAGCCCTGGCGGATCAGTCCCGGACCATCAGAATCCCGGTTCATATGGTCGAG
>Ga0209542_10009296_pt1 | contig 18073 bp, 20 predicted proteins | sample RifCSPhighO2_01_FD_184028 | JGI IMG/M metagenome (GOLD analysis project Ga0209542, IMG submission 184028) | Soil microbial communities from Rifle, Colorado - Rifle CSP2_plank highO2_0.1 (SPAdes) (version 2) | ecosystem: Environmental > Terrestrial > Deep subsurface > Rock core/Sediment ...
CGAGAGCGATCAGATTGTCGGTCTTCTCAATAATCTTGTCGAAAACCACAACTGGATAGCCTGCTCTGATCAGGTTAGCAGCCATAGGATTGCCCATATTACCAACGCCTACAAAAAACAAATTAGGCTTGGATAAACTGCTCATGTACTATTTTCATCTCCAGATTTGTTAAACTCTAGGAAAAGGCCATGGTACTCGCCATTCGGTTGATAATAAAAGCCATGCTCCTTAAGAAGACCAAGTGCCTCTTGGAAAGCATAAGTACGGTAGTGAATGGCTTGTGACATCATGACCTGCTTATCGTCCAATAGGTAGTAATGCTTGGTGAAACCATGGTTGGAGGGGAAGATTTTTTGTTTATAGGTCATGCCGTTCGATACCAGTCGTTCATAATCATGGTGTGGTCCTGGAGTGATATGGTTAGCAAGCTGTTCTAGACCACGGCGGTTGTCCACTTCTTCGCTTAAGTGGCTTACCATGAACGGCTCATTGTCGCCATCTATCACAAAATACCACACACCACCATACGAGAACGCGAGGTCGTATCGTTCGTCAAGTTGAAATGTGGTGACATCCTGCAGTGACAGCGAAATATTTTGAAATTGCTGCAGGCGATCGCGTGCAATCGATAGCATAGCAGGCGTGTGATCAAGACCTTTGATTTTTGCAGATGGGTAACGCCGACCAAGCTCATGGAGTATTAGTCCAGTACCACAACCAAGTTCAAGCACGCCGCTGAAACTTCTTTTTGAGATATCGCTGACAATTGCCTGATAATCATAATAACCTGAGGTCATTATTATATCATAATACGCTGACATGTTGGTGTAGTCGCTCTTAACTTTAAGCGGTACGTAGTCATCCTCCTGCAGATTATGTTTACCCATTAAGATTTTACCTCCAAATGACGTGGAAAAATTATATAGTTTATGTTAAAACCCCTTATGAGAAGATTAGGCATAAATCTTATTTTTAAATCTTGTGAAAGATGAAAGATGAAATTCAAGCACAATTAACTTGTCCTATTGCATCATCTGAGTTTACTGGGGCGATGTATATTGAATAAGTTCCACCCAGCTCATTTTCATCTCTAGCAGTTGGGCAAGTAAAGGCAACTTCCGTGGTAGTCTCGACAATTTCATTTGCTAATGATTGGGCATTAAATGGCCCATTGTAAGTACAAGGGATGGCTGTTCCTAAAACATTACTATAATCACAAATCCTTACGATTTGTGGAGCTGATGGTGTTGCAAGCTGGCATTGTAACTTTACAGTCGAGCCAGGGTTACAGGTATTTTTTTCAACTAATTTTGTAAATCCGCAATTACGTGTTGGCGATATCTCATTGTTTTTACATCCTTCTGTTACATATCCTTCATCTTCTTTTGGTAAAGTAATTCGGTATGAATCAGCATTATTTTCCAAAGCACCGGGAGTAAATTCACATTGTGGTCTAAACACTGGTTTTCCTTCTTCTGTCTTAAATCCGGTAGGTTCGTAAATCTGATTTCCTTCGGCATCTAGCACATGATTTCCCTCACAAAGAAACTTATCCGGATTTGAGAAAAAAGTAATCTCTTTTGTTACTGGCTGCTTTGCATCTACTTCAGTTACATCCAGCCACTGGCAATCTAGGCCGATTTTATATTGGTCTGCCCATCCTGATCCAATACCTTGATATTCACAACCAGCATAGTTGTTATACAATGGGCTGAACTCGTTATTATATGGCCTAGAAGTACTTTGCAGGCAGAATCCTTGTTTAAAATTTATATTCTTTTTAGTGTCCCCATACGAGAGCAATCCATAGTGGGCAAAGTGATAATGGTCATGGCAGGCGCTGTATTCAAAGATGCCTTGCCTAGAAAGTTCTGAACCTTCACCGCTTACAAAATAATCAACCTCTCCTATTAAAAGGTCTTTTCCTCCCGCATTAATATCTGATGTAGCAAATTGTAATAAGCGGCGCCAGCCAGTACCACCGACACAATTTTCCAGCAAAGTACATGAATTCATTTCTATGTAACGATAATTCGCCCTATTAGTTCTAAAATCTTCCTCATAGGTTACTAGGTCAGCTCCGTCTGGGTTATTTACTATACCGACACGCACTTTATCTGCTAGCTCTTGATTCCAAGCTAAACGGGTAAATAATATGTCTGTTTCCATTTTTCCGATTTTACCGATTAAAGCATCAACACAGGATTGCTCGGGCATTTCTGTCTGATGACAACCTTCATTTGAAAGTTCTTCCTCTACATCACATTCTTGATCGTAAAAACCGTCAACTTCTTCCGGATCTACACTGTGCGGAGGGAATTCTGCTTCATCTAGACATGCGAAACCAGTCCGCTGAAATAAAAATTCAGGATCAAGAGGAAATACAAAAGGCTCATTCCAAAAGCCTTCGACCACGCCTAAATTTGGTTCGGATAGTCCTACATCATTACTTGCAAGAATGGTGCTGGTAAAAAGATAATCAACCACCACTAAATCGTGCCCTTCGACTTCTTCACGACGAGGCAGACCTTTAATTTCTATCCCCCATACGCTTTCCGGCGGTAAAGGCAAGGATTGTTTTTCCTCTTCATAAAAATCAGTTCTATACACTAATCGATAGTTTGCTAATCTTAGCTGCGCTTTAGCGCGCTCAATCCAGAAATGATTTGGTTTTTTTAGTAAGTCTGAGGCAAGATCTTCTCTGATTGAACTGGGAATTTCGTCGAGTAATACACCAACCGTACTATCCGTGCTTACGCTCACCAGAGCGCCTGGTTCAGCAGAAGTGCTTTCTTCAGTACCACAACCAGCAATAAATAGAGTTACCAGCAGAATAATTAAAATCTTTTTCATATTGCCTCTTTGTTTATAGTAATTGTGAATTATTTTCGAACATTTGTTCACAATTACTAATAGCAAATGTGTGGATAAATGTACGAATACTTAACACATTTGCTATATAAAAAATAGGATTATAAAATACTTTCGCTGATCTGTATGTATTAAGTCTGTGGGTGGACAGCGCCAATTTGTGAGCGTTTCTAAGATTCCACAACGATTGTGGAAGTGGACGCTCCTTACGGGAAGGTGCCGCACTATATTTTATGCACAAGAAAAGTGAACAGGCTCTGTCCACAATAGAGCAGACTTAATACATACGTTGATCTTCCCCACCACCACTCTTTTGTTGGCATGTGTCAAGGTAAGAGGAAAGTATTTTTATATTTTGCCCAATCTTGATTGATTACTGCTAAGTAGTTATTCCTAGAAAGTATTATAAATTGAAGCGAGGTTTCTATTATAAAAGGGGGTGGGCTTAAAAAATGATAAACTTAGAAGAAATGACTGAACTGGCACAGGGAGTCAAGGTACAATTAAAACGAGATAGATACTGTGATCAATCTGATTTAAGCAAGGCTTATCTGGTAGAAATAGTGCGGGAAAGATCGGTCGATTATCCAGAAGCAAAGATACTTGGATTGGCTCCTGCTGAATTAGACTGGTTTAACGCGTATTTTGATTAAATACCTGGAAAAATGGGTGAGCAGCATATGGATCAAGAACTGATTGAAATAGAAATGGGGATTCCTCGTAAAGCAGAGTATCCGGATATTTTGTATTCCGGCGGAGTGGGGCCTTGCATAACTGTAGGCTTATGGCATCCTTCTCAGAGAGTCGGATATATGATCCATGACCATGATTTAGATACAGGTCTTCCTGCTCTTTTGACCGATGTCGAACGAGAGTGTAAGAACCTTTCTGATATGCAGGTCTGTGCAGTTGGCGCTTCACTGTATGTTGATTTACCTGATACTAAAGAAGATATGCAAGAAATGCTTAAGGGAAGCAAAGATTTTGTAGAAAAAACTCTTGCTGATAAGTTTTCAAAAATACAATTTCATTGGCTGGAGCCAGGTCATGAAGCGGAGCTATACTTGGACACCATGATGGGAAAATTCCTGTTGAAAGTTTACGATTCTCGAAGCAATCCGAATGAAGCTGCGGAGCAAACATTGGATTTTAATTTCAAGGAAAGACGAGATTAAAAAATGGACCTCCACGAACTAAAAAAGGAACAAGCAAAATTATCATACTGCATTAATCTAGAAGATTCTTTCAGTGAAATTAAAACTATCGGGGCAGCGGAATGTCAGGTTATAGGGGATAAAATTTTAGCCACAGTGGTGGTTTGTGAATTTCCGTCGTTTAAGGTCAAGGAGACAAAACAATATCAGTTATCAAATCCACTTCCTCACAAGATCGGATTTGTTGCATATCGGGAAATGCCGGCGATCATTGAAGCGTTCAATCGCTTAGAGGAAGAGCCGGATATGCTGCTGGTGAAAGGTGAAGGGGTACTACATCCTCGTAGATTAGGCATCGCTTCCCATTTGGGATTAGAGTTGAATATTCCTACTATTGGGGTGCAGGATAAATTGACTTTTGGAAATATCGAGGATGGAAAGATAATTGTTGACGGACAAGTATTGGGATTTGTAATCAAGACCAATGAATTTTCTAATCCTTTGTTTGCTTCGCCGGGACATAATGTTTCACTGAAAACCGTATCAGAAATTATTCCCAAAACCATTGTGCATCCGCATAAACTGCCGGAGCCCTTGCATCTTGCACATAAACTTGGAAGAAAAGTGACGAGGAAGAAAGAATGAAAGCAATACCAAATAATCCAATTCAGGACAAGGCGAGCAGCTCTGAGGTAGAGAATACTTTCACTTCTTCCTGGCCTTTTAGCTTTTTGTCATTTGACCAAAGAGGACAATGTAATTTTAATGCTAACGCGAAGTATGCTGCGTCATCAGGGTCAGGACATATTTCTTTTGCTTTTTGGATAAAAGGTAAGAAGTCAATAATTGGGAAAAAGATGATTCTTTTTGAAATCAATACAACCAACTGGTTAAAATCTTTCTCAGAAAAACCTGTTTTCTTCAGAAGTTCATTCTTGTGTTCCTCTACCTCTTCCAGTAACAATTCTGGAGCGAAAATTCTCAGTACAGGTGAAAAGAAGAAATCCGCAGTATGCCCAGAAGGCGAAATTAGCGCTGCGATTAATATGTTGGCGTCTACAACCACGTCCATTCAAAAGGCAGAAGGGTGCAGCTTCTTAAACTTTTCGTGCATAGATTTTTTGACTTTCCTTCCTAATTTTAAACTGAATTCTTCTGCTTCTTTTTCTGAAAGTTTGGATTTTCCTACGATAGCCTTAAATAAAGCAAGCTCAGTTAATTTCTGTCGAATAGCAGCCCGCGCAACTTCTGACCAGTTCATCTCCTTGAATTCATCCATTTCCTGTTTTAGGTCTTCAGGAACAGATAAAGTTATGGTTGGCATGTTTGATTTACCCCCTTTCATAAATGCGGTTAATGCATTTAATACAGTTTATACACAGAATATATTTAAACCTTTCGCAGGATAGGCACAACTTAAAAATGAAACCAATACTTAAACAAAAACTTGAACAATTATTGGACGCGGAATTTGTAGAAGCAGAATTTGCAGAAGCTGAAGCTGTTGCTGAAGTTGAACAAGCACAACCAAAAGTTTCTCCGTATCGAGTTAATGAAGATATCTCATACAAGCTAGATATTCCAAGAGATGTGGCTGGATTGGTGGGGTTGCTGGAAGAGGGGCAAGAACATAAAAAGGATATTATAAAAATTCAAAGTGAAAAACTTCATTTTTCTCTTCCCTATACAATGTTAGGCGTGGTTTCCGGTTTTTTGGTTGGTGCAGTTCCTGGCGCAGCCGCGATGGGATACTGGTATTATCTTTCCAATCTTAATGCTTATGCGGGTGGGGCAGGCATACTATCTTTAATTTTAGGTGGTTTTGTTGGAACGGTGGTAGGAGGAATATCGATTGACGATTACATGAGCAAAAAATCTGCGCGAGCCAGGAGGTTAGAAGCGGATAAGCAACGAAGAATTCAAGAATTACAAGAAAAGCTTGAACCAATCGATCAAAAGCTCTCACATTACCAAACTAAATACTCTACAGGAGATATTCTTCTCCTTGATGACAAAGAATTAGGTTACTGCTTAGGAGATGTTGTTGTGGAAAAAGAAGAGCGTATTTTACGCCAGAGATATGTTATTGACATGCCCGATGATGGCTATAGAAGTTATACCAGAACAAAAGCTATCAAGAATGAAGAAATAATTTGTGTTTTAAACCCAAAAGAAGGATTAAGCGTGGATGATCTGCTCTCTTTAGATTCACAAACTCCTGTTTTATGGCAAGATGGAGATTACGGTTTCTTCCGAAGAAAAGATCAAGAAGACCAATTTGTCATCTCAACTCAAAAAGGTTTATACATTCCTTCACAACAGGATTCTTATACTTTTCAGCAGATTGAAAGCGGAGAAATTACGCCAAGATTATTAGTCCCAGAAATCAAACCGAGAATTTAATCATGAAACCTCAACCAAAACAGAAACTTGAACAATTATTGGAAGCGGAGTTTGTAGAAGCTGAAGCATTAGCATTGACAGAAGCTGAACAAACACAACCAAAAGTTTCTCCCTATCGAAATGATGAAACTCTCTCTGACAGATTAGATATTCCAAGGGATGTTGCGGGATTGGTGGGGTTGTTGGAAGAGAGAAAGGGGTTATCTCAATTAAAATTTGAATATCCTAATCAAGAGACAGCTTTTGGCGCTGTTTGTGGTACGATGATAGGGGAGGTTGTGGCAGTTATAACTACAATAGCTTATGGTTTTTATGGCAACAATTTTTACGATCTTCATCCATTGTTAATAAGTCCTTTGATTATTATTCCAATAATTGGTGGTCTCGTAGGCAGAATTAAGGATAAAAAAGCAAAGCAAGAATTCCAACAAAAAAAAGAAACAAACATACCATTGATAGAAGCAATCGATCAAAAACTTTCTCACTACGAAAAAACTTACAGATTGAGCGATATCGCTTTAGTTGATGATCCTGAATTAGGCTATTCTTTAGGCTGGGTTATCCAGAATGGGAAAGAAGAATTCGTCCTTCATCAGTCTTACCATAGATTAAAAGTCAATTATGGTTGGACAAAGACCTCGGAAGAAAAGCCTCTAGCTCAAGCAGATATAGTCTCTATCCTGAAACCATCGATCCAATTAAGCGGTGATGATCTGCGATCTTTAGAAGAAGGGACGCCGGTATTGTGCGTATCTACAGAACTCCTTACATCAAAACCAGCATACCATTTCTCCGAGTATGGATTTATTGATAATAAAAATATAAATGATATTTTCAAGATTTGTACTATTAGAACAATTCAAGGACCAGGAGAACATTGGTATAAATTTAATCAAGTGCAAGAAGGAAAAATTAATGCTTATCTTTTAGTTCCAGAAATCAAGTAGAGAATTCTCCCTTGGTTTTTCGTAGCTTCTTGAACAATTCTTCTTCTGTCCAAAAAAGATTTTTCTCTTTTGTGGCTTTTAATAATCTTTTAACCAACTTTAGTTCTTTTTGGCTCATTTCAGTTTCTCCAACCATGATCTTATCTCACTCACTTTTCTTGGATTTAATGAAAGATGCTCGTCAGAACCTTTTCCAGTTCTCTTAGGTGATAATAATATCCATTCATCATTGGTTAGTTCCTTCAAAACTCTTTCAACAACCTTCATTCCTTTATGATTGTTGCGGTAATGTTCGGGAATTCCTTTGGTTACAAAACCTAACGGAGTATGTTTTCCGCCCCAAATATTGCCGCGAATTAGTTTTTCGAGAATGAGTCTTTTGATGATATCTGTTTCTTCCACAACTAGTTTTTCAATAACTCATTAATATTCTTAACTTGATTTAATTGTACATCAATGTACAATAACAAAAGATTTAAATAAAACTTCTATTTTTAGCTTACTATGACGGACGAATCTATTTTTTTGGACTATGTAGGAGATACTCCGCGAATGAGGATACTTCAATATTTGATAGAAGGGCGTGATTTTGATTATACTCTTACTGATCTGCTTCATGCAGGAGTTAGCTGGGGTACTTTAAATACCTTAGTACCTACACTCTTGGGGTTAGGAATAGTGATCAAGACAAGAAAAATAGGAAGAGCAACTCTCTACAAAATAAATCAAGATAATCTGGTTGCGAGACATTTGATTGAATTGCATGGTAATTTGCTTCTAGCAAGACTGGACCAATTGGAAGGACAAACTAAAAAGAAAATGGAAGTTGTAGTTTAATTAGTTTCATTTCATCTCAAACAATTTCTCTAACTCTCGTGGATCAGCAGTATCGCCTTTTTCCTGCAAGGCAGCATAGACTTCGTTATATCTCCGTACTGCTAAATAGGTATCAAGCCCTAGAATGAGAATTTTTTGCTTTGGCGGAAGATTTAGAGCTCTGTTATCAATACGCCTATAGCAAGAATCAGCAATTAAATGGTTCGTTTCGTTTTCAATCCGCACTCTTCGTTCGTAATCTACTATGATGTACATCGCCAGTGTTCCAGTAAGTCCCAAAGCGATGGTTTCTAGATCCATGATCTTGTAAATAAGCTTTATTTTATCAAATTACCCTAAAACCACTTTTACCAACCCAAAACTTTTATAAAGCCAAAATGAAACATTCTAATCGAAAAGAGGACCTTTATAATGACCATCATCAATAGGATTGCCATCCACGGTTTCAAGAGCTTTGCCCATAAGACCGAAGTCCCTTTGGATGGCAAATATAACTGTATTCTCGGCCCTAACGGTTCCGGAAAGTCTAACGTAGGAGATGCGCTCTGCTTCGTCTTAGGCAGGCTCTCGGCAAAATCCATGCGTGCGGAAAAAGCTTCTAATCTTATTTTTAACGGAGGCAAGGATAAGAAGCCTGCCACTTCCGCCTACGTCGAAATCGCTTTTGATAACAAGAACAAGAGTTTCCCGGTAAGTGATCAGGAAGTGGTGATCAACCGCGCGATTACGAAAGATAGTGGAAGCGTCTACAGGATCAACGGGCAAAAGAAAACTCGTACTGAAGTACTAGATTTATTAGCTACTGCAAAAATCAATCCCGAAGGATATAATATCATTCTCCAAGGAGATATCACCCGTTTTGTGGACATGCCGATAATGGAACGCCGTAAGGTCATCGAAGAGATCAGCGACGTTTCCGTTTACGAAGATAAGAAACATAAAGCACTCTTAGAACTCCAAAAGGTTGAGGAGAAACTCAACAATGCTGACATCATTCTCGCAGAAAGAAAAACCTATCTCAAGGAATTAAAGAAAGACCGCGATCAGGCTTTGAAGTTCAAGGGCTTAAAAGATCGGATCGATTCCAACAAAGCGACCTATCTGCAGGTACAGATGAAAGAGCGGGAAACCGTCAAGGGGGCGCATGATGGCGAGATCGCCAAGCAGCAAGAAAAGATTAAAGTTTTGGAGGAAAAAGCCGCCTCTTTGCGAAAAAAAGCAGAGGAGCATAAAACGGAAATTGCCAATATCAACAAAGAAATCGAACAGAAGGGGGAGAAAGAACAGCTCAAAGTGCATCGGCAGATTGAGGACCTGAAAGTCTCTCTTGCCGAAGAGAAGACCCGTGTTTCTACTTTAAAGGATGAGATCAACAAAATTAAACAGAGAAAAGATCAATTCGCGGTAGAGATGGATGAATTAGATGAAAAAACTTCGGTCCAGGATAAACAGCAGCAAACTCTGCAGCAAAATATCAATGTCAAGCAGAAAGAACTGCAGGAATTAGAAAAGAATGTAGTTCAGTTCAAGAAAAAGCATAATATTGAATCCTCTCAAGAGCTTGAGAAGGAGATGGAACAAAAAGATATCCTGATCGAACAGAAGCAGGAAGAAGCGCAGCAAGTGCGGCAGAAACAGCAAGAATCGCTGCGGGAGAAAGATCAGATCGAATTCCAGCTCAATAGTCTTGATGAGCGCATAGCCAAAGTCAAGGAAGTGGAGAAAGAAAATAAGCAGCAGATGGAAGGATTGCAGAAACACAAGAATGATTTCAAAACTGCGACCTTGAAATTGAATAAATGCTTGGAACAGGACAGCAGCTATGCTTCTCAATTAGGGAATGCCAGAAGAAAATCAGTGGAAGTGCAGGAAAAGCAGGCGCAGCTGAATGCTAAGACTATGACGTATCAGGCTAACTTAGCTACTGATCTGGCGGTACGCAGCATTTTAGAGAATAAAAAGAAATTCAAGGGTGTGCATGGGACGGTAGTGGAATTAGGACAAGTCAATAAAAAATACGCCCACGCTCTGGAAGCATCTGCTGGAGCAAGGATGAACCATGTCGTGGTTGAAGACGACAAAACTGCAGCTGATTGTATCGCCTACCTGAAAGAAAATAAATTAGGTTCTGCTTCTTTTATCCCACTTAATAAAATCCGCTATAATGACATCGGCGCCGAAGATCAGAAGCTATTGAAAAAAGACGGCGCCCATAATTTTGCCTTAAATCTCGTTACCTTCAAACCTCAATACAAAAAAGCATTTGCCTATGTTTTTGGAAAAACCTTGGTAGTAGAGGATCTTGATTCTGCTCGTAAGATCGGGGTCGGAACAAATCGCATGGTCACACTGGATGGAAGTCTGGCTGAAGAGAGCGGAGTGATGCGCGGCGGTTTTTCTGCCCGCAAAACTGCCCTTGGGTTTAAAGAAAAGGATTCTTTAGAAGAGTTAGAGAAAGTAGAAAGAGAGTTGGCAGAATGGCAGGGCGTGCTTGCCAGCGTGGAGCAGAAGCGCGACTCTAATCTTCAGGAGATTACTTTCTTACGCACCAATCGCGCGGAATTGGAAGCAGAAGTCATCAAGTTGGAAAAATCACTGCATTTGGATACACATGATCTAGAAGCATCCCACGATCTGAAAAAAGATTTACAGGCCAGATTGAAAGAAGTTGATGCCTCTTTAGCAACAGTACAGAAAAATATTCTTTCTTTAAACAAAGACTTGGCGGATCTGAAAACACGCAAGCAAGCTTTGCGCTTAGAGGTAAACCAACTCCGTGACCCACGGCTTTTAGCTCAGTTGAGCGCATTTGAAGATTCACGGCAGAAATGCAGAGAGGATACCTTACGTATGGAGAGCGATCTGAAGAATCTCTTGAATAGGATGGAGCAGATGCTGGCTCCAGAAAAAGAAAAAATTAGGGAGATCTCTAAACAGCACGATAAGGAAGAACAGAAATTTACTGCTGAAATCGCTAAATTATCTTCAAGTATTCAAGGCAGAGAAAAAGAATTAGAAGTGAAGGAAAAAGAAAGCAAGGAATTTTACTCTTCTTATAAAGGATTATTTGCGGCCAGAGAAAAACTAAGTGCCGAGGCTAGCAAAGCGGAGCATGAAGTGGAAAGCCTGCGGGAGAAAAGCCGGGACTGCGAACGGGATGTTAATCTGATCTCATTGAAGAATGCGGAAGTGAAAGCGAAATTAGCAGGATTGCAGGAAGAATTTGCCAGGTATAAAGGAGTGCAGCTGCTGGAACATAGATCGGTAGAAGAATTAAAGCAGGAGATCAGCAGATTTGAAGTGATGCTCAGCCAGATGTCTGCCGTAAATATGAAAGCGTTAGAAGTGTATGAACAGGTAGAAGTTGAATTCAACAAACTGGTGGAGAAGAAAGACGGGTTAGGTAAAGAAAAAACAGATGTGCTGGCATTGATGAATGAGATCGAGACCAAGAAAAAAGAACATTTCATGCATACCTTTGATAAAGCTAACGATAACTTCCAGAAGATATTCAGCAATCTTTTCACCAAGGGAAAAGCATATCTGGAGTTAGAAAATGCAGAAAGTCCTTTTGAAGGCGGCTTGAATATCAAAGTAAAACTGATTGGCAATAGATTTATGGACATCAAATCATTATCTGGTGGAGAAAAGACCTTAACTGCGTTATCTTTTATTTTCGCTATCCAGGAATACCAGCCTGCATCTTTCTATATTTTGGACGAGATCGATGCCGCCTTAGACAAACAGAATTCTGAAATCTTAGCGAAGCTGATCAGAAGTTATGCGGATCGGGCTCAGTACATTGTTATTTCCCACAATGATTCCATCATCTCAGAAGCAGATACATTGTTTGGGGTAAGCATGAAGGATGGCGTGAGCAAAGTTACCAGTTTGAAGATTTAGGGATTAGTTCTTAGAATTGAATCATAAAAAATTCAAAACGAATATATAATATTAAAAATTAAGCTTTAAAGATATTTCTTCGCTTCTTCTATCAAGGGCAAAATTGCTTCCAATTCGCTCTTGAGCAACCTTCCTAATTTCGCAAAAACAAATTCCCCGTCTGCGCTTCTATTTTCCCTGCTCAGCTGCAGTTTAGGAGTACCGTTATTGTATGCGAATACCGCAACTGTAATCCTCGAGCGTTCAAACTCTACTGACTTGGAAAACATTTCTTTATCTAAACTTTTATCAAATCCTGCCATTTTAAGCCTCCGTGATGATAATTAATCATAGAAATTAAAAAAGTGGTTGTATTATAAAGGTATCGTTGTGATTTCCCCTTTTTACGGCTCTTTTCGTTGGTATTCCTCAATGATCTCCCGACAGGTCTTGCCGGAATGTAGCCCTTCCATAACGCTTACCTTATCATGGACAAAATGAGTAACAGCATCATCACCTGAAGCTTTTTCCAATAGATCATCACAGTAAACATAATTATCTTTCAATTCTCGGTGGTAGTAATTAGGGCTGAAAACATAACCTATTCCTATCATGCTTGCAACAAAAGCAGTCGCATAAGCGGCTTGTTTGATCGTTTCTTTTTCTACCATTTTAAAATAAGTAAAATAATTTTCATATATCCAAATTAACAACTTCTTTCGCGTGCTTCTCAATGAAATCTCGTCTTGGCTCCACTTCGTCGCCCATCAGGATAGTAAAAGTCTGATCAGCGATGATGGCGTCCTCGACGGTGACTAATTTCAATTTCCGCACCACTGGATCCATGGTGGTTTCCCATAATTGCTGAGGATTCATCTCTCCTAGACCTTTGTAACGTTGGATTCCCACCCCTTCACCCATCTCCGCAGCGACTTTAATTCTCTCAGCATCAGAATAAACATATTCGACCCGCTTTCCTTTCTGCAGTCGATAGAGTGGAGGCATGGCGATGTAGACGTGTCCTTTTTCAACTAAAGGGCCCATGTGCCTATAGAAAAATGTCAAGAGCAAAGTCATGATATGCGATCCATCAACATCCGCATCAGTCATGATAACGACTTTGTCATAACGCAGCTTGGCAACATTAAATTCTTCTCCTACTCCAGTTCCTAAGGCAGTGATCATGGCGATAATCTCTTTATTTTCCATGATCTTGTGCAGCCGCGCTTTCTCGACGTTGAGGATTTTTCCTCGCAAAGGAAGGATAGCCTGAAATTCACGGTTGCGGCCTTGTTTTGCACTGTTATGGACAAATATTCCGGAAGCCAAAGCAAAGTTATGGGTATGTGGAACTTCGATGTCGTAAACACCAATCTTCTGCTGTAAGGGAATAATAGCTTTGACTTTGTGGTTGATTGCATTACTTTCTAAAAAGAGATTACTTTCTCCTACAAAATCAGAAGACCAGATATTTTTATTAGGTTGATATATCTCTATAATATCTTTCTTTTTTCTAAAATAAAGAGGCATCAACGATTCTTCCGGAACGAGTTCTTTTGCTTCTTTGTATGTTCCATCACGCAACATAAAACGGTGATCCGGAGTACAGATAATCTCTTCATCATTATCAAGAATGATTTTGATTACTTCAGCATTTTTCTTGGTAATTCTTGGATGTTTAATCTCTTCTATTCCTACTGCTCCGCCTTCTTTAATAGTGTAGCAGAAATTTCTTTTTCCTTGGTTATGCTCTTCAACTAATTTTTCAAAGGAAAGATTTCTGCCATCAGCAAGAGCAATTTCTGTGTCTCCTGAAAAACAGCCGCCAGCTGAGTCTCCTTCAACAATAAAGATTTCAGATTTAGTCATGTCCTTGCTGCTGCAATCTGCTAATTTTCCCGGCAATCCTGCACCGTCAAGTGCGCCTTTTCTTCTGGTCAATTCGCGGGCCTTGCGGGCAGCTTCTCTTGCTCTGGCTGCATCAATGCATTTTCCGATAATAGTTTTTACGGAAGTAGGATTTTCGGAGAAATAAGTGGTAAGTTCGTCATTCACGACTGAGTTGACTATTCCAAATACATCGCTGTTTCCTAGCTTTGTTTTAGTCTGTCCTTCAAAGAGAGGTTCGGGAACTTTGACTGATATGACGGTAGTGAGCCCTTCTTTCATATCATCACCGGTTAGTTTTATCTCCTTGCCGTTGAAGATCTTCTTCGCAAAATTATTTAGCACTCTGGTTAGGGCAGTTTTAAAACCAGAAAGATGAGTTCCGCCTTCGATAGTGTTAATGTTATTGGCGAAAGAAAAGACATTTTCCTGATAGCTGGCATTATAGCGTAATGCAATTTCGACTACAGTATTATCTTTAGTTTTTTCGAAATAGATAACGCCGTGTAGGGGTTGTTTATTTTGGTCGACATATTCAACGAATTGCTTGATGCCGCCTTCGTATTTGAAAAAGTCATGCTTGTCTTGCTCACGTTCGTCTACGAGCTCTATTTCTATTCCTTTGTTGAGGAATGCTAATTCCCTCAATCTCTTGGCAAGAATATCATAATGATATACGGTTTCAGAGAAGATGCTTTCATCGGGTTTGAAGTGGACAATTGTGCCTGTTTCCGTGGTGTCTCCGGTGACCTTCACCTCACCCAGAGGATTTCCTTGCGAGTACTGTTGATAATGGATCTTTCCATTCCTTTTTATCTGAACTTCCAGGTTTATGGATAAGGCATTAACTACGCTCAATCCTACGCCGTGCAAACCGCCTGAAACTTTATAGGATTCCTTGTCAAACTTACCTCCGGCATGGAGTTTGGTCAGGGCTACCTGCAAGGCCGTCATATTATATTTAGGATGAACATCTACTGGAATACCTCTCCCATTATCAAAGACAGTAACGGAATTATCTGGGTGGACAAGAACCTTGATCTTAGTACAATGCCCAGCCAAGGCCTCGTCAATAGAGTTATCGACAATCTCCCAGACTAAGTGGTGCAGTCCACGCAGGCTGGTATCACCAATATACATGCCTGGTCGTTTCCTGACCGCTTCCAGGCCTTCCAGTACCTGGATCTGGGCTGCTCCGTACTCTTTTTTTGGAGCCGAAGGGGCTGTTTCTGGCTTCTTTTCCGGGCTTGGTTTTTGGTCTGGTTGCGGTTCCATTTTGTAGGTTTGCGAAAATCGTTTTATCGACGACAAATCTTAAGAATTTAGTGTCTTTTTTTGTTTATAAAACTATCGGTGATTTAGTGGTCATTTTTGGGTTAAACAATTCCCTAAATTTCTTGCTCTATACCCTTCTAACTGAAAGTCTGCAAATTCAAATATTTTCTCAAATTGGTCTGCTGAATAATGTAGTTTATTCCTCAGATAGATCATTGAATGACAATCAGCCTGCATTTCCATGATGGCTCTTTCTTTTTCAGAAGCGAAATAGGGTTTCTTTTTGACGTGCTTTAATCGAAAATGAGCAACTTCGTGCTGGAAGAAGAAGGTCTGCATCTCTTGCGGCATAGAGCTAAACCATTCCGGATTGTAAAAAATGAAAGGATTTTGATCAATATATTTGGCAACTGCGCCATGTTCTCCAGTTTTGTGGTAATTTTCTGGATCAGCCCAGAATCGTACTTCTTGACCATAACGGTCATATTGGGTTGTTTGAGGTGGTATGACAGAATGACAGCCAGCTAACAATAATGAAATTCCAACTACACCATTTCTCACACTTCATCCGCTCGCCAATGAGGATTGACTTCTATGTCGCCATAAGAATCTTTGCGTAGAAAACCTTCCCAGGCGATCATCGCCCCCTGGTCGCCAGCTAAGTCCATAGGCACTTTGTAAAATTTTGCATTACGCCCTTTACACATCAATTCTAACATTTCACAGAAGCGTTTATTTGCGCCAACTCCGCCGACTAACAACAATTCTTTCTTGCCGCTATGCGCTAAGGCACGTTCAGCAACTTCTGCGCACATGGCAAAGGCGGTTTCCTGCAAGGAAAAGCATAAATCTTCTTTACTGGCCTGCTTTCGTTCAAATAATTGTTGTGCTTTTGTTAATAACCCGGAAAAAGAAACATCCATCCCTTTAACAGTATATGAAAGCTCCACATATTTTCCTTTCTTCGCAACTTCTTCTATTTTCGGACCAGCTGGAAATCCTAATCCTAAAATTCTGCCAAATTTGTCAAGCATGTTTCCTAAACCAATATCAAGGGTTTCTCCCAAGACATGATATTTTCCTTCTCCCTTCTTTTTCTGCTCTTGGACAATGATTTGGGTGTTAACGCCGGAGACATAGAGATAGACTGGGTCTTTCAATTTATTCCACAGTTTGCCGATGGAAAGATGCGAACTGCAATGATTTACACCCACTAATTTTTTATCATTTTTTTCTGCCCAAGCTTGGACAATATTGTATCCTTTCCATAAGACTGGATCTAAACCTGGCCCGGCAGAATAGGAGATAAGATCAATGTCCTTCCATTCTACTTTTGCTGTTTTGAAAGCTTCTTTGAGAATCTTTTGCGCAACCTTTTCGTGATGTTCTGCAATCTCGTGCGGGATCATACCCACGTCTTTAGAAGTATAGCTATCTTTGACGTTAGCAAGAATTTTACCTTTGTCGGTAATTATCCCTACTCCGAAGGTATGTGCGGTTGATTCTACGCCTAAAATGATCATTGATGATAAAACAATAGTATTATTTAAAAAATATACGCCAAAATAGAGATTAGAATGTTATTTACAGTAACTCATCAAGAAAAGAACGCTCGCGTAGGAAAACTTAAAACGGGGCACGGCACTATCGAAACTCCTTTTTTTATGCCCGCAGCAACCAAAGCGACGGGTAAATACATCACGACGGATGACTATCAAAACGCAGGAGTGAAAGCACTTATTTCTAACGCCTTACTCCTGAGTTTCAAGCCAGGCATAGAGACAGTGAAACAATTGTCCGGCTTGCATAAATTCATGAATTTCAAAGGAGTTGTCTTTACCGACTGCGGCGGATTTCAGATGTCTCGCGGCATTTTCCAGACCAAGAGCAAGAAAGGACTGCACTTCAGGAATCCGTTCGACAATAGCCCGGTCGTTATTACGCCTCAGAAGATTATGAATATAGAATTAACGCTCGGCAGCGATGTGGCCATGATGTTAGATGATATGTCTGGGTACGGAGTAAGTAAAGAAGAAGCCCGCATCGCTATGGAGAATACCCATCGCTGGGGAAAGGAATCTTTATTATGGCACAAGAAACTTAAAGGCAATTCAAAACAATTATTGTTCGGTATCGTACAGGGAAATTTCTATCCCGACTTGCGCGAAGAATCAGCGAAATTTATCAACTCCCTCAATTTTGATGGTATCGCCATCGGCGGAGTAGCTATCGGGGAGCCGAAAGAAGACATGTATGCTGCGGTTGATGCGGCCCTGCCTTTCATCACCAAAGATAAACCACGCTATGTGATGGGTGTAGGAAGTCCTGAAGAATTGTTGGAATTAATCGGCAGAGGTATTGATTGCTTTGATTCTGTCTATCCGACCCAGAATGCACGGCATGGCACACTTTTTACTTCTAAAGGGAGGATTAGCATTGGCAGGTTAGAATATCAGCATGATTTTACACCCATCGATACAAATTGCAAATGCCATACTTGTCAGCATTTCACTAAAGCCTATCTTCATCATCTCATTAAACTAGAAGAGCCGGCAGGTAAAAGACTGATGAGTATCCATAATCTTCATTTTGTACTGCAGTTAGTTGAGAAAGCAAAAGAGAATATCAAGAAAGGAACTTTTGCAGAATTTAAGGATGAGTTTTTAAGAAAGTGGAAGAATTCTAGGATATGATTAGTTACGTTCTTGGTGTAGCTTCTACGACATATTTTCTTGGGCCGCGGAAACAGGGAGCCGGGCTCCAAATTGGTTCTTCAACTAGTCTCATTGTTTCAAAGGTTTGAACCACGGCGCTGA